>Ga0247841_10000040_pt1 | contig 321116 bp, 213 predicted proteins | sample LaCruzMarch2015__2_FD_192410 | JGI IMG/M metagenome (GOLD analysis project Ga0247841, IMG submission 192410) | Freshwater microbial communities from meromictic Lake La Cruz, Castile-La Mancha, Spain - LaCruzMarch2015_18m | ecosystem: Environmental > Aquatic > Freshwater > Lake | place: Spain... | reverse complement strand
AGGCATTGGGTTCAGTATTTGTTGTTTTGTCACTTCAAATATACTGATTTTCAGATACTTCTGAAAGACCCTTTGCCTTTTTTTATGCCTAAGATTTTAAATTTTTACTACTTGCGAAACTTGAATAAACTATTATCTTTTGATTAGTCTCTGAGTTTTGTTCACCATAAAGACTGATAAAAATCTTTTTTAATTTGGCATTATCGTTCACAATATCAAACACATGGTTATCCTCGTCTCTAATTGAATGTCCAAAAATAAACAAATCCCCATTTAAAGCTTTTAGGCTTGAAAATGATCTTGCTAAATATCCATTTTCTTTTATTCGTTGCATTTTATGCTCTTGCGTACCTTCTGAAATAAAAACAGGAAACTTATTGTCATAAATAGATTTTCTTACCTGTTCACCAATGGTTAGAAGCTTATTTTTCCATGTGAATTTCTGAATTACTGCATGTATATCTTTAAAAATATGCATAGCACCATGTAAATAGTAAAGTGTTTGTTGGTGCTCACGCCCAATCTCCCAAGTTACCATAGAATTGTCATCATAATCAGTTCTAAAACCATCATCTGACTTTAATCCGTGAAGGTCATCATCTATGAAATGCATAAAAACCCAATCACTAGTGTCCGGTTAAATAATTCTTGAAGCTAAAAGGAAGGGGAACCCCTTTCGGTAATTCCCCCTGAAGGTTTACCTTTACGGTTGCGAAACCAAAGTAAAAGAACCGACATGGGCAAAAGTACAAATTTTAGCGGACACTAGTGTATTAAAATAAAAGATGACGAACATGAGAAGTAGTCAACTTGTAAAGATTTCTTACAAGCTCAAATCGAAGGAAAGCTAAAGGTTTGTCGAGAACAAACACCTGAAAAAAATATTTTGTACTAATGAATTACAACCAAGGGCAAGTATTTCCAAAGTGGAAATAGTTCAAATGGTGGGAGAAAGAAAAGTTCGTAGACAAACAGAAGTTTACAATCAGGATGCAGTTTTTTCTGTTGGTAATCGGGTTAATTCCGCCAACGCAATGCATTTCAGGACCAGACATGGAATAGTGATATTTTAGAAAGCCACTATTCAACTTTCCCCATTCTTTTTGTATCTTTGTGTGGTTTCCAAAAAAACGACGGAAACCAAAAAAACGCAGGCGAGGCTCCCCTTTCTTGCGCTTTAAGTGTGCCAAAACGAATTATTTCAAACGAAAAAGTCATATGAAAGCAGATGTTTTGCTGGGGCTCCAATGGGGCGATGAAGGAAAAGGAAAAGTAGTGGATGTGTTGACGCCTCGTTACGACGTGGTTTGCCGCTTTCAGGGAGGTCCGAATGCAGGGCATACGCTTGAATTCAATGGGCAAAAATACGTGCTTCGTTCCATTCCTTCCGGCATTTTCCAGGGAGACAAAATCAATGTCATCGGCAACGGCGTGGTATTGGACCCAGCGCTTTTCAAATTGGAAGTGGACCAATTGATGGCCAGTGGGCACCCGCTTACCAAACGTCTGTTGATTTCCAAAAAAGCGCACCTCATCCTGCCGACCCACCGTTTGCTGGACGCCGCTCACGAAGCATCCAAAGGCGCCTGCAAAATTGGCACCACCGGCAAAGGCATTGGCCCTACCTATACCGACAAAGTAAGCCGCAACGGTCTTCGCGTAGGTGATATTCTGCACAATTTCGAAGAAAAATACAAACTAGCCACCGCCCGTCACGAAGAAATTCTTCGGCAGATGGACTATACCGAATACGACCTGACTTCCCTCGAGAAAGATTGGTTCGAAGGCGTCGAATGCCTGAAGCAATTCACCTTTATCGACAGCGAACATTACATCAACAAAGCATTGAACGAAGGAAAAGGTGTGCTCTGCGAAGGCGCTCAGGGCACCATGCTCGACGTGGATTTCGGCTCCTACCCGTTCGTAACTTCATCCAACACCATTTGTGCCGGTGCCTGCACCGGGCTCGGAATCGCTCCGAACAAAATTGGCACGGTTTTTGGAATATTCAAAGCCTATTGCACCCGTGTGGGCAGCGGCCCCTTCCCGACTGAACTTTTTGATGAAATCGGTCAGGACATGCGCGACAAAGGTCATGAATACGGTTCCGTCACTGGTCGTCCCCGTCGCTGCGGCTGGGTGGACTTGGTGGCACTCCGATATGCCATCATGATCAACGGCGTGACCGAACTCATTATGATGAAAAGCGATGTCATGGACGATTTCGACGTGATCAATGCCTGCGTTTCCTACAACGTGAACGGAGTGGAAACCGAAGACTTTCCCTACGACATCAACGAAGGAGTGGAACCGAATTTCACGGAACTCGTTGGTTGGAAAACCGATATGAGCAAAATGCAATCCGAAGACGAATTTCCGGAAGAATTCAACAATTATGTGAGCTTCCTGGAAGAGGAATTGGGTGTGCGCATCAAGATCGTTTCCGTGGGACCGGATCGCGAGCAAACCATTCTGCGTTACGAATAGCACTGTACACGTGCAATAAAAATAGCACTTCGAACAAACTATTGAACGTTATGAATAGCACGTGTATTTATAAAACTTTTTTAGACTACATTTTTAGGAACGTATTTTTTCAAGTAACAAACTAAAACAACTGATTATGAGCACTTTATTTTTATATGTTCCGACGTTTTTTGGAGCAAACATGTCCATTTGGGTCATTTTTATTGCTTTTGCACTTTTGAGCTGGATCGTTCAAAGAGTTCTAAAATCCAAATTCAAGAAATACAGCGTCATTTTATTGCCGAACGGACTGACCGGAAAGGCAGTAGCCGAGAAAATGCTGCGCGATCACGGCATCACCGATGTCAAAGTGCAGCATGTGGAAGGACAACTCACCGACCATTACAACCCTGATACCAAAGTGGTGAACCTCAGCGACGACGTCTATTCCGGTGACAGCATTTCTGCCGCTGCCGTAGCCGCCCATGAATGCGGGCATGCGGTTCAGCACGCACAAGCGTATGCTTTCTTAAACTTGCGTTCCAAGCTTGTTCCCGCCGTTAGTTTTGCTTCCAAATGGATGCAGTGGATTCTGCTCGCAGGCATTCTGCTGCTAAGTTCCTTCCCGCAACTTTTGCTCATCGGCATCGTCCTTTTTGCCCTGACCACCATTTTCAGCTTTGTCACCCTACCGGTTGAAATCAACGCCAGCCAGCGTGCCATTGCTTGGTTGAGTAGCGCCGGCATCACCAACGTTTCGACCTACCCCATGGCCACGGACGCCCTGCGCTGGGCAGCCTATACGTACGTGATTGCTGCACTCGGTTCACTGGCAACCTTGGTTTATTACATTATGATCTTCTTAGGCGGCGCCCGTCGGAACTAATTCATGAGCAGCCAGAAACCCTCCATTCCCAAAGGAACCCGCGATTTTTCGCCGCTCGAAACGACGAAACGCAACTATATTTTCGACACCATCCGGTCCGTCTTCTACCTCTATGGTTTTCAGCAGATTGAAACGCCTGCCATGGAGAATCTGTCGACGTTGATGGGAAAATACGGCGAAGAAGGGGACAAACTGCTTTTCAAAATTTTGAATTCAGGTGATTTTATGAATGGCCTTTTGCCGGGTGACCAACAAACCAATGCCTTGCTCAGCAATTCGACCAAGCTCACCACGAAAATCAGCGAAAAAGGCCTCCGCTACGACCTAACCGTCCCTTTTGCCCGGTATGTGGTGATGCATCAGAACGAAATAACCTTCCCGTTCAAGCGTTTTCAAATCCAACCCGTTTGGCGTGCCGACCGTCCTCAAAAAGGCCGTTACCGCGAATTTTTCCAATGCGACGCCGACGTGGTGGGCAGCGATTCGCTCCTTAATGAGGTGGAACTCATCCAAATCATCGACGAAGTATTCAAACGCTTTGGCCTTAACGTCTGCATCAAGCTCAACAACCGCAAGGTGTTGAGCGGCATCGCCGAAATTCTGGGCGAAACCGAACGCCTTACCGACATCACGGTAGCCATTGACAAATTTGACAAAATCGGCCTCGAAAATGTCAACAAGGAATTAAAAGAGAAAGGTTTATCCGATGAAGCCATCGCTCGACTTCAGCCGATATTGAAATTGGAAGGCAGCAACAGCGATAAGCTAAACAGCCTCAAAACCATCCTAGCCTCTTCCGAAATCGGCCTCAAAGGCGTGGCTGAACTGGAAACCATCTTCTCCATCACCGACAGCCTCCAAGTAAAAGCGGCCATCGAACTCGACCTCCGCCTGGCCCGCGGCCTCAACTATTACACCGGCGCCATCCTGGAAGTCAAGGCCCTGGACACCGAAATGGGCAGCATCACCGGTGGCGGTCGCTACGACAACCTCACCGGCGTGTTCGGCCTACCCGGCGTTTCCGGCGTAGGTATTTCCTTCGGTGCCGACCGCATTTTCGACGTGCTCAACAGCCTCGATTTGTACCCAGCCGAAGCACTAAAAACCACACAAGTCCTCTTCACCAATTTCGGCGACAAAGAATGCGCCTACTGCCTTCCCATCCTAAAAGCCGTCCGTGAGGCAGGCATTTCGGCCGAAATCTACCCCGACGCCGCCAAGATGAAAAAGCAGATGGGCTATGCCGACACCCGCAAGATACCCTTCGTTGCCATTGCCGGCGAAACGGAAATCGCAGAAGAAAGCATCACCCTCAAAAATATGACGACCGGCGAACAAATACTGGTAAAGCCTTCCGAACTGGTCAACTTATTAAACCCACAGAAATTTAGCTCGCCCCAAGAGGCGGGGAATTAAACCCACAGCGAATAAAATATACAGTATGAGCCTCTTAGATTTAAGCGAACAGGAAATCGGTCGAAGACAAAGTCTTCAGGCACTGCGAGATGCAGGCATCAACCCCTATCCTGCCGAAGAATATCCAACCAATGCCTACTCCACGGAAATCCTTGAAAGTTTCAAGGACGATGCAGAAACACCCCGCCAGGTTTGCGTAGCCGGTCGCATCATGACCCGCCGCATCATGGGCAAAGCATCCTTCATGGAGCTGCAAGATTCCGAAGGCCGCATTCAAGTGTACCTCACCCGAGACGACATCTGCCCCGACGAAAACGACAAAGAGCTCTACAATACGGTATTCAAGAAACTGCTCGACATCGGCGACTTTGTGGGCATCAAAGGCTACGTGTTCCGCACCCAGATGGGCGAAATCTCCATCCACGCCGACTCGTTGACCGTCTTGGCAAAAACATTAAAACCCCTGCCCATCGTCAAGGAAAAGGACGGCGAAATCTTCGACGCTTTCACCGATCCTGAACTTCGCTACCGCCAACGCTACGTGGACCTCATCGTAAACAGCCAGGTAAAAGAAATTTTCCGCAAACGAACCCAAGTATTCACCTCCATGCGCAATTTCTTCAACGAACGCGGCTACATGGAAGTGGAAACCCCGATTTTGCAATCCATTCCCGGTGGAGCGGCCGCCCGTCCGTTCACCACACACCACAACGCGCTGGACATTCCCCTGTACCTTCGCATCGCCGATGAACTCTATCTGAAACGCCTCATCGTAGGCGGTTTCGAAGGCGTGTATGAATTCTCCAAAAACTTCCGCAACGAAGGCATGGACCGCACGCACAACCCAGAGTTCACCGCCATGGAAATCTACGTTTCCTACAAGGATTACAATTGGATGATGAGCTTTACCGAACAGATGCTCGAACGCATTGCGCTCGAAGTGAACGGAAGCACCGAGCTCACCGTCGGCGACAAACAGATCAGCTTCAAGGCACCGTTCCGCCGCGTCACCATGATTGACGCCATCCAAGAAAACACGGGCATCGATATCAACGGCATGGACGAAAGCCAATTGCGTGACGTCTGCAAAAAACTCAACGTAGAACAGCAGCCCTCCATGGGCAAAGGCAAACTCATCGACGAAATTTTCGGCGCAACCTCTGAAGGCAATTATATTCAACCGACGTTCGTTACGGATTATCCCTACGAAATGTCGCCCCTGTGCAAGCGCCACCGCACCAACCCTGAACTGACCGAACGCTTCGAGCTGATGGTCAACGGCAAGGAACTGGCCAACGCCTATTCCGAACTCAACGACCCCATCGACCAGCTCGGCCGCTTCCAGGAACAACTCGCACTAGCTGAAAAAGGCGATGACGAGGCCATGTTCATCGATATGGACTTTGTTCGCGCCCTCGAATACGGCATGCCCCCGACTTCCGGAATGGGCATCGGCATGGACCGCCTCGTAATGCTGCTCACCGGCCAGACCACCATTCAGGAAGTCCTTTTCTTCCCTCAAATGCGTCCCGAAAAAGTGGCCAAAAAAGACGCCGCTTCCGCCTACACTGCCATCGGCATCCCAGAAGAATGGGTGGCTCCGATGCAAAAAGCAGGTTACTTGACCGTGGAAAGTCTAAAAGACCTTGCCCCCGGCAAATTCCATCAGGAACTCTGCGGCCTCAATAAAAAGCACAAACTCGAACTGACCAATCCGACCCAGGATCAGGTAAAAAGCTGGATCGAACACCTAAACTAAACCAAGAATGGAATTTCAGGGAAAAATTTGCATCATGGGCGGAGGAAGCTGGGCTACGGCACTCGCCAAGATTCTGATGACGAATGGTACCGAAAAAGTCAACTGGTACATGCGTCGTCCCTCACAAATTGAGGAATTCAAGAAGCTCGGTCACAATTCCACCTACCTGAGCGGCATCAAATTCGACATGAATCGGATTCATTTTTACAGCAACATCAATTTGGCCGTAAGAGCTTCCGATATTTTACTCTTTGCCACGCCTTCGCCTTTTCTGAAACAGCATCTTAAAAAGCTGAACCAACCCATTAGTGACAAACTCATCGTCACTGCCATCAAGGGGATTGTTCCCGATGAAAATCTGTTGGTATCGGACTATTTCAACAAGGAATTCAATGTTCCGATGGAAAACATCGTGGCCATTGGTGGCCCTTGCCATGCGGAAGAAGTGGCATTGGAGCGCCTTTCCTACCTCACCATCGCCTGCACCAACAAGGAACGTGCCCGAAGTGTGGCACAAAAATTCACCTGCGCCTTTGTAAAAACCACCATTTCAGACGATATCTGTGGTGTTGAGTATTCTTCGACACTTAAAAATGTTTACGCCATCGCTGCCGGGATCTGCCACGGTCTGAAATACGGCGACAATTTCCAATCGGTACTTATTGCCAACTCCATTCAGGAAATCGGCCGCTTTATCAATACCGCCCACCCGACACTCCGCAACGTCAACGAATCGGTTTATCTGGGCGACCTGCTCGTGACCGCCTATTCCAAATTCAGCCGCAACCGCACGTTCGGCACCATGATCGGCAAAGGCTACTCGGTCCGGACCGCCCATATTGAAATGGAAATGATCGCCGAAGGCTATTACGCCACCAAGTGCATCAAAGAAATCAACGAATGCTACCACGTAAACATGCCCATCCTGGACGCCGTTTACAACATCCTTTACGAACGGATTTCTCCCAACATCGAAATTCGCCTGCTTACTGAATCACTCCGCTAAACAACATAATAATGGAAACCATCAAACTGAAAATTGACAAAGCCCTGGGTTTTGTCTCCAAGGAAAAAATCAACGCCTACGCAACGCAAACCGCTGCCGCCAACAAGATGCTTCACGACGCAACCGGCAAAGGCAATGATTTCCTAGGCTGGCTGGACCTGCCTTCCACCATCACCTCCGCCTTCTTGAACGACATACAGGCTACAGCCGACATGCTCCGCAGCAAATGCGAAGTGGTCGTTGTTGCCGGCATCGGTGGCAGCTATCTGGCTGCCAAAGCTGTCATTGAAGCACTCAACAACAGTTTCGACTGGTTGCAAAAGGAACGCACCAGCCCAGTCATCGTTTACGCCGGCCACAACATCAGCGAAGATTATTTGGCTGAACTGACCGAATACCTCACGGGCAAATCCTTCGGTATCATCAACATTTCCAAATCGGGTACCACGACGGAAACTGCCCTTGCCTTCCGCTTGCTTAAAACAATGTTGGAAAACCAAGTGGGCAAAGCCGAAGCCAAGAACCGCATCGTCGCAGTGACGGATGCCCAACGCGGTGCCCTGCGCACCCTGGCCACCCTCGAAGGTTACAAAACCTACGTCATCCCCGACAACGTTGGCGGCCGCTACTCCGTGCTCACCCCGGTCGGCTTGCTGCCCATCGCCGTTGCCGGACACGACATCCGCCAATTTGTAGCCGGAGCCCTCGCCATGGAAAGCCTCTGTGGACTGGATACCCCGTTCGAAGCCAATCCTGCCGCCGTTTATGCCGCCACCCGCAACGAGCTCTACAAATCGGGCAAAAAGATCGAAATCATGGTGAACTACCACCCCAAACTGCATTTCGTTTCCGAATGGTGGAAGCAGCTGTACGGAGAAAGTGAAGGCAAGGAAAACCTCGGTATCTTCCCAGCCGCCGTCGATCTGACTACCGACCTACACTCCATGGGCCAATGGATTCAGGAAGGCGAACGCATCATCTTTGAAACCGTTCTCACCATCGGTTCAGCCAACCGAGAAGTGGTTATTCCTACCGACTCAGAAAATCTCGACGGCCTTAACTTTCTAGCCGGAAAACGCGTGGACGCCGTCAATAAAATGGCTGAACTCGGCACGCAGATTGCCCACGTAGATGGAAATGTTCCCAATCTGAAAATTGAGATTCCAATACTGAACGAATACTACATCGGTCAGTTGCTCTACATGTTCGAAATAGCGTGCGGCATCAGCGGTTACGTTCTGGGAGTGAATCCCTTCGACCAACCCGGTGTGGAAGCCTACAAGAAAAACATGTTCGCACTGCTCGAAAAGCCTGGGTTCGAAAAAGAAACCGAAGCCATCAAAGCTCGTTTGTAAATGTCGAAATTAATTTAAGTAGCGGAACTCATTGTTTGCTCTTTTGGCATAACCCAAAATCCGTTTAATTATTATCGCCACCCTAGTAGCAATTAATACCCCTTAATTGCTATCAGAGTGACGATAATTGGAAGACCCACTTAGAGGTAAAGCAAAAACATCTTTCTTGATCGTTTCGCTTCCCATTTTCTCAGATAAATTAATCCTTTGAAACCTGTCAATGTCCCAATCCACTTTCCAGTCCGCCATACAACGATACCTAAATAGCAACAACTATAGAGTCTTCGACCTGAAAGCCGTTATGTTTGATATGGACGGTGTTCTGTTCGACTCCATGCCCATCCACGCGGTTGCTTGGACGCATGCCTTGGTCGAAATGGGCGTTGAATTCACCGAAGAAGAAGCATACTTGCACGAAGGACGCACCGGTAGCGGAACCATCGGCATCGTTTACCAACGCTCCTTAGGCCGCGATGCCACAGAAGAAGAAAAACAGCAGATTTACAAACGCAAGTCCGATCTTTTCGAGGCTTCAGCCGAAGCGCCGGTCATGCCTGGTGCCGTGGAATTGCTTGAAAAAGTGAAAGCCGATCATCTGATGCGCATCCTAGTTACCGGCTCCGGCCAAAAAACCCTGCTCACCAAACTAAACCTGCATTTTCCCCATCAATTCACCCGAAACAAAATGGTGACCGCCTTCGATGTCACCATTGGAAAACCGCATCCCGAGCCTTACCTGCAGGGCATTGAAAAAGCCAGCGTTCGTGCAAACAATGCCATCGTTGTGGAAAACGCCCCACTGGGTGTAGAATCCGCCAAAGCCGCCGGCCTCTTCACCATCGCCGTCAACACCGGCAAACTCCAAGACCACCACTTGCTGGATGCAGGAGCCGATCTTCTTTTCGACAGCATGAATGCCCTGAACGAGGCCTGGCACGAATTATTTAAAGCTTTCCGTGCAACAAAGGTAAAATGCAACAAAAAAAAATCTTTTTGAAGTAAACCCCAAAAGTTCAGACAAAAACTTTTGGGGTTTACTTTTTGGAATAATCATGTAGTATCACTTTCCATACATGACTTATCTTTTGAACACAAACAAGCTTTTTATTTCCTTCCCTGCATCGGCCCATTCATTGGACCTTCCATCCTTTGCATTTTCGGAGCATGCTCTTTCAGCGCATCCAGCTTCTTCACCTGCTCCGGTGTCAGAACTGCTTTGATTTCATCGTGCTTGGCAGTACGTATCTTCAACTGAGCATCGTGCTTTTTCTGAATCTTCTGATACGCAGCAATTTCCTTTTTTGCATCCTTCAGTTGAATTGCCTGGATTTGAGCAGCCTGTTCGGGTGTCAGATCCAACAGTTTGGTCATGTGTTCCACCTGATTCTTGATGCGGATCTCTGGATTGATTCTTGGACCGGCATTCATTCGTTTTGCGTGTTTTAGAAAAGCTTTACCGTTGCATCTTGGACAGCCATTGCCCATCTGCATGCCTCGATTCATTGGTGCTCCGTTTTGCATCATCTGGCCACCCATTTGACCAGGTTGCCCCATCATTTGGCCATTATTTCCAACCATCTGCCCATGACCTTGGCCCATCATTTGATTCCCATTTCCAACCATCTGCCCGTGACCTTGACCCATCATCCGGTTCCGCCCCTGACCGGCAAATCCTCCCTGTCTTAAACCTTCTTGTCTGTTACCAGGGCCAACATGACCGTTCTTACCAACTGCCTGTTCTTTTTCAACACGCATTTTATCTAACTGAAGCAATTGCTCCGTGGTAAGAATTTTGTTCAATGCCAGTTGACGTTCCGACTGAACCGCCTGACGTTGTTTCTTAAACTGCTCCCTAGAGACCGAATCCTGCGCAGCAAATCCTTCGTGCATCACTTTCATTATCGCCTTCTGTTCATCCGTCAGGTTCAACTCCTTAAGCACACCCATTCCGGGTTTACCCATCCTTGCGCCCTCACCTTTAGGGGCTCCATTTCCACGATGCTGGGCTGTCAGTGACATGCCCGTTGCCAGCAAGGCAACCAATAAGATACCAAAACTCTTTTTCATCTCTTTCATTTTTATTTTTACAATTAAATATTCGATGCAAATCATCAATCATTCTCATGGGATCGTTTCATCACCACCTATATTAAATGGTTTGTTTTGGTTTACAATGCTTGGAGACCAAAAGCAACCATTTGTTTAATTCGGTTATAAAAAAAGTACAATGGGCGGTTTTTTATCGGTAAACGCGCAAAAAATTCAAAATTGAATTACCTTAGCAAAAGTGTAATCAAAATAGGATGTAACAAGCATAAAAAGATGTTCGTATGAAAAAATCCTTCTCAAAAGCATTGGCTTTATTTATCGGCCTTTTTACCTGCAACGCCTGCGCCACCATTCCCGACGGAGCAGTTGCCATAAAACCCTTTGATGCTGAACGTTATTTGGGGAAATGGTACGAAATCGCCCGTTTCGACTTTCGTTTCGAACGCGGCTTGAACAACACGACAGCAACCTACTCGTTGCTTCCCAACGGCAACATCCGAGTCGAAAACCGAGGGTACGACTACGCTCATAAAATTTGGAAAAAAGCCATCGGAAAAGCCAAATTCGCAGGAGCCACGGATGAAGCCAAACTCAAGGTCTCCTTTTTTGGTCCCTTTTACGCCGGCTACAACGTCATTGCCTTAGACTCTGCCTACAAATACGCACTAATTGCCGGTAGCGATCTGGGTTACCTGTGGATACTCTCCCGAGAAACCACCATGCCCGAAGCCATCAAACAAAACTACCTGGATCTGGCCCAAAAAATCGGATTCGACACAAAACAGCTCGTTTGGGTGGAGCACACTACCAACTAATTATTGAACTCAACAATGCTGTTTTAAAAAAGCATCGAATTCGATGCCTTTAAAAATAAACAATTCTTATTTCTGCTTATAAAACTCCGAACACGTGCACTGCTTGTGGTAATAAAGCATGGCCGCACACATTTTGCCCCCAATTTCAGAAGCTGTCAATGCTACAAAAACATTGGCATCTTCCAAGGCTTTGATTTTACTGGCAGCTGTTCCGCTGGTTCCATTCACAATAGCACCCGCATGCCCCATCCGCTTTCCGCTAGGTGCGGTAGCTCCGGCAATAAAGGCGGCAACCGGTTTGGTCACATTGGATTTGATGAATTCGGCAGCAACCTCTTCGTCCGTTCCGCCAATTTCACCGATCAAGATGATGCCTTCCGTCTCAGGATCTTCCTCAAACATGCGAATCACGTCGATGTGGTTCAAACCATGAATGGGATCACCACCAATTCCGACGGCAGTCGTTTGCCCCAAACCAGAAAGCGTAGTCTGATAAACAGCCTCATAGGTCAATGTGCCTGAACGCGATACAATACCGATCTTTCCTTTTTTATGGATAAACCCAGGGGCGATGCCCACTTTGGCCACTCCAGCGGTCGTAATTCCCGGACAGTTGGGGCCTACCAATATGGAATCGGAGCCTTTCAAATATTGACGAACCTCAAGCATGTCGCGCACAGGAATGCCCTCGGTGATGGCGACAATCAGCTTGATTCCAGCATCGGCCGCTTCAATAATGGCTTTGGCAGCCATCGGAGCAGGAACGAAAATCATGCTGGTATTGGCACCGGTTCTATCAACGGCTTCCCGTACAGATCCGTACACGGGAAAACCTTCCACGAACGTACCGTGCTTCAATGGGTTCACACCGCCCACCACATTGGTACCGTACTCACTGCAACGTAAAGTATGAAACAAACCAGCTTTACCGGTTATTCCTTGTGTAATTAGTTTGGTATATCGATCAACAAGTATGGCCATGGTCAGGAAATTTTACGGGTTATTGCAACAGCTTTTTTTGCAGCGTCGTCCAAGCTGTCTGCACTTTGAATGTTTAAGCCGGAGTTGGCCAGAATTTCTTTGCCAAGCTCCACGTTATTGCCTTCCAGCCTAACGACCATAGGAATTTTTTGTGTGCTTTTGCTGACAGCAGCAACAATTCCCGTGGCTATGGTGTCGCACCTCATAATGCCTCCGAAAATATTCACTAGAATGCATTCTACGGCGTGGTCTCCAGCGATAATTTCAATAGCCTCAGCAACAGCCTCTTCCGTAGCAGAACCGCCCACATCTAGAAAATTCGCCGGACTTCCGCCACTGTACTTGATGGAATCCATGGTTGCCATGGCAAGTCCGGCACCGTTGACCATGCATCCGATGTTTCCGTCCATGGAAATGTAACTCATGCCCCATTCCGCCGCCTCAATTTCCGAATGTGTTTTCTCCGCATTCGGGTCTCCACCGGTTTCCAACTGACGGTAATTTGCATTGTCGTCCATGTCAAGTTTACAATCCAGAATAAGCAAATGCTGGTCGGCAGTCACCACGAGCGGATTGATTTCCAGCAACATGGCATCGGTATTGTAATAAACGAGATATAGTTTTTGCAGCACATCGTGGAATTGCAAGGCGAGCCCCCCTGAAAGCCCTAGGAAATCGGACGCTTCCGAAAGCATTTCCACCGAAAGCGGCTGGTTGAACGCCGGATAAAGTTTCAGAATCCGTTCCGGAGTATTGGCCGAAACCGCCTCAATATCCATTCCACCGTCGGGCGAAATCATGAGAAGCGGATTCACCGCCGTTCGGTCCAAGGTAATGGCCACATAAAATTCCTTCTCTATCGGGCAGGCTTCTTCTATCAACACCAAATGAATTTTGACGCCTTCAGGACCCGTCTGATGGGTAACCAATTGCATCCCGATCATGTGGGAGGTAAAATCCAGTGCCTCCTGTTCGTTGGTGAACAATCTAATGCCACCCGCTTTCCCACGTGCTCCTGTAAATGCCTGCGCCTTTACGACACCTCTTGTTATGCCCAGCGTTTTCAACGCAGCAGGCAGTTCGTCCACCGATTGTACTGGTAAACTACGTGGAACCGGCAGGCCTGCTTCACGAAGTATTTTCTTGGATTGGTATTCTAACAACTTCATAGAAGAAACAATTATTGAGTAGAAACAAATGTATCGTTATTTTTTGAAATGTCTAAAAAAAAATTGAATTGGCAACCTTTTTAGTGATTAATAAAAAAAACTGCAGATGTTTTAAAGAAAAAAAACGTTGCATTCAATAAAGATTGCAACGTTTTTACTTTTGAAACGATCGTGATCCCGTGGAGACTCGAACTCCAATCGATGGAACCGGAATCCACTATTCTATCCATTGAACTACGGGACCGAAACGGCCACAAAAGTACAATAAAAATCGGTATTCCCGTACGAAACGGTACTTAAAAAAACCTCAGACTACAAAGCGTACACTTCTGCAATAAACAATCAATTTCCATTTTTATAGACCCAAAAAACAACAACTATGGTAGAATTTCGGATGAAAACCTAGCAAATTGTCAGATTTATCACGTACATTTGTCTACACTATTTTAAAGAACCGAAAAAACACCATCATGAGCTATCTGATTCTCCCCAAAGGTTATAAAGCCCTGATCGACTTGAAGAAAACCGAACAAGGCATCAAACAAATCAAGGATTTCTTCCAACAAAGTCTTTCATCGGAACTTCGTTTGAGACGCGTCACCGCACCACTTTTCGTAGTGAGCGGAACCGGCATCAACGACAACCTTTCCGGCAAAGAACGTCCGGTGAGTTTTCCCATCAAGGACATGAACGACCAAAAGGCTGAAATCGTTCATTCGTTGGCCAAATGGAAACGCCTCATGTTGGGTGAATACGGCATCGAACCCAGTTACGGAATTTATACGGACATGAACGCCATCCGCGCCGACGAAGAGTTGGGCAACCTACACTCCCTGTATGTGGACCAATGGGACTGGGAACAAGTCATGACGGCAGAAAACCGCACCATCGACTTCCTCAAATCCGTCGTCAAACGCATTTATGGCGCCATCCGTCAAACCGAATACCTCGTTTTTGAACAATTCCCCGAAATCCGTCCCAGCCTGCCGGAAGAAATTGCCTTTGTTCATGCCGAAGAACTGGCACGCAAATACCCCAATCTCAGCCCGAAAGAACGCGAAAACGAATTCACCAAAGAACACGGCGCCGCTTTCATCATCGGCATCGGTGGCAAACTTTCCAACGGAGTGAAGCACGACGACCGTGCCCCGGACTACGACGACTGGACCACCGAAAACGAAGAAGGCTTCCTAGGCTTGAACGGTGACCTATTCGTATGGAACAGTGTACTTGGCAGCTCCTTGGAACTTTCTTCCATGGGTATCCGCGTGGACAAGAAAGCGCTGCTGAAACAACTTGAGATCACCGGAGCCGAAGACCGCAAGGAACTCTACTTCCATAAGAAACTCATCAACGACGAATTGCCCTTGAGCATTGGTGGCGGCATCGGTCAGTCCAGACTCTGCATGTTTCTGCTCCGAAAAGCACACATCGGCGAAATCCAAGCCAGCATTTGGCCGGAAGACATGCGAAAAAAATGCGCCGATCACGGCATGATTCTGATCTAAGAAATCCTTCAATAGTTAAAAAGCTGCCTTAAAAAGCAGCTTTTTTTTAGTTTGCGACGGTAATGTGGAAGCATGCTTGCTTCCTTTCAATAACCACCTTACAACGCCCCTCCGTCCGCATTTCCGTCAACACCTCGGCCAACACATGCCGCATCAGGTCGTGCCGGCAAAAACCCTCTTTGGCTATTTGACCGCTTGGTTGCAGAAACTCTTTGTAGGAAATATCAAACGTGGTGCCATACATGTGGGCCGAGAGCGGCGCCGCATTCGTATTGCGCTTACCCAACCCATTCTGGCCTTCAAGAGTTCGCAGCACCGAACTGATCTGCATCTTGAAGGGCGCAATCTGGAGACGTTCGAGCTTTGCCTCAAACCGGGTTCCGATTTCATTCAGCAAAACCACCGCCCTGGGCACCAAAAACGGATAGGAATGCGTCAGCTTCTTGACCGTATACGTGTCACAATCCTTTAGCTCCGTAAAAACCAGACTTCCAATGAGCAAATCCTTTTTTTGTTCGAATTCCGCATTGGTGGCAAAAGGCGCATGCCCCATTCTGTTGGCCGCTTCCAAATGCGCGTTGTTGTCATCATTCAGTTTGTCGACCTTCCAATATTGGTGGGAAATCTTTTTACATTCCGGGCACTCACCGACCGGATAAAAAACCGCATTTACAATGGCTTTAGGTTTCTCAAGTGGCCAGTTTACGTCCACCCGTTTAAACGAACGAACCTTCATGATCAATGTCAAACACGTGCAAAAACCAAGTACAAAAAAAAGGAGAGCGGCTCGGGTTCCGTTTCGCATGGAGAAAAAAGTTTTATGTAGATTTGCAGAACCCTTTGGCGAACCACAAAACGATATTTAATGGACGTAAAGATAGAAAAAACATGGAAATCCGCGCTTGAAAAAGAGTTTGAGAAAGACTATTTTTTGAAGTTGACGGAATATGTCAAAATGGAGTACAAACAGCATGCTGTCTATCCGGAAGGCAAGCTGATTTTCAATGCGTTCGACCATTGCCCGTTCGATAAAGTCCGCGTGGTCATCCTCGGGCAAGACCCCTACCACGAACCCGGTCAAGCCCACGGACTCTGCTTTTCGGTTCAGCAAGGCATCGCCTTTCCCCCTTCCTTGCAAAATATATTCAAAGAAATCCGTGGGGACGAAGGCTTTGAACCACTAAAAGACGGCAATCTCGAACGCTGGGCCAATCAAGGAGTCCTACTGTTGAACGCCACCCTCACCGTCCGTGCCCATCAAGCCGGCTCCCATCAGAACAAAGGCTGGGAAACCTTCACCGATGCCGCCGTCCATAAACTGGCCGAGGAACGCACCGGTTTGGTGTTTCTGCTTTGGGGCTCCTACGCACAAAAAAAAGGCGAATTCATTGATGCCAAAAAGCACCTGGTGCTGAAATCCGTCCATCCGTCACCGCTTTCCGCCCACCGCGGATTCTTTGGGAACCACCACTTCAGCCAAGCCAACGAGTACCTGATGAATCAAGGACTTACCCCCATCGACTGGCACTAAGGCTTACTTCCACAAATAATTGTCTCTGGGGTTTTGGTGCTGCTCGTACTTGAGGTCTTCGAGTAAGGACGATTTCACAGCGATGGAAAAATTATACGACTTGTAAGGTCCGATCGGAATAAAACTGGCCGTCATCGCCCAGCAATGCAAATCTCTCGTTACCGAGCAGTTCATCGTGGCCAGTTTCTTCATGTCAAAATTGTAGCTGGTGCTGGCCGTAAACTTCCATTTGTCGGTCAACGACAGATTTCCACTAAAACTTAAATTTTGGGTGAAATCGTAATCGTATTCCAGCTTCTGCTTATTGAATGTCGATTGTCCATAGCGCACGGAATAGGAAATCCCGATGCTCCAAGGAATCTTGCAAGGTGCGTACAGCGCCGACTCCGCATCCAAAGGCTTCTCTTCAGCGAGCAGCTTGTCCGGATCGGTCGCAGCATTGGTCGGAAGTGCCACACCGCCTGTATTTGGAGTTCCGTCCGCACCTGTTTCACCCAAGGGTTTTTTCTGAAACAGCTTAGCCAGCTTTTTAAACGTATCATTGTTCAACGTATAGTTTAACTGCGTTCCCGTCCCAGTCAATCGTCCGGGAATGCCGTATTTCTCAAACTGCGTCGTATTGGTTCGCACCGGATTACCTGCACTGTTCAATATATAGGTATACGTTTGAAACGAGCCACTTAAGTTCAACGTGTATTTCTCACCGAACTTCAAACGAATGCTGGCTGAAATGTCACTCCAGTTCAAACTGTCCGCTGCCAGGTTGTACGATGTCCCAAATCGGAAATCATCGATCAAGCTCACCTTCTTATAATTGATCGATGTGTCCGTCACCTGCTTGAGCTTCATTTCCACATTGTTGTCCAACGAGAAACTCACCGTACCCGATTTACCCTTGCCCGGCGTTCCATACAAACCGTTGGTATAGCGGGAATACGATACAACCTGCTCGTTGCCATTGTTGTCCAAATACGAATAATCGCCCCAATAACCGTATTTCGACTGACCAAAGTCCGGATGGTAGGAAAACGAAATATCGGGTGTCATCACATGCCTGATCTGACTGATTTTTCCAAAAATCTTCGGGTTCATCTGATACATCCCGTACAGTTTGGTCGAAGCGCTCACCGATGCCGTATAATCCCACACCCGGTTGAAACCCCAAGTCGTATCCGTCACCACCTTGTCGTTCGTTTCGTCGTAGAACTTATCGAGCGAACTCGAATACCACCGTTCATTGTACGAAAAACTGGTATTTACATTGATGTAATTCAAAACATTGAACGTGGCTGAAATCGGCACACTGTGGGAGACCCCGTTCTTCCAGTCCTTTACCAGCGATTTGCTCATAATCTCGTATTCCTTCACATTGCTGATGCTGTTGGCCATCCTACCCGAATAGCCCACCCGAATCTTTTCATACCAGCGTTCGTCACCCACCGCATTCTTGCGTTTAAACGGATAAATAGTAGACATATTCATGCTCAGACCCGGCAAGGAAACCGACAAGGTGGAATCTCTGCTCGACTGGTTCACCGACAAACTGGCTGACAAGCTCCAAGGGCTTTCGGGAAAACGCTGCGTATAGCTTACGGAAGAACTCTTGGTATTTTCGGCAAACGCCCGTTGATTGTACAACGATGCGAGATCGTTGCGGGTATAGCCGCTGGTGGCAAAATTCACACTGGCCGAAAACGTACGGAACGGATCCGCCTTGGCATCCTGCGAATGGCTCCAGTTGACACGCAAATCCTTGCTCTTTGTATAGTCGGGAAGGGTTTTCTCACCCGTCACATTTTCCACGTAGGACGCACTGAAATTACCCGAAAACTTATACCGTTTCCGATACGTCGAATTGGTCTTGATGCCCCACGAGCCCTTGGAATAGATGTCCGTCCGGATGGCCACGTCCACATAATCGTTGAAAGCGAAATAATACCCCATGTTGCTCAGGTAGAAACCGCGCTGCAATTCGTCTCCATAGGTAGGCATCAGGAATCCGGAAGAATATTTTCCCTTGAACGGGAAGTAGCCGAAAGGCAGCATCAGCGGCAGGTCCACATCTTCCATCACCAGGTGGGCAGGTCCGGAAACAATGTAACTGCCGGGCTTTACCTTTGCCTTGCTCAGGTCCAGGTAAAAATGCGGATGTTCGTGGTTGTCGCAGGTGGTATATTTTCCGTTGATCATGCACAATACGTCATCCGACATTTTCTTGGTCGTCCCACTGACCAGCCAGCCTTCTCCCTGCTGGGTCACGACCTGCTTTATCAGACCCTTTTTAGACTTAAAATTATATCGGAGCCCTTTGGAATTGTATTCGCCGCTTTCATCCTTGAAAACTGGATTTTCGATCATTTTACCGACCGAATCGGGGCGGCCTACGGCCGAAAGCAAGCTGCTGTCCATATCCATCTGGATGTAACCGGCATCCAGTTTCAATTTCCCATAGTTGACGGTGCCCTTTCCATAAAGTCTAGCTACCCCGCCCTCTTCAAAAACCAAGGAATCTTTGGCAGAATACTCGACAATTTCAGAGATGGACTGCTCCTTTGTCCCTTTTGAAGTCGTATCCCGAAAAGCAGCAGTATCCGTAGGAATCCAATTCGAGATGCTGTCTTTAAGGCCTAAAGCGTTTGCTTTCTGAATGGCTGCAGACCGCTCGGGTACAGTTCCTACAGCCTGTTGCACAGCCTTCCCAACAGGCAATACTTGGCCGAATAGTGGGAACACCATCAAGCTGAAGACAACAGAAAGTCGTGAAAAATACATGTACTGCCCTTAATTAGTGCGCAAAAATACGGAAAACAACTTGGAAACCCGAAGGCAAGACCGTGAAAAGTGCTTAACTGCTACATCCTTATAAGAACTTTTCACACCAACGGTCGAAACGAGCTACGCCATCAGGCCCGTATTTGGCGAGTTTGCGTCGAACTTCCTCTACCGTAAACTCCGAATGAAGCTGTGATTTGGAGTAAAATTTGTCTGCAAAACAGATGATTTGTTCTTCCAAACTCACCGGTGCAAGGTCGCGAAGTGGTAAAGGAAGCTTTTTGGCCAAAATCTCAGTCAGGTAAAGACCAGTCCCAGTATGCCGTTCACAGACCAATCCATGAAGGGGCAGTCCTTCTTTATCCAAAAGTTCCCGTCCCAGATAACCGTGGCAAATGTAGGGGGCATCACCATAACAATGAATATCCGGAGCGTTCGTTCGATAGACACCAATGTCGTGCAACAGGGCCGCTTCTTCGATAAAGGTCTTGTTGAGAGAAATCTCGGGATGCTTCTCTGCCAGACTCAATGCCTTTTGCATCACGTTTCGGCTGTGCAAATACACCGTTTCAAACAATTCAGTGTTTGCACCCAGCTGTTTTTTTAATAGGGAAAGGGCGTCCATACATCCATTTTATACAAAGGAAACCATTTCTTTTTGGTTGTTGTCGATTTTACGCTATTTTTGTAGAGGTAAAAACCAACATTATTCCCATGCCCTATCGGACCCTGCGCATTCTCCTGATTTTTCTCGGATTGTTCCTCCAAACTTCCCTTATCGCAGTCGCTTCCGGATTTACCATCGTCATCGATCCAGGTCATGGAGGGAAAGACCCCGGTACCCTGGGTTCCTCCTGCAAAGAAAAAGACATTGTCTTGGGTGTTGGGCTCAAACTGGGCGAACTCATTGCTTCCAAGCAACCGGATGTCAAAATCATTTTTACCCGCAACACGGATGAATTCATCGAACTCAACCAACGTGCCATCATCGCCAACAAAGCGAAAGCCAATCTGTTCATTTCCATTCACGCCGACCATGCCGATTCGCCCAGTCCCCACGGCCCGTCCACGTTTACACTGGGGCAGAACCGCACGGCCGAAAACATGGCCATCGCCAAACGAGAAAACTCCGTCATCCTGCTCGAAGACGATTACAAACAGCGGTACGAAGGTTTTGACCCGACTTCGGCAGAATCGTACATCATGTTCGAGTTCATGCAAGACAACTATATGAATCAAAGCATTCAGTTCGCTTCCACCATTCAGTCAAAATTTGTCGCCAACGGCCGTTACGACAGAGGTGTTCGGCAGGACGTCTTTTTGGTGCTCCGTTGCACCAGCATGCCTTCCGTTTTGGTTGAATGCGGCTTTCTTTCGAATCCGAACGAGCAGGAATACTTAAAAAGCGAGGAAGGTCAGGAGCAAACAGCGCTGTGCATCTACAAAGGTTTTGCCGACTTCAGAGCCGATTACGACCGAAAGTCCACCACCTCGGGCTCTTCCAATAAACGAACTGACAACGTTAACAAACCCGATTTAGATAACGTTGCCGAAACGAATTCGACAGACGACCTGGATACCACCTTAAATAAGGAAGTCCTTCCGGGTACCATCCGAACCATCAAGAAAACAACAGTTACAACCGTGACGACCACCACCACAACCCCGTTGGATTCGATGGATAGGGGCATTGTTTTCAAGGTTCAAATTATGGCTTCGGACGACATGCTTTCTGAAAGAAATAAGAAATTGAAAGGACAGGAAGCCGATTTTTACCAGGAAAAAAACTTGTACAAATTTACGGTGGGTAGCTTCAGGACCTTTGCAGAAGCGAATCGGAAACGCCAAGAATTGGTCGCGCGATTCCCAGATGCCTTTGTAATTGCCTTCAGAAACCGTCAAAAAATTGCCGTTGAGGTAGCCAGGGCTGAAGCAAACAAATAATTAATCGTACTTTTGTTTCCAGATGCCTGTTTGTGTATCTGCTTAATCTCGTGAAAAATGAAAACGAATTTTAAAAGTGAAGCCAAAATCGGCTTGATCGTCGTAGCAGCTTTTGCCGTCTTTGTATGGGGACTCAATTATCTGAAAGGGGTCAACCTTATGAAACCGACCAACCAATATTATGTAAACTTCACGCAGATCGACGGATTGGTCAAATCAAGCCCAGTCATGCTGGATGGCTTTCAGGTTGGGCTCGTTCGTGACATTCGCTACCAATACAACAATCCAGGACACATCATCATCGAATTGGACCTCAACACCAAGCTTAAACTTCCTGAAGGCTCCAAGGCCATCATCGAGTCTGCGTTGATTGGAAATCCCACCGTGATACTCAAATTGGGAGCGCCCACTGCGAAACTCCTCACCAGCGGCGACACCCTTTTGGCAGAAAGGAATCCAGGCCTCATGGATAAATTGCAGGATGGCATTCTGGCTGATGTACAACACATGATTCAACGAACCGACTCCCTGCTGGCAAGCGTAGAAACACTGGTAGACAACGGCAGTCTTAGTAATTCTTTGACTTCCATCGAGAAAACGAGCAAGGAGCTTTCCCAGCTTTCCGTCAAACTCAACAAGTCCATGGACAAACTTCCCAGCATCCTGGACAACGTGGAAGGCATGACCGCCGAATTCTCAGCGGCAGGCACCAAGATCAATCAGATTGATGTCGCCTCCCTGAACAAAACCCTCACCCAACTCGAAAACATCACACTCAAGCTCAACAGCACGGACAATTCCATGGGATTGCTCCTGAACGACAAATCACTTTACCAGAACCTCAGTTCCGCAACATTTAATCTGGGGACGACGGCATCAAGTGCAAACGCGTTGCTGCTCGATTTGAAGGCAAGTCCGAAGCGATATGTCCATTTTTCGCTTTTCGGACCCAAACAAAGCAAGTAATTTATGTGTTAGTTTGTAAGCTTTCCTGTTTTTTTTTATCCTTTTTATGATTTAACACAAAAATAATACTGTACCGCAACCCTTTATTAACAGGGAGTTAAAGGTAAGTATGCCATTTTTGCACTACCCGACTGCCATATATGCAAGGTGTTCGATTCAAGATAGTTAGGGATTATTAACTTTTTATATATCTGAAATACAGGCAATTAACTAAACGCCTGACTGTAAACGAAATACATTTTTACGAATTTTCACTCAAAAAATACGTTTGGAGAATCCTTTTTTTTTTCCAAAATTTGCAATCCCAAGTTTTTAAGCCCTACCCCTAACGATGACCTTAAATCACGAATCTCTCTGGAATCAATGTCTGTGCATTATTAAGGATAATGTTCCAGAATTGAGCTACTCAACGTGGTTTAATCCAATTGTTCCTTTACAGTACGAAGACAAGTCCCTGTTGTTGCAGGTTCCCAGCCATTTCTTTTACGAACAGCTCGAAAATCAGTATGCCGATCTCATCGGTAAAGCCATCCTGCGCGTAACCGGAGAAAACACCAGGCTCCTGTATCAAGTCATGGTATCCGATACGTCGATGAAACTAGCTCCGGATAGTCACCAAGTCAACGTGAACCGTATTTCCGGTATCCCAACGCGTACACACTCGTCAAGCAATCCGTTCGAGCAGATGGTTCCTGGCAAATTGGAACCTCAGTTGAATTCAAACCTCTCCTTCGGCAACTTCATCGGAGGCGAAAGCAACATGTTGGCCAGAACTGCCGGTTACTCCATCGCTGAAAAGCCTGGCAAGACCATTTTCAACCCTTTGTTCGTACATGGCAAGTCCGGTGTGGGCAAGACGCACTTGCTACATGCCATTGGAAACGCTGGCCTTCAGCAGAACAACAACCTTCGTGTCCTGTATGTTTCTTCGCACCTCTTCCAGGTTCAGTACTCTCAGGCTTACCTGAACAACACCGTCAACGATTTCATCCACTTTTACCAAAGCATCGATGTCCTGTTGATCGACGATATTCACGAACTGAGCGGCAAGACCGGTACTCAGAACGTCTTTTTCCACATTTTCAACCACTTGCACCAGAATGGCAAACAATTGGTCATCACCTGCGACCGTCCCCCTAAAGACATCGTCGGTATTGACGACCGCTTGTTGACCCGTTTCAAATGGGGTTTGACGGCCGAAATGGAAAAACCCAACTATGCCCTGCGTGTTGCCATCCTGGATAGCAAAATTATGCGCGACGGTCTTCATTTCACCCGCGATGTGGTTGAATACATTGCCCGAAACGCCACCGAAAACGTCCGCGATTTGGAAGGCATCGTGGTTTCCCTGATGGCTCATTCGGTCATCTACGAAAAAGAAGTGGACATGGAGCTTGCCAAACGCGTCGTATCCAACGCCATCAAAGTTCAGGAACGTCAAATTTCGGTGGAACTCATCGAAGAAGAAGTGTGCAAATACTTTGATCTGGAGTTGGAAATCATCCAATCCAAGTCCAAGAAGCAGGAAATTTCCCAAGCCAGGCAAATTGCCATGTACCTTTCCAGAAAGTATACGGATAAATCGTATTCCAACATCGGTGAACTCATCGGCAAAAGGGATCATGCCACGGTGCTACATGCCTGCAAGACGGTTGGGAATTGGATTGAAACGGACAAGAAGTTCCGTTCGACAATACAGGAGCTCGAACAGCTTATCCAAGGCACTTCTTGATGTTCTAATAAAGCACCAACGTTTTGAGTAGCGAAAGTAGAGGCTAAATTTATTTAGACTAAGCCGAGTCATGAAAAACGGATGTTTCGTAGAAACAAATCTCTGCGTTGCTTATCATTCGCCACTACTCACGTATCTTAAAAATCAGCTTCAAAGCTTTATTGGAAAACTGCTTCAGTAGTAAAAATCAAACCGCTTTTTTAGTGGTGGTTGATTTGATAAACTTTATTATCGCTAATATATGGGCAGTTAAAGCCCGTAACTGCCAATATATTAGCAATAATAATTTTTGGGTTTTTGAGTTATAATGTTTGACAAAAACCTCTAAAAAAACACACTATAAGTGGTCGTCCGTACGCCGTTTTTTTACTTTTCAGTCTTTAATTCCCCTATTTCAGGAAGCCTTGGCGTTTTATGGCATTAATCCAGGCGGCGGAGAAAAATTCGTTGTCGGATTTTTTGTAGCGGATGTCGGTGTAGATTTGGGCGAGGGTTTCTTTTTGATTGATTTCAATAAAACGGAGGGATTCTTCAAGGGCTTCTTTCTCAGTATAGATGCGGTCGATTGCCGAGACATCGAACGTAGTATAGGTTTCCTGATGAACGATGCCTAGAAGGGGCAAACGGTCTGGAAGTGTGGTGAGGTCGGGTTCTTTAGGATAGCCCACACTGAGGGTCGTGATCGGCAATACCAGCGGAGGCAAACCCAGCACGTCGATGATGGTTTCAGCATTGTAGGTGGTCGTGCCCAGGTAACAAATGCCCAACCCTACCTCCTCGGCGGCTACACAGAACGTCTGCGCCACGATGACGGCATCGATGGCCGCATACGTCAATGCCTGAACATTGTCGAAACCAGGGGCTGCATTGCGCTGCTGGCACCAATGAGAAATCCGATTGAAGTCAACGCAAAAAGTAAGGATGACTGGAGCCTCGGTGACCTGTTTCTGATTGAAGTGTGCCGGCGCGAGTGCTTGTTTTTGGGTCGCATCTCTGGTTACGATGATACTGTATGCTTGCATGTTCCCTGTATTGGAACAACGACAGGCCGCTTCAAGCAAATCGTTCAATAGGGTTTCATTCAGCTCTTTTTCAGAATAAGAGCGAACGGTTCGTCGATTTTTTAGAGCATTCATTCGGAAAAGTTGGGTGTAATTATTTTCTTTTTCTACCACAAAAGTAGCCTTTCTTTCTAAATTCCGTACAGGTTTGCTTACTTTTAATTTCAGTGAGCTTTTAAAATATTGCATATCGAATAATTATACATATTTTCTAAATGGAAAACTTTTCGATCTTGCAATTTTTGTATACACCTGATTATATGGTACTTAAAAATATTTTTGGAAAACTTTCATTTTTTTAAAATAAATCACTCGAAACATTTTGTCAAGTCGTTTATTCAAACTAAAATTGCAAGTCTAAATAATTGTGAAAAACACAACCCCCAAAAAGCATCAAACATTTCTAAATCAACACAAGTGGAACAAAAGACTTACACACACGACGAAGCTTACCAGTCATCCTTGGAGTATTTCCAGGGCGATGAACTGGCAGCCAGAGTTTGGGTCAACAAGTATGCCCTGAAGGATTCCTTCGGCAACCTGTACGAAGTTAACCCCGACGACATGCATCACAGACTGGCATCGGAAGTTGCCCGTATTGAAAAACGTTACCCCAATCCCATTTCTGAAAAGGAACTTTTCAACCTTTTCGATCATTTCAACTACATCGTGCCCCAGGGAAGTCCAATGACCGGAATTGGCAACAATTTCCAGATCGGATCGCTTTCCAACTGCTTCGTTATTGGCGTGGATGGTCCAGCCGATTCGTATGGAGCCGTCATCAAGATTGACGAAGAGCAAGTTCAGCTCATGAAACGTCGCGGAGGTGTCGGACACGACTTGTCCCACATCCGCCCCAAAGGAACCCCTGTGAAGAATTCCGCCCTCACCTCCACCGGCATCGTGCCGTTCATGGAGCGTTATTCCAACTCCACCCGTGAAGTAGCTCAGGACGGTCGTCGTGGTGCCCTGATGCTTAGTGTTTCCATTCAACACCCAGATTCTGAATCCTTTATTGATGCTAAGATGTCGGAAGGCAAAGTGACCGGCGCCAATGTTTCGGTCAAAATCACCGACAAGTTCATGGAATCGGTTGCCAATGGCACTTCGTATACCCAACAATATCCGGTTTACAGCGAGAACCCCACTTTTACCAAGGAAACGGATGCCACCGCTTTATGGAAAAAAATCGTACACAACGCCTGGCAGTCTGCCGAACCCGGCGTCCTTTTCTGGGACACCATCCTGCGCGAATCCGTGCCCGATTGTTACGCTGACCTCGGTTTTCGTACCGTTTCCACCAACCCTTGCGGCGAAATCCCTCTTTGTCCCTACGACAGCTGCCGTTTGTTGGCCATCAACCTGTATTCCTACGTCAATAAACCTTTTACGGCCGAAGCCACTTTCGATTTCGACCTTTTCACCAAGCATGTGGCCATTGCTCAACGCATCATGGACGACATCATCGACCTGGAAATGGAAAAAATCGACAACATTCTGGATAAGATCACTTCCGACCCCGAAGAAGCCGAAATCAAACGTACAGAAACCGACCTCTGGTTGAAAATCAAGAAGAAAACCGCTCAAGGTCGTCGCACCGGAGTAGGCACTACGGCTGAAGGCGATATGTTGGCCGCTCTGAACCTGCGTTACGGCACCGAAGAAGCCTCGGATTTTTCCGAAGAAATTCACAAGAAACTGGCCATCGAAGCCTACCGTTCCTCCGTTCATCTGGCAAGAGACCGCGGTGCTTTTGAAGTATTCGATGCCGCGCGCGAGGCCAACAACCCCTTCATCAATCGTTTGTTCGATGCGGACCCCAGTTTAAAGGAGGAAATGGTGAAATACGGCCGCCGCAACATTGCTTGCCTCACCGTAGCCCCAACCGGAACCACCAGCCTGATGACCCAAACCACCTCGGGCATCGAACCCGCCTTCATGGTCATCTACAAACGCCGCCGCAAGATCAATCCGAACGACAAGGATTCGAAAGTGGACTTTAAAGACGACAACAACGACAGTTGGGAAGAATACGTGGTGTTCCACCATAAGTTTGTGACCTGGATGGAAGCCAACGGCTATCCCACTGCCAAAATCTATACCGCTGATGAGCAGGAAGAACTGCTGCAGAAATCGCCTTACTACAAAGCATGCTCCAACGACGTGGATTGGATGCAGAAAGTCAAGATGCAGGGTCGCATTCAGAAATGGGTGGACCACTCCATCAGCGTGACCATCAACCTACCCTCCGATGTCAACGAAGAATTGGTCGGCAAGTTGTACATGGAAGCCTGGAAGAGCGGATGCAAAGGCTGCACCGTGTATCGCGACGGATCCAGAAATGGCGTTTTGCTCTCCAACACGCCAGCCAAAAAAGAAGAAAAAGAGGAAAAGAAACTGATTTGCTTTCCGGAAGTTTCTCCCAAACGTCCCAGAGAACTCAATGCCGAAGTGGTTCGCTTCCAAAACAATAAAGATAAATGGATTGCCTTCGTAGGCCTTCTGGACGGTCGCCCGTATGAAATCTTCACCGGTATTCAGGACGACGATGAAGGCATCATGCTCCCCAAAAATGTCACCAACGGAAAGATTATCAAAAACGTTGACGACTTTGGCCAGAAACGCTACGACTTCCAATTCTCCAACAAGAAAGGATACAAGACAACGGTGGAAGGCTTGTCCGAAATGTTCAATAGTGAATTCTGGAACTATGCCAAATTGATTTCAGGCGTACTGCGTTACGGCATGCCCATCGACCAAGTGCTCAAACTGGTTGGCGGCCTCGAGCTGGATACCGAATCCATCAATACTTGGAAGAACGGTGTGGAACGGGCGCTTAAAAAGTACATGCCGGATGGTGAGGCGAAGGGACAAGTTTGTCCGGAATGCAAAAACGAAACCCTAGTATTTCAGGAAGGCTGTTTGCATTGCACCTCCTGTGGACATTCAAAATGCGGGTAATTAACAGCCTTAAAGAAAAATAAAAAAGCGACTGAAAGGTCGCTTTTTTCATGGCAATCTATTGATACATCGCATCGGGCATTTTGCAGGCTCCGTTGAGAGTGGCACCGGATTCAATTATTAGAGTAGTTGTGGTGATGGTGCCGTCGATGCGGCTTTGAGCTTTGAGCGATAATTGCTCAGGGGCAAGGACATTACCTTTGACGGTACCTGAGATTTCGGCATTGGCGCAGGTGATGTTTCCAATTAACGATGAAGAAGGGCCAAGAATGACTTTTCCGTCGCTGACAATGTTGCCTTCCATCACTCCATCCAGTCTCAAATCGGTGTCGGAGCTGATGTCTCCTTTAATTTTTGTACCAGGAGCAAGGATGCTATAAACGGTTACGGGCGCGTTGGATACTTCTTTTGCCATGATTCATTTGATTAGGAATGCAAAATTACGATTTATATTGAAAGAACAAACTACATTTGCAGCAACAAAAACAACAAGCCATGGACTTTCTCACGCTAAATCAGATGCAGTTCCACGCCTATCATGGTGTATTTGAACAGGAACGGATCGTCGGGAACACCTATTTCATTGACTTAAAGATCGGTGCGGATTTCAGCAAGGCCTGTAAAACCGATCAACTAGAAGACACCATCAACTATGCATCCGTCTTTCATGAAATCCAGGAGGTGATGAAATCTCCCTGCAGCCTCATCGAACACGTGGCCGAAAACATCTGTTTACGACTCAAAAGTTCTTTTAAGGAAATACAAAGTATTGAAATCAAGCTAACTAAGCAAAATCCACCCATTCCAGGACAGCTGGAAAGCGTCAGCATTATTTTAACCCGTTAACGTATTTTTTGCATCCGGTAGGATAATCCTTCAAAACTTTATGTACTTTTGTCGTCCTTTTCACGACGGAATTCAACCATCCGCGTGAGATGGATTTGTAATTCTTTTTAAATCCGCGCAAATCGGATTGTACATTGTAAAAACAAAACAACGATGAAGAACAAGTATATCCACCTGATTGAACAGTCTTTTGAGTTCCCGAACGAGGAGTTCAATGTGGTTGAAAACGAACTGCAATGGTTCAACATTCCGTTGATGGATGTAATCAAACAGTACGGAACACCCTTGAGAATCTTCTATTTGCCCAAGATCGCACAAAACATTCAGCGTGCCCGGAAGATGTTCAACGTGGCCATGGCCAAAGCGGATTACGACGGAGACTACCATTATTGCTATTGCACCAAGAGCTCGCATTTCTCCTTCATCATGGAAGAAGTGCTCAAACACAACGTCCACATCGAAACGTCTTCCGCTTTCGACATCAACCTGATCGAGGCCTTGTTTGAGAACGGCACCATCAATAAAGACAAGTACATCATCTGCAACGGATTTAAGCGCCCGCAATACATTGAAAACATACAGACGCTTATTCACAGCGGGTTTGAGAACACCATTCCGGTACTTGACAACAAATTCGAACTGGATCTTCTGTTAAACAATTTGGAGACGAAAGTCAAGATTGGCATCCGCATCGCTTCGGAAGAAGAACCGAAGTTCGACTTTTACACCTCTAGGCTCGGCATTCGTTACAACGACATCATTCCCTATTTTCTGGATAAGATTGAGCCGAATGAGAACGTCGAACTCAAGATGCTCCACTTCTTTATCAATACCGGCATCAAGGATACCGCTTACTACTGGAACGAATTGATCAAGGCAGTGGAATTGTATTGTGAACTCAAACAAATCTGCCCACAGTTGGATAGCATCAACGTAGGCGGAGGCTTCCCCATCCAGACCTACCTCGACTTTGAATACGATTATGAATACATGGCCGAAGAGATTGTTCAGCAGATCAAGAATATATGCGCGCAGAACAAAGTGAAGGAACCGGACATATTCACCGAGTTCGGATCGTTTACAGTGGGTGAAAGCGGCGCCATGCTTTATTCCATCATCAACCAGAAGCAACAGAACGACCGAGAGCTCTGGAACATGATCGACAGTTCGTTCATTACGACTTTACCGGATACCTGGGCCATCAACCAGCGCTTCGTGCAGCTGGCAGTAAACAATTGGGATGCAGAATATCAGCGCGTTCACCTGGGAGGATTAACCTGCGACAGCGAAGATTTCTACAACTCGGAAGCACACTCCAATGCGGTATTCCTACCCAAAATCGTTCCAGAACGGGAACAATACATCGGGTTCTTCCATTGTGGCGCTTATCAGGAATCGCTGAGTGGCTATGGCGGCCTTCAACATTGCCTCACTCCGGCACCCAAAATGGTGATCATCGACCTGGACGAAGAGGGGGAATGGGTCACCAAGCTGTTCGCCAAAGAGCAGAGTTACAAATCGATGATGAAAATATTGGGGTACTAGGTCAAATTCAGTTAAATTCCGAGCTCGGTTTCGCTGCTGCTTGCGGCGTGAAACCTCAAGTCACTAAAACTCCGTTTCCCTCCAAAATAATACGACAACAGAATGCTGCCACGATAGACTTCAGGAATGGGGTTGACCGTGGTGAGCTTCCTATTTTCCAAGCGTTGCAAGCGAAAGGTAGATCGCATTTGCCAAAAGGCCACCCGGGCACGGACCACAGCCCAGGCATCACCGCGCTTGCCGGACAAAAGAAAAACCAACCCGGACAGGTAATCAAAGAAGAAACGGAACGCAAAGACAAAGGCAAAGCGGCGACGGCTGGTGTTTTTGTAAAGCATCAGCAGGTTGTTGCGGTAATTGAGGAAGGTCTTTCGCGGATTTTCCTTGTTCAAAGTCGCACCCCCCAAATGAAACACCGTACTTGCAGGCAGGCAAACGATGCGACGACCTCGACTGCGAAGCCTCCAACATAGGTCAATTTCCTCCATGTGGGCGAAAAAACGAGCGTCCAGCCCTCCAACCGAGCGATAATCCTCCGTCCGAATGCACAAACAGGCACCGGTAGCCCAAAAAATATCCATTGGAACATCGTATTGACCCAAATCCTTTTCCACTACCGAAAGCAAACGACCACGGCAAAAGGGATAGCCTAAAAAATCCATGTAACCGCCTGCTGCACCGGCATGCTCGAAATATTCAGTTTCACGAAGGGATCGAATTTTGGGCTGACAAGCGGCCACTTCGGGATTCTTGTCCAAATAATCAATCAGCACCGGCAACCAGCCTTCAGAAACTTCCACGTCAGAATTCAACAGAACCGCATAGTTGGCATCCACCTGAGCAAGGGCCAAGTTGTAGCCTTCAGCAAATCCATGATTGCGACCCAAATCAATCCGACGGATCTGTGGAAACTCGGCAGCCAGAAATTCCAAGGAACCGTCCACCGAACCGTTATCGGCAACCACAAGCTCCACATCGGCAGCACCCAGTGTATGTTCCACCACATTGGGCAAATATTCCCGCATCAGGGATTTGCCGTTCCAGTTGAGGATGACTACGGAGACCTTCATACCTCCTCAGCATTTGCTTGTGAAGTCGGCCGCTTGTGTTTCCAGCGCTTATGCGTCCATAGCCAGTAGGCAGGGTCTCTCAAAATGGTTTGTTCCATCATGCGGGCGTATTGTTCCGTGATTTCAAATTCAGCCGTTTGATCGGGCGCATCCGAAATCACCTTGAATTCAGATTGATAACAGCCGCGGGAAGTCTTACGCACATCGGAATAAACCACGGCGAATCCGGTTTGCTTGGCCATCCGCTCCGGGCCTGTCAAGATGGATGTGTCTTGGTTTAAAAAGGTTGTCCAGTAAACAAGGTTGCCCCTGGATGGGGATTGGTCGCTCACCATGCCGAAAACACCTGCGATGCCGTTCTTGCGCAACCGAACCACCGTACGGTAAGTCTCATTTTTCGTTACATTGGTGCCGCCGAAATGGACGCGGACTTTCTTCATCAGTTCGTCAAAAGCGACATTCTTTAGGGGACGATAGACATTGAAACCTTCCTGATTGCCAGATGCCAGCATGTGGAGGAAAATAAAGGGTTGGTATTCCCAGTTGCCGTAATGGCCAAGCACCAGCAAAACGCCTTGTCCTTTTTCAGCAAAATGAGTCAACACTTCCGGATTGACAAACACCATGCGCTTGTTGGCTTCCTTTTTGGACATGGCCAACACTCGAACCGTTTCCTGGAAGTTATCACAGAAATGGCGGTAAAATCGGCGTTCAACGCGCTTCAGTTCCAAAGGAGAATAGTCGGGAAGGCTGTTTCGAAGATTTCGGTGCACGACCTTTCGTCGATAACGTGCGATGTGATAAACCAATGGGAAGAAGAATACGTCTGAAATCAGGAACAGCACTGGCATCGGCAGGCTGGCATATAGCCGGGTGATACCGTACAATAGAGCAGTGTAGAACTTCTTCATGTGTCCAAAGATAACGCTTCCTCGTGAAAAGTCAAAGACAGCGTTCAGCCTTTAAGGCAGTATGCTCCGAATTAAAGCCGGAAAGCTTCACTCGGACGGCACGATTCACCAAGCTGATATCGTACGGAATTTCCACTCGGACGTAATTTTCCGTGAAACCGTGCATCATTCCGTCGATTTTGGTGTGTTCAAACAAGACTTTCGCCTCTTTACCGGACTGAAGCAGGTAGAATTCCCGCCACTTCTCGTCCGAGAGGCGCAATAGACGGGCACTGCGAGCTTTTTTTTCCGCCGACGAAACCGTATGCCCAATTTGGAGTGCTTGCGTACCAGGGCGCTCTGAATAGGTGAAAACATGAAGCTGTGAAACATCCAGTTTTTCAATGAAGCTGAATGCTTGCTCAAACAGCTCCGGAGTTTCACCACGGGAACCGACAATAACATCCACGCCGATGAAAGCATTCGGGATTTCTCGACGGACTTCCTCAATTTTGGACGCGAACAGGGCCGTATCGTATCGACGGTGCATCAGCTTAAGCAGCACATCATTGCCGGCCTGCAGGGGTATATGGAAATGCGGTGCAAATCGTTTGGAGCGGGCCACGAAACGAATAACCTCAGATGTAATCAAATTGGGTTCGATGGAGGAAATGCGGAAGCGTTCGATGCTTTCCACTTCGTCCAAGGCTTTGATCAAGTCCAAGAAGCTCTCGCCGTTGCTTTTGCCGAAGTCGCCGATGTTGACTCCCGTGAGCACGATTTCCTTTCCGCCTTCTGCTGCCACTTCGGTAGCCTGCAACACCAGCGAAGCTATTTCGGGGTTACGGCTTCGGCCACGAGCGAAGGGAATGGTGCAATAGGTGCAGTAATAATCGCATCCGTCCTGCACTTTGAGGAAGTAGCGTGTACGGTCACCTTTGGAACAGGATGGCAGAAAACGTTGCATCTCCTTGTGCGCGCTGACGTCCACACGGGGGGCATCTCCTTTTTTCAGCGATTCCAAATGGGTAGGCAAATCGAATTTCTGATTGGAACCCAATACGAGGTCCACACCAGGTATGTGGGCAATCTCATCGGGCTTGAGTTGCGCGTAGCAACCAGTCACCACCATGAAGGCTTCTGGATACTGTCGAATGAACCGATGAATGGCTTGCCTGTCTTTTTTATCGGCCGTCTCGGTGACCGAACAGGTGTTGATGACACATACGTCTGGTTTTTCTCCCGGACGAACCCGGACATAACCGGATGCTTCCATGATTTTTCCCAGACTGGAAGTTTCAGCAAAATTCAACTTGCATCCGAGGGTATGGTACGCTATTTTTTTTGACTCAAAAATGTTCGGATCGATCATGATTATTTTCTTCGTTTGCAAAGGTAAAAATAAACCTCCGGCAAAAAAAAATCAACCGCTTTTGGAAGACCCTTCGGTGGATTTTCGCTGTTTTTTTCTTATAAAAGGGGCATAAAAATGCATTTCGAGGCTTTTTAGAAGAAAAAAGTGAAGTTTTTTATAAATTTTTACGATTTTCAGTACACGGAATGAAAATTATACTTAATTTTGCCGCGATTTCAAAAAACTCCTATTTATTGTTTAAAACAGAAAAAAAATGAAAAAGTTAGTATTGTTCATCGCTGTTATCGTTGCAGTTTCTTTCGCATCTTGCAAAAAAGCCGCTGTTGCTACCGACGCTACCGCAGCTGATTCTACCGCTGTTGTTGAAGAAGTTGTTGCTGATAGCGCTGCTACCGTTGACAGCACCATTGCTGTTCAGTAGTCTTTCGACAAAGAAATTAAAAAGGTTCGACATTGTCGGACCTTTTTTTTTGCAACCAACAAAAAAATTGGGCACAAAAAAAGCCGACTGGATAGCCGGCTTTTTTTAAATGATGAAGCGTAGGTTATTCAGCCACGACTTCGAAAGGTATTTCGACACTCACTTCGCGGTGCAGTTTCACTACAGCCACGTAGTTGCCAATTTCCTTGACAGCTTCTTTGAGCACGATGTTCTTGCGGTCCACTTCGAAACCTTCTTTTGCCAATCCTTCAGCAATCTGGATGGCACCAACGGAGCCGAAAATCTTGCCGGTGGAGCTCACCTTGGCACCAATGCTCAGCGAAATACCGCTCATGGTAGCTAAAAGCGCTTCAGCGTCCTTCTTCATTTGTGCAATCTTGTGTCCGCGCTGTTTCAAGTTTTCAGCCAACACTTTCTTTGCAGAAGGCGTTGCGATGATTGCTTTGCGCTGGGGGATCAGGAAGTTTCTTCCGTACCCGTCCTTGACGATGACCACATCGTCCTTGTAACCCAGACCGGTTACGTCTTCTTTCAATATAAGTTCCATTGTTAATCCTCCTTAGGTTATTTCATCAAATCGGTTACGTAGGGCAGCAAAGCCAAATGGCGAGCGCGTTTAACGGCCTGAGCCACTTTGCGTTGGAATTTCAAAGAAGTTCCGGTGAGGCGACGGGGCAAAATCTTGCCTTGCTCGTTCAGGAATTTCTTCAAAAATTCGGGATCCTTGTAGTCGATGAAGCGGATGCCACTCTTTTTGAAACGACAGTACTTTTTCTTTTTCAGATCAACTGTAGGAGGGGTCAGGTAACGGATTTCGGATGAGTTTTGTGCCATTGCTTAGTTCTCCTTTTCTTTAGTTTGTTTTAGACTTCTTCTCTTTGCGGCGTACAATTCGTGGAACTTGTCCTGCTTGAAAGACAGGAAACGCAGCACGCGTTCGTCGCGACGGAAGTTTACTTCCAACTTGGCAATCACCGTAGGCAATGCCTTGAACTCTAGCAATTGATAAAAACCAGTGGACTTCTTGGCAATGGGATATTCCAGCTTGCGCAAGCCCCAGTTTTCCTCATTCACAATTTCAGCGCCTTCTGCGACCAGCAGAGACTTGAATTTTTCTACCGCTTCCTTCATCTGGGCTTCAGACAAAACGGGAGTTAAAATGAAAACGGTTTCGTAATTGTTCATAATAGAACTGATTAATTAATTGATTTTAAATGCACTGTCACACAAAGGGTTGACCATCGAGCCGCTTTTGTAAAAACAGAGGCGCGAAGGTAAGAATAATATTGGAAACAGCCAAATAATTTATTCGGGCACCACCAATTTATAGCCTTTGCCGTGGATGTTCATGATCTGGATGGTCGGATCGTCCTTGAGGTGCTTGCGCAGCTTGGTGATGTACACGTCCATGCTGCGGGCGTTGAAGTAGGTGTTTTCCTCCCAAATGGTCATCAACGCGTAGTTGCGTTCCAGAATTTGGTTCTGGTGGCTGCAAAGCAAGGTGAGCAGTTCGCATTCCTTGGTGGTGAGCCGCGTGTCCCTGCCTTCAATGCTGAGGATTTGCTTGGGGGTGTCAAAGCTGAACTTACCGACTTGATAGAAAGTCACTTCCTTCGATTTCTTACCCTTGACGCGGCGGTTGATGGCTTCGATGCGAAACAGCAGTTCTTCCATACTGAAAGGCTTGGTAATGTAATCGTCCGCTCCAAGTTTAAAACCGGTGAGGATGTCTTCCTTCAGGTTTTTGGCAGTCAGAAAAATGATGGGCACTTCCGAATTCATGGCACGGATGTCTGCAGCCAGGGTGAAACCATCCTTTTTGGGCATCATCACATCCAACACACACAGGTCGTATTTCGCCTTCTGAAAAGCCTTGAAGCCTTTTTCGCCGTCGCTCATCAGATCGGTCACGATGCCTTTTGCTTGTAAATACTCGCGCAACAGCATCCCTAAATTTTCGTCGTCTTCGCACAGTAGGATGTGCATCTTTTCTTCCGTCATAATTTTATTGTTTTTTATAAGTCGTTTTTTATAAGTGGTAAACTAATAATAAATTTTGTTCCATTGTTGAACTCGCTTTCGGCGCGAATCGAGCCGTTGTGGTTGTCCACGATTTTACGGACATACGCCAGGCCAAGGCCGAAACCTTTGACGTTGTGCACATTGCCTGTTGGAACGCGGTAGAACCGGTCGAATACTTTCTTGAGGTGTTCTTTCTTGATGCCCACGCCGTTATCTTCGACCGAAATCATAATGTTGTCTTTTTCGTTCCAAGTACGAACTTTTAGAATCAAGTTTCGGTCGCTGCGGTATTTCACGGCATTGTCCAATAAGTTGAAGAACACGTTGGTCAGGTGCATTTCGTCGGCAGTGGTTTGCGATTCTTTGGCCTGAAGGTCCAGCGCCATGGTTCCGTCAAAGTTTTCCACCTTGAGTCGGAATGTGGCCACGACACTGTCCAGCATTTCATTCACATCCACTTCCTTAAAGGTGAGGTTGGACTTGTCGCGTTCGAACAAGGAAACCTGCAGCACCTTCTCCACCTGGAAGCTGAGGCGTTTGGTCTCATCCACGATAACGCCCGAAATATGTTTCAGCATCGCCGGCGTTTTGCCTACGTCACCGTCCTTTAGCATTTGGGCCGCCAGGGAGATGGTTGAAATCGGGGTCTTGAGTTCGTGGGTCATGTTGTTCACAAAATCACTCTTCATATCGTTCAGTTTCTTTTGACGGAAAATGACCAGGATGGTGAAACCGAAAACGATGAGCAACACGAGCGAAAACAGGATGGAGGGCACATAGATGCGCAAGGAGTCGTAAATATAGTCCTCGCGGGTGGGAAAATAAAGATAGAGGTTGCCGGTCTGAACACCGGGATCGTTCGGGAACAAGGCTTGCTTGTAGCTGGTGCGGCTTTCTTCGTGCATGTTGCGGCTACGATACACTTCCCGGTCGTTTTTGTCGGTCACCCGGAAATGGAAGGGAATGTTGGTGAGGCCGTTGTTGTTGAGTTCCACCGCCAGGTAATGTTCCAACTTGCTGAAGTCAATGCGTTGTTCGATGGGGGCGTTATTGGCTTCGTACAGAATTCGAAGAATCACATCCTCGAGCATGCCTTTTTGCGCCAAGTAGCGTTCACGCAGGTTTTCCTGCATTTTGCGAGAAGTACGGGACAGCGAATTCCGCCCGTGGCTCATGGAAATGAACACCTGCGGACTATTTTGAGCAAGCGACGTCGTTTCATCGTATTCGAGCACGGAGGAGAATGTGGAAACACCGCCGATGGAATGCAGGGTGGTGGTTTGTTTTGTGGAAACGGACTTGCTGGTTATTTTAGGAAGTGCAAAAGCGGTTTTTTCCCGCTCGTCCATATCTTCGGCTAAGAAACGGGCGGTTTCGTCCAACTCCAGGTTTCGGATCACCTGGGACAGACTGCGCTGAACAGCTTCGTCAAATTGCTCGGCCCGCATCTTACCAAGTGTACGGATGTAGGAGAACTGCAACGTCAGCAAACTGGCGAAAGTCAGCACCATCACAGCGATCAATACCCAAATGGTCGATTTCTTCATAGGGCAAAAATAGGTTGTAATTTTAACATTTCAACCGGTTTTTACAATATTAACCCGAGCAGCAACACTAATTAACAATTATTTTTTCTTCACAATTGAAAAAAAGTTTAATTTTTTTTTGGAAATTTTATATTTCGTTAGTAGATTGCAGTCACCTACCAAACTACCAACTATTTGTTATTTCTCAAAATACGCTAATCGGCATGCGGCTGATTGGTGGATGAATTGTCATATCTCAGCAAAAATCAATCTAACTAATCCATTTTATCAACCAAAAAACTCTCAGCTATGAAACACTTAACGAACTTTTTATTGGTAATCTCTTTTTTTGCGATCAGTACGGCGCTCTATGCGGCGGGAGAAGTCAAAATCAACACGGATTTGACGGTCGAATCAGATGGCACGCTTGTTTCATCGGGCAATGCTACAGTGTGGAATGATATTAATATTTATCCGGATGCTTTCACGAGCGTCGGGAGCACTGTTCCAACGCAGGTCCGATTCAAACGGGATGCTGGTAATTCTTCTCAAGGCGTCCTATTGTGGAGTTTTAGTAACTCGACAGAGCAAGAAGTTTATTTCCAAGTGCAACTTCCACACGGTTACAAAGAAGGAACGACTTTGTATCCACATGTCCATTGGACGACTTTTTCCACCGACCCGACCGGATCTGTTGTTGAATGGGCGCTCGAATATACGGTGATGAAAATGGGTGGAACCTTTAGCACCACCACCATTATTTCTGGATATACACCCGTTTCCGTTCCTACGGGGGCAGGTCAACACACCGTTACATCGTTGGGCACCATTGCTAGCGGAACTACACCAAACAATCTAGAAATCAGCACCGTACTCGTTTGTCGATTATTCCGCAATTCTGCCAACAACCCTTTAATTAATGCGGGCGTTGATAGGGACACCTATGCAGCTGGTGCTGGGCTTCTCGGTTTTGATATTCATTATGAAAGTGACTTGGCGGGTAGCCGTTCAATAACCACCAAATAAGTGGCCTAAATCCATGGATTTAATAAACACTTAGGACTATGAATAAACGAATGCAATACTTGGCCTTTTCGGCCGTACTGACTCTCATTCCTTTAAAGTCTTATGCCCAAGGCATAGAGATGACATCGGGTGGAACCATTACGGTAACAGGAGCGGCCACGATTGATATCTCCGACGGGGGTATCATCAATAACGGGACCTACACCAAAGGGACAGAGACGGTCACACTTTCTGGTACGACTGCCAAGAGTATTTCCGGTGCCAACGCCCTTACGGTGAACAATCTCGTGATCAGTTCGACTGGCACGATAAGTTTGGACAACAGCGTCACCGCTGCAACTATGACCATCAACCCGAATGCCAAAGTGACCAATGCCTCTGGCAAAACACTGGCTGGAACAACACTGAACATTAAAAGTGACGCTACAGGAACTGGTACGTATGTTGACTGGGGAACTGCAACGACCTTCGGCACCACAAATGTGGAACAATACTTGACTGGAGCCGGTACCACCGCGCCAAGCAACCGCTTCTGGTATATTTCCAGCCCGTTGGAGAGTGCTTCGGCCAGCGCATTTGCAGTAAATCCTGCAACGAGCAGGTTATGGTATTACAACCAACCGACCCATGCGTATGTTGACATGAATGGAACGGAGCCCCTTGGTGTGGGACGTGGATATGTTTCACGCCTGATATCGAATAGAACCATTACCCTTACAGGAGGTAATTTAAACAAGGTTGACCAAGCAATCACCTTAAGCAAAACAGACGGTAATACAAAAACGGGTTACAATTTAGTAGGGAACCCCTTCCCTTCTTTTGTCTCTCTGGATTATGCTGTGGACGGTGAAAATGCTGGTATTGAATCGACCATCTGGTATCGTTCCTTGCTTGCAAGCGGAAGCGGTATGGCATTCGACACCTATAACATCTTAACTCACGCATACATACTAACGCAAAGCGGTAGTGGAAACCCGACCGATTATATTGCGCCGATGCAAGCCTTTTGGGTTAAAGCATTAGCCAATAACAACACAGTATCTTTCCGACAAGCGAATCGCTCACACAATGCCACGGTTAAACTCAGAAATGCGGAGTTGTCCGATGTGGAAAACATTCGCATACAGGTTTCAAATGGAACGGCTTCGGACGAAACCTTGATTGGATTCTATCCCAATGCAATGGATGCTTTTGAACCACACGATTCTCACAAGTTCTCCAATGATAATTTGTCAATGCCGGAAGTCTTCACGTTTGCCGGAACTGAAGAATTGGCCATCAATGGCTTAGCACCAATTACAGATAGCAAGGAGCTGGCTTTAGGATTCCGCCCAGGAAAAGCCGGAACCTATACACTAAAGGCTTCTGAACTATTGAATCTGACTGAAGGTACAAAGGTTTTTCTGAAAGATAAAAGGTTGGATGTTGTACAGGATTTGACGCAAGCACCTGACTATACATTTACGTCCGATGCAGTGACTACAACCGACCGATTCAGCATCGTTATCAGTAAGATCGCCACTTCATTGGCTGTAACAGCTGGAAAACCATCTTTTACGACGTATGCCGAACAGAATGGCCAAGTTCATGTTCAGCTCCAAAACATAGAGATGAAAGGAACTCGAATCAACGTCTACAGTGTCTCCGGTCAATTACTGGTCACAAGGCCGGCAGTTGAAACGAACACATCCTTTCATTTGAACCTGCCAAATGGTTTATACCTGATCGAAGTGTCACAGGAAGGTTTTGTTGGCAGAAAGAAAATCGTTTTAAACAACTAATACGCCAAAAGATGAAAACAACAACAATAAAAAGAGCCTACGACGCTCCTCAGATTGAAGCGATTCTTTTGGACTACGAAATCTCGCTGATTTTGGCAAGCACGACACCTGAAGGGGATCCTCCAGATACTGGATGGGGTGCTCATTTGGAAAAGACACCACCGAACCCGTTCAAGGAAAATCTCGCATAAATCTTCGATCCCCGGCCGTTTGGTCGGGGATCGTTCGTTCTAATAACTTCGGAATAAGCTATTTTTCCAAGTTTTTTATTGTTTTATTCGGATACTTTATTTATCATTGTGGAAGTTTCAGATATATTACTTAACTTGGTGCAAGATTAATAATCAGAACACATGAAGAATACCTTCAAGATAACCAAAGGACTATACATTCCGATGACTGGCACTTCTGCTAAGGAAGTGGTTTCTGCCGGAGAATCGGAACAATGGTCCGTGAACCCAAACGATTACCACGGGGTCGTCCCAAGGCTTTTGGTGCAGGTTGGTGATTTGGTGAAAGCCGGTTCGCCTGTTTTTTGTGACAAAAACAAACCCGAAGTGCTTTTTGCAACACCCGTCAGCGGTGTCGTGGCAGATATCGTTCGGGGTGAAAAGCGCAAACTGCTGAACATCCTCATCAAAGCTGATGCACAAAACGAATATGTTCCATTCCCTGTGCGGGATCCGCTTGCCTTGTCACCCGATCAGGTAAAGGAAACCCTATTGAATTCGGGGCTTTGGACATTGCTCAAACAGCGGCCGTACGATTGCATTGCCGATCCCTCCAAGAAACCGCGTGACATTTTCGTATCGGGTTTCGACAGCAGTCCATTGGCTCCCGATTACGATTTCATCCTGAAAGATCAGTCAACCGATTTTCAGAAAGGGTTGGATGCATTGACCCGCCTAACCGAAGGCAAGGTTTATCTGGGCCTTTCAGTCAAAACACAGGCACCGGAATTGAATCAAGCAGCTCGGGTGGAGATTTGCCGTTTTGACGGACCGCATCCGACTGGATTGGTCGGTGTGCAAATCAATCAAATCAAGCCGGTGAACAAGGGGGAGGTGGTTTATACAGCGAACGCACTGGATGTGGCTGCCATCGGCCGATTCTTCAACACGGGAAAGGTGGATTTGACCCGTCTGGTCGCTGTGACTGGCCCCATGGTGCGCAAACCACACTATGTGCGCTGCAAACCCGGAATGTCCATTCAGTCGATCTTAAAAGGAAATGTGCATACAGAAGCGCACGTCAGATACATTTGCGGCAATGTGCTCACGGGTGTTCAAACCGGCTCAGATGGTTTTTTAAACCCGCAGGCCCATCAGATTACTGTTTTGAAGGAAGGAGAAGGCATCCACGAACTGTTCGGCTGGGCCTTACCGAGGTTGAACATCTTTAGTTTCAGCCGTACCTATTTTACAAAATTGGTTCAACGATTTCAGCCGGGAAAAAAATACGAACCGGATACCCGACTTTTGGGTGGTGAACGGGCACTCATCATGTCTGGTGAATACGAAAAGGTGTTTCCGATGGATATTTTACCCGAGCATCTCACCCGCGCCTGCATCAGCGGCAACATTGAGCGGCAAGAGGAATTGGGTATTTACGAAGTGGCACCGGAAGATTTCGCGCTCTGCGAATACATCTGCACCTCCAAGGTACCGGTACAACAGGTGGTGCGGGAAGCCTTGGACAAACTGAAAGCGGAAAACGGAGATTAATTTAAAAACGTACAACTTGAAAACACTAAAAAATACATTGGACCGGATGCGGCCTACCTTCTCGGAAGGCGGCAAGCTGTCGAAGCTGCATTCCGTCTTCGAGGGATTCGAGGCTTTTCTTTTCGTGCCGGACACGACCTCCCACAGCGGCGTGCACATTCACGACAGCATCGATTCCAAACGAACCATGTCCTGGGTTATACTGGCAATGGTTCCTGCCTTATTGTTCGGCATGTACAATACCGGCTATCAGCATTTTCTAGCTGTCGGCGGACTGGCGGAAATGGGATTCTGGGAAATTTTTGGTTGGGGGGCACTGGCTGTACTGCCTTACGTCGTGGTTTCCTACGGGGTCGGTTTGGGCATCGAGTTCATTTCCGCTCAAATCAAAAAAGAAGAAATTCAGGAAGGATTTCTAGTGACGGGTTTACTCATTCCGTTGATCTTGCCCATCGGCGTGCCGCTTTGGATGGTGGCCGTAGCGACGGCCTTCTCCGTGGTTTTCGTCAAGGAAATTTTCGGTGGAACGGGTTACAACGTCTTCAACGTGGCTTTGATGACCAGGGCGTTCCTATTCTTTGCCTATCCGGCCAAAATGTCGGGCACCAGTGTTTGGGTGACGACCAATGCTTCGTTTGGTTTTGGTTCAGCCTTACCCGTAGCGGACGGTTTTTCAGGGGCAACTCCACTTGGACAAGCAGCCTCGGCAGTGGGCACCAACGCCCTCCATTTCACCAACATTGTGGGGCAACCACTGACTTGGTGGGACATGTTTCTCGGGTTCGAACCGGGTTCCATCGGAGAAACATCGACGTTGGCCGTGCTCATTGGAGCGATCTTTTTAATTGCAACAGGCATTGCCAGTTGGAAAATCATCACCGCCGTCTTTGCAGGCGGCATTGGAGCCATCCTGCTTTTCAACGCGTTGGCGGTCAATGTTTATATGTCGGTGCCCTTCTGGGAACAAATCTGCATGGGTGGTTTCGCCTTTGGTGCCGTATTCATGGCGACCGATCCGGTCAGCGCTTCCAGAACCGAAAAAGGGAAATGGATTTACGGAATATTAATCGGTGTACTGGCCATGATCATACGTGTATTGAATCCAGCCTATCCGGAAGGTATGATGTTGGCCATCCTGTTGATGAACATCTTCGCCAAACTCATTGACTACTATGTGGTGCAGGGCAACATCAACAAACGCTTGAAACGGGCTACTGTGGGCGTTCAGAAAGGAGGCAACCATGAATAAGAACAGCAACAGCTACACCATTATATATGCATCCGTCATGGTCATTCTGGTGGCCATCGCACTGTCACTGACCAACGGTTTGCTCAAGGAGCAGCAGGCCAAAAACGGGGACTTGGACAAGATGAGCCAGATACTGCGTTCGGTCAAAATCATGACCGGGCTGAAAGATGCCGAGGGCGCTTACGACAACGTCGTCAAAGACGTTTATGCGCTGGACAGCAAAGGGGTTGTCAAGATTTCTGACGATAGGCAGGCTTTTTTAGTCAATGTTTCGAAAGAAGTCAAAAAGCCCTTGGAAGAACGCATGCTGCCGGTGTACGAAGCCTTGATCGACGGTCAGAAAAAATACATCCTTCCAGTTTATGGCATGGGACTTTGGGGACCCATTTGGGGTTATGTCGCTTTCAACGACGACCGCAAGACCATTTTCGCCGCCTCGTTTTCCCATCAGGGTGAAACGCCTGGTTTGGGTGCAGAAATTTCTACTACTGTTTTCCAAAAACAATTTCAGAACAAGGAGGTTTTGAAAAAGGATGTATTCACCTCCATCGCTGTATTAAAAACCGGGCAAACGGCCAAGGGTAAAGATGCAGTGGATGGCGTATCCGGAGGCACCATTACCAGCAAAGGGCTGGAAGCCATGCTGGAAAACAGCCTCAAAGCGTACGACACATTTTTCCACTCCAAACAAACGAAGCCATGACCAAAAAAGAAATATTTCTGGCACCGCTGGATAAGAAAAACCCGGTTACCGTTCTGGTGTTGGGCATTTGTTCCTCTCTGGCAGTAACCGCGCAAATAAAACCGGCCATCATCATGGGCCTTTCCGTGATGATTGTCACCGCCTTTTCCAACTGGATCATTTCTCTGATCCGGAACACCATTCCAAACCGCATCCGCATCATCGTCCAATTGGTGGTGGTGGCGGTGCTGGTCATCATCGTGGAACAACTGTTGAAGGCTTACGTGTACGATATGTGGAAGCAATTGTCCGTATTCATTGGCCTGATCATCACCAATTGCATCTTGATGGGTCGATTGGAAGCCTTCGCCTTGAGCAACAAGCCGGTCGACTCCTTCATTGACGGGTTGGGCAACGGTGCCGGTTATGCGTTGGTGCTGCTCATCATTGCCACCATTCGTGAATTGTTGGGTTCAGGCAGCTTGCTTGGACTGCGCATCATACCTCCCTCGTTTTACGATGCCGGTTATGTCAACAACGGGCTGATGATCTTACCGCCCATGGCTTTGATCGTGGTGGGCAGCATCATCTGGTTTCAGCGAAGCCTGCACAAAGAATTACAAGAAAAAGAATAAGCCATGGAACATCTATTCAACCTGTTCATCAAGTCGATCTTTATCGACAATATGATTTTTGCCTATTTTTTAGGCATGTGTTCCTACCTGGCGGTTTCCAAAACGGTCAAAACATCGATGGGGCTTGGCGTGGCCGTGACGTTCGTGCTGTTCGTTACGGTTCCGGTCAATTACCTGTTCGACAAATACCTTCTTCGGGAGGGAGCAATGGCTTGGATTGATCCTTCACTAGCGGGAGTGGACCTGAGTTTCCTTAGCTTCATCCTGTTCATCGCCATTATCGCAGCCATCACTCAAATCGTGGAGATGGTGGTGGAGAAAGCCTCTCCAGCCTTGTACAACTCGTTGGGCATTTTCTTGCCGCTCATTGCTGTGAATTGCGCCATTCTGGGTGCATCACTCTTTATTCAGCAGCGAAATTTCGAAACTCTGGGTGAAGCGACGGTCTTTGGGCTAGGCTCTGGCGTAGGTTGGTGGTTGGCCATCATCGGCATGGCGGCCATTCGAGAGCATCTTCAATATTCCAAGATTCCAGATGCGCTCAAAGGTCTGGGTATCACGTTCATCACCGCCGGGCTCATGGGCATTGCCTTCATGGGTTTCATGGGTATAAAACTTTAAGGTATGGTACTGGCAGCAATTAGTGTATCGATCATCTCCTACAGCATAGCCATCCTGCTGGGCGTCACCCTTTTGTTGGTGATTCTCCTGCTGGTGGTCAAGGAAAAACTCACGCCGGAAGGAAACGTCAAGATCGTCATCAACGGCGAAAAGGAATTGATTACGGAGCGTGGCGCTACGGTGCTGAGCAAACTTGGCGAGAACTTCATCTACCTACCTTCTGCTTGCGGAGGAGGCGGCAGTTGTGGGATGTGCCGATGTCAGGTCGTTTCAGGGGGCGGAGAAATTCTGGCCACCGAGAAAGGGTTTTTCAACCGCCGTCAAATCCAGGACAATTGGAGGCTCGGTTGTCAGGTAAAAATACGGGAAGACCTGGAAATCGAGATTCCTGAGGAAATTCTGGGTATTAAAAAATGGGAATGCGAAGTGGTTTCCAACCACAATGTGGCTTCCTTCATCAAGGAATTTGTCGTAAAACTTCCGGAAGGTGAAAATCTGAACTTCAAGCCCGGCAGCTACATCCAAATTGATGTGCCTGTAGTCAATGTCGATTTCAAAGATTTTATTGTAGACGAACAGTTCAAATCCGAATGGGACAAATTCAAACTCTGGGATTTGAAAATGAGCAATCCTGAACCGACTTACAGGGCTTATTCCATGGCCAACCATCCGGCTGAAGGCAACATCGTGATGCTGAACATCCGCATCGCCACACCACCCTTCGTTCGGGAAACCGGCAAATGGGCGGATGTGAATCCAGGTATCTGTTCTTCCTACTTGTTTTCGTTGAAACCCGGCGATGTAGTGACTGTTTCAGGTCCGTTCGGTGATTTCAATATTAACGACAGCAAGAGCGAAATGCTGTATGTTGGCGGTGGCGCCGGCATGGCACCGCTCCGCTCCCACTTGTTGCACCTCTTTAAAACCTTGAAAACGACGGATCGCAAGATATCCTATTGGTATGGAGCGCGTTCCAAGAATGAAATTTTCTACGAAGAAGATTTCAGGGCCATTGAAAAAGAATTCCCGAACTTCAGTTTTCACATAGCTTTGAGCGAGCCCAGGCCGGAAGACAAGTGGACAGGCTCAGTAGGTTTCATCCATCAAGTCATTTTCAACGAGTACCTGAAGGATCAGGAGTTTCCGGAGGACATCGAGTACTACATGTGCGGACCTGGCCCGATGGCCAATGCAGTGCAGAAGATGCTGGACGATTTGGGCGTGCCGCCTGAAATGCTGCGGTTCGACGATTTCGGAGCGTAACACTTGGGTATAACAAATTGTGATACCCAATTTCTTATTACTTGAAGCTACTTTATTAAAGCGTCCATACTCAAATTGAGAAGCAGCACATTCACTCTTTCTTTACCAAGACAATAGAACTGAGGCTTTTCGGTACGCTCTTTGATCAGCTGGTAAAGTTTTTGTTTTTGAGAGGCATTCAGTTGGCGAGCTCCGGCAATTCTATTCACTTGGAGCAGTGCTCCCTCTGGCGAAATATGCGGATCCAAACCACTGGCTGAGGCAAAGAGCATTTCAGATGGAATGACTGTGTTGTTGCCCAGGCCGTTAAATGTCAAAAACTGTTTTTTTCGTGCTTCCACCTGCGCTTTAAGTTTGCTGCTGGTCACTCCAAGATTCGAACCTCCGGAAGGCATTGTTTGGTATGCGATGGCAGAAGGTCTGGAGGTGAAATAGGTCGTGCTGTCGAAAGTCTGGCCGAGCAGTTGGCTACCAATTACCTGATCATTTCGAACGATTAAACTGCCATTCGCCTGGGTTGGAAAAGCAAGTTGTGCTATGCCGGTCACAACCAATGGATAAAGGATTCCAGTTAGTACCGTAAAAAATAAGAATATTTTTAGAGCTGTCGTTAGCGTTTTCATACGAATAGTTATTATTTTGTAAGTATGGTTGGAACACACCAGTCAAATGAGCGTTTCATTGGGAGATTTTTTTAGTTCGTTGGTGGTATTGCAACATGTTTTCTAAGAAACCGATCACTTCGTCCAGTTCATAGATTTTTCCAGAAGCCAGCAAAATGAGTTCTCGATCTGTCTGGGTGTCATATTTCAGAACTTTATCCGTTTCGGCTTTCCTGCGTTCGGAAAGTTTCACGATCAAATCAACTATTAAATGTTCCATGATTCTCAAAGGTTTAGGAGCATGTCAATGATTTTAATTCCAACAAATGGCGCAATCAGTCCACCAAGTCCGTAAATAAGCAGGTTTCTGGTCAAAATGGTATTGGCTGAAACCGGTTTGTATTTTACACCCTTCAGAGCCAATGGCACTAATGCAATGATAATGAGAGCATTGAAAATAATGGCGCTCAGAATGGCACTTTGAGGGGAACCCAAACCCATGATGTTTAGTGCCGAAAGCGGTCCAATACCGCTTCCGCCGGCATAAAGTGACAGAGCGATGGCAGGGATGATGGCAAAGTATTTGGCCACATCGTTCGCTATGCTGAAGGTCGTCAAGGCACCGCGCGTCATCAATAATTGCTTGCCCACTTCCACCACTTCGATCAGTTTGGTGGGATTGCTGTCCAAATCCACCATATTGCCTGCTTCGCGGGCAGCTTGGGTGCCAGAGTTCATGGCAATGCCGATATCGGCCTGAGCCAATGCGGGAGCATCGTTGGTTCCGTCGCCGATCATGCCGACCAGATGCCCGTTAGCTTGTTCGTCGCGGATGCGTTGGAGCTTGTCTTCGGGTTTGGCTTCGGCCATGAAATCGTCTACCCCGGCCTCAGCAGCTATAGCCGCGGCAGTCAAGGCATTGTCGCCCGTGATCATCACCGTCTTGATGCCCATTTTACGCAATTCCTCGAAGCGGGTACGGATGCCACCTTTTACGATGTCTTTGAGATGAATCACGCCCAACACTTTGTTGTCTTCGGCCACGACCAGCGGGGTGGCGCCTTTACGAGCTAGATCGGATACAATATCGTGAACCATGGGTGGGTAGTAGCCGTTGTTGTTTTCTACAAATGCACGAATGGCTTCCGAGGAACCTTTTCGTATTTGATGAATCACGTTTTTCGAATCGAAAAACTCCACCCCGCTCATTTTGGTTTGAGCAGTGAACGGTATGAACGTGGCTTGAAGCGTAAGCACATCCCGACCGCGAATATTGAATTTTTCCTTGGCTAATATTACGATGGAACGTCCTTCCGGTGTTTCATCGGAAAGGGATGAGAACTGAGCGGCATCGGCCAGTTGCTCCACGGTCACACCTTCAGCAGGAATGAAATCGGTTGCCATGCGGTTTCCCAGGGTGATGGTGCCGGTTTTGTCAAGGAGCAAAACATCAACGTCTCCAGCCGCTTCAATGGCTCGACCGCTGGTGGCAATAACATTACGTTGGAGCAACCTGTCCATGCCACTGATGCCGATGGCGCTCAATAAACCTCCGATGGTGGTGGGAATGAGGCAAACCAACAAGGCGATCAGCACAGGAAGCGTCAGATTTTGGGTGGCCGGCAGTCCGGAAGCCGAAAGGCTGTAGCCGAAAAAGGCCGGGAGCGTGACCACCGCCAACAGAAAAACGATGGACAAGCCCGACAGCAAAATAGAAAGCGCGATTTCATTGGGCGTTTTCTGACGTTTGGCACCCTCGACCAAAGCGATCATCCGATCAATAAAGGTATTTCCTTGTTCGCTGGTGATGCGAATCAGGATTCTATCGCTGATCACCTTGGTTCCACCGGTTACTGCTGAACGGTCACCACCGCTTTCGCGGATAACTGGAGCCGATTCGCCGGTGATGGCCGATTCATCGACGCTGGCAATGCCTTCGATCACTTCACCGTCGGAAGGTATGACATCGCCGGTTTCACAAACGACCACATCATCTTTTTTGAGTTCAGTTGCCGAAACGGACGACTCATGAGACCCGTCCCATTTCCGGGCTTGGGTCTGCGTCTTGTTTTTGCGGAGGCTGTCGGCCTGTGCTTTACCTCGACCTTCGGCAATAGCTTCCGAGAAATTGGCAAACAACACCGTGAACCATAGCCATATAGCAATTTGGAAGTTAAAAGAAGAAAAGAATCCATTATACATATCGCCGAACACGACCAACGTGGTCAGTAAGGCTCCGATGCCAACCATAAAAATCACCGGATTCTTGATCAGCAAGGCAGGATTCAGCTTTTTGAAACTGCCTTTTGCGGCTTCCAACAGGATTTTATTATTGAAGAAGCTCGTATTTTTTTGTTTTGCACTCATTTCATTCAGAATTTTAGAAAGTTACTCCGGCATTCATAAGCAGGTGCTCCATGATGGGTCCCAAGGACAAGGCAGGGAAGAACGTCAAGCCACCCACTATCAGGATTACGGCAATTAAAAGCCCTATAAACAAGACATTATCGGTGCGAAACGTACCAGAAGAATCGGGTGTTTTATTTTTCTTCGCCATGTTTCCAGCAATAGCCAGAACCGGTATGATCACGCCGAAACGACCGATAAGCATTCCCAAACCTAGCGTCAGGTTGTAAAAAATCGTATTGGCATTTAGACCGGCAAAAGTGCTACCGTTGTTTCCGGCGGCAGAAGCGTAGGCATATAGAATCTCGGAGAAACCGTGAGGACCAGCATTGTTAAGGCTTGACAATCCGAGACCCGTCACCGATGCCACAGCTGAAAATATCAGAATAACAAAACTGGGGGCCAGCACGGCAATGATGGCCATTTGAACCTCAAAGGCTTCCACTTTTTTGCCCAAGTATTCTGGAGAACGGCCAACCATGAGGCCAGCTATAAATACGGTGAGTATGATGAAAATAACCATTCCGTAAAGCCCTGCGCCTACCCCGCCGAAAACGACTTCGCCCAATAGAATATTGATCATGGCAATCATTCCGGCAAGCGGCGAAAGACTATCGTGCATGGCGTTGACCGATCCGTTGGAGGCGGCCGTAGTTACGGTAGACCACAAAACGCTGTTGGTGATGCCGAGCCGAGTTTCCTTTCCCTCCATCAATGGAAGATTACCGAAAATACTACTCGTGCCGTATTCCGAAATTAAAGAAATGGTCAGACCTGCGGCAAGCAGGATGAACATGGTCAGTAACACCGTCCAACCCTGCTTGGTTGAACCAACCATTTTGCCGTACGTAAAAGTAAGTGCGGCAGGAATCAGTAAAATCGCCAGCAATTCCAGAAAATTGCTGAATGGCGTCGGGTTTTCAAACGGATGGGCACTGTTGGCATTGAAGAAACCACCACCGTTCGTTCCCAGTTGCTTGATGGCTATCTGTGAAGCAACCGGCCCCCCCGGAATCACTTGTTGAACGCCTTCCACTGTTTGAGCAGTGACTGGGGCGTTGAAATTCTGGATGACACCTTGACCTACCAACGCAATGGAAAATAAAATGGAAAGTGGCAGTAAAACATAAAGTGTGGAACGCGTCAAATCGGTCCAGAAATTGCCCAGCAAATCCGTCGTTTTTCTAGACAGCCCCCTGATGAGCGCCAGCAATACAGCAATGCCCGTTGCTGCACTTACAAAATTTTGCACTGTCAAAGCAATCATTTGCACCAAGGAACTCAGTGTCGTTTCCCCTGCATAGCCCTGCCAGTTGGTATTGGTCATAAAACTGACGGCGGTATTGAACGCCGAATGCCAGGTCACATTTGCTAAGCCAGCCGGATTCAGAGGCAACCAAACCTGGGTGAGTTGAATTAAGAACACGAACAAGAAACCGATCAGGTTAAATGTGAGCAATTGAAACATATACGTTTTCCAATTGGTCTCTACTTTGCTGTTTACCCCGGAGAACCGGTAGGTCAACGTTTCCAGCCAGCCCAGCACCGGTTGCAAAAAATGCCTCTCGCCGGTGAAGACCTTTTTCATATAACCGCCCAATATGGGTGTCAGAGCGACCAATAAAGTCAGAAACAGAATGATTTGAATAAAATCGAGTGTTGTCATTGATTTGAGAATTTGTTTTTACTTTTACTCTTTGCTTTTGAAACCTGAAACTCTTCGTTGTACTTATCCAATTTAAAAAGTTTTCCCATCAACCAACTTATTGTGAAGATTAGAATTAACCCACCAAAAAAATCGAGGATGAGCAGTAAGGATTCCATTGGGTCAGAACTTTTCAGGTTTTATAAGTGCATACAATAGATAAAAGAGAATCAGCAGTGCGATGAAAGCGCCGATTACATATCCTGTTGTTAGTGAAAATGTTGCATCCATGTTCGTCGTTTTAAACAGTACAAAGTTAAGTTGGACGGAATAAGTATCTTGTGAGGAATGTAGGCGGCTGTATAAGGGTTTTATAAAGATTTCCATCAAGAGCCTTCCTGAGAGCCGTTTCTTTCGCATAATGATTACTTTTGCAGGTAATCCAATGGGTAACAGCTTATGATGGAAAACCTTCGACCAAATCCGGATGAAATTCTGAAGTCGATTCAGAAAGAAGAAGCAAAAATCCGAAAGGGTTGTTTGCGCGTGTTCTTAGGCATGTGCGCGGGCTCAGGCAAGACGTATGCCATGCTGAAGGCGGCTCATCAAGCAGTTTCAGAAGGCGTTGACATCGTTGCTGGCTACGTCGAAACCCATGGTAGGGTTGAGACCGACCATCTGCTTCAGGGCTTGGAACTTATACCCAGACAGAAACGCACCTATAGGGATGTCGTTTTGGAGGAAATGGACCTTGATGGCATTCTGGCCCGTCGTCCGAAAGTGGTTTTGGTGGACGAGCTGGCACATACCAACGTACCGGAAAGCCGTCATTTAAAACGGTATCAGGATGTGGAGGAACTATTGAATCAAGGCATCAATGTATATACAACCCTGAATGTACAACATTTGGAAAGCCGTACCGAAACCATCACGGAGATCACCGGTGTCCGCATTCACGAAACCGTACCGGATTCCTTTTTGCAGGAGGCCGAATTCGATTTGATCGACATTTCGCCGGATGAATTGCTCAAGCGCATGTCCGAGGGCAAAGTGTATGTGCCTGAAAAGGCGCAGAATGCCATGTCCAACTTTTTTCGCAAAGGCAACCTGCATGCGCTTCGGGAAATTGCTCTTCGTTTCACGGCCGAACGTGTGGATATTGACCTGATGGATTACATGCACGCCAAAAACATCCTTTCCACTTGGAAGACCACGGAAAAACTGTTGGTGGCTGTAGGACCAAGTCCGGCATCCCAAAGGCTTATCCGCTGGACGCGACGAATGGCTTACAACCTTGGTGCACAATGGATTGCAGTCAGTATTGACCTGGGCGAAGTGTTGACGAACAAACACCGGGAGGCACTCATGAAGAATCAGGAACTGGCAAGGGAGTTGGGTGCCAAGATCCTTCAAATATCCGATAGCGATATCGTTTCGGGCTTATTGAAAGTTGCTATCCAGTACAACGTCACCCAAATTGTCATTGGCAAGTCTAACGAACACCCCTTGCGAAACTACTTGAATGGTGGCAGCATTGTGGACCGATTGTTGAAAAATAGCCAGAACATCGACATTTATGTGGTGAAAGACGACAAAGGTGGCAAATCCACCCATTCGTTTTGGAAAAACAACGAACGGACGAATTCTTGGAAAGAATACCTCTATGCCGTTGTTGTCATCGCAGCCATTGGATTAATAAGCTTTCCGTTCAAATCCATCATTGGTTATCAGACGGTTGGTCTTTTCTTTTTACTCGGTATAGCCGGGCTTTCCATGAAAATTGGACGTTTTCCCGTCATCGTGGCAGCCTTACTTGGATCCATGACTTGGAACTTTTTCTTTATCCCACCGTTGTTCACCTTACACATCAACAGCTTTCACGATTGGATCGCCCTTTTTGCCAACTTTTTTGTAGCCATGACAGGAGGCACACTCATCAACAGAATACGCAAAAATCAGGCAATCTTGCAAAAAAGCCAAGACAACCTATCCAAACTCATCTCCATTCTGGAGTCGTTGAACAACACCGATTCCATCAAGGAGGTCGTAAGAATGACCCGCCGGGAACTCAACAAACATTTCGAAGCCGATGCGGTGGTGTATTTGCAAATGAAAAACGATGACGGCATCCTCAGGAAGCTGGACGAACGCATTTTCGGCAACACCGATTTTCACGACGATAAAGGCTTTTCGGTGGCCAACTGGGTTTTTGATAACCGAACGCAAGCTGGGAAATATACGAACACCCTGCCGGACAACGCTTTGCAGTATTTTCCGCTCATTTCCAGAAAGGGTATCATCGGTGTCTTGGGAATCAAGTTCAGTCAACCTGAGAAACTGACTCCGGAGAACACCTTATTATTACGGTCGTTTATCTCCCAAGTGACAGCTTCGCTTCAGCGTGAGATCAATGTAGATGAAATGAAGAACAAACAGATTTACGCGGAGTCTCAGAAACTTTTCCAAACGGTGTTGAACAGCATCTCGCACGAATTGAGAACGCCCATTTCGGTCATTTCGGCCGCTGTTTCCAATATGAATGATGAAAAGACGGCCTCCAATGCCGCTTTCAGGAAAGAACTCGGGCAGGAGTTGAATGCAGCGGCGATGCGTCTTAACATACTGGTCGAAAACATTTTAGACATTTCCCGCATCGAATCCGGCTATCTTTCCCTGAACATGCAATGGTATGACATCGGCGATTTGATGGGCACTGTGTTGAACGAAATGGAGAAGGAGCCGCACAAGCAATCCATTCAACTGATGCTGGAAGAAAATCTACCCTTGGTGAAGATGGATTTGAGTTGGTTCAAACAAGCCCTAGTTAACATCTTACACAACGCCATCCTTTACACGCCGGCCGATACGAACATCGTCATCCGCTCACATAAAAATGCGGAGAATCAGGTGGTCATCGATGTTTCCGACAATGGACCTGGAATTCCAGAAGAGTCCTTGAAATTCTTGTTCGACAAATTCTATAGGGTTCCAGGTACAAAAAGCGGAGGTACCGGTTTGGGATTGACCATCACCAAAGCCATTGTCGAAGCCCATCATGGTCGGATCGTTGCCAGAAACAAGATGGAAGGCGGGTTAAGCATACTCATTTACTTGGAAATTGAAGCGCAAAATGGATAGTAACAAATATAAGGTCCTCATCATAGACGACGAACCTCCGATTCGGCATTTGCTGAAGATGGCATTGGAGGCCAATGATTATAAGGTTTTCGAGGCCGATAATGCTAAAAACGGCATCTTGCAGACCACCATGACCAGGCCGGACGTCATCTTGTTGGATCTTGGTTTGCCCGACCACGGAGGCCTGTCCGTGTTGAATCAGATTCGAGAATGGTCAACTACTCCTATTTTGGTTTTGACCGTACAAGACGATGAAGAAACAAAGATTTCGGCCTTGGATGGAGGAGCCGATGATTACATTACAAAGCCCTTTAACACTGGGGAATTGCTTGCAAGAATAAGGGTTTCATTGAGACATTCGTTGAAAATTGAAGAGTGCCCTGTTTTTAGAAGCGGTGGTCTGGTAGTAGACCAAACAGCGCGTGTAGTGAAAGTGAATGAGCTTGAAGTGAAGCTGACGGCAACCGAATATTCCATTTTGGCTTTGATGATCCGTCACGCCGATCGGGTGTTGACCCATAATTTCATTATGAAGGAAATCTGGGGCATCCATTACGCCGACAATTTCCAGACCTTGCGGGTGCATGTGGCCCAAATCCGAAGAAAAATTGAACAAAATCCATCCATTCCTCAAGTCTTGATCACTGAGCCGGGAATTGGATACAGATTGAAGAATATAAATGAGTGAATCGAATCATCCGTCTGGCATCCGAAAAATAACGCTTGCTGGACTCATTGTAACCTTGGGCATTGTCTATGGCGATATCGGGACGAGCCCATTGTATGTATTGAAAGCTATCATCTCCGGTGGTTCAGGCATTAGTGATCTGTTGGTGCTGGGTGGCATTTCCTGTATCTTTTGGACGCTGACGCTACAAACGACCATCAAATATGTGCTCATCACTTTACGGGCCGATAACCACGGTGAAGGTGGCATCTTTGCCTTGTTTGCCCTCCTGAAAAAGAAATCAACGTTGATGGTGTTCATCACGATGATTGGTGGAAGCACTTTGCTGGCAGACGGTGTCATTACACCGGCCATCACCGTGACTTCAGCCATCGAGGGTTTGAAAATCATCAACCCGAACATAGCAGTGATTCCTCTGGTCCTTCTAATCTTGACCTGCCTTTTTTCATTCCAGCGATTTGGGTCCAACATCATTGGAAAACTTTTTGGGCCCATCATGCTGGTTTGGTTTTTGATGTTGGGCATTCTCGGGGTAGCTCAGATTGTGACTTTACCACATGTACTCATGGCCATCAATCCATACTATGCCATCAAACTGTTGATTGAATATCCGAGTGGCATTCTTTTATTGGGTGCCGTTTTTCTGGCTACCACCGGTGCGGAAGCCCTTTATTCGGATTTGGGACATTGCGGCATCAAGAACATTCGCATTTCCTGGATTTTTGTAAAAACCATGTTGGTATTGACTTATTTCGGCCAAGGTGCTTGGGTTTTGAATCATCCAACTCAGGCATTGATGGAGAATCCGTTCTTTGCCATCATGCCGGATTGGTTCCTTTTGCCTGGCATCATCATCGCTACAGCAGCGGCCATCATTGCGAGTCAAGCCTTGATCAGTGGCTCTTATACGTTGGTAAGTGAAGCCATTTCCTTAAATTTTTGGCCGAAATTCAAGATCAATTATCCCTCCATCATCATTGGTCAAGTTTACATTCCCTTCGTAAATTGGTTTCTATGGATAGCCTGTTGCTTTGTAGTCGTCTTTTTTGGGAGTTCCTCCAGCATGGAAGCGGCTTATGGACTTTCCATCACGATCACCATGCTGATGACCACTCTGTTGCTTTCAAATTGGCTTTCAACAAAAAAATTTGGAAAAGTATATCGAATCCTCATTTTAGTCATTTACCTGTCCATCGAAGGCATCTTTTTAATTGCCAATCTAAACAAGTTCATGCACGGCGGTTGGTTCACCATCATTTTGGCATTGGTATTCTTCGTGCTGATGTACGGTTGGTATTATGGTCGAAAAATCAAGAATCGTTACATCACCTTCACCAATCTTGATAACTATCTGGAACATTTCAAGGTCTTGAAAAACGACACGAAAATCCCATACTTAAGCGCCAACTTGGTCTATATCACCAAGGCGGACGAACCCATGGAAATCGAATCAAAAATTATCTATTCCATCTTCCGAAAACATCCGAAAAGGGCCAACACCTATTTTTTATTGCACATCGACAACGATGATGCACCGAATACCTTCGAATACAAGGTTAATCCGATCATTCCAGGCACGCTGTTTAAAATCGATTTCAAATTGGGCTTCAAGATTGAACGGCGTATCAACTTGTATTTCAGGGAAGTGATCGAGGATATGGTCAGAAGCGGGGAATTCAGCCTTCAAAGTCCGTTTGAATCGCTTCGACAATTCGACATCACGTCCAATTTCCTTTTTGTGAATTTGGACCGGGTGCTGACGGTGGATTACAAAATGCACGGATGGGAACGTTTCGTGATGAATTTGCACAACATTCTGAGAAGCATCAGCAGTAACGATGTGAAGTCGCTTGGGCTCGATACCAGTTCGACCATCGAGGAAAAAATCCCCATCCTGCTGCCGTATAACGAAAAAACCCGAATCCGAAAAGCAAAATTCTAACAAAAAAGATGTTTCAAAAAAGTGCTTTGGCGCTTTCTGAAACATCTTTCATTTTTCCATAAAAGTTAAACCCCAAACGTTTTTGTCTAACTTTTGGGGTTCACTTCATGATGATACAGCCACTTTTAATTGGAATGCAGTAAATAATCCTAATCCTTTTCCTGCTGCTGTGCTTCGTATTCCTTGAGCAGCTTGTCCTGTACATCGGCAGGCACCAGCTCGTAGGCATAGAACTTCATGGCAAAGGAAGCGCGACCACCGGTGAGGGAACTCAAGGAGGTGGAGTAGCTGGCCATTTCCTTCAAAGGCACTCTGGCTGAAAGCTTTTCATAGCCCTTTTCGCTGCTCATGCCCATAATGATAGCACGGCGGCCCTGCAGGTCACCCATCACGTCACCCATGCGGTCGCCGGGAACAAACACTTCCACGTCGTAGATGGGCTCAAGGATTTTGGGGCCGGCATTCTTGAAGGCTTCGCTGAAGGCATTGCGGCCGGCTAGCATGAAGGAGATTTCATTGGAATCCACCGGATGCATCTTGCCGTCGTAAACGATGACACGAACGTCACGGGCGTAAGAACCGGTTAGCGGACCTTGTTCCATGCGGGCCATAATACCCTTAAGGATGGCAGGTAGGAAGCGGGTGTCGATGGCACCACCGACCACGCTGTTCACGAAAATAAGCTTGCCACCCCAATCCAGTTGAATTTCTTGTACGTCGCGGGCTGAAATCTTAAATTCCTGTCCACCGAATTTGTAGATTTCGGGCATGGGCATGCCTTCCACAAAGGGTTCAACAATAAGATGAACTTCTCCGAATTGACCCGATCCACCGGATTGCTTGCGGTGTCGGTAATCGGCCCTGGATTGCTTGGTGATGGTTTCACGATACGGGATGCGGGGTTCGATGAACTGGATGGGTGTCTTGTCGTTGTTTTCCATGCGCCATTTCAGCGTACGCAGATGGAATTCACCTTGGCCGTGTACGATGGTCTGTTTCAGCTCTTTGGATTGTTCAACCACCCAAGTCGGATCTTCTTCGCGCATGCGGTTGAGGATGACCATCATTTTTTCGATGTCGGCTTCGTTCACAGGTTTGATGGCACGACGGTATTTGGAGGCTGGGTATTTGATGAAGTCGAAGGTACTTTCAGTACCCTTGCCGTTCAGCGTATTGCCTGTTTTGACATCTTTCAGTTTGACGGTGGCACCGATGTCACCGGCTACCAGTTGTTCCACGGGTATGCGGGTGGAGCCAGCAACGGCAAAAAGCTGAGCGACGCGCTCTTTGGAGCCACGATTGGCATTCAGCAGATCGTCGCCTTCGCGCACTTTTCCGGACATCACCTTGAAATAAGAAACTTCACCGATGTGGGGTTCAACCGAAGTTTTGAAGAAATAAAGGCTGGTTGGGCCATTCGGGTCCGGATTGACTTCTTCACCGGCTACATTGTGGAACTTGGGCATGTCGGTCACGTAAGGAACGACGTTGCCAAGGAATTCCATCAGACGGCGAATCCCCATGTCACGGCCGGCACAAACGCAGAAAACGGGAAACATGCCGCGGCACACCAATCCATGACGGATGCCATCCCGAACTTCATCTTCGACGAGTGTACCCTGATCAAAGAATTTCTCCATGAGGTTCTCGTCGTTTTCGGCAGCGGCTTCCACCAATGCCGAATGCCAAGCTTCTGCTTTTGCCATTTCCCCGGCGGGAATTTCGTCGATGGTCGGAACACCACCCTCGGGTTTCCAGGTGTAGCGTTTCATCATCAACACATCGATGACTGAATTGAATCCTGGGCCAGTAGCCACGGGGTATTGAACGGGAACAACCTTAGGACCGTAGTTTTCACGGAGTTGTTCCAAAATCTTATCAAAATCCGCCTTGTCTTGATCAAGCTGGTTGATCACAAAAATAACGGGTTTGTTGTATTTCTCGGTATTGCGGAAACTGTTCTGGGTGCCCACCTCAACTCCGTAAGCGCCGTTGATCAATAAAAGTGCCGTATCGGTCACATTAAGAGCAGTCACTGCACCGCCTACAAAGTCGTCCGAACCTGGACAGTCAATGAAATTCAGCTTTTTACCCAACCATTCCACATGAAACAGCGTGGAAAAAACGGAATAACCGTACTCGTGTTCAACAGGGAAATAGTCGCACACAGTATTGTGCGCTTCTACGGTTCCGCGACGTTTTATTAAACCACTCTCGAAAAGCATGGCTTCTGCGAGGGTGGTTTTCCCAGATCTTGAACTCCCGATAATAGAGATGTTCTTGATTTCATTAGATTGATAAACTTTCATACTACGAACTACTTTAGAAGTTATTGTATCTTATGATTTATGATGGTTTGCCTTTGCAAAAAGGCTCTGCAAAGTATAAAAAGCGGTGACCAATTCCAATTCTGAATTTCTGTTACAGAACTATGTTTTTTAGCATATTTGAAGCCGAAAATTAATTGCTTTGACACGTTTTCATTAATAATGGTATATTTGCATGAAGTGACCGGCATCCGCAAATACTACAATTCACAATTGGTGAACATGCCCTTTTCAAAATGGAATGAACCCTCTACAACTTAGACTATGGATAGTTTGACCAATTCCCTACCGGTCGGGTTGACCGATTTCCTGCTCATCATCACCTTTTCCCTACTCATCGGGCTTTCTCAACGACGGCTGAACCTAAACAAGGAAGCCACCTTTTTTGGTTCGGACCGCACCTTTACGCTGATTGGTCTGTTCGGATTCATTTTGTACAAACTGACACCTGGGAATTTCATGCTTTTTGCTGGCGGAGGGCTGGCATTGGTTATTTTGCTCGGTCTGAACTATTGGTTCAAGGTGAACAAACTGGCGAGTTACGGCATCACGTCCATTATCACGGCCCTCATCACCTACTGCATGGGGCCGATGGTCTGCCTGATGCCATCGTGGTTCTACGTTTCCGTCGTGGTCATTGTACTGGTTTTGACCGAAATGAAATCCACTTTCGTGGAAATCGCTCAGAAAATGAACAACGATGAATTCATCACACTGGCCAAGTTCTTGCTCATCTGTTTCATCATTTTGCCCATGCTTCCGGACGAACGCATTTTTCCGGAAATCAACCTGACGCCCTACCGCATCTGGCTGGCTACGGTGATCGTTTCGGGCATATCGTACTTGAGCTACCTGGTGAAACGCTATATTTTCCCACAGTCTGGCGTCGTTGTATCGGGTCTCATCGGCGGACTTTACAGTAGCACAGCCACCATCACCATACTGGGCCGAAAATGCAAGCACGCCGATGCGGTACACCTGCAGGAATACGCCACGGCCATGTTCATGGCAGTCGGCATGATGTTTCTTCGTCTGATGATTGTCATTGCAATTTTCAACGCGGCGGCATTCCGCATGATGGTTGTTCCGATGACAGCGTTGATGATCGTTTCCATCGGTATCGGATTCCTAATTCGTCGGGGCAATCGGGATAACCGTAACATTCCTAGTACGCAGGAGGAGGAAGTAGAAATGGAAGACAATCCGTTGGAATTCAAGGTGGCCCTCATTTTTGCCTTTCTCTACATCGTATTCACGGCGGTAACCTATTATACGTTGACCTGGATTGGCACCAAAGGGCTAACGCTGCTTTCCTTTGTTTCGGGAGCAAGCGACATCACTCCCTTCATCCTAAACTTGCTCGAAGGGCATTATACGGGCATTTCATTGGGTGTCCTCACTGCCAGTTGCCTCATCGCCACGCTAAGCAACAACATCATGAAGATGTTTTACGCCATCGGGTTCTCGGGCAACCGAAAAGATTTGGCAAAACCGCTGTTCATCGGGTTCGGCATTCTGAGTGTCCTGAACCTGGTCGCCATTTTGTTCTTTATTTGATTATCTAGCCGATCGTCACCAGCGTGGCACCAAATCCGTATTCTTGGAAGGATGCGTCCTGATAGCGACACGTCTTGTATTTTGCCTGCAATTCCTTCACCAAGGCTGAACGCAATACGCCGTCGCCTTTGCCGTGAATGAAAACGATTTTCACGCCTTTCTTGCTGCGGTTTTCGTCCATCGCTTTCCGGAAGGCATCCAATTGATGGTTCAAAATGGCGGAATTGTCCATTCCCGCCGTTGAATCAAGCAAGCTGTTGATGTGCAGGTCAATTTCCAGCGGTCCGCTTTTGGGAGGAAGCGGCTGCGAACCTTTGGGTTTCTCAGGCAGTTTGTCGAACATCGCTTTTTTGAGATCCTCCGGTTCGATCAGCAGGCTTTTTTCTGCATTGTCGTTCGTAATGACGGGTACGATCAAGGCGTCCTCGTCGAAGAAATCGTTTTCTCTGAAGCAATGGACCTTGTAAAATTTGACGGTGTCGATTCGGATTTCTACCGAAAAGCTGTTTTTAAAGGTATAAAAGGCTCCCGGTTTGTAAGCGAGGAGCTGAAGGCTCACTTTTTCCAGTTCATTAACGACTTCGCGTCCGAATTCTTCGATGAAAAGCTTGGAATTTGGTTCCACATTTCCAGCGAAACGGCTGGTCCAGGTTTTTCCGCTGCAGGAGGCATAATTGAACATCAGCGTATAGTTGCTCTCATTGATGAGGTAGCATTCAAACTGGGATTCCTGAAAAGATTTCCCTTCGGCGGGAAGAAATGCAAGGCTCACGTTTAGGATTTCTCCGGCACGGGTCTCGGGTTGTTTGGATTGGATCGGCTTGGGGGCAACAGCCTTCGGGATTTCAACCACTGCTGTTGGTTTGGCTACCGTTGGCTTGGGCGTGGTATCAATTACCACACATTGTCTTTTGAGAACCGGGGTTTCAAAACCGTCCTCTTCGAGCACCAACACCATATCCTTGCCTTTGAAAGCGGTGATCGTGCCACCACCTACTGCGTCCATAAAGCGGACCTTGTCACCTATCTTGAGTTCCATCGTTGCCTTTTTTTGCAAAGGTAACCAATGCCGGACAGCAAAACGAAAATCTGTTCACAAATTTCATACGTCGTTTCTATGCTTTGGTAATCGATCTTCTAGAATAAAAAGTTGTTTTGTTCAAGTGATTTCGTACTTTTATCATCGGTTATTGGAAGGCTCTGTCTGGTAACCGATTACTTTTACAACGCATTGCATGACAGGAACATTGATTAATGCCGGCGCCATCATCGTCGGAAGTCTCATCGGAATGCTCATCCGTTCCCGCTTACCGAAAAAGGTAATCACCATCGTATTTCAAGGCATTGGTCTGTTCACCATGGCATTGGGCGTTTCCATGTGGCTGAAGTCGGATCACTTCCTGCTGGCCATCATCAGCATTGTGGTGGGTGGCATCCTAGGTCAGTGGATCGACATTGATAAACTGTTGACCCAATTTTCGGATTTCATGCACCGGAAAAGCAGCAAGTCAAAGGTGTTGGAAGTGCCTGGTGGAAGCCGCTTCACGGAAGGAATCATTACGGCCTACATGCTCTATTGCGTCGGTTCGATGTCGGTGCTCGGACCCATTGAGGATGGTTTGGGACAGACGCCTACCATTTTATATACCAAATCCTTGATGGACGGTATTTCTTCGATTGCGTTGGCTTCGTCTTTTGGCTCCGCCATTGCCTTTTCGGCTTTGCCTTTGTTGGTGTATCAAGGCAGCATCACGCTGTTTGCATCGTTCTTTGCGAAGTATATGAATGAAGGGGTGATCGCGGATTTGACGGCGGTCGGGGGGATTTTACTGATTGGACTAGGATTCAACATTTTGGATATCAAGAAGATAAAGGTGACGAATTTGTTGCCGGCGTTGGTGGTGGTGGTGGTGTTGAGTTATTTTTTTGGGTAGATTGGAAATCTCAAGAATAGTTGCAAAGATCAATCCGTTTTGATTTGATTACATGTGATGCATACGATTTCAACTTTTAGCAAATCACCAAATTTTAGTCAAATAAAAGGTATTTAAATTTAAAAAAAGTATATTTGCAGCAATTTATGTAATTATATCATGATATAATAGCAATTACAGACATGTACATTCGGAAACTGCTACTTGATGACGAGAACAATGATAGTGTATTTTTATGGGGTGCGCGACAGGTTGGTAAAACGACATTGTTAGAAAGTCAGTATCCGAATGCAAGGTATTATGATTTGTTACAATCCACAGAATTCGAGCGTCTTTTCCGACGCCCCTCGCTTTTGAGTGAGGAACTTGAACTTGCTTTGGAAGGTGAATTGGTAATTATTGACGAAATCCAGAAGATTCCTCAATTGTTGGATGAGGTACAACGGCTGATTCACAAGAAAAAGCTTCGATTCATTCTAAGTGGATCGAGTCCACGAAAACTGAAACGAATAGGAGCCAATTTACTGGGTGGAAGAGCACTTAAAAAAACACTTCTCCCACTGGTAAGCGCAGAAATACCTGACTTTGATTTACTAAAAGCTGTGAACAATGGGATGATTCCCCGTCATTATGCTGCTCGTAATCCATGGGACAGATTTCGGGCTTATATTGGCGTTTATCTGAACGAGGAAATCAGAGAGGAAGCAATTTCCAGAAAGTTAAACTCGTTTTCGCGCTTTTTAGAAGTTGCTGCTTTTAGTAATACCGAGATGGTGGTTTATAAAAACATAGCTCAGGATTGTGGAATTGACCATCGTACAGTAAAAGAGTATTTTGAAATCTTACAGGATACTTTAATCGGCTATCTGATACCCGGTTTTAGTGCGACGAAAAAGAGAAGAGCAATTTTAGCGCCAAAATTCTATTACTTCGATGTGGGTGTTGCCAATTATTTGAGCAATAGGAAAAACATCCAACAAGGCACCGAGGCATTTGGTCATGCGTTTGAACATCTTATCATTCAAGAACTCATAGGCTACCTCAATTACCAGAACTCGGATCAGGCTTTGACCTATTGGCGTACTAGCAGCGGGTACGAAGTTGATGCCATTATTGGTCATGGACGTATTGCCATAGAAATAAAATCGAGTAATGAAGTAAATTCAAGGCACTTGAAAGGTTTGAAGGCGTTTCTTGAAGATTTTCCTGAAGCACGAGCCATTGTAGTATCGATGGATAAAAGCAAACGAATTTTAAATGGTGTTGAGGTATTTCCTGCCAATGATTTTTTAAAAGCACTTTGGAAGGGTGAAATAATGTAGGGCTAAGCCAAAAATGGACTTCCACTCTGGGATTGCGTCTCTTCGAGCCGCGAGCCCCAGAGTAATCAAAAATGAACTTCCACTCTGGGATTGCGTCTCTTCGAGCCGCGAGCCCCAGAGGGGGCGCTAAAGAAAATTTCAGGACAAAACAATTCCTTCGGAATTGCCTGAAAAGAAGTAGAAATGCCCTCGTTCAAGCAAGCTTGACGAAGGCATTTCTACTTCTTTTCAGGGCGAGCAAGCTCGCTTTGTCCTGAAATTTTCTTGCGGAGAGTGAGGGATTCGAACCCCCGGTACCGCAAGCGGTACAACAGATTTCGAGTCTGCCACGATCGACCACTCTGCCAACTCTCCAATGGCGTGCAAATGTACTTATTTTTTTTATCTTTGTTGGGATTTTGAAAAAAAGCAAAACATGTTTTTTCGCGATATAATTGGGCAACAAAAAACTAAGGAACGGCTGCTGCAATCGGTAAAAGAAGGACGCATACCTCATGCGCAGCTTTTTGCCGGAATGGAGGGAACGGGTGCGTTTCAACTGGCGTTGGCTTATACGCGATACATTCATTGCACGAATCGCGGCGAGCATGATTCCTGCGGGGATTGCCCCTCCTGCCACAAGTTCAATAAGATCATCCATCCTGATACGCACTTCGTCTTCCCCATTTTTAAACCCAGCACGGGCAAGAAATGGGTTTGCGACGACTTCCTGCCCCAATGGCGCACATTTATTGCTGCCAACACCTACTTCGGGTACAACAGCTGGATGGAATACATCAAGGCCGGAAATGCACAGGGCGTTATTTATGGAGACGAAGGAGATGAAATACTTCGCAAACTCAGCTTTAAGGCTTTTGAATCCGAATATAAGGTCATGATTATCTGGCTGCCCGAGAAGATGGGCGATGTTTGTGCCAACCGGCTTTTAAAAATCCTCGAAGAACCGCCGGAAAACACCGTTTTTCTATTGGTTTCAGAAAACAGCGAGCAGTTGCTGACGACCATCCTATCCCGTGCACAGCGTGTCTGGGTTAAGGGCATTGAAGCCGAAGCCCTTAAGGAAGCCGTTTCCGCCAATTTCAGTCTGAACGGTTCCGAATTGGACGCTTGCATCCACCTGGCAAACGGCAGCTGGCTGAAAGCATTGGATTACATCAACTCCAGTGAGGAGAACAATCTGTTCCTCCAACAATTCACCCGATGCATGCGTGGTGCCTACACCATTGCCAATTTTTCGGCAGAAAAGAAGTTGGAAAAGCAACGCAGCCTTAAAGACATGAAACTCTGGTCGGAAGAAATGTCCAAGATCGGTCGCGAACAAAGCAAAAAATACCTGAGCTACGCACAAAGACTGGTTCGGGAGAATTTCATACTGAATATCAAACAATCGAAGCTGAATTACCTGGCACCAGCCGAACAAACGTTTTCAACCAAGTTTGCTCCTTTCATCAACCACAAAAACATTGTGGCCTTTATGGAAGAACTGGAATTGGCTGAACGGCACATCGAACAGAACGTGAACGCCAAACTGGTGTTCTTTGATTTGGCGCTGAAATCGATCATGCTCTTCAAAAAATAGATTTGCATCGTTCGGCTTTTTCGCCTAATTTTGACCTTAGTTACAAGAAAAACAATGGAATACAGACTCAATCTGTCCGGTGGCTGCATCAAAAGCAAAGGCTGCAGCGGACTCAAAATAAAGAAACTCAACACCTTCGACTGGCTATGCGATTTGCCGCAGGCTCAGGAGCTCACCGACTGGGTGGAAGTTCAATTCAAGAATACCCGCAAGAGTTACTTTCTGAACAGCAATAAGATTCCCATCGAAAAAGGAGATGTTGTTGCGGTGGAATCAAGCCCCGGACACGATATTGGGGAAGTTACCCTCATGGGTGCGCTGGTGTTGAAACAGATGAAAAAAAACAACTTCCGGGTGGACAGTCAAGAGATTCGTCGCGTTTACCGCAAAGCCAGACCCATCGATCTGGAAAAATACGAAGAGTCCAAAGCGCTCGAGCACGACACCATGCTTCGCTCCCGCAAGATCGCCGAGGGCCTCAAATTGAACATGAAAATTGGTGACGTCGAATATCAAGGCGACGGCAACAAGGCCATTTTCTATTACATAGCCGACGACCGTGTCGACTTTCGCCAGCTCATTAAAGTTTTGGCTGAAACCTTCAAAGTGCGCATCGAAATGAAACAAATTGGCGCACGTCAGGAAGCCGGTCGAATTGGAGGCGTAGGCCCTTGTGGCAGAGAGCTTTGCTGTTCGTCCTGGATGACCAGCTTCGTCTCCGTTTCCACCAGTGCAGCCCGCTACCAAGACTTGTCGCTGAATCCGCAGAAACTGGCCGGACAATGCGCCAAACTTAAGTGCTGCCTGAACTACGAAACCGATATGTACGCCGAAGCTCAACGCGACATTCCTGCCAAAGACATCATTCTGGATACCAAAGACTGCAGTTATTACCTGTTCAAAGCTGACTGCTTCAAGCGGACCATCATCTATTCCACCAGCAAGGATTTTTTAGCCAATGCCGTGACCATCCCTGTTGAACGCGCCAAACAAATCATCGCGCTCAATAAAAAAGGAATACGGGTGGATAGTCTGAACGAAGAGGTGGAAAAGGAACCTGTGAAAAGCGAATTCGGCGATATTCTGGGTCAAGATGCCTTGAACCGGTTTGACAAATCCAAGAGACCGATCAAAAACAAGAACCGCGAACACAACAATGGGCCCCGTTTGGAAGGGCAATCAGCAGAACGTTTCAGTGGTAACAGCGAAAGGGCAGACCGTTCTGTGCGACCCAACAACGACCGACCGAACGTTGAAAAGCGTTCTGAAGGGGATCGTCGTCCGGACCGTCCGCGCCCAGAAAGAGAAGGAGGTCAGCGCCCCGAAAGAGACATTCAGAGCCGTCCCAATCAACCGATTCGCAATCCAAACCCCAACAGAAACAAGGACCGAAAAGGCAACCCGCCTACTGGACCCCGTTTTGAAAAACCTCAGAAGCCAGGTTTAAACAACCCAGAAAACAACGCCTGATGCACCGCTCTTTTCTGTCCGCACTTTGTCTGATCGGTGTTGTGTTCCTATCTTGCCAGGGGAACAGCAATTATCACCATTCGGAAACGATTCCGGCAAAAGGATGGGATTTGAACGAAACACTCTATTTCCAAGATAGTCTGCGAGACGATGTACCGGAACACATCCATTTCGAAGTCAATATTCGTCATTCCAACCTCTATCCGTACCAAAACCTGTGGATGTACATCCGTACCAAAACCTCCGACAACACCAATCGACTGGATTCCATCAATTGGAGGCTTTCCGAACCAAGCGGTCGCTGGATTGGTTCGGGCTGGGGTTCACTCTACAGCCTGAGCCAGCGGTTACCTGATTTGGACATTAAGAAGACGTTCGGAGCAAGATGGTTCAGCATTGAAATCCAGCACGGACTTCAGGACGAAACATTGCCTGGCATCCAGGATGTTGGCATTCATTTGTTTTCAGGAAACGATTAACGTCGCTGCGATCGGTCCGCATCCAAGCGGAGAAAAATAAACAATAGGATGGTGAAAGCCCATAGGGAAGAGCCCCCGTAGCTGATGAACGGCAAGGGAATCCCAATGACAGGCAATAAACCGAGTACCATTCCCACATTGATGAATACGTGGAAAAACAGGATGCTGACCACGCAATACCCATAAATTCTGGAGAATGCCGAGCGTTGGCGTTCAGCCATAGAAATAAGCCGCAAAAGCAGAGCCACATACAAGCCAAGGATAAAGACGGAGCCAAGGAAGCCTTCCTCCTCGCCTACCGTGCAAAAAATAAAGTCTGTATCCTGCTCTGGCACGTATTTCAACTTGGTTTGAGTACCATTTAGAAAGCCTTTCCCGAAGAACCCACCCGAGCCAATGGCAATTTTTGACTGATTCACATTGTAACCGGCACCGCTGGGATCGTCTTCCATACCCAGCAAAACTTGAATTCGAATCTGCTGGTGCGGCTCCAACACCTCATTGAAGGCGTAATCGGTCGAATAAAGGAAACCGACTGAAAACAAAGCGAAGACTCCGATTAAGACATATTCAGAGGTATGGTGCCGCAAGGTTTGAAAAGCCAAATAAATGGAAGAGACCACCAACATGCCGATTTGAAGGAAGCACAGGTTAAAAACAAACCAACCAAATGCATTCAGCAGAATACCGATGAGCAATACGGGTGCATTCAGGTAAATCAATAAACGGGTGGTCTGCTCATCCCTTCGATAAATCAAGACCATACCGATTACTACGATTAAAACCAGCAACAAAACGGCGAACTGACCAACCACCGTCGCACCCAAAAAAATCACCGCAGCGTATTTCAAACCGACCACAAAGAACGTGGCCAGGCAAACGACTGCAAACAGGATGATGCCGGGCATGCCCTCGCGGTACAACATCAACATCAACGAAAAGAAAACCAAGGCCGAACCGGTTTCGTTCTGTAGAAAGATCAATCCCACCGGCAGTAAAATAATGCCTGCTACGCCCAGATATCCTTTCATCGATTTCATGTTGAAACTGTAGGAACTCATATATCTGGCAACGAGCAGTGCGACAGCGAATTTGGCAAATTCGGCAGGCTGAATTCGGAGTGGTCCAAGCACCAACCATGAATGGGAGCCTTTAATATCGGTCCCCAAGGCAATGGTCACCAAGAGAAGTCCGATGATTCCTGCATAAATGACAAAAGACCAGGAAAAGAAATTATTGGCGTCGATCAATAGTATGCAAATTCCTAGGATTAAGGAAGTTCCAAGCCAAACCAACTGCATGCCCGAACGCTGGTTGAAATTGAAGAACCCGACATTGTCAAAGTCATAGCTCGCCCCATAAATGCTTAGGCAACCAGCCAGCGCAAGCAAAAGGTAAATCGCAAAGACCGGCCAGTCCAACGATTTCCAAACACTATGGTGATCAAGGCGAGACAAAGCGCATCAAATTAATTTTCAACAAATTCTCTTCTTTCCAAAGGCGGTTCTCTGCGATGGAACCCTTTAAATATTTTTCCAGCAAAAGGCTGGCCATCGGAACGGCAACGGTAGCACCGAACCCACCGTTTTCCACAAAAATAAGCAAACATATCCTTGGATTCTCCCTGGGTGCAAAACACATGAAAATGGAGTGGTCCGCACCTGCATTCTGAGCCGTTCCGGTTTTTCCGCAAACCTCAATACCAGGCACATCTACTCCAGTGGAGGTACCACTTAAAACGGCTCCTCGCATCCCTTCCTGAATGTAGTTGAAGTAGGTTGAATCGACCATTGTATAGTGTTTGTTGGAATACAGCGTATCCAGCGGACTGCCTTTGACGTTCTTGACCAAATGGGGTGTGATGTACCAGCCTTTGTTTGCAATGATGGTGCAGAAATTGGCTATCTGCATGGGAGTAGCCAAAACTTCCCCCTGGCCGATGGCGTTCGAAATGATGGTGGCACCCCTCCAACCACGTTTCCCGTACCACTTGTTGTAATACGTGCTATTGGGGATCATGCCTCTTTTTTCATACGGCAAATCGACACCGAGTTTATAACCGAAGCCCAAGGAAACCATGTAGTCTTTCCAGGTATCCATCGCATCCTGCACATTCTCAAACTTCCGGTTATCCATCATGGCACGGTAACCCGAGCAAAAATAGGCGTTGCAGGAATTGGCGATGGCAGGAATCAGATTCAATGGGGATGGATGCGCGTGGCAACCGACCTTATGGCCAGGAGCATAAAAATAACCCATGTGGCAAGCTACACTGGTAAATGGATTGATGATTTTCTCCTGCAACAGCACCAACGCCTGTGCAGGCTTGAAGGTTGATCCAGGCGGGTAATTGGACTGAATGGGCCGATTCAGAAAAACCTTATGTGGCGATTCCTGAAGTTCCTTGAAGTTCTTTGCCCGATCTCTTCCGACCAGCAAACCCGGATCGTATGTCGGCGCAGAAACATAAGCCAGAATTTCACCGGTTTGCGGTTCGATGGCCACAACGGCACCGCGCTTGTTGACCATCAGTTTTTCGGCATACGCCTGGAGTTCCGCATCAATGGAAAGGGTCAGATCCTTGCCCGGTTGCGCTTTAATGTCGTGGGCACCTTTTTCGTACCGCCCCTTCAGCCGGCCATGCGCATCACGAAGCATCACCTCCACACCCTTGATGCCACGCAAATCGTCTTCGTATTCCTTCTCAATACCAGAACGACCGCTGAAGTCACCCAATACGTAATACGGATCTTTCTCCATATCCGTACGATTCACTTCGGCCACATAACCAAGTGCATGGGAACCAATAGGTTGCATGTATTCGCGCAACGTTCTGTTTCGCACACTGAAACCTCTGAAATGAAACAGTTTTTCCTGCAAAACACCATACGTTTCCACATTCAACTGAGACAAAAACAATTGAGGTGTATACGACGAATAGCCAGGGTTCCTCCGTCTATCCTTGATTTCAACGATGCGTTCATCGAACTCTTCCCTCGTAATGCCTACCGTTTGGCAGAAATCCAACGTATCCAGTTCCACCATCTCACGCATGGTGATCATGACATCGTAGGCGGGTTTGTTATAAACCATCAACTGACCGTTTCGGTCAAAAATGGAACCTCGGGCCGGGTAGATGGATTTCTTGAGAAACGCATTACTATCGGCAAAGGCTTTGTAATCGGGTGAAAAAAGCTGAAGCACTGCCAACCGCAAGATGTAAACAACAATCACTCCCAGAATGATCAGGACAATGACGTTTTTTCGGCGAAGTGTTTCAATCCCTTGCATCCTTTTTTACGTTAATGCGTTCGAACGCAAAAATGAAGATCAGAGTCAATAAAGTGCACACCGGTATCTTCAGGAGCAACAGAAAACCATTGGAAAAGGAGAAAGCTTCGAGAATTAAAAGGGTGGCGTGATGGATTAGGACCAAGATAAACGTATATTTCCAGAATGCGCCGTTGGCAAGTGTCGTTTCACCGATGACCCTCGAACCAAGGTCTTCTTTGGAGACAAACAGCCTTAAAGTGGGGTATCGTAGGAATGCGATCAATGTGGTTGCTGAAGCGTTCATACCAGGAGTATTGGAAAGGACATCGACCGACAAGCCAAGAAAAAAACCCAACAGGATGGTCAATACAGGAGCGGTATCCGGTGGCCATCGAAGCAATGCATAGATGTAAACAATGGGCAGGAACATGCCCAGAAAATGGGTATTGTTTAGGACAAACACCTGTAGGCCTAACAATCCCAGAAACCAAAGAATCGGGTTGATGTATCGCATCATAAGGCAGCCTCCTCTACTAGTTTTTTTAATTCTTCCCGATGTTTGTACCGGATGACTCGGACATTTGATAGGGCGTCAAAATGGGTGGACAAATGGATCTTTAAACGCAAATAATTGGCATCATCACTCACTTTGAAATCTTCTACTGTCCCAACCATCAGCCCTTCTGGAAAAACCGCTGAAAAACCACTGGTCACTATGGTGTCACCCTTTGAAACAGTCACGTATGGTGGTATTTCCTCTAGAAATGCAAACCTTCTATCGATACCGTCCCAGGACAACGATCCGCTGGCATTGCTGTTTTTTAGCTTGCAACTGAAACGCTGATCCCTGTTCAAAACGGGTATGACGACCGAATAATAATCGGTAACAAGACTGATGACACCTACGATTCCATCGGCGTTCGCCACACCCATTTGGGGCTTGACACCGTCCACCTTCCCTACATTCAGGGTGATGTAATTTCGATAATGGATGACTGAATTCTGAATGACCCTGGCAGGAATTAGGCTGAACTCTTCCGCTTCTTTCATGCGAAGGAGCGGAATATTGGTGGAATCCGTATACGTTCTCAGTGCCGATTCCAAATGCGCGATCCGAAGCCCCAATTCATTGTTTTCCCGAAGCAGACTTTCGTTGTTTTCGCGGAGATTAAAATAGCCGTAGACCTTTTCCTCAACCGTATAAATCCAACCGTTCAGTCTGTTTGCGGTGCTAAACAAAGCACTTTGCTGAAAGTTGTTGTAGTTGAACAACAAGTACAGCGAAACACCCTGCATCAAAACGAAAAACAGGATCGTACTGTACTTTGCAAGGAACCTCAGTATATTTCGCATCGAACCAATTCAGCTTTGAGTTTCTTAGACAAAAAGATGCTGTATAAAAACCAGGGTAAAAAAGTTTGAAATGAACGTTAAGGTCAAGGCGCTGGACAAAAGTGGCCCCGGAGCGTACTTAAAGTACGTGAGGAGCCACTTTTGTTCAGCAACGCAGAGATTGACGTTCATTTCAATTTTTTATCGGATGAGGAAGTTGAACTTATCGACATTCTTCAATGCAATACCAGTTCCCCTCGCAACTGCTCTCAACGGATCCTCCGCAATGTTGAACGGAATATTGATCTTGTCTCCCAGACGCTTGGCCAAACCGCGCAGCAATGCTCCACCACCAGCCAAATAAACACCACGGCGAACAATGTCCGAATACAATTCAGGCGGTGTTTGCTCCAAGGCACTCAATACAGCCATTTCCACTTTCGAAATGGATTTCTCCAGGCAATGCGCAATTTCCTGATAGGAAACAGGAACTTCCATGGGCAAAGCCGTCATCTGGTTCGGACCGTGGACGATGTAATCTTCGGGCGGATTTTCCAGTTCAGTCAAGGCTGAACCCACATTGATCTTGATCTGCTCGGCGGTGCGTTCACCCACGCGCAAATTGTGCTGACGGCGCATGTATTCCTGAATGTCGGCCGTGAAGTCGTCACCGGCGATGCGGATGGACTTGTTGGCCACGATACCACCCAGAGAAATGATGGCGATTTCTGTGGTACCACCGCCTATGTCCACAATCATGTTGCCTTCTGGCGCTTCCACGTCGATACCGATACCGATGGCCGCAGCCATGGGTTCAAAAATCATATAGACATCCCGACCGCCTGCATGCTCAGCAGAGTCACGCACCGCACGCAATTCCACTTCGGTGGAACCAGAAGGAACGCAAATAACCATTCGCAGGTTCGGGGAGAAAAGTCGTTTTTTGGAAGTGGCCATTTTGATGAGGCCACGCATCATTTGCTCGGCAGCATAGAAGTCGGCAATCACACCATCGCGCAACGGACGGACCGTCTTGATGTTTTCTGGTGTCTTGCCGTGCATCAACTGTGCCTGCGTTCCAACAGCCAAAAGCTTGTCGGTACGTCTGTCGAGGGCAACAATGCTGGGTTCATCCACTACAATCTTATCGTTGCAGGTGATGATGGTATTCGCCGTACCCAAGTCCATGGCGATTTCCTGTGTAAAAGAAAATAGTCCCATAGTCGTATTTAGTGTTTAAAATGTCTGTAACCTGTTAAAACCATTGCTATGTCGTGTTCGTTGCAATAGTCGATGGATTTCTGATCGTTGATGGAACCGCCTGGATGAATCACGGCTTTGATGCCAGCCTCATCGGCAATTTCCACACAGTCGGGGAAAGGGAAAAATGCGTCGGACGCCATAACGGCACCGTTCAGGTTCATATCGAAGCTGGCGGCCTTTTCAATGGCTTGACGCAAGGCATCCACGCGGGAAGTCTGTCCAACCCCACTCGCGCAGAGTTGACCGTCTTTAACCAGTACGATGGCGTTGGATTTGGAATGCTTCACTATAATGTTGGCAATAAGCATATCCTTGACCTCCGAAGCGCTTGGTGTATGGATCGTTACTGTTTTCAAATCCGATTCTTCTTCGGTGTGCGCGTCCTTGTCCTGCACCAATACTCCATTTAAAAGCGATCGGAATTGTTTTTGAGGAGCAACAAATTCTTCCTTCAAAATCAATATGATGCGGTTCTTCTTGGATGTGAGTATTTTAAGAGCTTCCACATCGTAGTCCGGAGCGATGATCACTTCAAAGAAAATTTTATTGATTTCTTCGGCCGTAGCAGCGTTTACGACGGCATTGGTAATCAGCACGCCTCCGAAAGCAGAAACGGGGTCTCCGGCCAGTGCCGCTGCCCAAGCATCCTTCAGTTTGGGACGGGAAGCGATGCCGCAAGCGTTGTTGTGTTTCAGTATCGCGAAGGTCGTTTCGTCAAAATCATTGATCAGCGAAACGGCTGCATCAATATCGAGCAGGTTGTTGTACGAGATTTCCTTACCCTGCAGCTGTTCGAACATCTCGTCGAAGTTGCCGTAGAAATAGCCTCTTTGGTGCGGGTTTTCACCGTAACGCAGAGGTTTTGCATCGTCCATGGCGCTTCGGAACTGAGAGCCTTCACCTCCGTCGAACCAATTAAAAATGGCTGAATCGTATAAGGAGGAGACGCCGAACGCTTCCTTGGCTAACCAGCGGCGGTCTTCGATGGAAGTTTCAGCACCTTTTTCGTTGATGATGTTCAATAGCGGTGCATACTGACTTTTGGAAGCCACAATGACCACGTCGTTGAAGTTCTTGGCAGCCGCGCGGATGAGCGAAATGCCACCGATGTCAATTTTTTCCACGATGTCATCGGCAGAAGCGTCGGAAGCAACAGTTTCTTCAAACGGATAGAGGTCTACGATGACCAAATCGATTTCAGGAATATCGTATTCCGCACATTGTTCGTTGTCTTTGGCAAGATCGCGACGGGTCAGAATACCGCCGAAAACCTTGGGATGCAGGGTTTTGACTCGGCCACCCAAAATGGACGGATATCCGGTAAGGTCTTCCACCGCTTTGCAAGGCAGACCAAGCGATTCTATGAATTGTTGCGTTCCTCCGGTCGAAAGAAACGACACCCCTTGTTCGTATAGTTTTAGGAGGATTTCATCCAGGCCATCCTTGTAGTAAACCGATACGAGGGCTGTTTTAATGACTTTATTGGCAGACATATTGGGAAAATTTGTTGAGACCTTACAAAAGGCTTGCATTAGGGTGCAAAGCTACATAATTCTTCGTGTTAAAAAGCACTTTTTGTGTAAAAAAAAGCAGGTTTTGGTTAAAAGAAACATCAAATTTCTAAAGGAAATGACTACAATTCTGCCCCATTTAAAAAATAAATAAAAAAAATATGAAAAAAATTTGGAAAGTATGAAAAAGAGTATTTCCTTTGCGGTGTCTTAGTACATTAATACACCAATTCAATACGCAACCATGATTGAACTTAATCATCTGAATTTTACCTACTCAAAGAATAGAAGCCTCTTTGAGAATTTATCCCTGCAATTGGAAGGCGGACACATTTACGGGTTGCTGGGCAAAAACGGTGCCGGCAAGACCACCTTGCTCAAACTCATCGCAGGGCTCCGTTTTCCGCAAAGCGGCACCAGTACGGTACTCGGCTATGAATCCAAAAAGCGCAAGGCAGAGATGCTCCAGAAAATATTCTTCCTTCCAGAGGAAATCTGGTTACCTGACACAACTGTTAAAGGGTATCTGAACATGTTCGCAGGTTCCTACCCCAAATTCGACATGGATTTCTTCCATTATTGCTTGAAAGAATTTGAAATCAATACGGCAGACAAACTAAAAAGCATGTCGTTCGGGCAGCGAAAAAAAGTGAGCATCTGCTTCGCTTTGGCCACGCAATGCCGCATCATGATTTTTGATGAGCCCACCAACGGCTTAGACATTCCTTCCAAAACCCAATTCCGGAAATTGGTGGCCGAAGCCATCACCGACGACCGTTGCTTGATACTTTCCACCCACCAGGTTCGCGATTTGGAAAGCCTCATCGACACCATCATCATTTTGGAAAACAGACAAGTCTTGATGAACGAAACGACCGAAGTCATTGGTAGGAAGTTGGAATTCAAAACGCTATTCTCCATCGAAAACCAACCGGGGCTTTTGTACAGCGAGTTTACACCCAAGGGGTTCGTCGCCATTTTTCCTGGCAAGGACGACCCAGACAGCCGCATCGACCTGGAAGCACTGTTCAACCTGGCTACCCAGCAGCCAGAAACCATCCGATCTATTTTTAAAAACTAAAAAAACGAAACAACATGTTTAGCATAGCACGCTTTTCGGAACAATTCATGATTTTGTTCCGCCAAAACAAAAGCCGTCACGGATTGATTCTTGGCATTTTCGTAGGCATCCAACTTTTCGGTTTTGCCAATTACTTCTCTGGCACAGGCAATAAGGACATTGCAAGTTTTTACCAGTTCGCAACCTTCCTAACCATCATCTTAGGTGTTATGGCCTGTCAGGATGTATTCAACAAACTTCGCAGCACGCCTTCAGGCATTCAATACCTGATGACCCCGGCCACCATCACCGAAAAGTATTCGGCCGCTTGGTTGTATTCCTCCATCTTCGCTTTTCTAGTTGCACAAACCACCTTTTTCTTGGTTCAATTCCTAGGTGTAACGGTAGGCAATGCGATAACCGGCTTGAACTCTGAATTTGGATTTCCAGAATGGAAGGGTATTTGGGATGTCTTTCTCACCGTGATGTTCACACACGCCGTTTTCTTTTTCGGCTCCCTTTTGTTTCGTAAGAACCCAATTATCAAAACCTTGGGTTCCTACATCGGGATCGTATTGTTGCTTTCCCTATCCTTTGCCTGGTTTGCCAAAACCTATTTGATCAACACAGCATGGAACGGAACCGATCAATTGAGCATCAATATGGATGGATCACTTGGCAGCAGCATCAACGGTGTACCTCTTTCCCGATATCTTGAATTCATCGGCATGAACATCAAATGGATTTTAGGCGGCATCGCACTCCTTCTTTGGAGCGGATCTTATGCCTTGTTGTACAAAAAACAAATTTGATTATGGAATTCCACGAAGATAAAGCCATTTATCTGCAAATCGGAGACCTACTCTGCGAGCAGATACTAGCGGGCACCTGGCCTCCTACTGAAAAGATACCGTCCGTCCGGGAAATGGGGGTGAGCCTCCAAGTCAATCCGAATACGGCCTTGCGCACCTACGATTTCCTGCAACAGCGCGGAATCATCTTTAATAAACGTGGCATCGGCTATTTCGTAGAAGAAGATGCTGTTAAGAAAATTTTAGATTTTCGTCGCGAAGATTTCTTTGCAAACACACTGCCGAGTTTTTACAAAACAATATCTTTGCTCCAAATTACACCTGAAGAAATCCTCCGTCGTTACCAACTTTTTCAAAATGACGAGTCGTTTCAGACAGAAACTTTACCAATCACTTCCGAATCAAAACGTCAGTAACGGAGCTTATGATCAGATTATCAACCATCAACAAGACCTACCCGGGCATACAACCACTGCATGTCCTGAAAGGCATCAACTTGAACATTGCCGAAGGTGAATTCGTTTCCATCATGGGGGCTTCGGGCTCCGGAAAGTCAACCATGCTTAACATCTTGGGCATTTTGGACGATTACGATACAGGGAGCTATTACCTGAATGGTACACTCATCAAGAATTTGACCGAAAAACGAGCTGCCGAATACCGGAATCAGATGATTGGGTTCATCTTTCAATCGTTCAACCTCATCAACTTCAAGAATGCGTTGGAAAACGTGGCCTTGCCGTTATATTACCAAGGTGTTTCCCGCAAAAAAAGACAAATCAAGTCGATGGAATACTTGGATATGATGGGTCTGAAGGATTGGTGGCACCATTTCCCGAACGAACTTTCCGGTGGCCAGAAACAACGCATTGCCATTGCACGTGCATTGATTTCCAATCCTAAAGTGATCCTGGCGGACGAGCCGACTGGCGCATTGGACTCCGTAACCACAGAAGAAGTGATGCAGGTTTTAAGCGATGTGAACGCTACAGGCATCACCATGATTATCGTTACCCACGAAAAATCGGTTGCGGACAAAACGAACCGAATCATTCATCTTAGAGACGGCATCATCGAATCCGATTCAATCAACAGCCATGCGATTTCTAGAATTTGACACCCTGACTGAAATCCTCTCCACGATGAGGGAAAACAAGCTCCGTACCTTTCTGACGGGGTTTGCCGTGGCGTGGGGGATTTTCATGCTGATCATTCTGCTGGGTTCGGGCAATGGTTTGAAGAATGGCGTCACTTCCAACTTCAACGATAGAGCCAGCAACACCATGATGCTCTGGTCAGGACGCACCACCATGCCTTACAAAGGGTTGAAAGCCTATCGAAAGATCAAGCTGACGAATGATCATCTTCCGTATCTGAAGAATCATTTTTCAGAAATTGATAAGATTTCCGGTCAGGTGGATCGTTCTTCGACCATCACCTTCGGTAATGAAAGTGGCATTTTCCAAGTTTATGGCGTTCAACCCGATTATCAGATCATTTCCAACATGGTCTTTAGTACTGGAAATGGAAGGTTTCTGAATGTAAGAGACATGGAATTGGAACGCAAAGTGATTGTGTTATCCAAGAAAGTGGCAAAAGACCTCTTCAAGGAAATCAACCCGGTTGGTAACTATGTAAAAGTGGACGGATTACCCTTTCAGGTGATCGGAGTCGACATGAAGACTTCCTTCGATAATGAAGCCAAATGCTATATGCCGATGTACACTGCCCAGAAATTATACAATCTTGGGACAGAAGTCTATAACATCAATATTTCGGTACGTGGTTTAATCAGCAAGGATGAAAACGATGCTTTTGGCCAAAAGATGCGCGAAGCATTGGGTCGGGAGCTGATTATCCATCCGGATGACTTGAACACCATCGGTTTGTGGAACCAAGCTTCCGACTATGTTCAAACCATGGCCATATTTTCAACCATCGATTTGTTTGTCCTATTTATCGGAATATGTACACTGATAGCCGGCATCGTTGGAGTAGGTAACATTATGGTCATCACAGTAAAGGAACGCACCAGGGAATTTGGTATTCGGAAAGCGCTGGGAGCCACACCTGGTAATATTCTCTCATCCATCCTATTGGAATCCATTGTAATCACTTCCTTATTTGGTTATTTAGGCATGATGTTCGGCATTGGACTACTGGAAATAATAAACCTGGGCATAAACAGTGGTCAAAAGGCAGGAGCGGATGGTGAACGATCCTTTACTGTCTTCACGAATCCGTCGGTGGATATCAACGTTGTGTTGATTGCAACCGCCATTCTTATTCTTGCCGGCCTTATTGCCGGATACATTCCGGCCAGAAAGGCTGTGCGTATCAAACCGATTGAGGCCATGCGTGCCGAATAACTAAAACACAGCAATCATGTTCGATCTCGATAAATGGCAGGAAATCTGGCAAACCATCTCCCGAAATAAAGTGCGGAGCATCTTTACCGCTTTTGGCGTGTTCTGGGGCATTTTGATGCTCACCATTTTATTAGGTGCTGGAAACGGTCTTCAAAATGGCATGATGGACGGCATCAAAGGTTTTGCCACCAACTCTTGTTTTTTCTATACCGATGCGACGTCGGTGCCCTACCACGGCTTCAAGAAAGGCCGGATCTGGAACATGCACAATTCTGACATCAAAGTCATCTTGGGTAATTGCAAGGATATCAAGTACCTTGCCCCCATGCTCTTTGGAGGTGGAGGTGGCGAAAACAATACGGTTCGCGGCGACAAGGCAGGCACCTTCCGAGTTCGTGGTTGCTATCCCGATTATGCCAAGGTGGAGGAACAGGAAATCATTTGGGGCAGGTACATCAACGATGTCGATATCACCGAAGTCCGAAAAGTCTGCTTCATCGGTAAAAACGTGTACGAAAAGTTGTTTCAGAAAGGTGAAAATCCGCTGGGGCAGGTCATTCGCAGCAATGGCATCTATTACACGGTCATTGGAGTGGGTGCTGGAATGAGTCAGGTTCAAATTGGTGGACGAAGTGACGATATGGTCATCCTACCCTTTTCGACCATGCAGCGGGCTTACAATCAGGGCGATATCATTCATTTCATGGCGGCAACGGCCAAGGATGGGTATGATGCTAAAATACTAGAAGCGGAAATCAAAAACATCTTAAAGGTACAAAACAACATTGCACCGGAAGACGAACGCGCCGTGGGCAGCTTCAACATTGGTGAGCAATTTAAAATGTTCAGCTTCTTGTTCTTGGGCATCAAGATACTGATCTGGATCGTAGGCATCGGTACCTTGCTGGCTGGAGCCATCGGTGTGAGCAACATCATGTTGGTTTCCGTCCGGGAACGCACGAAGGAAATCGGTATTCGCAGAGCCCTGGGAGCAAAGCCGTTTGACATCATTAGCCAGATCATGAACGAAAGCCTGGTGCTCACCGCCATTGCTGGATTCTTGGGCTTAAGCATGGGCGTAGGAATCCTTTCCGTGTTTGACAACATCATCAACAACATGCCGGACGACAGCAACATCTTTATAAAAAACATTATCATACAATTCGATGTAGCATTAACAGCATCCTTCATTTTGATCCTAATGGGTTTGTTGGCAGGTATGCTGCCTGCACAAAGAGCCATGAAGATCAAAGCCATTGAAGCATTGAGCGAAGAATAAAAACAATCCAAAAAAATAGAACACTCATGAAGAAGTTTTTTAAAATTTTCCTATTAATCTGTCTGGCTTTAATGGTCGTAGGCACCTTTGTTTTCCTGTACAACAAATCAAAACCAATCGTTACCAAGTACGAATTGGTTTCCGTCAAACGTGGATCTATTGAAAAGAAAGCGGTGGCTACCGGTAAGGTGGAGGCACGTAATGAAATCATGATCAAACCTCAGATTTCAGGCATCATCTCGGAACTTTTCAAAGAAGCCGGTGAAAAAGTGAGCAAGGGAGAAATCATTGCCAAAATCAAGGTCATTCCCGACATGGGGAGCATGAATGCGGCAGAATCCAGGGTAAAAGTGGCTAGAATCAACTTGGATCAGGCCAATAAAGATTTCAACCGACAAAAAGACTTGTATGCCAAGAAGGTGGTTTCGAGGGAGGAATTCGAAAAAGCTACCGTGAGCCTCAACTCCTCCAAAGAAGAATGTGACGCTGCAGAAAACAACCTCGAAATCACCAAAACGGGGATGTCCTTGAAAACTGGCGAGACGAGCAATACCTTGATCCGCTCCACCATCGATGGAATGATCTTGGACATTCCGGTCAAAGTTGGCAATTCGGTCATCCAATCCAACAGCTTCAACGACGGCACCACCATCGCAACGGTGGCCAACATGAAGGACATGCTTTTCGTGGGCAAAGTGGATGAAACCGAAGTGGGCCGCATCAAAGAAGGTATGCCCCTGGCGTTGAGTATCGGCGCACTGAACGATCGGAAATTTGAAGCAAAACTTGAGCACATTTCTCCGAAAGGAACCGAGGAAAGTGGTGCCATTCTTTTCGAAATCAAGGCAGCCGCCAAAATCCCAAGCGACGTTTTCGTTCGTGCCGGTTACAGCGCCAATGCCGAAATCGTGCTCAACAGCGCTAAGAATGTTTTGACCATTCCGGAAAGTGTCATTGAATTCAACAAGGATACGGCGAGTGTTTACGTTCTAGATCCGAAAATCAAGGATTCTCAGACGTTCGTGAAAAAGAAAATCGTGACCGGTTTGTCCGACGGTATCAACATCGAAGTGATCAGCGGCTTAAAGGGCAATGAAAAGCTCAAAGGTGCCGCCATCGACCCAAAGGCTAAAAAGGATAAAAAATAAATGCGCTGGAACGAGTCCATGAATCCTTGCTCTATCGAATACAAAAAAATATAATAAACAATTGGAGATGAATAAAATACGCTTAGCTCTACTGATCAGTTGTCTTTCATTGGGTGCGGTTTCAGCCCAACAGAAATGGTCGTTGGAGGATTGCATCAACTATGCCATCAAAAACAACCTGACCATCAAATCGGGTGCACTGACCAATGATGCCCAACAAATAAAATTGGAACAATCCAAAAACCAGATTCTTCCAGACGTTTCCGGTTCTTTCGGCTCCTCCCTGAACTTCGGCACAGGCCTGAACGACAAGAATTTGTATGTTCAGCAAAATTCGCAAAGTTCCAGTATGGGGCTTTCAACCTCCATGATGCTGTTCAACGGTTTTCGGGTGAAGAATGCCATCAAAGCGCAGGAGTTTTCATCGTTGGCTTCCAAAGAAGATTTGAAGAAAGCGAAGGAAAGCTTGGCTGTGAGTATTTCTTCGGCGTATCTTCAGGTGCTGTACAACAAAGAATTGCTTACCATTGCCGAAGAACAGGTTACCTTGAGTCAGAATCAAGTCAGCAAATCGGAAATCATGGCTTCGTACGGGAAGATTCCGGAAGGACAGGTGTTTGAAGCCCGTGCACAAATGGCCAGAGACAAATACAATGCCGTTGAATGCAAAAGTACCCTGCAGCTTTCCCTGCTGGAACTCACCCAAATGCTGGAATTGAAAGAATGGGCGAACTTCGACATTCAGGTTCCGGAAATCGATGTGAATTCTTCGGCCATGGTCATTCAACCGGCGGATGAAGTTTACAACTATGCCGTTACAAACAAGTCGGACGTCAAAGCCAGTGAATACCGGTTGAAAAGCAGTGAAAAATCGTTGGAAATAACTAAAGGTGCCCTTTATCCAACCATAGGAATCGGTGCAAACTACTCGAATCGTTTTTATTCCGAACAACGAAATGTGGATGGAACTTCCGCCAATTTGGGTGATCAGTTGAATGTGAACGGTGGCAGTTCGATTGGTATCAATATGAGCATCCCTATTTTCAACCGCTTCGACACGAAGAACAACATTCGACTTTCAAAAATTGAAGTTGAAAAATCCAAACTGGAATTGGAAAATACCCGCAAGTCTTTGTATAAAGAAATCCAACAAGCCTGGTTTAACGCTGTCAAAGCCACAGAAAAATACAAATCTTCGTCGGAAGCTGTCGTAAATTCAGAGGAAGCATTTCGATTTGCACAGGAAAAATACAACAACGAACGGGCAACCATCTATGAATTCAACGAAGCGAAAATGAATCTGGTCACCGCCCGCTCCAATCAGTTGCAGGGCAAATACAACCTGCTGTTCTGCATCAAAATCTTGGATTTCTACAAGGGAGAACCGCTGAAACTTTAAAAACGGTTTGATATTTAATGGTGTGACATGCATTAAAAAACCTGGAGATCCACTCTGGGTTTTTTTAGGAGCTGGAGATCCTAAAGATTTTAGACGAACAATTCAGGAAACTGCATCGTGACACAATGCAGGGATCCATGCTGCTTGAGTAGTGGCAGACAATTAATTCCAACCATTTCACGGTCGGGAAAAGCGCGTTGCAATTGATTCAAAGCGATTTCGTCTTTGGGACTTCCATAGGTTGGAACCAAAACCGCACCATTGATGATCAGAAAGTTGGCGTAGGTTGCCGGTAAGCGGTTTCCTTCAAAAAAAACAGGGTCGGCCATGGGCAAACCAATCAATCGGTAAGGTTTTCCATCTAACGTTCTGAACGCGAGCAATTCATGTTCCATCTGTGAAAGTTTATCAAAATGCACATCCTGAGAATCCGTGCCTGGCTGCACATACGCGATGGTTTCAGCGTCGCAGAAACGGGCCAAGGTATCGATGTGACTATCCGTGTCGTCCCCTTCCAAAAAACCACTTTCGAGCCAAAGCACCCGCTTCAAACCAAAACGATTTTTTAGGTGGGACTCGATCTCCTCTTTGGAGAGCGAATCGTTCCGGTTTACCGAAAGCAGGCACTCCGACGTGGTGAGCAAAGTTCCTGCCCCATCCGACTCCAAGCTGCCTCCTTCCAAAACAAAAGGCATGTTATTTTCGTAAGCAACATCGGGGCTGAAAGCCTGTGCACCATACAACGAAAAAGTCAGCTGATTGTCAAAATTTGCGGGAAACTTCATCCCCCAGGCATTGAACGTAAAATCACAAAGACAGGGGTTGCCATCCACAAAGAGTGAAATTCCACCGTGGTCCCTGGCCCAGGTATCGTTGGCAGGAAACTCATACAAAAACAAATTGGCCTCATTGACAGCTCCTAGAGAAGCACGAACTTCGGTTGCATTGGAGCAAACCACCATCAGTTTTTCCCGTTTCAACACCTCCTTTGCTATATGGATAAAACAAGGCAGGACTTCATCCAGCATGTCGGACCAGTCTGTATCCTTGTGGGGCCAAGTCAGTTGCACCGCCGATTGCGGATACCATTCGGGAGGAAAAAAACGAGCAGGCATCATGCTTCTTTTTGATGCGCAAAGTTAGGTAAATTCCGCTGAATTTTATGCCAAAGCTTCTCCGCCACAAAACCGAGGAAAAGTGGTACTGCAATACCGACGACCGTATACGCTATCCACCAATAGTGCGTATTTTTGGGGATGACCGGGTAATATGCCAGGTAGCGGATGGGATAGTCGCAAACCCAGATTTGCAGCAAGGCCACCAGTTTAAATGCCAGGTATTGCAAAGCCATGATGGTGAAGGTGTAATTTCCAATAAAGTCGAACACGTTTCGAACGTACTTGGTTTTGGTATTGATGAAGTCCGAAATCCATAAAACCAGGTAACATCCAGCACACGAAAGCAACAGAAAAACGAAGGGATTTCCAAAAAGCATTCCACCGACATTCACTTGAAACTTTAAAGCGGTAGCTACGAGCAATGCGAGCAGGCAAACGCCAGCCACGTAGCGAGAAAGCTTTATTTTTGACTGATAAATCCAGTACAACTTCCCAACATAAATTAAACCGGCAATAATCATCGGTCGGTAAAGGATGGACAAATGAAGCTTATATTCATTGCCTAAAAAACCGATGATCAGACAAAAACCAATCAAGATGGCACGGCAAAGTTCGGCATGGGAAGGGAAAAGCTTTTTTGAGATCCACGTGACTGCATAGAAAACGCTCAATCCTGAAAACATTCCGAATAAGAACCAAAGCGGTGCCAATAAAGGTTCCTTCCAAAGGAAAAACGTAAGAACACCCCCAATTTTCTGCACTATATCGCTGAACAGGTAGGGTTCAATTACTTTTTGGGCATGGAAGTCGTACGCAATCAAGTGGTATTTCAAAAACAGGTTGTGCAACAGCACAAAAACAATTCCATAGACCAACCATGGTACATAAAAACGGACCAACTTCTTCCTTAAAAAAAGCCAAGGCTTATCCACATACGCATCTTTGAAAAAATAACCTGCCACAAAAAAGAAAATCGGAATATGGAACAGGTAAGTAAAGGTATAAAGAGGCGTACCTATGGCGGTATGCCCCATAACAATCAACAGGATACCAATCGCCTTAAAAATCGAAAACGTTTTATCGTGCGCCATCTCCGCCATTAATACCTGATTTTTTTTTCAAATGTAAGCATTTTGCATGCTACTTCTCGAAAAGCACCAAGGCAAAAAGCATTCCTAAGCGACTCAAATTCATTTTGAAAGATAAGTATCCCACTTAGGCTAATTTTTCAGGTAGGAGTGTACTTTTCATTCAGTACGATAAAATCCCTGTTCGGTATATTATTTTTTTAGAATGTTCCAAACAGCTTTACTTTCGCTACCGAAACTACAAAAACAACCTTTATGAAACGATTCATCACCCTATTAGCTTGCAGCATCGTCCTTGCCGTGAATGCTTATTCCCAAAAAACAGGTCAAACCGTTCGCGGAACAGCGATCGATGCCTTTACCGGCAGTCCAGTCATTGGCGCCACCATCACCGTACCTGGTACAAACCCATTGATTTGCACCGTTACCAATGAAAACGGTGAATTCACCTTGCTCAACATGCAACCTGGACGATGGTCGTTTTCCGCTTCCACCGTTGGTTACAAAACACAATCGGTCAATAACATTATGGTTCTTTCAGGAAAGGAATCTGTTTTGACGTTCAAACTGGAAGAGAAAGTCCATAACCTCACCGATGTGGTCGTTCACCAATCACTTTCCAAAGAACGACCGCTCAACGAAGCGGCTTTGATCAGCGCACGTTCGTTCAGTGTGGAGGAAACGGAACGATTTGCAGGCAGTTTGGGTGATCCAGCTCGCATGGTCTCCAATTTTGCAGGCGTGGTGGTGAGCAATGACGCTAGAAACGACATCATCATCCGGGGTAACTCACCAAGCGGTTTGCTATGGAAAGTAGAAGGCGTCGAGGTGTCGAATCCGAACCATTTTGGGTCACAAGGCTCTACAGGTGGTCCAGTCAGCATGCTGAACAACAATCTGTTGGCAAATTCAGATTTTCTCACAGGCGCTTTTCCGGCTGAATACGGGAACGCACTTTCAGGGGTTTTCGACTTGAATCTGCGTTCGGGCAACAAGGAAAAATATGAATTTACCGGCCAAGTAGGATTCAATGGATTCGAAGCAGCTGCGGAAGGTCCGATCAAACTGGGGAAAGACGCTCCAAAAGGCTCCTTCATTGTCGATTACCGATACTCAACCATGCAGTTGGTCGGAAAACTGGGCATGAATGCAGGTACCGGCACTGCCATCCCGGAATACAACGACTTGTCAGTCATAGTGGATCTTCCCACTCCAAAATTGGGCCGCTTCAAATACGTTGGCATCTATGGAAACAGTTTCATTCGACTGAACCGTTCGTTCGACAAAGCCGAAGCAACCACACACAATCAGGTCGGATTTGCGACGGATTTTGGCGCAGCGTTGAGCGTGAGCATCTTGACACACACCTTGATGCTTTCCGAAAATACGAAGCTAAAGACCTCCATCTCTTACCAAAATTCGTCTTCAACCACCCTGAACGATACCATTGATTACGAAAACCAAACTTATTTTACAAACTATGCCGGCAAGTTGGCCGAGAAAAAAGAAATCATTTCAACCCTGTTGAAACACAAATTCAGTGCACAAAACAACGTGTCGGCAGGCCTGTTTTTAAACCGTTTCAGCACGTCGTTCAAAGACTCGGCTTATGTAAAAAGTCTGGATAAGAGGATTCTGCTCACCGACGTAGACAAAGAACCATCGATTTTGTACGAAGGTTACGTGAATTGGCAGCACAAATTCTCGGACAACTTGACGCTAAATTCGGGGGTGCATTATCAATATTACGATTTGAATCGGGAAAGTGCCCTAGAACCCAGGTTCGGTATTCAATGGCAATTCACCGCCAATCAGTCCTTGAGTGTCGGTTACGGCTTGCACAGTCAGATTCAGCCCCGATCGGTTTATTTCTACAAGGAATACCACAACGGTGTCTATTCCGAAAACAACCACGATTTAAAGTTCACCCGCTCCCATCAACTCGTTTTGGGTTACGATTGGCATTTGGGCAACGATTTCAGAATCAAGGCTGAAACGTATTATCAATCCCTGTACAACGTCCCGGTTTCTCGGGTCAACAACGAATTTTCGATGCTTAACGCTGGAAGCGGTTACTACATTCAGCGGTTGGACAGCCTTGAAAACACTGGAAAAGGCAGAAACTATGGTATTGAAGTGACCGCCGAGAAATTCCTGAGCGACGGTTGGTACGCCCTGACAACCATTTCTTTGTACGATTCCAAGTATCAAGGCTTTGACCACAAATGGAGAAACACAGCTTTTAATTCCAATTTTGCCGTGAACGCATTGGCAGGCTATGAGTGGAAAGTAGGAAAAAAGAACTACCTCACACTCGACCTTCGCACCGTATGGTCCGGCGGCATGCGTTACATTCCCATCGATCTTCCGGCATCCATTGCAGCCGGTGAACAAGTTTTTGATGCCGCACATACCTATAGTGATAAATATAAAGCTTATTTTCGTACCGACTTACGCATCGGGTTCAAACAGAACCTCGGAAAAATCTCACAGGAATGGGGCTTGGATTTGCAAAACGTAACCAACCACGACAACCTGTTTTCCGAACAATACAACAACCAGTTGCAGGAAGTCACCACGATCTATCAGCAAGCGTTTATGCCCATGATGCTTTATCGTATTAATTTTTAAACGTACGACCCATGTCTGAATTCAAACAAAATTATGGCTGGTTCTATTCGAAATGGTACAAACTCCTTTTCTGGATGGTGAGCATTGCGTTGCTCATCGGACTCATCTACACCGTTTTCATGGGTAAAGATTTAACCTTGGTTAACGTGCTGTTGCCCTCGTTGTTCAATACCGTTTTCATCTGGGGTGGTAGCATGTACATTGTCGTTTTCGTCTGGAAGCGATTCCCATGGGAAACATCACCGCTCAAGCATATCGTGGTGGAGGTCTTGCTCATTCTGTCCTTTTTATTTTTGTTTGTGGTCGGAATGAATTTTTTCCAGTGCTACACCAAAGGACATACTTTTCTGGCAGGCATTCAACAAAACCTCTTTGATATTTTATTCACCGTACTCATCACCTTTCTAATTGTCACCATTCACGAAGCCATCTTTTTCTATCGCCAGTGGAAACTCAACTTTTCAAAGTCCATCCGCCTGGAAAAAGACAACCTCGAGGCGCAGTACAATGCCTTGAAAGCGCAGGTGAACCCCCACTTTCTATTCAACAGCCTGAACAGCCTGATGAACCTGTTGGAAAACCATCCGCAGGCAGAAAAGTATGTTCAGGACCTATCTGATTATATGCGCTATGTCTTGCTGAGCAACACCCGCGAAACGGTGACCCTTCAGGAAGAACTTGAGAATGTGGAGAAGTACCTCCATTTGCAGAAGCAACGTTTCGGCACCAATTTCGATGTGGAGGAATCGATTCAGCCCGAAGCGTTGCAAAAACACCTTCCCCCGCTCGCACTACAGATGCTTTTGGAGAATTGTTTCAACCACAATATTGTCTCCAAAAACAAACCCTTGCACATCAAGATTTCCACCGACTCACACACCCTGACCATCGAAAACAATCTGCAGATCAAGCAAACGGTAGATTCCACTGGGCAAGGACTTAAAAACATTGAAGGACGCTATCGTTTTGTGGAAGGAAAAGGCGTAACCGTTTTTTCGGACGAAACCAAGTTTGCCGTAACGATTCCATTGATTTGAAAAAAAAGCCATGGCACGAATACTTTTGATTGAAGACGAATTGCCCGCTGCAAATAGGCTGTCAAAGCTCATCGCGGAAACGGCAGTTGACTTTGAGATTGTTCAAATCTGCGACAGCATCGATTCAAGCATTCAGTATCTGAAATCGAACAACCAACCCGATTTGATTTTCCTGGATGTCCAGCTGGGCGATGGCCTGAGTTTCGAGATCTTTAAAGAAGTGGACATCACCTGCCCCATTATTTTCACCACCGCCTACGACGAATATGTTTTCCGCGCTTTCGAATTGAACAGCATCGACTACCTGATGAAGCCCATCCACCAGGACGCGCTCGCCAAAAGCATCGAAAAATACAGGAAAATCATTCAAGCCAATCTACCCGACTGGAAAATTCTGACCAATTTGATGGATCAGGGGAAAAACCCATTTAAGCAACGTTTTTTAGTGAACATTGGTAGCAACTTGCTCTCCGTACCGACAACGGATGCTGCCTACTTCTATTCCATCGAACGCTCCAGCTTTCTGGTAAATAAAGCTGGCAAAACCTTTTCGCTCGATTTTTCGTTGGACAAAATTGAAGGAATGCTCTCCCCCAAAGAATTTTTCAGGGTCAACAGGCAATACCTGGTTTCCCTTTCAGCCATTAAAAGAATTCTTGTTTTATCTAAAAGCAAGCTAAAAATAGCCTTGGAACCAGCTTCGACGGAAGATGTTTTTGTGAGCAACGCCAAAGCCCATGAATTCAGGTTGTGGCTCGACAAGTAATGCCCCCTAGGCAAAGCCTTTAAATGTGGAAAGCCTTTCTCAAATTGGTTACCCTCTTGAGTCGGTAATGAATGTAAAGAAGTATGGCAGAAACCGGTATAACAGAAACCAAAACAACCATGCTCCATTGCAATTTAAGCTGGTTTTGAGTGTGCAAGGTTATTATGCCTTCAACACACATAGAAATAATTCCAGCTGCTAGGAGCGAATAGGCGATAATGTTGATTCCCTTTTGCTTCGAATTCCGGATCAAAATAGCCAGAAGGAAAACGACGAGGCAACTAAAGAATATGATGGGTATTCCCAATTTTAAACCACTGTAAGAATTCTGAATATACAAGTCAAGCATAAACAGCAGTAAGGAAGTGCTGATAAAACAGCCCGAAAAAAGCAGAAAGAACTGTTTTTGCAAAAAGATGATTAAGGTGATGTCGATTAATAGGACAAGGCCAACGGTCAACGTGTATTTCGACCAAGTAATTTGTCTGGTGATAAGCAGGTCGATGATTAACGTTATGACTGAAATGGAGATCAACACAAAAGCAGCCAATTCCCAAACGACTTTCCGTTGTTGGCGATGCGTTAGATCTTCAAAATTGTAAGCTGCTTTTCCGGCATCCTTTGGCTGGACATCGTTGATGTCTTTGCGACTTTTAACCACCGGTGTATTGCTTTTGTGTCCGCATAAGGGACAAAAATTCATGGTCGCATCCAGTTCTACTCCGCAATAATTACAAACTTTCATTTTCAATCATTTATTGGTTGTTATACGTACTTTAATCCCTTCATTTACAAGAAATTGGATAAACCGCTTTTCAAACTCTCTTGTTTTTACAATACCACAAAAACTAATCACGAGTTTATCGTTCAAACAAATAACGCCACAACCCATTTTTATCAGTTTATTGGGAGGTGGTGGAGTTAACAAAAGAAAATCAATTTGAGCTGCCAGCTGCTCCGGAAAATGGATGGCACCCATATTGGTCAGAGTCCCACTGTATTGATTGCATCCCAGTGCATAGTAAATGTACTTCATAAAGATGCTCTTGACAAATAGCGGAATGCTTCGAACCAAAATGTTGCGCTCGCCACCGACATTAAGAGCCAATATCTTGTTCACAAGCTTTTTATCGGTTTCCAACTGCATTTGATGGTAAACCGTTTTTAGAATTTCATCGAATGTATAATGCCCCAGACTCAGGTCAATTTCTGGCATCACAAACAAGGTGAAGTTTCGCATGGTTTGAGAAGGATACAATTTCCGAAGGTTTAGCGGCACCTCTATGGCAATCTTTTTGTGTTTTCTGTGCTTGCTGCTTTTAGGTAAACTTTCCCAGATATCCTGAAGCACAGAGAAATAAATGGCGGTGAGGTACTCGGTGATGCTCACTCCCTTTTCTTTGGCTTTTAGCTTTAACTCAGATGCAGAAACAATCGCATAGAGCACATCGAAATGCGGTTTGGTTCGTAGCGCAAATGGCAAGTGAAATGCCCTGGGCCGTTTTTCCAAAGCCGGTACATCCTGCTGGAAATATCGGTTATACGCATCTTCAAACTCTTCTTGATTTAGTGTTGAATAGGGCTTGATGTACTTAAAATTGGAGGGCTCTTCCATCCCTGTCATTTCAAAATAGGTAACCAGCAATGTTTTGAAATATTCAAAGGAGCCTCCGCCATCGGCCAGCATGTGGGAAAATTCAACGCTAAGCGTGTTGTTGATTGCCAAAATTCTGAAAAGGAAACCATCCTTGCCAAATCTTCGGCAGAGACCCTTCGTATCTGCCTGAATGGTTGTGGGAGCATCGGCCGATTCCAAATAATACCAGAATAAACCCTTTTTTAAATGCACTTTATAAAAGGGGAAACGCGGCTCGATGGTACGAACAGCTTTATATAAACAGCCAATGTTGATCTTGTTTTTTAAATTGGCAGAAATTCGAAACACAGAAGGTACCTCGTCCGTCGTAATGGCAGGATATATTTTAGCTGCATTATCGAGCGGGTACCAAAACTGTTCCATTTATCTTGCCTTTTAAAAACAGGGTAAATCTATGCATAAAATTTGAAACAATCGGCACTGCAACCCTGAAGATTAACACAGGAAGCGGCGAAAAATTGCTGACCATTTTGATAGGAACGCAACGTTTTGTCCAAAAACTGTTTTTGTTTTACTCCATCACGTTAGAGGTTTGGTCGAGTTTTAATGAAAAGGGCAAGGTGAAACAAACGATTGAACCAACTCCTGCTAAGAAAACAGTGAGAAAACAGGGATGGTGGGATGAACTTTTTAAATAAAAGGTCTAATCAATTTTTCACGGAGCGAAGAATGAATAAAAACAAAAAAAATCACCAGAAAACCGAAGTTTTTTGGTGATTTTTTCGTAGCGAGAGCCGGGGATGATCCGGCGACCTCATGATTATGAATCATGCGCTCTAACCAACTGAGCTATCTCGCCATCGTTTTTGAAAAGCGCGACAAAGATAGTGCTTTTCCGATTATACGCAAACCCCACTTTCTGTTTTTTTGGCTGGACCGGGTTTTTCTTGCGGTCGTATGAGTTTTTTCAGCTATTTTTGCAGTCCAAACGCAATGCGCCATGCTAGGCATCAAAAGGCTACATACTTACGTACTTACCAGCTTCTTACCCGTCTTCGTCATGACCTTTATGATCAGCAATTTCATATTGGTGATGCAGACGTTGTGGCGGTACATCGAGTATTTGGTGGGAAAGGGACTGGATATGGCGGTTTTTGGCAAATTCGTCTGGTATGCTTCGTTGAACCTGATACCGATGTCCTTACCGCTTGCCGTGCTGTTGGCATCGCTCATGACGTTCGGCAATTTCGGGGAGAAGTTGGAGCTACTGGCCATGAAAGCTGCCGGAATATCCCTTTTCAAAATCATGAAACCGTTGATTGTTCTGATGATTTTCATCAGCATCGGTGCTTTTTATTTTCAGGACCAAGCCATGCCCAAGGTGCAGGTGAAACTGATGACCTTGCTTGCCTCTTTTAAACAGAAATCGCCCGAACTTTCCATTCCAGTGGGTGCGTTTTACTCTGAAATTCCAGGTGTTACGCTGTATGTCCGGTCGAAAGACGTCGAAAAGAAACTGTTGAACGACATTGTCATCTATGATTTTTCACAAGGCTATGAAAATGCGGCCGTAACGTTGGCCGATTATGCCACGCTCAAGTTTACCAACGACAAGATGAACCTTATCTTTACGTTGCACAACGGAGAAGGGTTCAGTAATTTTAGCAACCAGCAGGGTTCCGCTGCCAACATCCCATACCGACGCGAAAGTTTTAGGACCAAGCAAATCATTCTGGACTATGACGGAAATTTCAATATGGTGGATGAATCGAATTTCAACTCCATGCACTTCAGCAAGAACACCAAAGAATTGAGCGTCATCATTGATTCGGTGGGCAACTTGCTCGACAGCCTCGCACTGAAGACGGAAGAATCTTTTACCCAACGAAAATACATGGGAAGAGACTTGGATAACGGACATCAACTGATCGCTCCAGAAATAATCAAGAAAAAATCCGTGGTAAAGCCGTTTTACCCGAAGATGGACAGCTTGATACGGAGCCTGAATAAGGATGCGTTGCGGAATCTGGTCCAACGGGCGGAGAACAACGTTTCGAGCACCCGTAATGATCTGGAATATAAGCAGATTGCCGTAGCGAACGAGACTTATCAGTTTCGGCGCAGCAGCATTGAATTTCATCGAAAATTCACCTTATCCATTGCTTGTCTGATCTTCTTTTTCATTGGTGCGCCCTTAGGAGCCATCATTCGAAAAGGCGGTATCGGTTTACCTGCCGTGATTTCGGTTTTGCTTTTCATATTTTACTACATGATTGACGTTGCCGGCTACAAAATGGCACGCGACGGTCTGTGGGAACCCGTTTTAGGTGGTTGGATCAGTTCAGCGATTTTATTTCCCCTCGGTCTTTTCTTGACTTATAAAGCCGTTAAGGATTCTCAGATCCTCAATGGCGATGCATACATCCTATTTATTAAAACCTGGCTGAATCCCAAACGCATGTACAAGCATGCCAAAGTTTGGGTACGCCATAAAAAAAAGCAACATGAGCGAATTTAAACTGAACAGTATAGAAGAAGCAATCGAAGAGATTGCAAAAGGAAAAATCATCATCGCCGTGGACGATGAAGACCGTGAAAATGAAGGCGATTTCATCACCTCGGCAGAATTGATAACGCCTGAGAAGGTGAACTTCATGATTACCCAAGGGCGTGGTGTCTTGTGTGCCCCCATCACGGAAGAACGTTGCGCCGAGTTGGACCTTGAAAAACAGGTTTCCACCAACACGTCCTTGCTTGGAACGCCCTTCACCGTCACAGTGGATTTATTGGAAGGCTGTGCCACAGGGGTTTCCGCCCAAGATAGAGCCATGACCATCCGGGCACTGGCCGATCCGAACACCAAACCCGAAGACCTGGGTCGCCCAGGCCACATCAGCCCGCTGTATGCCAAGAGCAAAGGCGTATTGCGTCGCGCTGGGCATACCGAAGCCTCCATCGACTTGTGCCGTTTGGCCGGTCTTATTCCAGCCGCCGCACTCATTGAAGTTATGAACGAAGATGGCAGCATGGCCAGAATGCCCGAACTGGTGGCGATGGCCAAACAATTTGATCTAAAAATCATCACCATTCAAGACTTGATTGCCTATCGTCTAAAACAGGAATCGTTGGTGGAAATGGGTGTTCGGGTAAAAATGCCGACCAAATACGGTATGTTCCACCTGATTCCGTTCAAACAGATTTCCAACGGGTTGGAACACGTGGCCTTGGTAAAAGGCGAATGGGGACCGGATGAATCCATTCTGGTGCGCGTACACTCCTCCTGCGTAACCGGCGATATTCTCGGTTCCATGCGTTGCGAGTGCGGTGAGCAGTTGCATCAAGCCATGAGAGCCATCGAAAAAGAAGGCAAAGGCGTTCTGGTGTATATGAATCAGGAAGGTCGTGGCATCGGACTGATGAACAAGATCATGGCTTACAAACTACAGGAAGAAGGCATGGACACGGTTGATGCAAACATTCACCTGGGTTTCAACGCCGATGAGCGTGACTACGGAGTAGGTGCGCAAATTCTGCGTCAAGTAGGGGTCAGCAAGATGCGACTCATGACGAATAATCCAGTCAAACGAATTGGTTTGGAAGCGTATGGTTTGACCATCACCGAGAACGTGACGATCGAAGTGCAGCCCAACCAATACAATGAATATTACATGAAAACCAAGAAAGAACGCATGGGGCACACCCTGAAAAACATTCTTTAATCGAAAACTAACAACGAAATGATCCTCAAACACCTGAAATTGACGCTGCTGGCCTTGCTGCTGGTGCCTGTGACACTTTCTGCCGCGGGCAAAGTAAAAGAAAAAAAAGAAAAGAAGGAAACCGACATCCTTTCCATGATTTCCAAAAACGATCCGGCTTACTTGTTTTCCTATTTCACCGGAAACGATTCGGACGGATTGCATTTGATGTACAGTCTGGACGGATTGGTTTGGCGAACATTGAACAACGGGAAATCCCTGCTAAAACCAACTGCCGGGGTATCAAAACTCATGCGCGATCCGAGCATCGTTCAGGATGCCAACGGAATCTTCCACATGGTATGGACTACCGACTGGACCGAAAACTGCATTGGTTATGCATCCTCCAAAGACTTGATCAACTGGTCGGAACAAAAAACCCTTGCAGTTATGGCGGATGAACCGAAGACAAAAAACACCTGGGCTCCTGAACTGTTTTACGACAAACCAAACAAGACGTTTTACATCATTTGGGCTTCCACCGTTCCCGGCAAATTTCCTGAAAGCGAAACAGCCCAAGATGGTTACAACCACCGGATTTATTACACGACCACCCAGGATTTCGTAACATTCACCAAAACCGCTTTGTTCTACGACCCAGGGTTCAACTGCATCGATGCCTTTCTATTCAAGAAAAGTGGAACCAACTACCTGTTCATCAAAAATGAAACCAAGGAACCGGTTGAAAAAAACATCCGCATGGTGGCTTCCAACAAATTGACCAATTTCCCAAAACCTACTTCCGAGCCCTTCACCGGAAAACAATGGGCAGAAGGCCCTACGGCCATTCAGATTGGCAAATACACCTATGTGTATTGGGATAAATATAAGGATAACAAATACGGTGCCGTCCGTTGCAAAAACTTGAATAAGCCAGTTTGGGAAGACATTTCCGACTTGATCCGTTTTCCGGCAGGTGTTCGACATGGGACAGCCTTCAAAGTTTCGGATGCGGTGCTTGTCGGACTTCAGAATCTGGAGAAAAAAACAAACTAATCGCTGCACAAGCAGTTGAAAGAAGTTGTCTCCCAAGGACAGCTTCTTTTTTTGTTTTGTATCTTCGCATGATGAAGTACTTGAATAAAATCGTTGAATGCGTTCCTAACTTCAGTGAAGGCAGGGATAAAGCAAAGATGGAACAAATCATAGATTGTTTTCGGGGCGTGGATGAGGTTAACTTGCTGGATTATAGCAACGATGTCAACCACAACCGAATGGTGATCACGGCTGTTGGTTCACCGGAAGCAATGCAAAAAGCCGTGGTGAATGCCATCGGTGTGGCAGTCCGCGAGATCGACCTGAACCAGCATCGGGGCGAGCATCCGCGCATGGGTTCGGCCGATGTGGTACCATTCATTCCCATTCGAAACATGACGATGGAGGAAACCGTACTGCTAGCCAAAAAGGTTGCAGCTGAAGTTTCGAAAGCATACGACTTACCGATTTACCTCTACGAAAAAGCCGCCAGTGCACCCCATCGGGAAAATTTGGCCGATGTGCGGAAAGGACAATTCGAAGGGTTGGCAGAGAAAATGCAAGACCCACATTGGAAGCCGGACTTTGGGCCTTCCGAACCCCACCCGACTGCTGGCGCCACCATCCTAGGCGCCCGCAACTTCCTGATTGCCTGGAACGTCAATCTGAACACAGACAATGTGGACATAGCCAAAACCATTGCGCGGAAAATTCGATTTTCCAATGGCGGCTTTCCTTGTGTCAAAGCTTTGGGCATTAATTTGGCGGACAAAGGGCAGGTGCAGGTTTCCATGAACTTGACCGACTTCACCCAAACCTCCATGCAGCAGGTCTTCGACTGTATCCGAGAAGAAGCGGCTAGCCGAGGTGTGAGCATCGACTGCAGCGAGGTTATTGGCATGCTGCCCTTGGAAGCCTTGGCAAACACAACCATTCACTACCTCCAACTAAAGGATTTCAACCTAAATAGGATCCTTGAAAACCGCCTGCTCGAATAATGGATAGTATCCTACATCACTGCTTCGATAGTGTCGGATAAACCAGAACCAACCCTCTTTTCAGGGGTATTTTGAAAAAAAAAATTTGTTGGGCTAAAAAAGCGTTCTCAAAAAATCTTCGAGCCCTTTTTTGGCATCCTCCAGCTTCTCCTCCCAATGCTTGATGGAATTTTGTCCGATCACATCGGTGATGTACTTGACCGAAACAAACGGAATGCCCAACATTTTGCAAGCTTGAGCACCGCCAAAAGCCTCCATGTCAAAAACATCGGCCCATTCACCAGCTGAAGAATCATCCGCATTTTCCTGAAACGTGTCACCAGTTGAAACCGTTGCGTCAACGTTCTGTTTGAAGGAAAAAGAAGCCAATTCATCGGAGAAATCCAGCTGAAAAGGTACGCCCAGCTGCGAAACTTTTTCCAAATCTCTGTCCACAAAACGATTGGCCACCACGATGTCGCCCACTTGATAGTGCAACGTTCCGGCAGTGCCAACAGCAACCACCAAGTCTGGATGGAGTTCAAAGGCCTGAATATAGGTGTGCAACGCGGCAGAAACTTTTCCAACACCCGTTTTACAGAAAAAAAGATCGTGGCCGGGAATCTGCCAGTTGCCGCGTTCAGCATCTAAAGCGTACGTTATCAGAATCTTCATGGTATATTGTATTTGTACCTGCAAAACTACGGATTTTGCAGTGAAAAATGTACCTTTGCTTACAAATCGGTACTAAAACACCAAAATACTATGAACAAGCAGATTGAAGATCCTTGCCGCAAGCAGCAAGGAGTCTCCGATTCCGGCAAGGAGAACAGTAAATGCGCTAGCACCTCAGCAAGCTTCGGGCAAGGCGCTTCCGGAATTCAAGAAATCGCCCAGCGCCTTGGTGGTTTGCGTGATATCCTGGAAATCAGTGTGGCAGAAATGGCCGAAGTCTGTCACATTTCCGAAGAAGAATATGTGGGCTATGAAACCGGAAAGAAGGACATTCCGGTGAGCGCCCTGCAAAACATTTCCCGTCATTTCAACGTGGAACTCACCGCTTTGCTTTTTGGTGCGGAGCCGAACGTTTCCACCTATTTCTTGACCCGAGCCGGCCAAGGCACCGCCATGGAGCGGACCAGTTCTTATAAATACCAATCGCTGGCCGCCGAATTCGCACACCGAAAAGCCGATCCGTTTGTAGTGACCGTAGAACCCAAACCCGAAAACACGCCCATTCATCTGAACAGCCACGACGGGCAGGAATTCAACTACGTGCTCGAAGGCAGCATGCTGCTCAGCATCGACGGCAAGGACCTTCAATTGAATGCGGGTGACAGCCTCTATTTCGACGCCACCAAACAACACGGCATGAAAGCACTGAACGGTGCTCCTGTCAAATTTCTAGCCATCATTTTTTAACCACACCACACGAGAATTATGATCGAGAAGTATCTGAAACAGACGAAGTTCACCGATTTCGAAGATTTTAAGAAAAACTACGAACTCATTGTTCCCCAAGATTTCAATTTTGCCTACGACGTCGTGGACGAATGGGCCAGAATCAATCCAAACAAACGGGCTTTGCTTTGGACCAACGACCAAGGTGCCAGCAAAACCTATACTTTTGGCCAACTCAAGGAACTATCGGACCGAACGGCAGGCTACCTCAGCTCCCTGGGCATTGTCAAGGGCGACATGGTGATGGCCATCCTCAAACGCAGGGCTGAATTCTGGTTCACCATCTTGGCGCTGCACAAAATCGGAGCCGTCATCATTCCGGCTACCCATTTGCTCACCAAAAAGGACATCATCTACCGCAACAACGCCGCAGACATCAAGGCCATCGTTTGTGACGGGGACGAACTGGTCATTGGGCACATTAATGCTGCCCTACCAGAATCGCCCTCGCTTAAAACCCTTGTTTCCATCGGACCATTCATCCCCGAAGGCTGGAACGACTTCCACCAAGGTATTGCTACTGCCAAACCCTTCGAACGTCCTGCTGAACCCACCAAAAACAGCGATCCGCTCATCGTCAGCTTCACATCCGGCACCACTGGCAATCCCAAGATGGTGTTTCTGGATTGTGCCTATCCACTCGGTCACATCGTCACGGCCAGCTACTGGCACAACCTGCATGAAGACAGCATCCACCTGACCATCGCCGACACCGGCTGGCTCAAAGCCGTTTGGGGCAAACTTTACGGCCAATGGATCGCCGGTGCCACCGTGTTCGTTTACGACCACGAGAAATTCACACCAGCCGACATGCTGGCCATCCTAGCCAAACACAAAGTAACTTCGCTCTGCGCACCGCCCACTATTTTCCGATTCCTTATCCGTGAAGACCTAAGCAAATACGACCTCTCCAGCCTTGAATGGTGCACCATTGCTGGCGAAGCGTTGAATCCGGCGGTTTACGAACAGTTCTACAACCTGACCGGCATCAAGCTCCGCGAAGGCTACGGTCAAAGCGAAACCACCCCGACCGTGCTCACCACCCCATGGGTGGAGCCCAAGCCTGGTTCGATGGGTTTGCCCAACCCACACTACGATGTAGACCTGCTCACACCCGACGGTCGCTCTGCCGAAGCCGGAGAGCAAGGTCAAATCGTGATCCGATACGACAAAAAATACCCGGTCGGCATGTTCAAAGGCTACTACCGCAACCAACAGCTCACGGACGAAGCCATGCAGAACGGCATCTATTACACCGGCGACCTGGCTTATAAAGACGAAGACGGTTACTACTGGTTCGTCGGACGTGCCGACGATGTGATCAAGAGCTCCGGCTACCGCATCGGCCCGTTCGAGGTGGAAAGCGCCCTGATGACCCATCCAGCCGTCGTGGAATGCGCCATTACCGGCGTTCCGGACGAAATTCGCGGCCAAATCGTCAAAGCCACCGTCATCCTGGCCAAAGACTGGAAGGACAAAGCCGGCGACGCGCTCGTCAGAGAAATTCAGGACCACGTCAAGGAAGTCACCGCCCCGTATAAATACCCACGCATCATTGAATTCGTGGACGAACTGCCCAAAACCATCAGCGGAAAAATCCGCCGGGTGGAAATCCGTCAAAGAGATGCCCAATAAACCATGGAAAAACTGATCGTCATCAAAGTCGGAGGTAAAATCGTGGAGGAACCCGAATCCTTGCTCGCCCTTTTAAAGGATTTCTCCCTTCTTGAAGGCCACAAAGTGCTGGTTCACGGCGGAGGCCGCTCCGCCACCCAAGTAGCCGCCAAGCTTGGCATTGAGAGCCAAATGGTAAACGGCCGCCGCATCACCGATGTGGAAACCTTGAAAGTGGTGACCATGGTTTATGCCGGACTGGTGAACAAAAACATCGTGGCCGGCCTGCAGGCGCTGAATGTCAATGCCCTTGGTCTAACAGGTGCAGACCTCAATTACATGCGTTCCGAAAAACGTCCCGTTGGCGAAGTCGATTACGGCTATGTCGGTGATGTGAAGGAAGTACAGTCGGACATTCTGGTCAGCCTCATTCATCAGGGAGTTGTCCCTGTCTTGGCACCGCTTACCCACGACAAAAAAGGCAATATGCTGAACACCAACGCTGACACCATCGCCGGCGAGGCCGCCAAAGCCTTGGCAAAGCATTTTGACGTGACCCTAATGTACTGCTTCGAAAAAGAAGGCGTGCTCATGGATGCCGACGACGACAGCAGCGTCATCCCAAAAATCACCCGTGAGATTTTTGCAAATTACGTGGAAAGCGGCATCATTCAAGGTGGCATGATCCCCAAACTGGAAAATGCCTTCGAGGCCATCGATGCTGGGGTGAAGGAAGTCATCATCACCAAGTCGGACAACATTTTAAGGGGAGGCGGAACCAGCGTTATTTGATCCATTCTGAACATAAACGGCCTATGAAAACCACTAAAAACACATTTGAGGATTTTCCCGATTGGGTATTGGAAAAATGGCAGAACATTGCCGATCTGTTGGCTGAAACGATAGGCATTCCGGCGGCCTTAATTATGAAAACTGAACATGAATTCATGGAGGTTTATATTTCGAGCCAGTCTGAAAACAATCCCTACCAAATGGGCTTGAAAGATGAAATGTACGGCCACTATTGCGAAACCGTCCTAAGAACTCAGCAAAAACTAATGATTCCCAATGCGACAAAAGATAGCCTTTGGGACAAAAATCCCGACATAGCACTTGGAATGATCGCTTATCTGGGGTTTCCCATCAATTACCCGGATAATCAACCGTTTGGGACACTTTGCGTTCTTGATAACAAGGAAAGGATGTTCAATTTGCTAAATGAGAAGTTAATCCTACAATTTAAGAATGTAATCGAATTGGATTTGGCTTTATTGCAATCTTTTGAGCTTAAAACAAACCAATTAGCAGAAACGATCGTACTAGAAACCACTAAGCGCAAACAGACGGAGCAGGCATTGAGGGAGTCAGAAGAAAAGTACCGCATGCTATCTGGAGAATTCGCAGGTGGTGTTTCTCTTTTTGAAGACAATAAAGTAAAATATGTTTCAGATGGCTATTTAAAGATACTCGGGTACGAAAAGGATGAAATCTTCGCCATTTCTTTTGAAACGATCTTTTCATTTATACATAAAGATGACGTAGATCGCATCCACCAAACAATAGAAACGGCGCATCAACAACAAGCAGAAAAAGTCCAATATCGCTTCCGGGCAAAAAACAAGCAAGGAAACTACATCTGGATGGAAGATCTGGTACACATGGAATACGATGGTTCAGGAAATCATTTCAGGAGCATCATTCATTCCAGGGACATCACCGAGCGAAAACATGCGGAAGAAGTCTTAATTGCAAGTGAAAAGCGATTTAGAACCATTTTTGAAAATTCAATGGTCGGAAAATCGATAACATACCTGGATGGAAGAATTAAAACCAATCGTGCTTTTTGTAACATAGTTGGTTATTCCGAAAAAGAGCTGTCAAAACTGAAATGGCAAAACATTACCCATCCTGAAGATGTATCCAGAGATCAAGGCGTCTTTCAAACCATCCTTTCTGGCAAAAAGATGTACGACAGATGGGAAAAACGATACATTAAGAAAACCGGTGATTTGGTTTGGGTTGATATCAGCACAACCCTGCAACGAGACAAGCAAGGTCAACCCGTCTATTTTATCACATCGATCCTTGATGTGACGGATCGTAAGTTGGCAGAGCAAGAACTGATCGTTGCTAAGCAAAAAGCTGAAGAAAGCGACCGTTTGAAAACCTCTTTTCTTGCTAATATGAGCCATGAAATAAGAACTCCAATGAATGGCATTTTAGGCTTTGCTGCTTTATTGAAGACCCCTGGGCTTTCTGGCGAACAGCAGCAGGAGTACATCAAAATCATCGAGAAAAGCGGAGATCGGATGCTTAACATCATCAATGAAATTGTTGAAATTTCTAAAATTGAAGCTGGCTCCATGAAAATTGATCTAAAAGATACGGATGTAAACGAGACACTCGAATTTCTTTATGACTTTTTCAAGCCTGAAGCAGAAGCCAGGGGTTTGAATCTTATCGTGAGAAAAACGTTGCCTACCAATAAAGCCATCCTGAATACGGACCCCGAAAAACTATATGCCATTCTTACCAACCTCGTTAAGAATGCACTTAAATACAGCGACCATGGTTTTATTGAATTTGGTTATAAGGTGGTAACAGAAAACGATGACGCCATGCCTACGGGGTTGCAGTTTTACGTCAAAGATACCGGAATCGGTATTCCAAAAGAAAGACAAGAAGCCATTTTTGAACGTTTTATACAGGCTGACATTGCCAACATACAAGCACGCCAAGGAGCTGGTCTTGGATTAAGTATTGCAAAGGCTTATGTACAAATGCTTGGCGGAATCCTCCAGATCGAATCCGAAGTAGGCATTGGCTCCACCTTTCATTTCACGTTGCCCTATACTGGATAACCGGTAAGAACTACTTTATTTAATGGTTTTAGAAACTGAAGATGCTTATCCGTTACGTTTGAACCATTAAAGGCTATTCAACACATTTTTCACCATTTCCGAAATCAAACGTCCTTCCGCTTTTCCCGCCAATTGCTTGCTGGCCAAACCCATCACCTTGCCCATATCTTTTGGGCCGGCAGCACCGGTTTCCGCAACAATTGACTTGACAGCTGCTTCCAATTCTTCAGGGCTCATTTGCTTGGGCAAGTACGATTCCAGAATAGCCGCTTCAAGCATTTCATTTTCAGCCAGTTCCGGACGGTTCTGCTGCACATAGATGGCAGCGGAGTCCTTGCGTTGTTTCAGTAGTTTGGTCACAATCTTGAGAATCATGTCGTCGGTGATTTCACCATTGGCACCAGGAGCGGTCTTGGCTTCGATGATTTCTTTCTTGATGCCGCGGACGGTCAGCTTGCGTACTTCGTCCCTGGCAATCATGGCCGCCTTCAGGTCTGCGTCTATTTGTTCAGCTAAGTTCATATTCACCCAAATTAAAAATTGACACGTGTCAGAAAATTGCTATCCCGCTTGTTGGCCGGTTCCTGAATCAACAGATCGATGACCGCATCGTTGTCCATTTGCTCATCAGTGAGCACGTAAGGTTCGTACTTCTTATAACGCGGCGTCTTTTCGAGTTTGTTTTTGTAGAGGGTACGCTTCCATTCGTCGCGCTTTTGGTTGGCATCCTGAATTTTACGAAGCTCATCGTCCGACATTTTCTGCGTACGGTCACCAACATGCGGAATATTCTGGATGTTGAAACCAGTAGCCAACAGCGTCACTTTGAGCTGATCACCCAGGTCGTTGTCGAAGGAAATACCCCAGATGACTTCCAGCCTGGAGGTAAACTTCTTCATAAATTCGTTGATCTGACCCATTTCGTGCATGAACAGCCCTTTGGTTTCGCTGCAGGAAATGTTGAACAGCACTTTCTTGGCATTGAACACATCGTTGTTGTTCAACAGTGGAGAGTTCATGGCATCCGTCATGGCATCCGAAACACGGGTTTCACCCACACCGTAACCCGTACTCATAATAGCCACGCCACCGTCTTTCATCACACGGCTCACGTCGGCGAAGTCCAAGTTGATGTGACCGGGAACGGTGATGATTTCGGCAATGCTTTTGGCAGCGATGGTCAGGGTATCGTCAGCCTTTTTGAAGGCGTCTTTGATTTCGAGATCCGGGTAAATGCGACGAAGCTGTTCGTTGTTGATCACCAGCAATGCATCGACGTGTTTGCTCATTTCTTCCACGCCGTCCAGGGCTTGGTCAATTTTTGAATCGCCCTCCCATTCGAATGGGATGGTGACGATGCCTACCGTCAGGATGTCCATGCCTTTGGCCACTTCGGCTACGACAGGAGCAGCACCGGTTCCGGTTCCGCCACCCATACCGGCCGTGATGAACACCATGCGGGTATCGTCGTTCAATGCCTTGCGGATGTCTTCCAGGCTTTCTTCGGCTGCTTGACGGGCTTTAACGGGATCATTCCCTGCGCCAAGTCCTTTGGTTGTCTCGATGCCAAGCTGCAAACGAGTAGGCACGGAGGAATGCAACAACGCCTGATTGTCGGTGTTGCAAAGCATGAAGGTGACATCTTGAATGCCTTCCTTATACATGTGGTTCACCGCATTGCTACCGCCACCACCAACACCGATGACCTTGATGATGGTCTTTGCCACCGTTGGAAAATCGAAATCCATAATATCGTCCATAGTCGTAGGGTTGATCAATTATCGTTGTTGAGAAATTCGGTAATGCTGCCAAGAATGTTTTTAAAGCCACCGGTTTTGGGTTCTTTGGGTGGTTTTGGCGGTTTTGGTGCTTTCGCAGGTTTCACATTCTTTTCTTTGACCGTCTTTTTGGGAAGCATGATGGGCTTTTCTTCAGGGAAACCTTCCAAGGTCTGTTCGAGCGGCACAATGGGTTTCACCACTTCAAGGACTTTTTCCTTATCCACAATGGCAAAACAACCATCCTTGCCTTGCAAAATCAAACCGATGCAGTGGGCATTTTCAGGCTTTCCAAACTGGGCGGAAGATGTGGCATCCAGATACATGGAAGGATCGCCCTTACGAACAGACATGCCAGTTTTTCGGGCAATCAGCTTGTGGAGGTCTGGAAGTTTGGAGGCTCCCCCCGTAATAACAATCCCTGAAAGCAATTTATTGGGCTCAATGCCAGAACGGTTGATCTGTGCCCAAATGTTTTCCACAATTTCTTCAATGCGGGCAACCAGTATTTCATTCACTTCCTGGTCTTCTTTGGTGAAAGGCTCCTCACCTTCTTGCGCTTCGAAATCGGTATAATGCAAGGCCGTACCTTTCAGTAGTTTCAGGCTTTCGGCATCTTCCTCGTCGAGGTTGAGTTGCAGCAGGTCCAAGGTCAGGTTTCTGCCTCCAAACGGAAGAACGGAAACATAGCGGACCAATTCGCCCTTGTAAATGCAGATGGAGGTCGTTTCAGCACCGAAATCCACACATACGACTCCTTTAGACTTCTCTTCGGGCGTCAAAACAGCTTCGGCAGAAGCGATGGGCCCGAGTTCCAGGTTGGCGGTCAAACGAATGCTTTCGAAGGCGGTCTCCGTCTTTCTGGCTACATCCTCGATGCCACCGACCACCTTGAAATGCGCGTCCACCCGTTTGGGCGTGGTTCCAATGGGGCTACGGTCGAGCTTGCCGTCCACCAAGAATTCTTGTTGATAAACGTTGATCGGGTAAAAGTCGTCCGGCAAGTTTTCGGGAATCTGATCGTTCAGTTCATCGAGGTCCTTTTCGGTAAACAACTCGGTACCTGCAAATTGCGAAAACACATTCACATCCTTGGTCCGCAGCGTATAGCCATTGATACCGACATAAACATGGTTCACCACCAAGGGCGGTGTCTGAGAATTGCTCAGGTCTTCCTTGAGTTTACGGACCGTGCCGGCTACATCTTCAATATTGTGTACGATGCCGCGACGGATCTCCGAATCGGATGGCATCTGTTTCATGGCAAGAATGCGGAGCGCTCCGTTTTCCTCCATTTTACCAAGGCCCGCAACAATTCTTGAACTACCAAGATCGATCGCCATTACATAATCGGTTTTTCCATTCATTTCAGTCCACTTTTTTGGTGCATATTATCTGTTTCTTGTATTTTACGTTTATGCTGGAATACTTTTCCCAGCCTGCTTTCGGCAAGGCTTTCTGATAAAAAAGCTTTAGCCGCGCAAGTTTATCCTCCACATCGTTTGGAAGTCCAAACTCGATTTCATAACCTCCCACTCTGGGAATTAAAATCCACTCCCCGTTGGGTTCCACATAAACTTGAACAATTTGTGCGTCCCAGAACGGATCCTGACGAAGCAACATTGCCATCCGGAAAAGCCTTCTCACGTGGACCGTATCCCGAATGGAACCGGATGCCACCAGCACATTGGCTGCCGAATTGAAACTGATCTCCAAACGTTGTCCGGAGGCATCAACATAAAAAATACCTTGCTCCTGCATCACCCTTAAAACCGGCGAATATTGCCACACACGAACGATGACCTTACCCGAGTTGGTGGCAAAACACTCCACTCTGCGAACCATCCGCATCACGGAAACGACAAATTCAACCCTCCGGTAACGGATTTCATCGAGCCGCTGCCCGATCAGACCAAGATTGTTCAACATCATGAGTTGCCGGACTTCCGAAGTTGTTACGTACGAACGATCCGTACTGTCCATCACCTGGATGACGACTTCCCTGCATTTTTGAGTACCCGGAACATCCGAAAATTGCACGATGGCAAAAATCAGATATGCCAGCATTCCCAGGGCAGCCAATATTCCAAGTATCTTCTTTAGCATGCGTCGTAGCGTTTTGTGAGCTCAGGCACCAGCGTATCAATACTTCCGGCCCCCAAAGTTACCAAGATTTCTGGTTTCTTCTGGGATAACAGATCAAAAACTTTATCGAGTGAAGTCACTGTTTTGGAGCGACTCGTCACCTTGGAAAGAATCATCTCGGAGGTGACGCCGGGAATGGGCATTTCGCGTGCCGGATAGATATCCAAAAGAATCAGATCGTCGAGTTCAGAAAGTACGGCAGCGAACTCGTCGGCAAAATCGCGGGTACGGCTGTAAAGGTGGGGCTGAAAGATGCCAGTCACTTTTTTGTCGGGGTACAATTCCTTGATGGAGCGGATGCTGGCGCGCAATTCCTCGGGGTGATGGGCGTAATCGTCGATGTAAACAAAGTCATCCCGCCGAACCCTGAAATCGAAACGGCGTTGGCTTCCTTTAAAACAGGCCAGTCCAGCTTTTAGTTCTTCATCGGTGACACCATTTAAATGGGCTAATGCCATCGCAGCCACGGCGTTTTCCACATTGATGCGAATGGGTACACCCAATTCCATATTCAGAATGCTTCCTCCGGGGTACTGAAAATCGAAATACAGCCTTCCGTTCTCATAATGCACCTTTTCACCGAAGAAATCGGCACTTTCTTCGACACTGTAGGTATATATTTTGGCACCTTTTTGAAGGCGGTATTTCAACGGAAGCCCTTTCTTGATGACCAAGCAGCCATCGGGGCGAATCAGTTCGGTGAAATGCGCGAAGCTTTCCAGGTATTCCGCATGCGTGTTGTAAATGTCCAAGTGATCGGCATCCACCGAGGTAATGACGGCCATGAAAGGCGTCAGTTGGTGGAAGGAACGGTCATATTCGTCGGCTTCGATCACCGTCAAATCGCTTGTATCGCTCAGCAAAAGGTTGGTGTTGTAATTGTTGGAAATGCCCCCCAGAAAAGCATTGCAATCCACGTGGGATTGCTTCAACAGATGCGCCGTGAGCGTTGTGGTCGTAGTTTTACCGTGTGTTCCGGCAATGCAGAGGCTTCGACTGTCTTTAGAAACGGCTCCGAGCACTTGCGCCCGCTTCAAAATCTGGTATCCGTTCTTTCTAAAAAAGCGAAGTTCGGCATGATCTTCGGGAACGGCAGGTGTTCGCACCACCAAGGTCGTGGCGGCGTTCAGGAAATCAATGGGAATTGCTGCTGAATCCTCGGTATAATGGACCTCAATGCCTTCGCTCTCCAATTGCAACGTCAAGGGCGTTTGCGTGCGGTCGTATCCTGCAACGACCTTCCCCCTGGTGCGGAAATACCTGGCCAAGTTGCTCATGCCGATGCCGCCGATGCCGACGAAATAAATGTGGGAGTAGTGGTAAGACATTCGTTAAACCTTTATCAGTTTGAAAATTTCATCGGCGATGCGTTCAGCCGAGTTGTGTTGGGCCAACTTCAGAATATTGGTGCTCAGTTTAGTGAGTTTCTCCGGTTGATGAATCAATGAAAGTGCTCGTGGAATGAGCGTTGAACGGGCTTCGGCGTCTTTGACCATGATGGCTGCATCTTCTTCGACCAAGGCTAGGGCATTCTTGGTCTGATGGTCTTCAGCCACATTGGGGGAAGGTACCAGGATGACCGCTTTCTGCAACAGACAGAGTTCTGAAATGGAACTGGCACCAGCTCTGGAAATAATCAGGTCGGCAGCGGCGTACGCCAGATTCATTTTTTGAACGAATTCGACCACTTGAACGTTTTTCAGCGTTCTTCCGGCAAGGCGTTCCAGAATCTTTGTATAATAATACTTACCGGTTTGCCAAATGACCTGCAAATCGGTAGCCGCTTCCAGTTCATCCATATAAACCATGAGGCTTTCGTTCAAGGTGCGGGCACCCAAACTACCACCAATAATCAGCAACGTTTTTTTAGAAGGGTCGAGGTGATAGAATTCCTGTCCGGCTGCCTTCAAATTGGAGCCTTCGAGCAAATCCTGACGTACGGGATTTCCAGTCAGCAAGATCTTTTCTGCGGGAAAAAATCGTTCCATGCCTGAGTATGCCACACAAATCTTGGAAGCCTTGGCTGCTAATAATTTGTTGGTTACCCCAGCATACGAATTCTGTTCCTGAATCACGGTGGGTACTCCATTCGCAGCGGCAGCCCTCAAAAGCGGTCCGCTGGCATAGCCTCCCACTCCGACAGCCACCTGCGGTTTGAAGGTTTTGATGATGTGCCTGGCCTTAACCAAGCTTTTGAGCACCATATACAACGTCTTGATGTTATTGAGCGGATGCGCACGGTCGAAGCCTCGAATGGGCAGACCCACGATTTCATAACCGGCTGCTGGCACGCGCTCCATCTCCATACGGCCTTCTGCCCCCACAAAAAGAATCTTGACCCGTTCGGGATACCTGGCCTTCAAGGCATTCGCGATGGAGATGGCCGGAAAGATGTGGCCACCGGTGCCACCGCCTGAAACAATGATGCGAATTTCGTCCATAGCTGTAGTTTTTAAACGCCGTATTCTTTTGAAACATCGTGTTCCTCCACTTGAAGCGCTTCTTCCTCGGGAGTTACCTCGTTCGAATTATTTTCTTCGGAAACCGCAAAACGGCTCACGCTCAATATAATACCAAAATAAATACACGTGATGATGGTCGAAGTTCCCCCTCGACTAATAAGCGGCATGGGCTGTCCCGTCACCGGACCAGCACCAACGGCCACCAGCATGTTCACAAAAGCCTGCAGTCCAATCATCATGGCTGAACCCATCACCAAAAGCATGGGGAAAATCTTGGTGCACTTCTTGGCGATGCGCAGCCCTCGATACATCAAGACCAAGTAGAGGAACGGTATGAGCAAAGCTCCAAACCAGCCCATTTCTTCGATGATAATGGCATAAATAAAGTCGGAATACGCCTGAGGCAAATAGTCCCGTTGCGTACTGTTTCCAGGAAAAACACCGGTGACCGAACCGTTCGCGATGGCCATTTTGGCATGCGCCGGCTGGTAATTGGCTTTGGTGATTTCAAAACCAGCCTCCATCACACCGGGTTCATGCAGATAAACGCGGTTGTGCCAAGTCTCCCAGCGTGGAACCTTATCGATTTTGGGTATCAAAAACAGTAAAAAGAAAAACAAGCCTCCAGCCATGGCAACCACCAACAGCAATCGACCCATTTGTCGCCACGGCACCCGTCCGAAAATCATCAGGACATAGACCACAATGCACAGCAACAAAGCGGTGGAAAGGTTTTCACCGATAATGAGGACAGCAAATCCACCGGTCAAAACCAAGATGATCCAGAAAGAAATTTTAAGTTGTTCTTCCGATCGTTGACTTTTGCTCAGAATAAAAGCCGTCAAAATGACCATCGAAAGCTTGGCAAACTCCGAAGGTTGGAACTGGATGCCAAAGAATTCGATCCAACGGGAGGCATCGTTGACCCTGACCCCGATGATGGGTGTGAGTATCAGTAGAATGACCGCAATAAAAAGCGTAACAAAACCAAGCACCGATGCATGCCTATAATGGAAATTGTGAATGATAATGACCACCACGGTTCCCATCAATAAAAACATGGCATGCCTCAAAATAGGTCCTGTCGAATTGTGGGAACGGTACGTCAGGGTACTGGAAGCACTGTACACCTCAATGAGCGAAATGAAACAGAGTACAGCGAACAATATCCAGACAATCTTGTCTCCCTTAAAAAGTTGATAGACCTTTTCCATGCTTTTACAGTTTTAATACTCCTTGTTTGAACTGTTCACCCCGGTCTTCGTAGTTTCGGAACAAATCGAAACTGGCGCAACAGGGCGAAAGCAACACCGTATCTCCTTTTTGGGCGTGCTCGTACGCAAGTTGCAAGGCTTCCTCCATGGATCGTGCATCAAAAGCAGCAGGTACTTTCGAATCAAAGAATGCATGCAGGATGGCGTTGTCCACCCCCAGATAAATAAGAGTGTGGCATTTTTCAATGACCAATTGTTCTATCTCCGAGTAATCGTTTCCTTTGTCGGTGCCTCCGAGAATGAGCACCACCGGTGTTTTCATCGATTCCAGCGCGTACCAGCAAGAATTCACATTGGTAGCCTTGGAATCGTTGATGTAGGTCACGCCGCGAACCACGGATACTTTTTCGAGTCGATGTTCCACCCCTTCAAAACTGTTGAGCGCTTCCCGGATGTTTTCTTTCCGAATCTTGGTAATGTTGGCTGAAACCGCCGCCGCCAAGGAGTTGTACAGGTTGTGCGTGCCCATTAGGGATAGTTCCTCCTGCTGAATTTCAAATTGCTGCTCTGGGGTATCAATCACCAACAAATGGTTTTCGATGAAAGCCTTGATCCCGAAGCCTCTTTTTAAGGAGAATGGAAACTTGCGCGCACGAATCTCGCGTTTTTCCACTTCGGCACGAATCAACGGATCGTCGTTCCAGTAAATAAACGAATCGGCTTCCGTCATATTCTGAAGGATACGGAATTTGGCATCCACGTATTCCTGCATGTTGTAATTGTAACGATCCAGATGGTCGGGTGTAATATTGAGTAAGATCGCTACATCTGCCTTGAAATCATACATATTGTCGAGCTGAAAGCTACTCAGTTCCAGCACATAGTAATCAAAGTGCTGTTCGGCCACCTGCCAGGCAAAACTGTTTCCGATGTTGCCTGCCAAACCGACATTCAATCCGCCACCTTTCAAAATATGGTAGGTCAGCAACGTCGTCGTGGTTTTCCCGTTGCTTCCGGTGATGCAAATCATCTTGGCCTTGGTGTAACGGCTGGCAAATTCAATTTCGGAAATGAGGTGCACGCCTTTTTCCTTCAACGCCTTGATTAGGGGCGCTTTGTCGGGAATACCGGGGCTTTTCACCACTTCGTCCGCATTCAGAATCAAGCTTTCGGTATGCTGCTTTTCTTCCCAGGCAATGCCTCGTTTGTCCAGTTCAGCCTTGTATTTCGGTTTTATTTCCGACATGTCCGAAACAAAGACCTCGAAGCCTTCCTTTTGGGCCAGTATTGCCGCTCCGGTGCCGCTTTCCCCCGCACCCAGGATGACCATCCGCTTCATCATCAACGCATTTTAAGGGTTGCAATGGCTAGAACAGCCAAAATCATGCCCACAATCCAGAAACGGATGGTGATTTTTGATTCTGGAATGGCTCTCATTGGTTTTTGTATAAGAACATCTCCAACCGTAAAGGCAGCTTTTTGGAAGTGGTGGTGCAAAGGGGCCATCTTTAAGATGCGCTTCCCGACACCGAACCTCATTTTTGTGTATTTGAAATAATAGCGCTGCGTGAGTACAGACAAGTTTTCGACCAAGAAGATTCCGCAGAAAATCGGAATCAACAATTCCTTGCGGATGATGATGGAGAACACGGCGATGACACCACCCAGCATCAGACTGCCCGTATCGCCCATGAAGACTTGCGCCGGATACGAATTGTACCAGAGGAAACCGATGGTTGCCCCAATGAAGGCGGCGGCATAAACCACCAATTCTTCCGTACCGGGTATGTACATGATGTTCAGGTACGATGCCCACACGATGTTGGACGACACGTATGCCAGCACCAGGAGCACCACCCCGATGATGGCTGAGGAGCCCGTTGCCAAACCATCCAGTCCATCCGTGAGGTTTGCGCCGTTCGAAACGGCAGTTACGATAAAAATGACGACGAGGATGAACAAAATCCAACCGGCTGCCTGCTTGTTCTCGTTCATGTTCTTAAACAAACCGGCATAATCCATGTTGTTGTTTTTGAAAAACGGAATCGTTGTCTTGGTGGATTTCACCTCGTCCTGATTGTAATTTACATTCTGTACCTTTTGATTGCGGAACACTTCCACATTTTCACGAATCACCACCTGCGGGCTCAAATAAAGCACCATACCCACTATCAGGCCAATTCCGACTTGACCAAGAATCTTGAAAACACCCTTCAGCCCTTCCTTGTCTTTTTTGAACACCTTGATGTAGTCGTCTGCAAAACCGATAACGCCCAACCAAACGGTGGAAGCCAACATCAAGATGATGTAAATGTTGTTCAGCTTGGTGAGCAACAACACTGGAATGAGGATGGCCAAAAGAATGATGATTCCACCCATCGTTGGCGTGCCTTTCTTGCTCATCTGGCCTTCTAGGTCCAGGTCGCGGATGGTTTCCCCGATCTGTTTCATTTGCAGTTTGGCAATGATTTTCTTGCCGATGGTCGTGGCAATAAACATCGACAAAATGAAAGCGATGGATGAACGAAATGAAATGTACTGGAACATCCCGGCTCCGGGGAAATCCAATGAATCCAAATATCTGAAAAGTTCTACTAGCATGGTTCGGCGTTATTTCATGGTGGAGTAAACTTCAGCAATCACTTTTTTATCGTCAAACGGGTACTTGGTGCCCTTAATATCCTGATAATCCTCATGCCCTTTGCCGGCAACCAGAATCACATCGCCCGGTTTGGCCAACATACAGGCAGTGCGAATGGCTTCCTTGCGGTCCACAATGCAAAGCACTTTGGTGCGGTCTCCAGCATCGACGCCTTCATACATATCGTTCAAAATATCCTGGGGCTCTTCAAAACGGGGATTGTCGGAAGTCAATATCACCTTGTTGCTGCCTGCCAGGGCTTCTTTGGCCATGATCGGCCGTTTGCCCTTGTCGCGGTTTCCGCCGGCACCAACCACCGTAATGACTTCGCCTTCCACCAGCTCGTTGATGCTCTTGAGCACATTTTTCAGCGCATCCGGCGTATGGGCATAATCCACAATGGCAAGATAACCGTTGGGTGAACGCAGAAATTCGAGCCGACCCGAAACCGGTTTCAACGTACTTAAAACAACGAGCACGTCTTCCGGATCCTTGCCCAGCAGACAAGCGGCACCAAAAATGGCCAACAGGTTGGAGACGTTAAAAAGTCCGATGAATTGGACACTGACTTCACGTCCGTTGATTTCGAGTTGCATCCCTTCGAAATGGTTTTCCAGCACCCGCGCCTTAAAATCGGCCAGTGTGCGGGTGGAATAATCGTATTTGGAGGCTTTGGTATTTTGAAGCATCACCGTACCGTTCTTATCGTCGGCATTGGTCAATGCAAAAGCATCTTTGGGTAGGTCGTCAAAAAACCGCTTCTTGGCTTTCAGGTAGTTTTCCACCGTCAAATGGTAATCCAGATGGTCGCGGGTCAGGTTGGTAAAGATACCACCCACAAACTGCAGTCCGGCAATACGGCGTTGATCCACCGAATGGGAACTCACTTCCATAAAAGCATACTCACAACCGGATGAAACCATTCTGGCGAGCAGTTCGTTGATGGCCAAAGCATCGGGTGTGGTATGGGTGGCGTGGACAGCCTCATCGTCAATATAATTGCATACGGTTGAAAGCAAACCTGCTTTGTGTCCGAATTTGCGAAAAACCTCGTATAAAAGGGTGGCGATGGTCGTTTTACCGTTGGTACCCGTCACACCGACCAATTGCATTTTCTTAGAAGGATTGCCATACCAATTGCAAGCCAAAACACCCAACGCCTCATCGCTGCTTTCCACCTGCAGAAAACAGACACCATCCGGCTGAACCAAAGGCAGATCCTCACAAACCACAGCAACTGCGCCTTTTTCAATAACTTGCTGAATGTATTGGTGCCCATCCGACTGAGTTCCTTTCTGCGCCACAAAAAGGCTGCCTTGTTCCACTTTTCGGGAATCAAAACACAGATTGGAAACGACGGCATCCGTTGTTCCGATGGAGTTTTTTAGGACCAAGTCCTGGATGAGGTCGAGGAGTTTCATAGCCTATTCTTTTTAGTTTTCCAAAGTAAGGCCGATGCGCTGGCCCTTGCGTGTGTATGTTCCAGGCTGAATGGATTGTTTGCTCACCTTTCCGTGTCCACTCAAAACGATGTCCAAGCCCATGTTGCCAAGTAAATAAACGGCATCTCTGGCGCCCATGTTCAGGACATTCGGCATTAATTTACCTCCAACCGAACGGGAAATTAACTGCATGTTTGCTCCGGAAGACTTCAACTCCACCCATTCGGGTCCGTTTGCAGAAAAACCACCGACAGGCACGTTTAGTCCATTCAATGCCGCTTTCATAGCCGAACGGCTTCCTACTTTTACAAGAGGGTAACGCGTTTTGAGGGAGTCGGCCTTCGCCGTTTTTTTCTTCTCATTCGGAATAGGGTCACCAGGTTGAAGCCTCAATGCTCTGGCAAAGATCCGTTCAGCCATTTCTTTGTAAACACCACCGGCCTGGTGTCCGCCAGAAGGCTTTTCACCCTTGGGGTCACGAATCACGACGATGCCACTGTATTTGGGGCTATCCCTTGGAAAATAGCCACAGAAGGACACCTGATGACTTAAACCTCCGCCTGCACCGTAATTCAATTGAGCCGTACCTGTTTTTCCTGCAATCGTCACCACGTCGGTCATGATGCTTTTGCCCGTACCTTGGCCACCCACCACACTGTCCAACATCAATCGAATCTGGGTCAAGGTGTTTTCCGAGCAAATCTTCTCCCGAATGGTCTCCGTTGTGAATTCCTGAACCATTTTACCCTCTCTGGAGAAACCTTTGACAAAGAACGGACGAATGAGTTTCCCATTATTGGCGATGGCATTGTAGATGGACAAGGTATAAATGGGCGGTACTGTGGCCACATAACCAATGGACATCCAAGGCAATGAACCGGGTGACCAATAGTAAAATTTACAACCCGGATATGGGATTCTCGGACTGGCTGAACCCGGAATCTCCAGTTTCATTTTGTCAAACAGACCTAATTTTTTAAGTCCGTCGATGTACTTCATCGGTTGCGAATGGTAATAACGGTCAATAAGCTTGGATACGCCAACATTGGAAGAAACCCAAATCGCCTTTTTGGCCGTAATCATGCCGTAACCACCCTTATCGGCATTGTGGTCGCGCATGAACTGCCGGTACATCATCACCACGCCCCCTTCTGCATCCACTGGATCGTCCGGATGAATGTACCCGTCTTCCAAGCCCACGATCATGGAGAACGTTTTGAAAGTGGATCCCGGTTCGCTTTGGTCGGAAACCGCAAAATTCTTGGTTTCGGCATATTCGCCCGAAGTGGTCAACCCTAAGTTGCTGATGGCTTTGACTTCGCCCGTGGCGACTTCCATCAAGACAACCGTACCGGAGGAACCACGAATTCGATTCAACTCCCGACGAAGGGCCGTTTCGGCGATATCCTGCATGGCAACATCGATGGTCGTTACCAGGTCGATGCCGTCCACCGGATTTACTTTGTTGACATCCATGTACTTGCCAGCAATCTTGCGATGCACGCACGTTCCGGACTGCCCTTTCAGCAAGGTGTCGTATTGAAGTTCCAAGCCGTTTTTACCGCCTTTGGCGAAATCCCCATAAATATCCCCGATGGTGCGGGAAGCCAGCGAACCAAACGGTTTCTTGCGCTGCAAGTATTTGCGCACGTACAAACCACTCTTGTACTGACCTTTGCTGAATAGTGGGAATTTATAGATTTCCTTCAGGTCGAGGTAATTGATTTTCACCCGACTCACTTGCCAAGCCGTACTCTGTTTTCGCAGCCCTTTGATGAGGTGTTGTTGGTATTGGAAGGGCGATTTGTCTTTTAATTTAGCAGCAAGTCGGGAGCTCAAAGGGAGCAAATACTTCATCAGCGTATCTTCTTCCACGGTCTTGAAGTCCATCAGTAAGGTGTAGTTGGGCACCGTGCTGGCCATCAGCTGGCCGTCGCACGAGAGGATGTTGCCGCGGTTGGCAGGCACATCCCGGTTTTCTTGTCGATCCTTGAAAGCCTCTTTGTTCCAGGCTTTGCCTTCCACAAACTGAATTTTGGCTACATGGTACAAAATCAGGATGACAGGCACAAAAAACAAGACCACCAGGATGGTATACCGATTTCGAATCTCCTTACGGATGTCTTCGTTCTGCTGGTTGTTTATTGGTTGCTCGGCCATTTTACTTCACTTCTATTTCTTTTGCAATCGTATAGGGAGGCGTCTTTGAAACTTCCAACGTCAATCCCTTCTGGGTCATCAAGTCCTGAATAAACGACTGCCTGCTTTCACGCATCAGGTCGGAAGTACGGGTAAGCGCTTCGTATTTGGCTTCGGTCAATTCCTTCTGAAGGGAATCCATCTCGGACAGCTGCATGATTACGGCGTAATGATTGCTGATGTAAATGATGATCAAACCGACCATCATCAGCATCAGCCAGGCGTTCCGGCGCATGACATCCTTTGTTAGGAAGGAGCCATCCAGCATATCGTTCAGAAATACTCGGTAAGACGCCTTGCGGTTACCATTTTTCTGGAGTTTTTTGGCGTTTTTATCGTTTTCCATCCTATTTCTTTTCGACTATACGCAATTTCGCACTTCTGGATCTAGGATTCAACGCCTGTTCTTGCTCGTCGGCGATGATCACCTTGTTGTTGATGAGCTTGAAAGGCGTCAGGAAATTTCCATAAAAGTCCTGTTCGCTTTTACCCTCAAAATTTCCGGTCTTGAAAAAGTTCTTAACCAAACGGTCTTCGAGGGAATGGTAGGTCATCACCACCATTCGGCCTCCGGGTTTCAGTGCTTCAAGCGATTGAAGCAACATTTCTTCCAATGCCTGCATTTCTTGGTTCAACTCGATGCGCAAGGCTTGAAAGACTCTGGCCATGTCTTTTTTTTCTTTTTCCCGGTAGAAAAACGGACGGATCACTTGCAGGAAATCGGCCACGGTTTCTATCGGTTGCTCCAAGCGGGCATTCACGAGTGCCGAAGCGATTTTCCTCGAATTCTTCAGCTCGCCGTATTGGTAAAAAACGCTGGCCAACTGCTCTTCGGAATAGCGGTTCACGACATCCGAAGCTTTCATGCCAGCCTTTTGGTTCATGCGCATATCCAGCGCTCCATCTTCAAAACGGAAGGAGAAGCCTCGTTCGTTGTCGTCAAAGTGGTGGGAGGAAACCCCTAGGTCGGCCAGAATGCCGTCCACTTGGGTTTCGTCGTGGAATTTAAGGAAATTGCGAAGGTATCGGAAATTGCTCCGCACGAAGATAAACCGTGGATCGTCCGGAATATTTTGTTCAGCATCCTCGTCCTGATCAAAGCCATAGAGCTTCCCTTTTTGGAGGCGCTTGAGGATTTCTTTGGAATGCCCGCCACCACCGAAGGTTACGTCCACATAGATACCGTTCGGCTTGATCGCCAAACCGTCCATACACGCCTGAAGCATTACGGGGACATGGTATTCACTCATGGTAAAGCAGGTTAATTATTTAGAAAGGAGTTCACGCATTTTTTGCCCGAACACTTCCGGAGCAACGCGGGGTTTTTCCAAAGCCTCTTTGGGCCAAATTTCCAACGTATTGTCCACTCCCAGAAAGCGAACCTCCGAATCAATGCCGACCAAGTTGAGCAACTGTTTGGATATCAGAATGCGACCACTGCTGTCGGGAATCACTTCTTCCGCGTCGATCATAAATTGCCGGTACAATTCCTGTTGCTCGGGCTCCCAGCGGTTTAGACTGGTTCGAAGGTTAAGCAACTCTTCTTCCCAAACGTCCAGAGTATAAACGGTGATGCAATCTTGGAAAACATCCTTGCGCAAATACAACTTCTGTTCTTCGTCCTGAAGAAGCTGTTTTCGAAATGCCGCCGGTATGAAAACGCGGTTCTTGACATCCAATTTTGCTACTATGTTCCCTAAAAATCGCATTTGCTGCTGTTTATGCTGTGTACTTCTTGCAAAAATACGGATTGTACTCCACTTTACCACACTTTTCCCCACATTTTTTATCAACAAAAGTTATGAATAGGTTATCAACCAGTTATAAACAATCTATCTCGCTAATTCATTGTATCTTAATCTATTTGTCAACCGATTGAAAAATACGGATTGTTCATTTGTACCAAGAAAAGAATCCTTAAAATGGTCACAGAATCTCGACTACTTGAAAAAGAAACTTTTGAAATAGGCACTTTTTTATTACTCAAAAAAAAGGGTACTTTTGTGCGTACTACAAAAAGTGAAAAATTGGAAAAGACGTCCCAGAATAAGGTGTTGAAAATCAACGTTCGGGAACTATTGCGCTCCAAAGCTCCCCAAAAAAGAATTCCGGATTTTCTGATTCGCTATCTGGAACGCATCGTTCATCAGAAGGAGCTAAACACCTTTCTCCAAGAGCAGGAAGGCGTTTCCGGCATCGAATTTGTCGAAGCATCCGTTCATTTTGTCGACGTAAAGGTGCATTGTGAAGGGCTGGACGAATTACCGGAAGGACATTATACGTTTGTCGGCAACCATCCACTGGGTGGCATCGATGGCATGGCCGTAGGCTTTGAAGTGTCCAAACGGTTTCCGAAACAAGGGATCAAATTCATATCCAACGACTTGCTCTCCAACATTGAGAACCTTCGCCCCGTGTTCATCCCTGTCAATAAAATCGGGAATCAATCTCAGCACCGCTCCTTGCCTCAGCGTTTGAACGAAGCTTATAATTCGAATGCACAAATGGTCATTTTCCCAGCCGGCATTTGCTCCAGACGCATAAAAGGCAAAATCACCGAGTTGAAATGGCAGAAATCGTTCATTTCCAGGTCGATCGAATCCAACCGTGCTGTAGTTCCCGTTTATTTTAAAGGGCGGAATTCCAACTTCTTCTACAATCTGGCAAATCTTCGTACCTTTCTGGGTATAAAGACGAATTTTGAGATGCTCTACCTGCCCAACGAAATGTTCAAACAGCGGGGCAAAACATTCAGCGTCAAATTTGGAAAACCCATACCCAGTTCCACCTTCGATAAAAGCAGAACCCATCAGGAATGGGCCGATTATGTTCGGAATGAAACACTGGCACTTGGTGAAAAAAAACATTCTTGTTGACATGAAAAATCCTTACACTTCTAGACTAACCTTCCTATTCCTATGAAAAATATCATCCCTCCAATATCCAAAGAACTGATTTGTTCGGAATTGACTCCGGATCGATTTTTTCGGAGCACCAACAAAGCCAACAACGAATTGTACATCGTCACCCATCAAAACGCTCCCAACACCATGCTGGAAATCGGTCGTCTCCGCGAAGAGGCTTACCGTCATTCGGGTGGAGGAACTGGTCGGGAAGTGGATATCGATGAATTCGACACGATGGATCAACCATACAAACAAATGATCGTATGGAATCCGGAGCGGCAGGAGATTATGGGTGGGTATCGTTTCATCCACGGCAACGAAGTTCCACGAAAGGAAGACGGTGGCTTGCTGTTCTCTTCCTCCCATCTATTCTATTACTCCAAACTTTTCATCAAGGAATTCCTTCCCTATACCATCGAACTTGGACGTTCCTTTGTAGCAGTAGGTTACCAGTCTTCCCAAGCAGGTTCCAAAGCGCTTTTTGTGATGGACAATCTTTGGGACGGCCTAGGGGCACTAATTATTGAGTACCCAGGCTTAAAATATTTCTTCGGCAAAGTGACCATGTATCCCGACTTTGGAGAAGAAGGTCGAAATATGATCCTTTATTTCTTACACCGTCATTTCCCGGATCCCGAAAGGCTCATCTATCCACGCGTTTCGCTGAATACAAACATGGACCTTGCCAAACTGAGCACCCTTTTTACCGGATCCGATTTCAAGGAAAACTACAAGATTCTGAATGCGCACGTCCGAAACCTCAGCCGCAACATTCCACCGCTGGTGAACGCCTACATGAGCCTCTCTCCAACCATGCGGGTGTTCGGGACTTGCCTGCATAACGAGCTCGGAGAAGTGGAAGAAACCGGCATCATGATCAATGTGGACGATATTTTTGAGGAGAAAATTGACCGTCACATCGATACCTACATTGATAACCTCAAAGACAGGGGTGTCCGTATCGACTAAAACCATTTTTTTTGGTACTTTTGCGTTTAAATAAAAACGTTTTGAGTAGCGAGTGCAGAGCCGAAACTTGTTTCGACTATGCCGAGTCACGAAAAACGACTGTTTAGAATAAACGAACGATCATGACCAAAAGTTTTAAGCGGACCACCGTCACCGCGGCATTGCCCTACGCCAACGGCCCGGTACACATCGGGCACCTTGCTGGCGTTTACATTCCAGCCGACATTTATGTGCGGTATTTGCGCCTGAAAAATCAGGATGTCCTATTCGTCAGTGGTTCAGACGAACATGGTGTGCCCATCACCTTGAAAGCCAAAAACGAAGGTGTCAGCCCGCAAGTCATCGTGGATCGCTACCACGGCATCATCAAAAAAGCATTCGAGGATTTTGGCATTTCCTTCAACATTTACTCCCGCACTACCTCCAAAACACATCATAAAGTAGCCTCGGATTTCTTCCTGAAACTGTACGAAAAGGGCGAATTCATCGAGCAAACTTCGGAACAATATTACGACGAAGAAGCCAAACAATTCCTGGCCGACCGCTACATCGTGGGTACTTGCCCGCATTGCAAAAACGAACGGGCATACGGCGACCAGTGTGAATCCTGCGGCACTTCGCTGAATGCGACCGACCTGATCCATCCGCATTCCATGATCAGCGGAAACGCTCCGGTGCTGCGCGAAACCAAGCATTGGTATTTACCGCTCGACAAGCACGAACCCTTTCTGCGCCAATGGATTTTGGAAGAGCATAAAGAATGGAAATCCAACGTGTACGGCCAATGCAAAAGCTGGCTCGACATGGGCCTGCAACCCCGCGCCGTGAGCCGCGACTTGGACTGGGGCATTCCCGTTCCCATCGCTGGGGCTCAAGGCAAAGTGCTCTACGTTTGGTTTGACGCGCCCATCGGCTACATTTCCAACACCGTTGAATTGCTTCCCGACTCTTGGGAAAAATGGTGGAAAGACGAGGACACCCGCTTGCTGCACTTTATTGGCAAGGACAATATTGTGTTCCATTGCATTGTGTTCCCCGCCATGTTGAAAGCGGAAGGCAGCTTCATTCTGCCAGAAAACGTGCCCGCCAACGAATTTCTGAACCTCGAAGGCGATAAGATTTCCACTTCCAGAAATTGGGCGGTCTGGTTGCACGAATACCTGCTGGATTTTCCCGGCAAGCAGGACGTTCTGCGTTATGTGCTTACCGCCAATGCCCCGGAAACCAAGGACAACGACTTCACATGGAAAGATTTCCAGGCACGGAACAACAACGAGCTGGTCGCCGTATTTGGCAACTTCATCAACCGCACCATGGTGCTCACGCACAAATACTTCGAAGGCAAGGTTCCCCCAATGGGAACTTTGACGGAATACGATCAGGCCACCATCGAGGAATTTGTCAGTGTGAAAAAAGATGTGGAAGCCTACCTGGACGTGTTCCGTTTCCGCGATGCGCAGAAAGAAGCCATGAACTTGGCCCGCATCGGCAACAAATACTTGGCCGATACCGAACCTTGGAAAGTGGCCAAGACGGATATGGACCGGGTGGCCACCATTTTGCACCTTGGTTTGCAGATTTCAGCCAATCTGGCCATTGCGTTCGAACCTTTCCTGCCGTTTACCTCAGAGAAGCTTCGCACCATGTTGGGCATGACCGATTTCAAATGGGAAAACCTGGGTCGAATCGATTTATTGCATGAAGGTCAGCAAACGCCTTCACCCGAACTGCTGTTCGAGAAAATCGAAGACGCTGCCATCGAGGCGCAAGTTCAGAAGCTGTTGGATACGAAAATGGCCAATGAAGCCGGTGCGTGGAAAGCAGCCCCTGCCAAGGAGAACATCACGTACGAACAATTCGCCGCTATGGACATTCGGATCGGCACCGTTTTGGAGGCTGAATTGGTTCCAAAAACCAGCAAGTTGATGAAACTGAAAATCGATACCGGATTCGACCAACGCACCGTCGTTTCGGGCATTGCCGAATATTTCAAACCTGAAGAAGTCGTGGGTCGTCAGGTCAGCATCTTGGTAAATTTGGAGCCGCGCACCCTACGTGGCATCGAATCCCAAGGCATGATCCTAATGGCGGAAAATTCGGATGGCAAATTAGAGTTTGTACTTCCTTCGCAACCGCTTGCAAACGGTTCCCAAGTCAAATAAGTTTACTTCGTTGGTCAGTTTCTCCAATCGGTATAATCAAAACCTTTGCCTTCAACTGCTTACTCACCATTCCTTTTTTTGGATCTTGAGGCAAAAAGTAGCGGTTTTCATTTTTGTTGATTTGAACCACCTTTTTTATTGGTGCTTGATTCGATAAATATTATTATCGCCAATATATTGGCAATTAAGGGGCTATAACTGCCCATATATTGGCGATAATAATTTTTGAGTTTTTAATCAACAAAGTTTCTCAAATACCCCATAAAAAAAACCTTCAATATGTGGTCGTCAGCGCGCCACAATCTGACGGGTGACTGGCCATTTTCCTGGCAATGCCGACAATAACGTTGATGGGCTCCATTCCTTTGGTAACCCATACGATTTCAATGAAGGCGCTTCTTAAAATTTGACGCCGACCTCCAGGGAAAATCCCGCATCAAACGTATAGCGCTTGGAAGACATCATGAGTTGGTAGAAACCGACACTCATCACCAGACCCGATTTGTTGGGTGAAATATACATCAAACGCTCTTCCACACTGGCGCCAATCAGTAATCGGGTATGCCTTGTACTGGAACCGGTGAATCGGTATTTTTCGTATCCGATGGGCAGATGCAAGCCCAACGAAACATATTGATTGCCTTTGATCTTTCGAAAACCGGACATGCCAAAATCGGTCAAATGCTGCGACCAGTTGGTGAAGCCCGCATTCATATTCTTATCGTTGTAATTCTGGGCTCCGGTCAAACGCAAACTGATGGGAAAGGTCCATTCGTCCTTGGTCACCATGTAACCGTAATACGACAAATTGTACGTATTCTCAACATAGCCGATGGACTGGCGGTAGGTGATCATATTCACCCACTTGATCCGGTAACGGATATCCGTAGACATCAATTGCTGGTATTCGAGCTGAACCTGACGCAGACTGTCCTGAATGCGGAGTTTCTCCGTAGCCTCCGCCTTCTGCTTCAAATAATCATCGGCACCGTTGATGGTAAACTGGGCAAAGCCAGAAAGGCTGCACAGCATCAGCAGGAGAGCGGCTAGAAGTCTTTTCATCGAGAATTCCTGAGAAACCACTATTTAGTAAGGTATTCGTTCATGGAAGCAGCAGCCTTTCGACCGTCGCCCATGGCTAAAATCACGGTGGCACCACCACGAACAATGTCGCCTCCAGCAAAAATGGTCGGTATGGACGACTGCATGCCTTCGTTCACCACGATGGTACCCCAGCGGCTTACATCCAGCCCACTGACTGAACTCGGAACCAGGGGATTCGGTGAAACGCCGATGCTCACCACGACGATGTCCACATCGACCAGTTCAATGGCACCCGGTATCTCAACCGGTTTTCGACGGCCGGACGCATCCGGTTCGCCCAAGGTCATTTTCTGCAAACGCATTTGTCGGAGGAAACCGCGTTCGTCGCCGATGTATTCAATAGGGTTGTGCAAGGTCATGAACTCGATGCCTTCTTCTTTGGCATGCTTCACTTCTTCCAGACGCGCAGGCATCTCCTCTTCGGAACGGCGATACACAATCATGGCGCGATCGGCTCCCAGACGCTTGGCAGTACGAACGGAATCCATGGCGGTATTTCCACCACCGATGATGGCGATGTTCTTGCCAAAAGGCACTGGCGTATCCGATTCTGGATTGGCGGCGTCCATCAGGTTGACGCGCGTGAGGTATTCGTTCGAAGAAAGGACATTGATGAGATTTTCGCCCGGAATGTTCATAAAATTGGGAAGTCCGGCACCGCTGGCCACGAAGACGCCTTCGTAGCCTTCTTCCGTAAGGTCTTCGAAAGTCATCGTCTTGCCGACCACACAGTCCAGAATGTATTCCACACCCATTTGTTTGAGATTTTCAATTTCCACATCCACGATGGTGTTGGGAAGGCGGAACTCTGGAATACCATATTTCAGTACGCCACCTATTTCGTGCAGGGCTTCAAAAACCATGACTTTATAACCCAGCTTGGCCATGTCGCCAGCGAAAGACAAGCCGGCAGGGCCTGAACCGACCACTGCCACTTTACGGCCGTTGGAGGGCGCACAGATTGGAATGGAAATCTGGCCGCTCTCGCGTTCGTAATCGGCGGCGAAACGTTCCAAATGACCGATGGCAACTGCATCCTTCTTTAATTTCAGCGTATAGAAACATTTCTCTTCGCACTGCTTTTCCTGCGGGCAAACACGTCCGCAAACAGCCGGTAAAGCCGAGGTTTCTTTCAGCTTGATGGCGGCTTGAAGAAACTCGCCCCGTTCAATATTTTTAATGAATCCAGGAATGTCGATGCTCACGGGGCAACCGTTCGTACAGGTTGGTGTGGGGCAATCCAGGCAACGCTTGGCTTCCACCATGGCTTGTTCGGCCCTCAATCCAAGATTCACTTCGATGTTGTTGTGGCTGCGAACCTCCGCATCCTGTTCGTTCATGTGAACACGGGGCAGATCGGTGCGTTCTTTTGCTTTCATGCTTTTGCGCAATTCTTCACGCCAAGGCAATTTGCGGCTTTCTTCAAATGTTAACATTCGTATGGAGTTTAAGCTTATTCGACATCTTTGTAAGCCCGGAGGCGCTGAATCATCTCATCAAAATCCACTTGGTGGGCATCGAACTCGGGGCCGTCCACACAAACAAATTTTGTTTTGCCACCTACGGTTACGCGGCAGGCGCCACACATTCCGGTTCCGTCCACCATAATGGTGTTCAACGAAGCCATGGTGGGCACGTCGTATTTTTTAGTCAGAATGGAAACGAATTTCATCATGATAGCCGGGCCGATGGTCACGCACAGGTCCACTTTTTCGCGCTGAATCACTTCTTCCACACCGTTGGTCACCAAACCTTGCCTGCCGGACGAGCCGTCGTCGGTCATCAGGATGACTTCGTCCGAACTGGCACGCATTTCCGCTTCCAGAATAATGAGGTCTTTGGTACGGGCAGCCAAAACCGTGATCACGCGATTTCCGGCAGCCTTCATGGCTTGCACGATTGGGAGCAGCGGGGCAACACCCACACCGCCACCGGCGCAAACCACCGTTCCGAAATTCTCAACATGCGTGGCTTTGCCGAGCGGTCCGACCACATCTAAAATAAAATCACCTTCGTTGAGTGCGCACAATTTACGGGAGGAGCCCCCCACCCTTTGAACCACGAGCGTAATGGTTCCTTTTTCGACATCTGCCTCCGCAATGGTCAATGGAATCCGTTCCCCCTTTTCGGAGACACGGACCATCACAAAATGGCCGGCTTTACGTGCTTTCGCGATTTTGGGGGCCTCGATGTCAAATCGGACCACCAAATCCGAAAAATCAATTTTTCGCACAATTCTGTTCATTTTTCTGGGATATGGTTGGTTAAAGGATCGTTGCAGGATGTAAGGTTTCACAAATTTACGGGAAAATGCCCATTCAGCCAAACAAAAATGTCCTACCTTTGCGCCTATTACGAGTTTTTAATAAAACCAAGAACGCCCAAATGCCCTCCTATAAAGCAGTCCTTTTCGATCTGGACGGAACCCTGATCAATTCCCTGCACGACATTGCCGACTCCATGAACCGCGTTTTGGAGAAAAAAGGCTATCAAACACACGATTACGATGCATACCGTTATTTCGTCGGTCGCGGTTTGTACAATTTGGTTGGTCGAACCCTTCCCGAATCGGAGAAGACCGAACAAAACATGCGAAACCTGTATCAGGAACTGCTGCGCGATTACGAAATGAACCTGCTACAATCAACCGTCTTGTACCGTGGCATTTCCGATTTGCTTGACGCCTTGGTTTCAAATGGCATCCGCCTCACCATCCTTTCGAACAAAGCCGATCATTTCACCAAGAAAATAGCGGCTGAACTCTTAAAAGCATGGCCCTTCGAAGTGGTGCTGGGCTCCAGAGATGACGTTCCCCGCAAACCGGACCCGAAAGGCGCCTTGATGGTTTGTGACGCCCTTCAGCTACAACCCTCTGATTTCTTGTACTTGGGCGACACCAGCACCGACATGCAAACGGCGATCGCTGCCGGAATGTACCCGGTAGGTGTCACTTGGGGTTTCCGCACCAAAGCCGAGTTGTTGGAAAACGGTGCCAGAACCATCATCGACAAGCCGATGGAATTGCTCGAATTGCTTGCCTAAAAAAAACTCCGACTTAGAAAAAATACCCAAGCGACACGCTCAGATTCCTTTCCTTCATATCAAAAAACGGGTTCAAGTTGGTTGTTACGAAGGAGTTGGTGGCTTTCTTGCCAATTTCAGTCCCTCCAAGGTCGTATCGCAGCGTCAGTTGCAAATGCTTCCACTCCGCATTACCGCCAAATCCAAAACCCAGGTCTACTTTGTTGAAACCCCATTCATCCTGCACGTTCGTCCACAAGTTTGTTTTTCCATTGATGGTTCCTGCCAACAGGAAGTTGACGTAAGGCCCGGCAAAAGCAGACCAATGAATGCCTCCAAGATCACGGCCATATTGGAAATTGAGCGGTATCGTCAGGTTCTGACTCTGATAGGCAACGGTTGTTCCTGAACCCACCAAGGTCTTTAGCTTGGCACTGCCCGGATTGGTGTTCAGCAAATCACCACCTTGCACATTGTAAATCAATTCGGATTGAAAAGCAAAGTCTTGCAATTGGTACTGAACCATAAAACCTGCTCGCCAAGCATTCACCGCATTGACTTCCTTAATCAAGGCGGGGGAAGATAGGTTTGAATTAACCGAGAGGTCCGAATAGTTTGCTCCAGCCTTGATCCCATAGCGAAACTGGGCATTGGAAACCAGCGCCACACTTAAAAGCAGCAAAACAAAAAAGAGTTTTTTCATACGAACTTTATTTGAAGGTTTCCGTTTTAAAAGAAGTAGCCAAGCGACAAGCTGAGGTTCATGTATTTCATATCGTTGAAAACGTTGATGTTGCCTGCGCCGTTGATATTCGGCACTTTCGAACCGATCCAATTGAAGTTCCAATTCCATTTTGCGTTGAGTTGGAATTTCTTGTATTCCAATCCAAGACCTGCACCGGCACCGAAATCTATCCAATGGAAAGGCATGTGTTTCGCATAGTTTCGATAATAATCACCGTCATCATTGAAGGAACCTCCCAAATTGAATGAAACAAAAGGACCCATTTCGGCAAAGATCTTTGTTTTTCCTACGTTCACCTTATACAACAAGTTGATTGGCAATTCAATATGCGTCGATTTAAAGTAAAAAGGTGCATCGTCCGTCAATTCGGCATATTGTTGCAGGTAATATTTGTCGTAAGCATTATTGAGTATGACCGTTTGTCGTACAAAATTCAATTCCGGTTGCAGGGTGAAAATCCAAAAATCATATTGCATGATTCCACCAATCTGAAAATTAGCTGCAGGCGAATACTCATCGACCACCGACGAAATGTTGAAAAGCGTGGAGGCGTTTGCTCCCGCCTTGACACCAAAACGTACTTGCGCTTGTGCGACTCCGATGGTCAACGCGATCAGGACGACCAGGATTGAAAGTTTCTTCATGCTATTTTTGGTTTTCATTCATTTGAAGTGTAGCAAAAGTAACCCAAAAAACCTATCCCGCCAATTTCATTCGGTTAAAAGCTGTAAAACCAACAAAATCGCTTCCACCTCCTTGCAATTTCCAAAAAAGATTGTACTTTTGCACCCGCTGTTCGCCCAGATGGCGGAATTGGTAGACGCGCTGGTCTCAAACACCAGTGGATTCACTTCCATCCCGGTTCGATCCCGGGTCTGGGTACAGATAAACCCCTCTTAATCGGTTGATTTTGAGGGGTTTTTGCTTTTATAAGATGTACTAAAAGAGTTCGTTCGTTTTATCACCCAAAATTCACAACCTTTTCAACCCCGTAAGTTCATTTACATCCTTTACTTCAAAAATACTGATTGCAAACCCACCACCAGATCCTGACTTTTGAATCAGTTTCGACTTTTTGTTCACAATTACCTTGCGAATGGTGTAAGACTGCCTGTTTACCTGATTTACATATTATCAATTTTGTTGCAAGTTTCTAAAACATGGTCTACACCATAAAGTAGTGCATTTTCATCAATTCCCATCCACTGAAATAGCTGAAGTATTAAAGCATATTGTTGACGGGCATTGGTTGTATCTTTTATTGTTGACGAATTTCTAAAACAAACAGGTTCATGATGTGCGACTCTGTTTCGTAACAGATTTATGTTTTCTAATTGATTGAAAAAAATTGTGTGATTGTATTGCATAACTACCGTTGTTCTGGGTCGTAAAGGAAATATGTGTAAAAGCATTCTTCCTGTGGCGGTAAATTGATGTGCCGCAAACATATATCTCCAAAACCCAAACCCAAGTTCGGCAACTAACTTATTATGAGTGTAATTGGCATTTAATTTTGAAAATGCCTCATTAATATTCCTTTTCGTTTCTCGACAATTAGAACTATCAAAAATACCTCCTAGCTGAGCTCCATCGCACAGCCAATCGTTTCCAAAGCGGACTTCGCAACTTACATTAATTGAGTTTCTTAGGGCAACTTCAAAGCAACTAATTACGGTTAACAACTCCTGTGATAATTTTAAATTATACCGATATAAAGTCATGGCCTTTTTGGTATCTCCTCCACAAGCTGACAAATATCGACTCATTCTTGCTCTTGATACTATTTTTTGAAACTCAGAATACTTCATTTCTTAATAAATGGTTTGGAAATAGCAACTTTGTTCATTACCTTTGCCTCATCTTATTCCCGTTAGCCCCTGAAGAAATTCAAGCTAGCGGGTTTCGTTTTTTAAACGATTTCCACATAATCAGACACTCTATTTTCAGTAGTTTCAAGGTGTTATAATTGAAAAAAGATTCAAAATTCGGATATAAAGATTATTGAGCTTTACAAAAATACACATTTTATTTATATTAATTAAATATAAATATAATATACCTTAGAATTGTTTATTTTAGCTGATTTCAGAATTTTACAGAGGAATTTCGTTGCATTCACATTGCGATCCTCGAAGGAAAACCTGCAAACATTTTAATTGCTGTACACTTCTTCATAAAGGATTCACCAGGTTTGGATTGAACTTATTTTTTCCTTATTATTGCCCTAGTTAATAACTCAATCCATTTTTATGCAAACAATTATTGGAGCAGGCGGTGGTATAGGCATACCATTGGCTAAAGAACTGGTGAAGTTCACCACAAAAATTCGGCTGGTAGGCCGAAACCCAAAGAAGGTCAATGATACGGATGAACTTTTCCCTGCGGACTTGACCGACTTTTCCCAATTGGAAAAGGCAATTGCCGGTAGCGAAGTCGTTTATGTTGTGATCGGTTTTGAATACAACATACAGGTTTGGCGAAAAGTTTGGCCACCCTTCCTTCAGGCGGTCATCGAAGTATGCATCAAGCATCAGGCAAAACTTGTCTTTTTTGACAATGTGTACATGTATGCTCAATCAGTGATTCCACACATGACCGAAAACGCCACGGTACAACCCTCAAGCAAAAAAGGCGAAGTCAGGAAACAACTGAATGACATGATTATGGATGCGATCGAGAATCATGGGTTGAAGGCACTGATAGCACGATCGGCCGACTTCTATGGGCCTGACAATAATAACAGTTCGTTGACCATCATGGTGATCGATAATTTTAAGAAGGGCAAGAAAGCGCAGGTCTTTGGGGATATTGATAAAATCCACTCCTATACGTATACGCCAGATGCTGCGAAGGCTACGGCCTTGCTCGGCAACACCGACGATGCTTACGACCAAGTCTGGCATCTGCCCACCACAAAGGAAAAATTGACCAACCGGCAATGGATTCAGCTCATCGCAGACGCCATGAACGTAGAACCGAAAATTCAGACCGTTCCCACGTGGATGTTACGTCTTCTGGGTTTGTTTGTTCCAATCATGAGGGAATTCCCTGAAATGATGTATCAAAATGATCGGGATTATGTTTTTGACAGCAGTAAGTTTGAGAAACGATTCGGAATGAAAGCTACAGCCCCGAAAGATGGAATCAATGGATTGTTGGTCAGCCAATAACCACTTCCACCTCATTCGTCGTTTCCATCAAATCATACGGTATGACAGTACCTTCCAGGTTTTTTCCGTTCAGCGAAAGGCACTTCACCCCTTTCTGCAGGGCATTCGGATTGGATACTTTAATGGTTAAGACCTTGTTTCTGAATCGGCGCGTAGCCTCGAAACCGTCCCAGGAAGAGGGAATGCATGGATCAATTCTCAGGCCTTCTACGACGGGTTGAAGTCCAAGAATGTACTGCGAAGCAGCCACAAACGACCATGTAGCGGAACCGCTTAACCAGGGCACGCGGGAATTTCCATAACGCGGGCTGGAAGTACTGTGCGTCGATTGGCAATAGACATAAGGCTCGATTTGACGGATTTCAGCCTTCGAATTATAAGCCGCAGGCATGTATTTCCGGAAATACTCGTATGCTTTGTTGCCATTTCCGCACATCGCTTCGGCCATCACGGCCCAACCTTGGGTATGCATGAAAATCCCGCCATTTTCTTTCATGCCGGTATTGAAAAGGGCTGCACGAACAATGTTGTAATCGGTTTCGGTATAAGGTGGATCGCACAACATCACGCCATATACGGTCGATAACCGCTCTTCCATGCGATGAAGCACAATCCTCTTTTGTTCCTCGGTCGCTGCCCCACTCATCACGGCCCACACTTGCGGGTTCATGAATATCTGACCTTCTTCGGACTCCTTGGAACCAAACTTAAAGCCATCGGCACGGTATCCACGAAGGAACCATTCCCCGTCCCACGCAAATTTTTGAATATTTTCATCCAATCGAATCAGCAAGGGTTCCGCCCAGGCTTCTTCCGCTTTATTGCCCAATAACTGACAAATCTCGATGTAGGTTTTCAGCGCAAAACGAAGCTGCATCGCCACAAACGTCGTTTCTCCATCCTGTCCGAATTTAAGGCAATCGTTCCAGTCGGCATGCAATCCGCAGGGCAAACCATGTTTTCCAGAACGGTCCAAATTAAACTGTATGGCCGAACGCAAATGCCCGAGTACCGTGGCTTCACCTTTGTCAGCGTATGGCAACACGTTGGAATAGAAATCGATGTTCCCGGTTTCGTTGACATACGCGGGAACTGCATTGAACAGCCACAAGCAGTCGTCCGAACGGTATTGATTTTCGGCAGGGGCCGTTTCAGCCCCCGGAGCATGTGAGACCTTTTTGATCACTGGCATGGCTCCGCCGGTCGAAACCTGTCCGGTGATCATAAGCTCCAATCGAGCACCCGCTTCGCTGGGTATGGAGTGCATCACCCCCAATAAATCCTGAACGCTATCGCGGTAACCCAATCCGTCGCGCTCACTGGCTGAATACACCAAACTGGCAGCCCTGCTCCACGCGTAGGTAATCAGGCAATTGTAAGGGCTCCACATATTGATCATGCTGTCGAATTCAGCATCCGGTGTTTTCACGGTGAGTCCATCCATGCGATGCTGCCAATGGTTTACCAATTTCGCAAACTCCGCATCAATGGCTTGAAGGTTCCCAAATTTTGCGACGGTTGCTTTTCCTTCCACGTGTGCTTGCCCAACGCCCATCAATACAAAGTAATCCTTGCTTTCGCCAGGTTGAAGGGTCGCATCGATTTGAAGCACACCACACATATTGTCTCCAGCAGCTTTGAAGTTGGAGCAAACGCCCTTTTCGATGGTTTCGGGGTTGGCGTAGGTGCGATAACTTCCCAAGAATCGTTCCAAATCCGTTTCGTAACCTACGATTTCGCCGCCCACAAAGGCAAGGAAAGAATACCGACCTTGGTCTTTTTCATTGAAATTTTCGGGCATCATGGGAATGTGCACATTGGTGCCATGGCTGATGATTCCATCGACCACCTCCATTTTGCCGGTGTATTGCGTGTATTGTAGATTCAGCAAGTCGTCCATGGCATTCCAGTTGTTGGCATACTCCACAAAGGTGAACAGGCTCAATTCACGAGCTTTGGGGCTGTGGTTGGTTACTTTCAAATGCCAGACTTCAAAATTTTGTCCCAGCGGAACAAAATAACGGGTTTCTGTTTTGATGCCCGAATAGTCCGATTCGATGATGGTATAGGCCGAACCATGACGACAGGTGCTTTTGTAGGAATCCAAGGGTTTTCCCACCGGTTGCCAGGAGGCCGACCAGTAATCGGCCGTTTCTTTGTCGCGAAGATACAGGTAGCGGCCGGGGTGATCCATGGGAACAGCATTGAATCGTAGGCGCGTGAAACGTCCTTGCCCCCCCGATTTGTAAAAACTATACCCACCGGCATTGTTGGTAATGATGGCGCCATACTCGGTAGAACCCAGGTAATTACTCCATGACCGGGGTGTATTGGGCGAAGTAATGACATACTCCTTTTTTGCGTCGTCGAAATGTCCGTATTGCATAGATACAAGTTGAATATTAGTCGATTAATTCAATCGAACTGGTCAGTTTAATGTCTTCCGATGAAGCACCAATCATGATCTGAAACGTGCCTGCTTCCGCAACCCATTCTAATTTGCTGTTAAAAAACGAAAGTTTTTCTTTGTCTATAACGAAGTGAATCACCTTGCTTTCACCCGGTTGCAACAGCACTTTTTCAAAACCTTTCAACTCTTTAACAGGTCGAATGAGCGATGCCACAGGGTCTCTTAAATAGAGTTGAGCAACTTCCTCGCCTTTTACCTTGCCCGTATTCTTGAGTATAAAGGATATGTCAATGGAACCGTCGGCTTTCAGTTGGTTGGCGCTCAGTTTCAAATCCGAATACTCAAAAGTAGTATAACTCAAGCCAAATCCAAAAGGAAATTTTGGAGAGGAAGGTAAGTCTTTGTATCCTGTTAAGTATTGATCCAAATCCTTCTCGTTTGGTCGTCCGGTGTTGAAATGATTGTAATAAAGCGGAATCTGACCCACGGCACGGGGAAAAGTCATGGTGAGTTTGCCCGAAGGATTGTAGTCGCCATAAAGCACATCGGCAATGGCATTTCCAGCTTCGCTACCCAACCACCAAGTGTACAGAATGGCGGTCACATTGTCGGCTGTCCAGTTGAATACCAATGGACGCCCGGCATTTATCAGCACGACGATCGGCTTTCCGGTGGCAGCAATTGCTTTTATGAGATTTTCCTGAACACCAGGCAATTGGATGTTCGCTCTGCTATGGGCTTCGCCACTCATTCCTTTTGATTCACCAACGCTCAGGACCACCACATCGGCTTGATTGGCAATGGCAACAGCTTCGGCAAAACCCGTTTCGGTTGAATCGTTCACTTCACACCCTTTGGCGTACAACAACTTACTTTTACCAATTTTGAGTTCCAAGCCTTCGTATTGGGAGACTACATCGCTATTATCGTCCCAGGGTACATTCCAAGATCCCAACATGTCGTTTTCCGATTTTGCCAACGGTCCGATCAGTGCCACTTTTTGAAGCGTATTAAGTGGTAAGACCTTGTTCGCATTTTTCAGCAAAACAATGCTTTTCTGAGCCATCTCCTTGGCGATGAGCCGGTGTTGCGGATGCCCCAAGGTTTGCTTTTCGCGTTTTGCATCGCAAAATCTAAACGGATCGTCAAACAAACCCAACTCAAATTTCTTTTGCAAAATTCGTTTAACCGCTTCGTCAATGAGGGATACCGAGACCTTGCCTTCCTGGACCAAGTTGGCCAGGTATTTGATGTAGGCATGGCTTCCCATATCCATATCGCATCCGGCTTGGATGGCAATAAAAGCCGATTCTTTATCATCTTTTGCAAAACCATGTTTTGCGATTTCGGTAATCGAACCCCAGTCACTCACCACAAAACCTTTAAAACCCCATTTGCCTTTTAAAATAGAACGTTGCAAATAGGCATTTCCGGTGGCCGGTATGCCGTTTACATCGTTAAAAGCATTCATAAAGGTGGCTGCACCGGCATCAACAGCGGCCTTGAAAGGCGGAAGATACACTTCGAGCAAGGTACGTTCGCTCATGTCCACCGAATTGTAATCGCGTCCGCCAATGGCAGCACCGTACGCCGCAAAATGCTTGGCACAAGCCATGACGGCATCGGTATTTCCCAAACCCGCACCTTGAAAACCTTTTACACGGGCTTTTGCGATGGCACAGCCCAGGTAGGTATCTTCGCCAGCACCCTCCATCACCCGGCCCCAACGGGGATCACGCGCAATGTCAACCATGGGCGCAAACGTCCAATGAATACCGGCAGCAGCAGCTTCTACGGCAGCAACGCGAGCCGATTGTTCCATGGCCGACAAATCCCAACTGGCGGCTTCGGCCAAGGGAATGGGAAACGTCGTTTTATAACCATGAATCACATCCAAACCAAAAATCAATGGTATTTTCAATCGCGATTGCAGGGCCATTTGCTGAATGGCCGTTGTTTTTTCAACGCCTTTCACATTGAGCATCGAACCCACCTTGCCTTCTTTTACCTCGTCCAATTTGTACCCATCCGGCGAAACAGGACCAGTGACCCACGAGCTGGAATACTGATTCAATTGACCGATCTTCTCGTCCAAAGTCATTAAAGCTAACACTGAATCAACACGTTCTGCTATACTCTTTATTAAAACACTGCTTTTAACTTCGGTCTTTTTAATGGTTTTACTTTGTACTTGAAAAGCAAAACTCAAGAGAAGAAGCATCGTGCTTGAAAGAATCAATTTTTTGTTCATCATCCTAAATATGGGAGTCAATATACTATTTTTTTGCTTTTAATTCAGCCAATTCCTTGTTGATATCCAACACTTTTTGTTCGTCCAATTTGTAAAAAAATAAAGCCACCACCGCAATCAAACTCCAGAAAGCCGGCATAATGGCAAAAAGCACACGCACCCCATTTTCGGTATCGGGAGTAACCGGGGCATTGGCTACAAAACCAAAATAGGCCAATAAATAACCGGCAATGGCTCCACCGATGGACCAACCGAATTTTTGAGAGAAGTTGGCCGATGAATAAATCAATCCTGTCGCTCGGCGCCCTGTTTTCCATTCCGAATAATCGGCCGTATCGGCATACATGCTCCACATCATGGCCATGGCCGGTCCGACGGATAAATTACACAATGCCTGAAATAAAAACATCAACGACAATTGATCTTTGTCCAGAAAATAATACGCCACACTCAACAACGTCCCAATAGCCATGGAGCCCATATAGACCCGTTTCTTGCCTACCAAGGCAGCCATGGGTTTCAATAAAACGGTTCCAAGAATGCTACACGCCGTACCCACCACCATAAAGGTAGAAACCAAAGCTTCGGCCCCGATTTTAAACCCAAATAAATCGGCCGTGCCTGCGTTGTTCACGTAGTATTTGAAATAGTAAATAATGGATCCGTTGCGGATTGCTACATACAAGCAGGTCATCACACCCACCAACGTCAGTATCAACCAGGGCACATTGGAAAACAAGTCTTTGACATCTCTGCGAAGTGAACTTTTCTGGTCGGATACCGGCTGAACCCGCTCTTTGCAGAAGAAAAAGGTGGTGAGAAACATCACGACTGCCAAGAGCGAATAGATACCCATTGCGACCGAAAAACCAAATTGCTCGTTGGCAGAACCATCGGCATGCGCTTTGAGCAATCCAAAATAGTTGACCAATTTTAAGGTGAAACCTTGCACAATCAGTCCGCCCACGAAGGCTGATATGGAACGGAAAGCCGACAAGCTGGTGCGTTCCAACGAATTGTTGGTCATCACAGCCATGAGGGCGCCATAAGGCACATTGATCGTTGAATAGATAAACATCATGGCCGTGTACGTCACGTAGGCATACACCAATTTTGCATTCGTAGCCAACTCGGGCGTTAGAAAGCATAGAAAACCGATCACTCCGAACGGAACGACGGTGTAGAGTATCCAAGGGCGAAATTTCCCATATTTTGATTTGGTACGGTCGGCAAGGATGCCCACCAACGGGTCGTAAAACGTATCCAACATACGTACCACCAGAAACATCGTTCCTGCTGCGGCTGCCGATATCCCGAACACATCGGTATAAAAGTACAATAGAAACATGGTGAACGTCTGATAGAATAGATTTGAAGCCATGTCGCCCAAACCATAAGCCGTCTTCTCAACGACAGAGATTTTACCTGATTGTGTATCCACTAGTGGTTATTTAAGATGATTCTTTCAAAACATGAAACGTTTTATTCTTTATAGTCGACTCTTTTTGACCATTTGTTGATGTCAAAATTCGGGTTCAGCCCCGGAATTTCACAACCAGTGCTCAAGATCCATTTTTTAAGCATTCCGGCCATCGCTTTCGTTTTGGAAGGCAGCAAAAGCGATAAATCCTGTTTTTCGCCAATGTCTTTTGTTAAATTGTAAAGTTCCACTCGTCCTTGAGTGATGTATTTTCCATTTTGCTCAAGGTCTATATAATCGCCAAAAAACCAAATGACCTTATAATCGCCAAGCACCATGGATGCCGCAGGCGTTGCACCCCAAAGCAAATCATACAACGGTGCGTACATAAAAACGGGTCTTTTGAAAAACCGCTTGGCAGCATTCAGCTCGGACTTTTTATCGCCAGTTATCAGGGGAAGCAAGCTCACCCCATCGAGTTTCTGCTCTGCCGGTTTAGGTGCGTGCGCAATTTCCAATAACGTGGGATAAATGTCGATGGCATGAACAGGGCTTTTGCTGATAATGCCTGCTTGCACTTTACCCGGCCATTGAATCATAAAGGGAACACGGGTTCCACCTTCGTAAACCGTACCTTTGCCGTAACGCAACGGTGCATTGTCAAATTCCTGGTCCACGCCGCCATTATCACTCATGTAGATGACCACCGTATTCTTATCCAAACCCAGCTCGGTCAGTTTGTTCATAAACCGCCCCACTGAATTGTCCAAGTGTTTCAACGCGGCAAGATACGTCGCCGAATTCAAGCCCTCGGCAGGATAGCCTTCTTCCAGATACTTTAATTCCAACTCCTTGGGTGCAAGTACTTTCCCATGAATGGTATGATGCGACAGATACAAAAAGAATGGTTTCTTTTGATTTTTCTCTACAAACTGAATGGCATCATCCGTCAGGAAGTTCACGCCTTTATCGCCTGTGGCATGATATTCGGTTGGATTTTGGATGGGAGTTACATAGTCGAAACCGTAGAAATGAGCTTTATCAGCATATAAATACGTGTAGTACCCGTCATTGGGATAGGTGCTCAGATGCCACTTTCCCACACATGCGGTGGTGTAACCGGCACGCTGCAATGCCTCAGCCACTGTGAATTGTTCTCGAGGCAAGTTATCCAAATAATCGGGTTCACTCATTCGAGCATACGGGCAACCGTATTTGGGTATAACGTGCCACATCTTATTGTTGGCCGTATATTGACCGGTCAACAGGCTGGCTCTGGTTGGGGTCGATTGAGGACATGCATACGCCTGTGTGAACCGAACACCGTTTTGAGCAATTCGATCAATATTCGGCGTTGGCACAAGTTTATTTCCATAACACTGCATGGCCGAATAGCCTAAATCATCAATCAGAATGAGTACAATATTGGGTTTCTCTGCTTGCGAATAGGCTTCGGAAGCAATGCCAGAAAGTCCGACAACCCCCCAAAACAGTTTTTTAGAACACGCCCCAATAAGGCCTGAAGTAAGAACACGGTTTGTATTAATGGATTGTTTCATACACTTTTTTTCAATCGGATTTTTAAAGAAAGTTGAATTTTATTTGGGTGGTTAGAGCGCTACAGTCAATTTCGTAATCCCTTCTTTCAACGGAATGATACGTTGACCATATTTAAAGGAACCCTTCATCGTTTTAGGCAACGTAATTAAGGCTTGCAGTTTCCCATCCTTTACGTTGTAATCCACGCTGATCCTTCCCTTTAGATGGGGCATCGAGGCTTTGACAGAAGTCAATTTGCCCAGATGCGGCGTAATCGAAACTTCGTTAAAACCAACATCCGCTGGCTTAATGCCACAGACCGAACTCAGCAAATAATAGGCTGGGTGGGCACTCCAAGCGTGACAGTCGGAACGATCGTGCGAGGCAAATCCGGTTTCACCACAGGTCGTAAATCCTCTATCAATATAGCGATACCAGGGACCTAAGTTTTCAAGAAACAAATCTTCCCGACCTGTTTTTTCCATAGCCTTAAAAAGGAAAAAATCAAAATAAGTGCTCGCCATCTCGTCAAACTTCGCGTAGTTCAACACACGTTTGAGCAATTCTTCTTGCATGTTGGGCGTAACCACATCGCAAAGAATGGCCATTAAGTTGGTCTGTTGGGAGTAAACTTCTTGGTCGGGGCCATCTTTAAACAATTGTTTTTGCTCGTTCCAGCAAGTTGCATACGTTGCCACTTTTAGATCTTTCGAAATCTTAGCATACTTTACAGCTTTTTCCGTTAAGCCAAGAGCCTGGTAGATTCTCACTGTACAATCCAGCGTATGGGCGTAATATAAGGTCAACAAGGCAGATGGAAGCACTTCTTTATCGTCATTGCTTCGTGGAATAGCACCCTTCGTAATGCTCCAATCAATAAATGAGTTGGTTTTGACTTTCCCAATAAGTCCCGTTTTTTTATCAATGTAGCGTTCGTAATAAGCCAATGTACGGTCAAACGTTTTGGTAAACTGCGATACATAAGCGGTATCGCCACGCATCAGGAAATAATCGTGCAAACTCTGGATCCAAGCCAACCCCCAAGTGCCGTGATCGAAATCAAAACGAGACGGATAGGCCGATTTCATTAATCCGGTGGATTTGTTTTCCGACTGTGCGTATAGTCGCATCACTTCCCGAAGCAAGCGGTCGTCGTTGGAATTGTAAAAAGAGACTCCGGAAATGGGTCGATTATCACCACCGTAGCTCAATTGCTCATAATAAGGTGTGTCGTAATACGTCTCTGCAGAACACAAGCGGAAGGTGCGCAAGCACATATCAAAGACTTCATTGAGTTTGGTATCGTTACTCACAAAGGTGGACATTTCGGGATAGGGATAGCCGGAATACTCAAGGGTATAGGAAAGGATGTCCATAGGTGCATCGTTGGTTTTAACCACAAACTGCACATAGCGAAACGTTCGTTGCCACAATGGGCGAAAAGTCCGGACAGCCTGGCCATCTGGTCGAAAGACATCCCACACACCATTCATGATCACACCATTCACCGAATCGCGGTGCGCTTTGAGGTGGACCTTTTCGTACAATGCTTCCGCATATTTCACCTGAATGCTGCTATTTTGACCACCTGCCACCGTAAGTTCGGGATAACCCATGGTGAAATTCTCAAAATCTACCAAAATGGTGGCTTCCGTATGGGCAGGAATCGTTAATTTGGAGGTGCCGTCCCACTTGCTAAGCGGAATATTCACTCCCGTTACTTTGCGGATGGAGACTGGTTTCACCAAATGGTTGTCTAAGAACGCAATGTTTCGAGGGACCAATTTCCAAGGTTCATTGCCATAAAATTCGAGTGCTTCCGCATTTTTCCATTGGCTATCGTAAAAATCAGTATTCTCCCAACCCCACGGATAGAGCGCTCCATTCACATTGTCACCACCACCGCAGGCATAAAAGCCGTAAAACCAAGGTGTTTTGTAGATCATTTCATACATTGAAATCACCTGATAAGCATTGTTTTTCAGCACTTTCCACGATGCATTCGTATTCACCAAACTATCCGCTGCATTTTCGCCTCGAAGCATAAACGCTGTTTGCGCACCTACAAAAGCCAAGGGCCTATCCGCTCCCCCATTGTAAACCAAAGCTGCCAACACATTTTTTCCGCTTTGCAAAAAAGGTGCAATGTCAATGACATCATACTTGTAGGTTTTCAAATCGCCTTTTGCTGGACCATAACACACCCTGGTACCATTCACAAAAAGGTTGTACCGATTGTCGGCAGACACCTGAACGACGAATTTGGATGGCACGGCGTTTAATAGAATGGTTTTCCTAAAATGATACACACCATATTCCGTTTGATTGGCTGAGGGGTACGACACCCAGGGCGAAGGAGATGAATTCTGAGAAAAAGCGGAAAGTAGCAATCCCATCGAAAAGATAAAAATGCACATCGATTTTTTCATGACTTTACTCGTTGATTATGATTGTATTAAATACTGAAACCCCTTCTGCTTGCAGTTGGGGTTTCAATCAATTTCAAAGCAATTAAACGCTGTTTATAATTTGACGACTTTCTTAGTAACTTTTTGTCCCACCTTGTTTTGCAAAACTACAAAGTATATTCCGGAATTATATGCTTGCATATCGATACTAAGTGAAGATTCACCACTATTTGTTTCCGAATACATCATTTTACCGGCCAAATCTACCATCTGAATCCGCTTGATATCCTTCGTATTGTCAATCTGAATTCGATCGGTGGTTGGATTGGGATAAATGCTGATTTGTTCCGTTGCCAACTCCTTGAATGCCGTTGGAATCTGTGGAATGGATTCGAAGGTTACTTTAAATTTTCCACCTTGATTGGCGGCAATATTTAAGGTACGAGTTTGTGCGTCAAAAGTAGTAAAATCCACACCATCGAGTGTGACCGACTTGATACGCAATACATTATCTTCTATCGGGATGGGGCTCAAAGCAATATTCTGCGCCGAAGCGCTTGCTGCAAACTTGTAATAAAGCGACGCAGGTTGATGTAAATAATACAAGTTGCTGTACAAATAGGCGTAATAGCCCATTTCAATGGAGTGATAACACGCTTTAAAATCGTCGCCCTTTGTATCATTACGGACAATTAAACCCGTTGGGTCGGTTTGTGAGAAAATCTCACCATCTACTTTATCCACCAGATGATCCATAAAAAAGCCAAGAGACTCATCAGCCATTTGAAGATAGATTGGATTCTTGGTGATGTAATAATTAATCATCGGACCGGTGAAACCTTGCTCTACCGTCCAATAATCCTTGCTGTCGCCATTGGTTTTGAATACTCCTGTTGCAACATTAATTTCATTGAATGGTCCCCCATTCACATGATCCCAAACCGAATTTCCGCCATTTTTATAGGTCCAAGTTTCGTCCAATATTCGTATGGCCGCATTTTTAAACTCCTTTCTGGTGGTATCGCACAAATACGCCCGACCAAGCACCCATGCAGTTTTGATAAAATGGCCGATACTACCACCGGAACTGTAAGTTGGTGCCCAATCCGAACTAAAGGTTTCGGGATAAAGCACTTTTACACTTGCATTATCCATGGTTGGAATAAATCGATTAACAATGATGCCTGCCAAATCCGTCAATCGGGTTTTGTATTCGGTTTTCTTTGTGATCAAATAACTGAGTTCCGCATTGGTCGTGATGGCATCCACCGTAGAAGTAAAACCTTTTCCAGTTTTTGTGGACCAGTTGGCTGCTGCATCTTCATAGTAACCTTCGAATCCGGTACGTGCATCCCAAACTTTGGTGTATAAAGTGTTTATTCCGTTATCCATGAAGCTTTTGATGGTGGCATCCCGTGTTGCCTCATAATTTGCAATAATACCAACCAGTGCATATTGTTGTTGAAAGCCCCATTTCTTATTGTTTGATGTTTTGTGAAAACCCGGTGTTAAGTCTAATGTACCATCTTTATTTGCAAAACAATACCACCCACCATTCGTTTTATCCCAACCATAATTACACAGAAAGTCCAAAGCACTTTTGGCATATGGCAAATATTTTTCATCACCCGTAAGCATAAATGCTCTCGTAAAACCATAACCATGGCGGGTTTGCGAAATAAGTGATTTTTGGTTGGTATCCTTAAGACTTCCGTTTCTGTTTACATTCGAGAAAAAACCACCCAACGTCGGATCATAGGCATACTTAATCCAAAATTCAGCATTGCTGCGCACATACTCAATGTTCAAATCTGGATTGAGAATATTGGCAGACTTTACGGTGTATTGGGCGGTTGTAGAAAAAGAAAATAGTAGAAGAATCGCAAGAATGAATGGTATCTTTTTCATGGAATTTGTTTATTGGAATGCATGTATTCTTATTCAAACGATGTTAAACGAACGTGCACGAAGTAGTTCTATTTGCCTTCACAAGGAACCTCAAACCGTTTCAACATTCGAATAATTGTTTTGAACGTGTGCTCTTTCATTCAAATAGGCCTTGTTTTTTTGTATCAACTCTTTAATGGTAAGAACCGATTTATATGTTCTAAAGCCATCGCTGGGTGTATTCATACAATAATCCAACAATTTATCAATGGAAGAAGTGGCTACATGCATCCGGGTATCGGACGAAGCATAATAAATAAAAATGGTTCCGTCTTGATCCATGATCCAGCCATTTGAGAATAGGACATTGGAAACATCCCCAATGCGTTCTCTTCCTACAGGAGCCATAAAGTAGCCTGCAGGCTCGGCAATCACCTTTGTAGGATCCTGCAGATCGGTGAGGTATAGGTATAAAACGTAACGAAGTCCGGCAGCACAATTACGAACGCCATGCGCTAAATGCAACCACCCTTTTTCAGTCTTTAAAGGTTGAGGTCCTTCTCCATTTTTTAATTCTTTGATGGTATGATAATGGCGGAAATTGATGATTTTCTCCTCCTTTACCTCAGCCTTGGTAATGTCATCGACCAGTCCCCAGCCAATGCCGCCACCTTTACCCGTCTCAATAAAACCATCTTGCGGACGGGTGTATAAGGCATACTTGCCCTGAACAAACTCGGGGTGAAGTACGACATTGCGTTGTTGTGACTTTGAAACTAAATCAGGTAGCCGTTCCCAATTGGTCAGATTTTTGGTACGAACAATGCCGGCTGCAGCCACGGCGGACGACAAATCACCTTCTGGTGCATTGGGATCTTTGCGTTCGGTACAAAATACCCCATAAATCCAACCATCTTCGTGCGCCGTTAAGCGCATATCATACACATTGGTATCGGGATTCTCTGTTTCAGGAATGGTTAAGGGTTCCTCTCTGAATCTAAAATGATCAATGCCATTGGGGCTTTCGGCAATTGCAAAAAAAGATTTTCGGTCGGCGCCCTCCACACGTACGACCAATAAATAAGTATCCTTCCATTTAATGGCTCCGGCATTCAATGTCGCATTAATTCCAATGCGCTCCATGAAATAAGGATTTGTCGCAGGATTGAAGTCGTAACGCCAGTGTAATGGGGTATGGTTGGCGGTTATAATTGGATTCAAATATCGATCATAAAGACCTTTGCCATTTTTTTGCTTTTCATTTTTAGTCGAAAGAAACTCCTCTTGGCTTTTTTCCAATTCTCTCAATTTCTTGCTGTATTCACTCATCTCTATATCAATTAATTTAAATATCTTTTGGAAAAATTGCAACACAAAATTAGAGACTATATTACCAGAAAAACAATGTATTTCTGTCTCAATATGATACTTTTCCGACTTTTGAGAGGGAACGTTTCCACTAAATGAACCGTCTTCGTTCGAAAAAAAAGAGGTTGATTGAATACGACCAATCAACCTCTTTTAAGTGAAAGATATTTTGTAAAAAAATTCTATGATTAACGTACAATCTTCACAATTTCATTGTTTGCACGAACCAGATAAACACCTTTAGAGAAATTAGAAAGGTCCACAAAATTGGTGTTGCTGTTATTTCTATACAATTTCCCCATGGCATCGAAAACAAGCACATTGGCATTGCTCGTCAATTCAATACGGCTGGAAGTTACCTTGCTGAAAATGCTGGAAGTTCCATCGATCTTTTTCAAACCGGAAGCCACATCATTTTTCAAGAAACCGGCATATTGATTGGTCGTCCATACATCCGGTGATTTTTGCCAACCCATTTTGTTGTTCCAGAAATAACCGGCAGCTTCTTTTTTGGTAGCAGTAGGTGTAGCAGGGTCTGATATTTCGTCACCATCTAAATCTTTCACTGAAATTTCAAAGGAAAGACCCCTGTTGTTGTTCAAGGTATTCCAGAGATCGTTATTGAAATCTGGACGATAGATACCGGTGAATGCAGCAAAACCAATTTTCATAATGTGTTTCTTTAAGAGTGGGGTTGCTACGTCAGTTTTATTAAAAAACGCCAAATTATCGGACAAAAGTGCAGGTTTAGCAGCATAATTACATGAGTGAACACCTGGAGCACCGGCGGTTCCTCTTGCGCCACCTGACAAAACCATTGCATCCCTAAACCCAGCTGCAACTGTAAAAGCGGCTTTATATCCACCAAACTGTTCAAAACGCCAGTATAATGCTGTAGAGTCCGTTGAATTCAACTGATAAACACCATTTATTACTGATGCTGTACTTCCGGAAACATTACGTACTGAAGTAATGGTATCAGGAGCATCAATTTTAAATGCATTGGACCACATTACTTCTACCGTTTCACCCCCTGTATCAATATCATCGGCATATTTTAGAAAAATATAAAGAAAACCATCATCATAAGCTGCTTTCCATTCACCAACGAAGTCAGTAACACTAATATCGTTCCAAGGACGTTCGTTGCATGTGTTTCCATTCGCTTTTGATTCAAACACATTGGCAGTACCAAGTGTTGCATAAACAGCATCAAAGTCCAAGGTCGCAGGAGTCAAACCTGTTTTTAAAACAGCAACAGTTGATTTTTTTACTACAGCGGCATCAACATCTTGTCCAATTACTGGTTTCGTAATTCGTTGTTGATGACCAGCAATATCATAATTCCATGTTTTCACAAACTCCGCATCAGCAAAAGTTTGAGAGAATGCGCTTGTTACACTTATTAATGCAACAGCCAAAAGAGTAAACTTTGTCTTCATAATAAATAATTTAATTGTTAGTGAATAATAAATAATTTAATTGTTAGTAAATAATAAATAATTTCTTACGCTCTTTTCTTAAGTATTAAGGTTCAATACAAAACACTGCTATTTGACAACCACCGTTACCACATACGTTACAAAAGAAGTTCCGGAATAAAACTTATAGGATTTAGGCGTTGTGAAGTTGACTACGGTCACTCCATTCACTTGATTTCCAACCATACCTGTAACCAAGACTTTACCCAAAGTACCTGTCCATTTTGGAATCAACTTGGTCACATCGGTGCCACTCAACACATTAATTGTAATTGTTTTGGCTGTATTGTCAATGATTCCTACCGGTGCAGGAATCAAACCTAGCACCGCAAAAGACTCAACAGGAAACCCTATTTTTGATACATTTAGGGTGTAAACCTGCTCTGATTTATCTTGGGCTATTACCTTGATTGTTTTAATTACTGTTTCAATATTATAATTGGTTGTTGGGTCGACGCTGGGAAAAGCATCGGTGCCATTCAAAAGGATTTTACTTCCATACGAACTTTCAATATCCAATCGTAAACCTTTGATGGGTGAACCATAATTAGCCACGACAGTGATGGTTTTATTTACTTCATCAATTACACCAACCTCTCCATTACCATAACTATCAACTTTTTTAAGCACGAATTTGGTAATTTTCTTTTCAGAAGAAGATGCGTACGTTGTGAATTTAACGGTGTATTGGTTTTCTTCACCATGATCCGATCTTACGAGGTAGGTTACAGGTGTAGCATTTGCAGGATTAAAATCGTTTGTTGTAGTGGCAGATGTCTGCAGCACTTGGTTAGTGCCATTCAATACATAGACTTTGGCTAAAGGTGAGTTTACTGCAAAAGCGGCTTTAAAATTAAAATCGGTGGTTGCATCGGGTACCGAAAACTGGATTTCGTTTTCTTTGGTAATTATTCCAGCCACACCATTAATTGTAAATGAAGTAAAGGAATTTCGGGTATCAATAACTGTAACTTCTTTGGTTAGAAATTTGCGTTCCACCACTTTTCCAAATTCACCCGAACTGGTAACAACTACTGTTACTTTATACGTTCCTACATTATTATAGCTCAATTGAAGGGAATCGGTATTGTTGAAATCAACGCCTTTTGCGCCAGCATTTCCCCATGTACTTAAAGAGTCTAATCCTGAATATAAGGTTTTAAACTCGCCAGAACCTTTAAAAATCACACTAAATGGAGTGGCTGCCAACGCATTTGCATCGCCATTTCGTTCAAAGGATAACATAAAATCGGAATTAACCGGCTTCATAACTTCAAATTGCTGGCAAGCCGCAAAAGAAAAGGCTAAAACAACAAATGTTACTATTTTAATGAATCTATTTTTCATAATGCCCTAAATTTTTAATAATCAAACTTTTAACACTTACCAACCCGGGTTTTGTTTTAAATTACCTTTATTCGCATCGATATCTGTCTGAGGTATTGGGAAATACATGTTTTTAGGACTCTTAAAAAAGCCTCTGTAAATGGTTGCCAAATCAATTCCGAAATTCGGATCGTACGACCAACGAATCAGATCGTTGTACTGGTGCCCCTCGGTAGCCAATTCGACGGTACGCTCATGTTTTAAGGTTGCGGGAGTAAGTGCAGCCACAACCGGCATATCGACACGGGTTCTCACTTCATTCAGTGCCGCCAATCCCGCACCATCGGCATCGTTATCAAATTGATAACATGCTTCAGCATACATCAACAAAACATCGGCATAGCGAATCACGCGTACATTAAATGGTGCCGAGAAGGGTGCACTGTTGGTTGTAAACTGGGGATAACTGTATTTTTTTAGTCCGATGGAAGATATACTTGGTGGTACAGCGGCGGCGGTGTACAACTTGTAGTTTTTCACCACTTCTTTACCATTCACACTGCCCACATAACCCAGGTTGTAACCTGATTCAGGTCTCCAATCCATGGTGTCACCTTCCAAATAGCACGTGGCACTAGCACGTGGATCGATGGTAAAACCACCCGGATGTCCGGAAACAGATTCGAATTCAAACCAAAGGTTAGGGTCAATCTCGTGATTACGATAACCAAATTTATGAACACCAAAAAATTCATAATTGCGATTGCCACCACACAACCAACCGGGTAAATAATAATTATTGTTTGGCTGGTCGTTGTATTGCACTTCCCAAACAGATTCCTTATTGTTTTCGGAATTGTACGATGTGCTCCCAACTGGAATGTCCAAGTAAGAAAAATTTGATAACAACGCAGCCTGATAATGTGCTTTAGTCTTTGCAACAGGTTTGATCAGTTCATAATCGTTGCTGTCGATTACGCGCTTGAACGCAGCTTTGGCTGAATCCAAATTGGCTTTTGCTTCAGGAGTGTCACCCTTACCAAAGCGTAAGAAATAATGATAGTGTTTGTAAAGCAACGCTTTGCCAAGTTGGGCATTGGCCGCACCTTTCGTAATTCGACCGGTTTCGGACGAGGGCCATGAAGCTGGTAAGTTTTGACCAGCAAAACGAAGGTCCTCTTCCAATTTATTCCAAAACAATTCGGGCTCACTATTGGTAAATGAACCAAGTGGATTGGTTGGCATGCAAGTTTCATCGTAATAAATCGGTTTATTAAACCAGGATACCAAATAGAAATAATACATCCCTCGTAAAGCCTTCAATTGTGCTTTATTTTCGTTCAACTTTTCGGGAGTGACGGTTGCTTCAACACGATAAGCATTTGCTAGAATATCCGAAGTTCTATAAACGCCTAAGTACAAATCTCTCCAAGTTGATCTAAAAGCACTGGGTTCAAACGCAAAAATATCAAATCCCGCTCTTGGATTTTCGAACCAGATATAGGGGTCCAACGTGTTGATGATGTAGAAGTATCGCTCACCAAACATACCTGGATGAGCAAGTGGAGTATAAGCCGCATTTACAGCCAAATTCAAATCGTTCTCCGTGGTAAGGAAGGAACTTACATCCAGTGCATTTTTATTGGTCAATTCCAACCAACTATCGGAACATCCTGCCATCGAGATACTTGCAATAAGTATCAAAATATATTTTTTCATTGTTCTCATTTTTCAATTTTGAATTAAAAGGAAACTTGCAATCCACCGGTAAACTGACGAGGAATTTCGTACTGCCCATTATCTACACCCGAGCTTAGAGGGTTGCTTGAAATAAACGGTTCCGGATCACGGCCTTTGTACTTGGTTATATTCAATAAATTGGCTGCACTGACGTACACTCTCAAACTCTGAATGCCCAACCCTTTAGCCGTGTTGGCTGGAAGTCGATATCCAAGTTGAACGTCCTTAACTCGTAAAAAAGAACCATCTTCAATCCAGAAAGTGGATATTCGGTCATTCAAATTGGTGTTTGCCATATCCACCCGTACATGCGTCGTCGATTGGTTTTCGGCTGTCCAATGATTGGTCGCGAAATCTTTCAACTTATTGTTTTGGGTATCCTGCGAATTCATACTCATCAAACTGGCACGCTGTTGGTTGTAAATTTGAAAGTCGCTGACACCAAAAAGAAACACATTCAAATCAAAATTTTTATATGCACAATCGAAGCTAAAGGTGTAGGTTAAAGAAGGTATGGTTTTACCAATAATCGTTCTATCCAAGTCCGTCACATCGCCATCACCATTCAAATCCTTGAATCTCAAATCACCTGGTTGTGGAATGTTTCCGCTGTGTGTGTTGTATTTGTAGCCCGAAGCGCTGGTATACACACCGCCAACAGGTCCACCCGTAAAATCAGTTGTTTGAACAACACCTTCGGATACAAATCCGTAAAGTGCGCCTATGGAATGCCCAACGACCGTACGGTTGTTTGTTGAAGTGATATTGGGCACCGGTAAATAATCCACCCGATTTTTGATGGTCGTCAAATTGGAATTGATTCCGTATTCAAAGGCACCCACTTTGTCGCGCCATTGAGCCGAAAGCTCCAGTCCTTTATTTTGTAAATCCGCAATGTTGTACCATGGTTGTGCAGGATTTCCACCATCATCGATTCTACCAAAGATGGCGGATGTTGGCACTTGCACCAAGAGTCCATTATTTATTTTCAAATAATACTCGGCAGTTAATTGCAATTGGTTGTTAAAAAGAGATGCATCCAAGGCGGCATTGTACATGACGGACGATTCCCAATGGACTTCAGCGGAAGCAATGCCGTAGAATGCATACTGTGCACGAACAATTTGCTGGTTATCACCAAATACAGGATTGAAGTTGTTGGCTCCTGAAATTTGGTCCAAGTATTGAAAACCGCCACCAATATTGGAGTTTCCAGTTTGACCCCAACCCAGACGGAGTTTGAGGAAATCCAAATTTTCCACGTCCTTAAGGAAATCTTCGGTAATTTTCCATGCAAAGGAACCTGACAGGAAATTACCCCTACGATATTTTTGTGCAAATTTGCTGACACCATCCGAACGGTAAGAACCCGTCAGAAAATATTTCGATTTGTAATCGTACATCAAACGCCCCAGATACGAAATACGGCGGTTTGTAGAAACAGAACCAGTAGGTTTTTCCGAAATGGTACCACCGTTTGATATAGTATTCAAGCTCTCAAAGTCGAAGCCTTTGCTCGTAGCACCGATGGAATTGGAGTTTGAATTGTACCTTTCCATGACAGCCGTTGCCTGCACATTGTGGATACTATTGAAAAGCTTTTTAAAAGTGAGTTGATTTTCGAAATTCAACACGGTGGTTTGTGTGAAACCTTCGTTTAATTGGGCATTTCCATCGGAGCGATTACCATTAAAGCTTGGCAACCAATACCGACTCCTACTGTTCAATAATTCCAACGAAGGTGTCGTTTTGAACATCAACCAATCGGTGAAATCGATTTGTGCGTAAACACTACCGGTAACATTGTTGCTGTAGGAGTTATTCTCGCCAAGCGAAGGAGCAGCCAATGGGTTTGGCTTGTCATTTCCAACGGTATTCGTGTAGGTGACACCGTCATATCCGGTAGGCACCCCGTACACCAACGAACCATCGGCAGCATCGGAGTAAAGTTGTTGGTACGATTCAAAACCACCTTTTAGATTCGAGTTGTGTATGCGCATCAAAGGAGATGCGCGCAAATCCCAAACACTGGTTTGTATGGTGATGGGAGACTGACTGCTGCTTTTTCTAACATTCAGGTTTTCCCCAATTTTAAGGTGTTTACTCAACTGAAAATCAGAGTTTGCACGAATGCTCAGTTTGTCTGCATTGTTTTTAATAACGGTACCGTCTTCGTTGTTATAACCCATCGATACATTGAAATTGCTTTTGTCGCCACCACCAGCTAAAGAAAGACTGTGGTTTTGTGAAATGGCGTTGTGAAACATTTCGTTTTGCCAGTCGGTGCCTTCTTGCCAGCCTGCACCGTAATAGCGTTCACGAAAAGCTTGCTCGAAAGCCGGATTTGCTGTACTGGCCAGTTTGTAAAAATTGGCATATTCATCCGCATTCATCACCTCATAGCGTTTGGGAGACAAGGTATAACTGGCATACGAATTCAGATTCACCTGCACTTTACCGGATTTACCGCGCTTGGTGGTCACAATAATAACCCCATTGGAACCATCTGCACCATAAATGGCACTGGCTGAAGCATCTTTCAAAACCTGAAGTGTTTCGATATCTTGTGGCTGAAGCCCATCGATACTGCCGCGGATACCATCTACAATCACAATCGGGTCCGCCGATTTACTGATGGATCCAACGCCACGTATCCGGATGGTAGCCGAACCACCTGGAGCACCACTCGACGTAACCAAAACGCCTGGCGCACGCCCTTGAAGCGCCATGGCTGCACTTGCTGAAGGAATTTTTGTCAAGTCTTTTGCTGTAACGACGGAAACCGAACCGGTCAGATCCGATTTTTTAACCGAGCCGTAACCAATGGCTACTACTTCCTGCAATTGATTCGAGTTTGGATTGAGGCTTACATTGATTATTGATTTGTCACCAACGGGCACGATTTGTTTTTCGAAACCCATGTACGAAAAAATGAGCTGATCGGAAGGCTGTGCGACGATTTTGAATTTTCCGTTCAAATCGGTAATGATGGCGGTGTTCTTTCCTTTAACCATTACATTAACCCCATCCAAAATTTCGTTTGTCGAAGCCTCGGTTACCGTTCCGGTAATTGTTTTTTGAGCCAATATGGTTTGACCTAATACTACAAAAAACACAAGTAAGCAGATTCTTACAATATGAAGAAAGTGATTATTCATAGAAACTATTTATTTAAGGTTGAAAAAACACGACTGTTTTTTACTATTCTATCAAAAGGGAGAACGCATCTGGCATTCGTTGTAAAATACCTAGATGCAAATGTAATTTATGGTTACGTACCTTAACGATAGTTTTCTATCGAAAAATGATACTTATCCTACAGTGATAAAAAAAACCAGATTTTGACTGTTTCCTTCATGCTTTTCAAATTTTTCGAATCAAGAAAAGCAAGCCTGTTGGGGTTCGGCCACTATTTTATGAAGAATTAATCAAATAAACTTTCGGATTTTCGTGTAGTTTTCTCGAAACTCTTTGGGAGAGCAGCCTTTACGGTTCTTAAAAATCCGATTGAAATTCGACAAATTGTTAAAACCGCACTCATAGCATATTTCAGCAATGGAGCTGTTTGAATTGACCAACTTGCTCGAAGCCATACCCAAGCGCAAATCATTGACGTATTCTACAAAGTTCTTGCCGGTTCTCTTTTTAATAAATCGACTGAAAGACACTTCGGAGTATCCAAACTTTGCTGCAATTTCACCCAAGCGCAACACATGTTTGTAATTTGACTCGATGTAATTGATTAATCGCTGAACCCGTTGGCTTTCGGACATTTCAACTTCATTGACAAAGGTGGAATTGGAAAGTATTCGGACATCGGTATCATTGGAGAGTTCATACAATATATACAGTAGATCCAGAACCGAATAAAAATCATTTTTATTTTTGGCCAATGAATTCAGCTTGTCTTTAACCCGTTCAATGGCTGGACGCGAAAAAGCCAACCCTTTTTTAGAATTTTCGAACATGACCGACAACGAATGAAACTGTTTTTTGGTGAGCAAGCTACCCAGAAACAAATCGCTGTGAAACTGAATCGTAATTTCGTGAATCGGATTGGTTTCCGACTCGAAATCGACCCAACCATGTTCGAGTTTCTCACTGCCTATCAAGCACAACTCCAAATCATCAATTTCTTCGATGGAGTCTCCGATGATGCGTTTTCCCCCTTTTGCGTTCTCAATAAAATTGAGTTCAATTTCAGGGTGGACATGAACCGGATAGCTGAACTTGTTTTTAACCCTATCGATAATTAAAAAACAATCGTGACTTGAAAGGGGCGTGATTTCTCTGAAAATATTCGTTGGTTCCATACTACTATTCCTTTTATTTGAAAACGATCGTTGAACCTTTATTAATTTTGAGTGATGTGGGCACGGTGACCACCAATTTTTCCACTTCCACCTTCACCTTGGCATTTTTGACCATTTTGTCGTCCACATACAACCGAGCTTTGGTGTTTGTTACGCCCGAATGTTGAAAGGAAAGTTGGTTGAAATTCATTTCACCCGTTTTTACTTCAATGCAAACAGCTCCAGCCGATTTTTTGTACAAAGCGGTGCCATCGGGCGTTGCAAAGAACAGGTTGAAGGTTTCACCCGTCAGTTTGGGATGGAACGTGAACTGCCCGCATTGAACCGAATAGCCCAAAAAGGCATTCAGAATGGACCAAGCCGACATGGGACGCAAATAATGTCCGCCAAACTCCTGATGATCGAAGTAGAGTCCTGCTTTTCGATAACGACGGTCAACACCTTGTATTACTTTTAAACCCTCTTCCACCTTATTTTCGTAAATTAAAAAAGAAGCAAAGGCGAGTTCCACTCCAGTCCAGGGCGTATTTGCCTGATCCACCCACAAATCCGAGGTTTGAATGGGGAAAAGTTCGGGCGTGGCAGGCCACGAACAGTTGCGCAAAAAGGATTTGTCGATAAACGATTGATCCAAAATGGATTGAAGCGATTTTTGCACGTGATCCTTGTCGAAAAGATAACCCATTCCAGCATTGTGCGCCACCCATTGCCCCATCAATTGGTCGGTGAGGCAGCCATTGTCTATGCCTTTCGTGCCCAAATAATCGTTGGACAGGTTGTAGTACGCGCCATTCCAAAGCTTGCTTTCCATCAACTGCGAACCTTTGGTGGCAATGGCTTGGTATTTTTTGGCCAATTCTTTTTCGCCCAAGTCGGCTGCCACCTTCGATGCCATGGTCAGTGCAGCGATCCATTGCGATTGGATGTAGGAAGCCAAACCATACATCGGGAAATTATCGTAACTACACATGATGCCTGTCATATCGGGCATTTGGTCGCCGTCTTTGTCGCGTTTGGTGAGGATGTATTCTATTCCTAATTTCACGGTGGGCCACAATTGGTTGATGTAGGCTTTGTCGTTGGTGTACAGGTAGTCGCGCAGCACCATTTGGATGTAATTGGGCACCAAATCCACCCGGTCGAAAACGCCCCAGGTGCCATTCTGGTTAAAATCGAGGTCGAAACCCAAACCGTGATTCACTTCGCCATCTGGGGTTTGCAGTTGGCTGTGTTCACGCATCATCGATTTCTGCAATTCCGGAAAAAGGGCAACAATCATGGGCGAACCGTACAAGGCCACATCCAAGGTGGAGTTTGGGCCCCAAGGCTGAGCAGCCGTCATTCCTTCGCGAATGCCAAACTGTCCGGCTTTTGTTAAGGTAGACGATGTGACGAACGTATTGAGGTTGGAATTGACTTGATCCAACACGAATTGGTCGAGCGACGAGGAATACAGATCGTCAACAAATTGGTGACTTCGATCGGATAAAACCTTATGATTCGAGGCGAAATAAGAAACGATGGAGTCAATATTCGGAAAATAATTCTGATAATAGTGGCCAATGATCTTGGTGGGTTTCAGCTTAATTTTATAGTCTTTTTCCTTCCGTTTTTCCAATGAATTGTCTTCCTTAAAACTGATGGCCCCATATTTGTTCGGGAAATTCCAGTTCATAAAAAACTGGGCGGTAAATGCTGCTTTCCCACTCAATTGGTGCGAAACGGCGATGGAACTAAAGCAGCGTTGATCGTTGCCGGATCCGGCAAAGCGTCCGACGATTTTTCCATCCATATTAGCATTTCTGTTGGGTGTATCATCGATATTCGCCAATTTATCCTCAACCAATAATTTTTCGTAGTAAGGATGTTTGTGTTCCCAACCCAAATAGTATGAAACTTCGTCACCACCAATGGCACCAAGCCCCATTTGCCCGTTCGATGAATGCAACGAATCGAGCCCGCTCACACTTTGTACAAAAAATTTATAGCTGGAATTCGTACTTATTCTCGACTGAAAGGCTTTCTCAATTTCATCGTAACCTGCCAAATTACGCAGCGTTCCCAGCAGCATCACATCGACCTTTTTGTCGGTTTTCGAGGTCACTTTAAAATTGAAATACGCTCCCGGCAACGACGAGTTTTTCACATCGTGCGGTATGAAGGGCGAAAAAGCTTCCAACTCAACATCGAACGGCATTTGGGCGTCCGAAAAAACCATATTGGTAAATGGAAAACGGGCTTGGTATTCAATTTTATCGACGGCACTCATCCACGGATAAAAATAAATGATGCCTTCTTGGGAACCTTCCTGCAAACTATTGTTGAGCTGAAGCAATTTAAGCTGAGGTTTTTGACCTTCCACCTGATAACGTACCAGAAAAAACAGCAGTGATTGATCAATCGACGTTTTTGGCAACGACGGAAGTTCAAAAGCAGGACCGGAACTCAACGGATAATTGTTAAAAATGGTCCAGTTGTAAAAATTCCCATCCTTGCGCAATTCAATGCTGCCTGTCCCAATGCCACCCATGGCGATGCCACTTCGGACACGCGAACTCGACAAATACGTTTCTTTAATCGGCGTATTATTCTGCTGCGAAAAACAAAGAAAATTGGAAAAGAGCCATCCAGCGAGCAGTACTTTTGAGGATCTAAATTTCATTTATGGTTCATTAAAAATTTAACAGATTCTGTTTTTTTCTTTTTACAATCAACGTCTCGTAAAGCAACGTGTATTCTGAATTGTATTCGGGATGTCCCTCCACTTCGAGTACCAATTTAAACCGATCGGTTTGCCAATTGGGCAGGATGCACCGAACCGTGGGTCCTGCAAGGTTCGTATTTTCATTTAAAGCGTCAAACTCCCACGTCAACAAGATTCGTTCTTCTTTATCAGCCACCAATTTCACGAGCATTTTTCCTTTATTGGAGCGTTTAGCCACATCGTTCAACACCCATAGATCGGCTACAAACTCTTCTCCTTCGGTGTATTTTAATTTTTTCAAACGTGCCGAAGCCAGAAAGGGTCGGCAGGCATTTTTGACCGCATAAAAGGCTGGTTTTGGCTTGTTGGGCCAATTAATGAGGCTGTTGTTGGCGGCAGTGGGCCAAGGTTCATTGAAACACCAATTCAAGGCCATGGAGCAATACAGTTTTTGGCGGCGAGCTTCTTCGTATATGCATTTATAGCCCTCCGACTGAATCAATTGCCCATTGGCAACGAGCTCTTCCAGGTTTTGTGCTTCGCCAAAATAGTCGGTCAACATCTCGGGCATTAACCAAGTACTGTCCACCCAGGCTTTGAAAGCATGATGGCTCTGCCAGGACGTTCCGCGTTTTGGTGGCCACAGTTCATTTTCGGGAATAATGGTTTTAAGCACTTCGACCGATGCGGGAGAAGGCACACCAAATTCCGTATATGCCGTGCATTTCGCTTTTGGCATCCATTCGTAAACTTCCTTTTTGGTTTGCCAATCGCGGAAAAGATAATGCCCATGCCCCATGCCCATCAACGGTGATGTCGCAATGTATGGGGTGGTTGGGTCAAGTTGATAACACTGGCTGTTCAACAACCGCAAAGCCAACGATTGGTTGGTCATTTTGCTCCAATTATTGAACAACTCGTTGCCTCCACACCATATTGCCAACGAAGGATGCTTTTTCAATCGGTTGATAATGGACGTGGATTCTTGTTCCAATAGTTTCAAATAATGTGGCGTTCCTTCGTAATTGTTGCAAGCCAGCGGAAATTCCTGCCAAACCAAAATGCCTTTTTCGTCGCAGAGATCGTAAAAAGCCTCTTTGTTGACAATGCCGCCGCCCCAAACGCGAACGATGTTAAAATTGGCTTCCTTGACCCTACTCAGCAATTCATCGTACCGTTCCGTTGTAATGATTCCAGGGAAGATTTCAGGATTCACCCAATTTGAACCTTTGCAAAAAATCTTCCGTCCATTTAGTTCGACTTGAATGGGCGCTACGCTTTGGCTTTTGGGGAACTCACTCGGCTGGCTCCATGCGCCCTCATTCATCACCAGTTGTACCTTTCGGAAACCAATTTTTCGGGTGTGTTGCTGAATCAGCCTTTCCTTTTTATCAAAAAGCCTCATCTCCAACGTATACAAATAGGGGTTTCCATGGTCGTGGGACCACCAGAGTTGAATGTTTTCAATGGAGTCGGTCAAGAGTTCCGTGTCGGTCGAAAATGGTTTCTTCTTCTCAAAAACCACCTTCGAATTTGCATCTGTAATTGAAAAAACATACCTGCAATCCTGAAGATTTGTGCCCGAAATCCGAGCGGCTATTTTTGCCGTCTTCAACGCTTTATCAAGCGTATAACTGAAATCGACATCCGAAACGTTGGATTGATTTCGAACGACCAAGCCGGTTTCGTCCCAGATCCCAACCGGCACCAAGCGAGGATGCCAATCCCAACCATAACTGACCGCAGGTTTGACCGATTGCGACGCCTGTGTCCTGTCGGCAGGAAGCTTATGCAATTTTGGTATGGGAAAAATCTTGACCAACAACTCGTTTTGATCTTTAAGATACGAGGTTATGTCCAATTCGACCGGCGTAAACATCCCTTCCTGATAAAACAACTTTTCACCGTTCAGCCAAATTTCAAATTCGTAATCGATGCCTTTTGAGACAAAGAAACAGTGTTGATTTTCTTCCAATACCGGCTTGCTGAATGCACTTCGGTACGTGAAAAATTGGTCTTCCATCCACCCATAATCTTTCCAGTTTTCCGCATAATAATACGGACCATACTGGAGTGCCTTCGCCAAATCGAGTTGGACGGCACCTGGTACTACCGCTGAATACCAAACCGTTGGGGTTTCAGCATTCGTTGATGCATGACCAACAGACCATGCTAATGGGGAAATCTCACTCTTATCGTGGTTTTGCGCAGTGTTTGTCATCGTATTTAGCACAGACAATAATAGTAAAAAGATTTTTGTGTTTAGACTAAAACTAATACTTTTTTTACTAATTGCATCCATTTTACAAATGTATTTGTTTGAAGATTACTATAAACATATTATACCATCAAATATTGATACTATTTCTACACCAAATCCTTTATTAAACACTTAATATTCTGATTATTTGATGTTTAATAACAATGCAAAAATCTCCTGTATTTGGTTGATTCATAAAAAACAAATAACTTTATCGTACGAAAGAACACCGCTTTTAAAGCAGGAGAAGGGTTGGTCTTGTCCAACGAACGTGAAACGCATCCTTTCCAATAATGACGTATTTTTTACAGCATCGCCCTAACCGTGTAACACAGCAAGAACCTCAAAGCTCTACAAAAAACACCATCATGAGAAAAATAATACTTCTTTCGCTTTTATTATTATGGGGTGTGCATCCGGGGTTTTCGCAGAATACGTATTATGTCTCCACTCAAATCGGAGCATCGGATGCAAATGCAGGAACACTATCCAACCCATTTGCCACCATTCAAAAAGCCATAACGGTGGCGGTAGCAGGCGATTCTGTAGTATTGAGAGGTGGTACCTATACATTAACGTCACCGTTAACCATAAAATACATCGGCAACGCCTCCAAATGGACCGTTTTCGCAGCATTTGAAGGCGAACTGCCGGTAATAAGTGCGATCAATGTTCCAGTAAAGAAAAAAGCCTCTACACACATAACTGCGCCGGGAAGTAGTGACGAGGGTGCTTTTATGATCTACGATGCGGCTTATATTCGCATTCGAAACATCAAATTAAAAAATTCTCACAATGGAGGTTTTAATATTCGTAAGTCTTCCTACATTCAAATCCTCAATTGCAGCACTGACAGTACGCATTGTATGGGCATTAGCGCCTGGTATAGCCATCACATCCTAGTTTCGGGAAATAGCGTCAGAAGAGCCAGCACGGTTTCGATGGATGATAATGGCGACGGCAAAACCGGAGCTCACGAAGCCATCTCATTCGGTGGAGTTGAGCATTTTGTAATTGAAGGAAATGAGATTTCTTATGGTGAAAACGAGGGAATAGATATTAAGCAGGCTAGCCAATATGGCATTGTCAGAAACAATCACACCCATCACAATGCTCGACAAGGAATTTATGTGGATGGCTACCCGTATTATGTCACCAATGCAACGGAGGCCATACCTCATACTCAAAGCGATTCCTTAAAATGCATTGAAGTAAATAACAATTTGGTACACGACAACAACATGGGCATTGTTGTGAGTTCCGAAGGCGGCACTCCGGTCGATTCAATCTTGATACACCATAATCTCGTGTACAACAATTCAAAAGCAGGAATTCACATTGCATCGTATTTTGGTAAAAATGGTCCGCGCAATGCCATCGAAGTGTATAACAATACCGTATATTTGAATGCAACGATGCGGGAATATTGGTGGTGTGATGGGGGCATCTTTTTGGAAACCAGAAACATTCGGAAAGCCGTAATCCGCAACAACATTTGCGCATATAATGGTGATTTTCAAATTGGAACAACCCGCGAAGTGTTGGCCGACGGATTTGCCCAAATTGATTACAACCTGATTGTTGGCGAAATGAATACTTTCCCAAGAGCAATCCGCCAGCTAAAGGACACCAAAGCTGACAGCACCATCTATGCTCAAACAGGCAATTTCTCAGTTCAGTATGACCCAACTCTTGAAAATGCGAATGCAGCTGATTTTCATCTTAAGGACGGCTCACCAGCGATTGATGCCGGGAATCCACTTCCAAGATACAATGATCCGGACGGTTCCCGCAATGACATGGGTGCATTTCCATTCATGCTGACCAATGCAAACAACGAATTAAAAACTGCTTCGCTTTCCTTTTTTCCGAATCCTACGAGCGATGTCTTGTTTGCTGAAGGAGTCTGTGGGCTTTGCTCCTATTCCATATTCAACACCAATGGTCAAGTCGTAAAAAAGGGGGAAATGGACACTTTTAAAAACGCTGGATTAAATGTATCCACTTTAGATTCAGGATTATACCTAATTCAAATAACAGGACCGAACGAAAAAACAAAATTCGGAAGCTTTATCAAAAAACAATAAACTTCTCCGAACAGCATCAAAACACAATAAGGTTATGAATACACCCTTTTTTCGAAAACCAATTTTAATAATAAGCTCATTATTAGTTATTTGTACCACCTTTGCGCAACAGAATTCTATATACACAGAGCGCATTGCCATCAGTCACGATGGCAATTTGGCCGATTGCGACGACATTGGCGCATTGGCTTGGAATTACGCCATCTTATGGTCGTTTGGAGCTACCAGTCAATTGGTTCATCTGGATTACGCCGACAATCTGAACCCTGATGAACCCTCACAATGCCCCAATCAATATGCGGAAATCAAAAAATCGGCTACCGAGGGGCCGCAGCATTTTCCAGGTTTTGATGCTAAAAAGGTATTTGATGTTCAGACAGATTTGGCCGGAGCCATCGCAAATTTTAAAGCTGAAGCCGATGCCAGCGGCCCAGGCAATAGACTGACTTTGATCATTGCCGGACCTGCAGAAGTTCCTTGGCGGTTGATCAATGCCGTTGAGCCTGACAAACGACCATACCTCCAGTGTATTTCGCATGGTGCGTGGAATGCGAAGTATTATTCCGACAACAACATGACCCATTCGTTGGCAACCTTAAAAGCCGATTTTCCAACCGTAAAATTCATCGATTTGGTGGATCAGAACGACAACATTGGAAAACGTTTTCCGGGAATTAAAACATCGTGGGATTTCTTGCATTCCATGCCAACCGTGTGCGGGTTGAACCCATCTGCCTGGGAATGGCTGAAATCGAGAGACTTGAAAAACGGTGATGTTTCGGACATTGGCCTCACCTGGTATTTGCTGACCGGCAATGACAAAGTCGCTCCAAAAGAGGTGGAAAACCAATTTAAAAATCCGGTTTGTAAAAAGACCTGGAACGTGGTTTATCCAAAGGATGCTTTTACCGACGATGCGATGCTCGATTTGCGTTATTTGAATGAGCAGTTTGCTGGGGAACATGGGTTTATCCGTCAATCAAAGGATGGCGAATCGTTTGTAAGAGCCGACGGAAAGCCCATTCGGTTCTGGGCAGCCAACGTGTCGGATCAAACAGCCAGAAAAGGGTTGAACCACTTAGACAGCATGGCACGGTATCTATCCAAAATCGGTTTCAACATGGTGCGCTACCACGGTCGGATCAATCCAAAAGCGGAAGGCAGCAAGTTGGAGGAACCCGACAGTGCCGAAATTCATCGGATTTGGCGGTTTGTGGCAGCCATGAAAAAGCAAGGCATTTACGCCACCATTTCCCCATTTTGGGCGCACAACGGGCACATGGGCGGTCACATTCGTAAGGAATGGGGCTTGGACGGTTATGCGGACAAAGAAGCATTGTGGGGGGCAATGTACTTTAACGACAAACTCAAGAATGCGTACAAGGAATGGGTGCGCGAACTATATACCAAACCGAATGCCTATACCGGAATCGCACTCAAAGACGAACCGGCGGTGGCCATTATTCAGATAAAAAACGAAGATGGCGTGTTTTTTTGGACCATGCAAAACATGAACCCCAGTTTGCGAAAAATCATTGAAGAGAAATTTGCAACGTGGCTGGTCGCTAAATATGGTTCCCTAGCAAATGCCAATACGCAGTGGGGTAAGGAGAATGTGGATGGAGATGACCTTTCCAATGGAAAAGTGGCGTTGTATTCGACATACGATATGACCATCACTCAAACCGGAAACAAAGCCACCCGACTAAAAGACCAGGTGCAATTTTACGCCGAAACACAGCGTAATTTTTATCGGGAAATTCACGATTTTTATCGGAACGAGTTGGGCTGCAAACAGTTGATCAATCCAAACAACTGGCGTACCGCCAACACCCCGCGCCTTGACGATTTGGAACGCTGGACAAACGCAGCCTGTGAAGTGATTGCCACCAACCGATACATGGATCCGGGGCATGTGGGTGAAAATTCGGGCTGGCAGATTAAAGCGGGACAAAACTATGTGGGTGCTTCGGTGCTTAAAACACCGGACCAACTGCCCATCAATGTGAAACTAATCGTTGGAAAGCCAATGATCATTACCGAAAGCGGCTGGAACATGCCCAACAAACATCAGGTGGAAGGGCCGTTTATGATTTCGAATTACCAGTCCTTGAACGGCGTTGACGGTTTTTATTGGTTCAGCATCGACGACATCGGCATCAATCCAAAACCCTATTTCAACATCAAATCGGAAGCGGATTCGGTGTCAACAATGTACCGCTGGAACCTTTCCTCGCCCGGAACGGTGAACATGATGCCAGCCAATGCCCTATCTTACAGGATGGGATATGTGAAACAAGGCAAAACGGTGATACATGAAAACAGGACAACATCGGCTTTGTTTAACCGTGAATTGCCGCTGATCAATGAAGATACGCCCTTTGACCCCAACCGAGATACCGAGTTTGTAAAATTCGATAAATCCGAGAAAATCGGAATGACACCGTTGGCCTTTTTGGTGGGCAAAGTCACTGCAAATTATGGGGCAACCAAGAATAGCTCCTACCTTTCGAAAGACCTTGCAACATGCATCAACACCGCTCAAAAAAGGGTGATCAGTACCACCAAGGAATTGGAATTGGACTATGGGAAAGGTATTGCAACCGTAAATTCGCCTTATTCACAGGGAGTTTGCGGCTTTCTAAACCAACAGCGTACTTTTAATTTCAAAACCGTAACCATTCAGTCGGACAATGCGTTTGCAAGCATTCAGGTGGTATCGATGGACGGAAAACCACTTGCGACTTCCGGCAAGATCTTGATTCAAATTGGAACCGTATTTTTATCAACCAACTGGAGCGAAACCGCCAGCGAATTTACGGTAAACAAGAAGAAAGAAACCGGCTTTGTGATCAACGACGTGGGCACGATGCCTTGGCAAGGTCAAAACGTGGACGCAAAAATCAGCATTAACAACCGTTCCGTTTCCAAAGTGACACTGCTTGATGCAGCCGGTTACGCTGTGCAAAAATGGAACGTTGAAAAAACAAACAATGGTGTAACTTTAACGCTGCCTTCGAATGCCATGTACCTCATCCTAGAATAATAATCAGACCTTCGTAAATAAGCGGTTAAGCCCAAAATAGCGTCAAAACCGCAAAACCATGTGTCAACTATAAAACTATACTTCCAATGAAATCGATCAAACAACTATTCACGCTACTGTTCGTCCTATTGTCTGGACCTGTTTTTACAGCGAACAACGGATTCATCATTCAAAATGTTTCGGGCAGAACCACCCAATCGCTCAATGGCAAATGGAATTACATCGTTGACCCGTACGAAAATGGGTTTTACAACTACCGCTTGCAACCGTTTGACGAATTGGCAAATCCCGGTAACGGTGCTTTTTTTATGGATTACCAGCAAACCGACAAAAGCGAATTGATCGAATACTCCTTCAACAATTCCCCAACGCTCACCGTACCAGGTGATTGGAATTCGCAGCAAGAAAAGCTCTTCTATTACGAAGGAACCGTTTGGTATCGACGGCTTTTCGATTATGAGAAATCGGCAAAAAGCAATCGGGTTTTTGTGCATTTTGGGGCAGCCAACTACGAAAGTCATGTGTATTTGAATGGTAAGAAACTGGGGAAACACATTGGTGGCTTCACGCCATTCAACTACGAAATCACGGATTTGCTCCAAGAGAAAGGCAACTTTTTGGTCGTAAAAGTAGACAACAAACGTAAAAAGGAAGCGGTACCCACTGTAAATACCGATTGGTGGAACTATGGCGGCATTACCCGGGATGTAACTTTGGTGGAAGTGGCCGAAACCTTTATCCAAGACTATTCGGTTCAATTGAAAAAAGGAAGCCTCAACGAACTAGCAGGTTTTGTTCAGCTGAACGGAAGTGCCAAAAATACAGTCGTCAAAATTGCCATTCCGGAATTAAAACTTACGGTTGAAGCAAAAGCGGATTCCACCGGCAAAGCATTTTTTAGCATCACCGCCAAGAAAATAGACTACTGGTGCCCTGAAAATCCAAAACTTTATACCGTTGAGATTTCGACCAACGAAAACCTGATTTCCGACAAGATTGGTTTCCGAACCATCGAAACCAAAGGAACCGACATTTTATTAAACGGCAAATCCATTTTCTTGCGCGGCATCTGCATTCACGAAGAAAACGCCTTGCGTGGTGGCAGAGCCTATTCCATGTCCGATGCACAAATGCTGCTGAATTCAGCCAAGGAGTTGAATTGCAATTACGTCCGCCTGGCACATTATCCGCACAGCGAAAACATGGTGAAACTGGCCGATGAAATGGGCATTTTGGTGTGGGAAGAAAATCCGGTGTACTGGACCATTCAATGGAACAACCCGGACACGTACGAAAACGCCAAACAGCAACTTACCGATGTGATTTCCCGCGATAAGAACCGTGCGAGTGTCATTATTTGGTCCATGGCCAACGAAACGCCGGTGAGCGAAGTACGCACCAATTTCCTGAAAAATCTGGCTGCCCATGCCCGTAGCATGGACGACACACGCCTTATTTCGGCAGCCCTCGAAATCCATTCCGAAAAAGATCCTATGGAACGAATTGTTCAAGACCCGTTTGCAGAATACGTTGATATTGTGAATTTCAACCAGTACATTGGTTGGTACGACGGCCTACCGGAACGTTGCGACAAGATTCGTTGGACCATTAATTACAACAAACCGGTGATGATCAGTGAATTTGGCGGCAGCGCCTTGCAAGGCAAACACGGCGATGCCTTGACCCGATTCAGCGAAGAATTTCAGGAAGACTTATACGACCGCACCTTGAAAATGCTGTCGAAAATCCCGCAATTCAGAGGTGTTTCGCCTTGGATTCTGTACGATTTCCGCTCCCCTCGCAGAATGTTGCCCAACATTCAGGACGGCTGGAACCGCAAAGGCTTAATCGGCGAAAACGGAACAAAAAAGAAAGCTTTTTTTGTGCTGAGAAACTTTTACAACGAGATGGAGAAGAAGGGACTGAAATAGAAAGGAGAACAACTTAAAAATGGGTATATCGTTGCAACATTCCATTGATCTTTTCAAGCTTTTCGCCCATATAGTTCTCATAATAAGTGCCTCCCACATAGTAGCAGGCAAAACCGCCCGAGACTGTTCCCAGAATGGCCGCGTCTTTAAGCGATAGAATTTCCTTTTTCGCTAGTAATTGCTGAACAATGGAAGCAAGGACCGCTCCGACAAAGTTATCTCCACACCCTGTGGTATCGCCCTTTAAACGTACGTCATTTGCGAAATCAGTAGCTATCCAGGAGCATACGGGCAAGGTGGTTTCGATGGCTGCAAATACGGTACCAGAAGAATACAGGTAAGTGGATTCAGCACCTTGGGTAATGATAAAGGCATTGCTGCCGTTTTCCTTAAAAAAGTGGACGGCGTCAAGCAACTTTTGAGTGCCACTGATGCGCAAGGCTTCTTCGTGATCCATGATCAAGACATCGATGAGCGGAAGGCTTTCAGGGGTATTTCCGAGTGCCCAGGGCTTTTCGGGTTGTTGCTTTTGACTGGGGAAATCATAGACCGTATTGACCACCGTCAAGGCTCCTTTTTGTTTTGCTTTTGCCAATAACTCCGTCAACGCTGCATGCAATTTCGGCACAAGTGCGGTTCCACCAAAGACAACGATATCGGAGTTCCAGAAATCATCATCTAAAAAGTCGGATCCAAACTGGGCGGCACACGCCATGTTGTTTATAAAAGTTCGTTCGCCCTTTCCATTTGCAAAATTGGGATCGGAAAGGACATCGGTGTAGGGCGTTTCACCATCGAGTACGGAATAATTTTTAAGATTCAAAGGCAATTTCTGAAGCAATGCAGCGATTGTTTTTCCTTTTTCATCGTTGGCTCTTGCACCATAATACCGAACTTCGGCGTCGGTATGGACTAACAATTGCGTACAATTGATGGCACTGACCAACGCTGGCCCGCCAATATTAAAAGCATCGAAACGACGCTCGCCGGCAATTTCTTCTAAAATCTGCTTGAACGGTTTTTGAGCAAACGCTTCGAGCTCTTGGGTAAAAACCAGTTTTCCGGGTTCCAACCCGCCATCACCCGACTGGTGCGAGCGGTATTTTTGAAAGGCTTCGGACGAAAAATCAATCGAATTATAGACGAAATCACCCAACCCGCAACCGGTTACCGCTACTTTTAGTTTATTCATACGAAGCTGTTTTTAAATGCCTGAACGCTCTGGGTTACGATTAAAGGTATTGACTGTATTCGCTCGATAAAACATAAAGTGGGACTTCGTCTTCTTCAATTTGAGGGAAGCGGCCAATTTCTTCGTAGAAAAAATTATCGTTGGTATCGTCGTTTACGGTACTCACTTCGCCCACCATCACGGGTGCTTCAACACCATAAAACCGGTGATAAACGCCAGATTCCATGCACACGCTTTGTCCGGGCATGAGCCGAACAAGGGCTCCCGGTTGCAGGGTTTTCACGACGCCATCGATCTTTACCGTAAAGTCTTTGTCCGAAAAACTTCCATCTGGGTTCGATTGGTAAAACTCAATTTCGAGAATTCCACCTCCACGGTTGATGATGTCTTCCATTTTTAGGCGATGGAAATGCATGGGTGTTTCTTGACCAACACCGGCAATCATTATTTTTTCGCAATAGCTCTTTTTGTCTTTCAATAGGTTTCCATTGCGGATGGTAAATAACAGCAAGCCTCTTTTTGGAAAGTCGTCGCTGCCAAAGTCGGTTAAATCCCATCCCAAGACGTTGTCGATAATTTCGGAATGCGTTTCGTACGTTCCTTTCCAATCTGGAGCACTGTACGTTGACCAAACCGGCAAATAAAATTTATGGACTTCAAAAAAGTCTAATGCTGAACGCATCAAGTTGTTTATTTCACTTCGTTTCATAGGATTGGATCGATCTTCAAAATCTCCCATAAGGGGACCTTAAGAACGGATTAAGTGGTTATTGATTCGTGTTTTGAAAATGGCTTCGTGTTTATTGGTATCAAATCCGGCGACTTCTGTTAAGGCCCATTCAAATCCGAACTTCTGAATTTTGATTGAAAAATCAATGTCCTCTTTCATTCGGTTTCCAGCTTCATCGGTCGCTTTAAAAAAACATCCGGCAATAAATGCATTGAAAATGCGATTGTAAGGCATTTCCAAATCGATTGCCAAATGAATGGCCCCAGCCAAACGGTCGTCAGCACTGAGTTTGCGCATCAAATCGCAACCTACTCTGTAAATGGTATCGCCCAACGCACGGTTTTGGAAACGGGATATCAAATCGTCGGTATGCACCGTCAAATCTTCCAACGTAAATTCTTCGGGATATCTTTTTTGCAAAATGTCCGCAGCTTGCAACATGGTGTCACGTACCACCGTTTTAATTTCAGATACAGCCAGTGCTTCGTACAAATACACGAACTTCGGATTGTACATAAACCCTAAATAGGCAGTCGTGGCATGTCCCAGATTATGAATAAACAGTTTTCGATCCACCCAAGCCTTCATGTTTTCCTTTGGTGCTAAACCGGCAATGTCCGGAATGGGGTTTCTGAAAGCCAATTTGTCCAGAATCAAGGTGTTATATGGTTCGGCGAAAACTTGTAAGACGTCGGCTTCCATGTCTTTCTGAAGCATGATGGGCACCATTTTACCGATGCTGGTTTCCACCAAACCGACCAAGGTGTCGAATGGATAATCGGTGGGCAACAAGGGCTTCAACTCCGTTCGAAAATAATCCGCTGCATGGCGCAAATTCTCAGCTATAATAATGTCCAACGGCGAATGAGGCATTTCTTTATATCGGAGCAATAGTCCTTTGGCAATCAACGGAATAGCATTTGGCAATCCCTGCTGCCCAATGGAAACAGCCACGATGGAAGCGGTTGCAATTTCAAAAACGACGGCTGGTTCATCACTGGCTAAAATGCCTCGTACATGGTTGATTGTCAGCACTTCATCCTGATTAGACTTAATAATGACAGCGTATTCCTTTCGGCTGTTCAAGGCATCGATCACCGGTTTAAACACATCAATAAAGACCACTTCGTAGCCGCCTCGGCTAAATAATTGGCCAATAAAGGAACGACCAATTTTGCCCGCTCCGAATAGTACTATTTTTCGATCCTCAATCCCTGACTGGGCATTTTGGAGTATTGTTTTCTCTTTGATCATTTTTTTCAATCACCATTCAAACTTCTAAAACCCTTTCTATGAATTCCGGACACGTATTCCACTATCTTGCGGCGGATGCATCCTTTCATTTTAGAGGGATGTTGAAAACCTTCGTTTCATCGGGGCTCAAGCGAAATATCTTTGCGTTTACGAGTTTGTTTTCGTTCCATGCAACGGTTTTGGACTGCTTATTCTCCACCAAAACTGTAAAATTAGCCTCAAACTTGGTGGCATTTGCAACTTTTATTCGAACTTCCTTGGTAGTTATCGAAACGATTTGAGCCTGTAACTGATCGAATGTGTAACAGGTTTTTAGTTCCACATCCACATAAATCGACGGCAATTCCACCGCAGTAAGCAACATCGACGTTTCTGCCCAAGTGGAACCAGCTTTTAGTTCGCCAATGCCTTCGAACCAGTCGGTGGTGCTCACGCGTTCATTGATCCAACCGGCAGGCATACCGGCAATGCTGCGTGTGGGATGCGACATGAATTGCGGAAGGGCTTGCGTAATTTCTTGGAGTAGTTTCAAATAAACCGGGTTGCTGGTGGCGCGGTAAAGCCGTAAAAGTGCCAACCCTGAATGCGTACAAATGCCAGGTGATCCGTGTTTATTCTGAGTATTGGCAAACACCGCACCGGTCGTTTTCATTTTCAATCGACCAAACAAACAACTGTCGGGATAGGCATAGTCGTAACTCATTACCCAGGTCGAAAACTGAGCAGCCATTTCCTGCGCATGGTTCAACCATTTTTTATCGCCTGTCTTTTCGTAGAGTAGGGCAAAAGATTCCAGCATGGCATACCCCGATTCACTGTCCGGATTTTGCATGGCATCGCCAGGCCCACCGCAACTGATTCCTTGGGAAATATAGTCATCGTACAGCTGTTGCGCCGATTGTTTTGCAACTTCTAGAAACGCTGGGTTCTTGAAATAATCGGCTGCCAACACCAAGGCTGCAGGCACAATGGCTCCTGAGGTTGAACCCCCCACCACGACATCGCCGCTCTGGCTATCGATAAATTGTCCGAACTGCCCCCATTTATCCCAAAGCCGCACAAAAGCATTGGCAACTCCCAAGGTGCCTTGCTCCCATTGTGGATTGATGGGTATTTGCCGAAGTCTCATCAAATCGAATTGCTTGATGAGGTAGTACAAGGCATCGCCGCTTTTGCGCACCAAATGCCAGTTCTTGGCCTGAGGTTTACGCACATCGCCGCCATACCATTTGTTGCCTTTTTCACCACTGTCCCAGAAAAAGCCCGAAGGCGAGATACCATTCGGAAAAAGCCAGTTGAAATTGGCAACGACGTGCTGAAGGGTGGTCGTATCTTTTGAAAAAAGCAAGGGATAGGTCGAAATCATGCCGCCCGTCCAGCCAATTTGCCAATCCTGCAAGAAGTTTTCGCGCATGCCGACGGCATAATAGCCCCATTCAGGAACAAAGTTTTGGGTGTTGAATTTTTGCTCTATGGTCTTGTAACACTCCGAAAAGGGGTAGGTGGCATTGAGTGCTAGACGGCGGTTCAAAAAGTCTCTTGAATAAAGGTATTGGTCGAAAAGCGTTAGAATGTTTTCCGACGGGAAAAGTCGAATGATAAGGCTGAAATTCACTTCGTCACCTACTTTAAAATCGGCAGGGACATCGGGAGAAGCGACCGAATTGTTCGCTATCTCGTATTTGTAGCGTTCGCGCACCAAAGGCGAAACGATGGAAACGCTGCCCCGCTGATTTGCTCCAACTCGCGACTCCTCCACATTGATACCGTAATCGCCCCACTTATTCCGTTGATCGGTAACAATGAGCGCTCCAAGTCGTTGAGTCGGAGAATGAAACCCAACGCATGGAAGGGTCATCCCACCGCTGCGCTCCTGCACCAGGGAAGGCCCCTCGGCAAGGTTCAATCGAGGCACATCCGAAAGGAGCATCGGTTTGGTAGGGCCAATATCGCGTGCATCGTTTAGCTTGGGTGAATAAGGAATTTGACGCGACCCGTATCGATTGCCATTGTACAAGGCAGCCGGCATCAAGACGTAATTTTGCTTGGACCATTGGTCGAAATCACATTCGACGGCCACTGCACTGGCCTTTTCAACACCCTTGACCAGTCTAAAGAAGATTTCACAAAATACCACTCCGTTTTTAAGATCGGTCAAACGGCTTTGAATGGTCCAAACACCATTTTGAGTTTGTAAGGTACGTGTGGTGTCGGGCTTTAAGCAGCCAGTCAACGAAAAGCTGTTCGTTAATTTATTGTACAAACCATAGTCGTAGTTGTTCACGCAAAACCGCATCGATAGTTGGTGTTGAGCAAACAATTCCTGAACACCTGCTGCTTGAAGCAAGAGATAATGCAGTGAGAAAAGAAGGATCAGCAATGGTTTCATGGTTTGTTTTTGCGTTTCGTGTTCTCTTTAAGGCCTTAGGGGCTTAATTTCTTATACCGCATCAACGCCTCGACAAAATAATAATCGGCGTACGTGAGTGGCACGTCCACTTCACTATTTCTTAAAAAGAATCCGACACCATGTTTTAAGATGAAGTTTCCATTTTCACCAACAGAAGCTAAATAATCGGGCGACGAAAGCGTTAACAGTTGGGTTTCGGCAGCTTTGAGGAAACGCTTTGAGTCCTTGTTCGTTGCAAAACCGCTCAATTCAATCAATGCCGAGCACATCACAGCTCCGGCAGAAGCATCGCGAAGGGCATTCGGTATGTTTGGCGCATCAAAATCCCAGTAGGGAATCAAATCTTTGGGCATTCGAGGGTGGTTGAGCAGAAAGTTGGCAATGCGAATTGCTTGATTCAAAAAACGGGGGTCTCGAGTTTCACGGTAAGCCACTGTAAAGCCATAAAGAGCCCAAGCTTGACCCCGCGCCCAGGATGAAGCATCGCTAAATCCCTGAAAAGTGCCCTTCGATTCGACAGCTCCAGTCATTTTATCGTACGAAACCACATGATAACAACTGGCATCCGGTCGAAATTGATTTTTCAGGGTTCCTTCGGCATGCGCAAGTGCGATTTTGTAATACAGACTATCGCCCGAAAATTTGGTGGCATTGAAAAGCAATTCCAAATTCATCATATTGTCGATAATCACCGGGTATTGCCATTTCCCCCAATCCCAAGAGCGTATTTGGCCGACGATAGGATTAAATCGGGTTGAAAGTGAACGCGCCGCATTGACAATTATATTCCGATAATCGGCTTTGGGGTCAAGTCGGAACGCATTGCCGTAACTGCAATATATGATAAACCCGACATCGTGATTGTCAGTGGTAAATTGCTCGCCCTTGATGCGTTCGGAATAAAGCTCAGCATCCGATTTTAGCGCTGCACTTTTGCTGTATTCGTACAAATACCAAAGCGTTCCGGGGAAAAATCCACTGCACCACCATTTGGCGTCGCTGGTGATCAACACGCCATTTTTGTCGAACGATTTTGGTACTATTCCGGCTTGCGATTTCAGCTTTTCAGCCATCAAACGGTATTGTTTTACAGCAACAACAAGGCTGTTGTCCACTGCTTCTCGTACCTTCCGATTGGAAGAAAACAAGGGTTGTGATGCTGTAACACCAACCATCAAAAGAATTAGGAATGCTGCTTTTAGTTTTTTAATAACCATTTTTAGTATCCTTTTTTTAATTCATTTATCGAACGGGATGCATCATTCTATCCATTTCGATTCCGGCAAACAATACCGCAAAAGTGCCATGCGTATCGTTATCGAAAAACGGGCGATTGATGTAGTAATTCACATCCTCGGAGCAGTAAGTGCCCATGCAGATGTTATGTACCGTTCCGTCGGGTTCTATCTGTGTTTTGAGGGCTTCCCAGGCTTTGGCAGCGATTGGCTCGTAGGTTTTTCGGTCCAGCCAGCCGTTGGCAACGCCACGTGCAAGGGCCATTGTAAAAATGGCAGTGCCCGAAACTTCTTCTTTTGAGTCGGGGCGGTTCAACACGTTGTACCAAAAACCACTGGCCGCCTGCCATTTAACGAGCGATTTCACATGCGTTTGAAAATGTTTCAAAATGGGTTTGTAGTACGGACTGGAGGTTGGTAACACGTTCAGTACTTCAGACGTAGCCCATATACCCCAACCGTTGGCACGCGACCAATAGGGCAGTTTTACATTGGGACGATCGGAATAATTGGCATGCATGTACAGATTGGCATCCGCATCCCAAACGAATTTCTTAAATTCCAACACCTGCTTGGCAGCATCGTTCAGGAAAAGGGCTTTCTCCTTTTTATCCTGCACATAGTTCGATGCTTGTACCAAAAAAGGAATGCCCATAAACATATCGTCCACCCAGGTGGTGTTTTTAACAGGGGTCGTGCGGGTATAGACATTGCTGCCTTCAAAACGGATTTGTTCGTCTTTGGCATAGTTCAGCATGTCGGCTATGAAGGTTTCGTAAGCGGCTCTATTCGGAAAACTGGTTTCTTTTTGCAACCGATAAATGAGCGGCATGGAAGGCGCCAAGGTGAAGTCGAGCAACGGTGTCTTCAGGATGTAATGGTTGGCCGACTGAAAGGCATTGAGGGTTTTCACCTGGTAATTCACAAACGGGATTCCATTGATGTGAAAATCGCAAAAAGCGGTTGCCCAGGTGTTGTAGGTCGGGTTTTTAGTAGCTTCAGAAAGCGTTTGCATGGCCCAAGCCACACCGCCATTGTGGTAATTCCAGTTGTAGTTTGTACCCCAAAGTTTTGGGTCAATCACATTTCCCAGCACTTCCACCTTCGGGATGGTCCATGTAACAAGCTGATTGTTAATGCCATTGTACATCTTTCCAAAAACCAATTCCGATTCGATGGTTGCCGTTTGGATCGCATCGATGGGTAACGGACCAAGGATCAACCAATTTGAAATCTCAGCCACCTTTTCATCCACATTCTCCAACTTGGTCAAACCAATGGATGGATACGACATCGCGTTTTCTGAGATGGCGCCCTTATCGCTGGGAGGTTGCATGTAAAAACGCCACTCGCCACCCATGGTTTGCGATTCAATAAGGAGGTTGTTAATCCCTTTTTTTAGAGGTAATTCCAACTTTATGGGCAGCTCCAAATCACGTTCGTCCAGTAAGATGTGCACCGTACGCTGACCAGTTTGTTGGTAAAGCACTTGGTTGTTGAGCATGATTTTGCAAGCATCGCTGTGTTCCAATTGGATGGGAAGCGTCTGGTCGGATTCAACCTCCAACTGAGTATATGCAATTGCAACAGCAGGTTGACCGAGCCCAAAGGTCCGCCCGAAATCAACACAAACCACCTTATCGAATTTGGTGGTAGCGGATTGAACTTCCAGACGGTATTTAAAAGGGGTGTCGCGTATCAACTTATCGCCAATAAGGCGAACAACCTGTAAGGGTTGCGCGATTTCTAAAACATTAGGCGTGGAAGCGATGGAGGAAAAAAAGGGTACTAAAAGAAAAAAGGGAAGTATAAAGGTGTATTTCATTATTTGATAAACCTTAAACAAATGTTGTTATAAAGTGGGAGAAAAGTTCGTCAAAATGGAGGCTTTTTGTTTACTGCCTTTCAATGAAGATTTTATCATCTTCAATGCGGTAGTTAAACTTGGCAACCTCCGACAATACATTGAGCATTTTGGTCAACGATTCTTTTCTGTTGAATTTCAACGTGTATCGCTTCATCGCAAGGCCTTTGTCTTTAATATCCACCGTTTTATCAAACGCATCGGAAATGACAGAAAGGATGACCTCCAACGATTCATTATCAAAGGTGAATTTACGGGATTGCCAAGCCAATGCCTGATCCATATTTTCCACTTTTCTTACACGGATAGTTGCATCTCCACCCATCAGTTTAGCCTCTTCGCCAGGTTTTAATAGGACGGAATTCTTTTCATGATTTACTGCAAATTGGATACTTCCTTCTTGGAGCAATGCTTTTGTGTACGTCTCATTTTCAAAAGACCGGACTGAAAATTGAGTCCCTAAAACCGTAATCTTTCCATATTTGGTTTCGACCGTAAATGGATGGGTTTTGTCTTTTGCAACATTAAAAAAAGCTTCTCCTTTTAATACAATTCTTCGGTTTTCCTTGTAATTTTTACGATAGGTGATGGACGATAAGGAGCGTAATGAAATGATGGTCCCATCGGAAAGATTCACATTCTTGACCGTTTCCGATGCATTAGCAATAATAATCTGTTGATGTTCATTATAATAATTGAATCCTAAAAAACTCACGGTAAGCAAAACGGCAATCGTTGCGGCCACTCTAAAGGGCATCGTTGCAAAAAAGTTCGTTTTTCGAGTGGTAGGTAGGGTTACCTCTATAGGAAGGTCAATCCTCCTTTTTATATTCTTAAATGAAGCAGCAATATCTTCCTGACTAAAAATCAATTTCGTTTTGAATCTAATTTTTAGAAGATACGATTGCACTAGATTTTCTTTCGTTTTCATTTTCTTGTCAAGTCAAAATTGTATTTTCAAAAGTATGACGTATATCAAAGCGAATCACCTTAATGGAAACAAATAAAAATAGCTAACAAGCTGATCAAATAGATTTTTTTTAATAAAACGGTGATTTTTTTATAGGCAATCGCCACTTGAGCTTCGACCGTTTTTCGCGATAAGTTTAAGATTTCAGCAATTTCTTTATAACTTAACTGATCATTCAGTAACATTTTAAATATGATCTGACATTGAGGAGGCAATAAATCGACCGCCTTTTGCATATTTGTTCTAAATTCTTTCATCTCCAATGGCGAAAGGATGGAATCTTCCACATCCGGAATGTCAATTTCGTAGCAATTGGTATCCGGTTGGATGCGAATGGCATTCTTCCGAATTAAATCGATGGATAAGTTTTTAGAACAGGTATAAAGGTAGGATTGAATGTTTCGTATGCTGGTGAGCCCTTTTCTTTTTTGCCAGAGTGCAACAAAAACATCGGATACGACCTCCTCACAGGATTCTTTGTCTTTGAGGTAGAGGAAAACAAAATTGGCCAAACGCGCATAATACATTGAGTGTAAGGTTTCGAATGCATTCAAATCATCCTCCTCACACACGCGTTTCCACAATTCTTGACTCTCAGTATTCATACGCTAATCATTGCCAAAATGAATGTCGAATGCCATTCCTTGGCTTGTCCTGCCAACAGCGGATAAAGATAGGACTTTTCGATTATAGTAATCGCATTTTTAAGGTTTTAAAACTGGATATTCGCACCAACGCTTAAGGACATGATACCAAAATTGCTTCCGACATTGCCGGGTGAGATATTGGCATCTGCACCCGATGCCCCCATGGATATTTCAGGATCACCATTCTTAAAATGGGTAAACGTTAAAAGATTCTGAGCCTGCAATTGGAGACGAATGGAGTTTGAAGCAATTTTTGAAGCCAACTTCTTCGGTAAGGAATAATACAGCGTGAGGTTTCTCAATCTCAAAAAAGAACCGTCAACCAGATACCTTGAGTTTTCTCGGGTTGCCATTTGAGAATTGTATAAAAGAGGAACAGCACCAGTAGGGTTTTCGGGAGTCCAATAATCTTTCAAACTTGAATATTTATTTTGCACATCGTACGTGGAAACATAACTTCCTTGCCTTAAACCCGTATGATAAAACCAGTTACCTGCCTGAAAGGAAAACAATACCGACAATTCCCAATTTTTATAATTAAAGGTGTTGGTGACACCCCCGTAAAACTTGGGATAGGGGGTTTTATTGGTGATCAACACGCGTTGTTTGTTGTATGTGGTCAAATCCATCAGTTCCGCATCTAATACCGTTCCTGTTTTTTGTCGGTTGTTTTCAGGTCCGGTCACTTCGTAAATCTGTTCATGTCCGGTAGTTGGATTGACTCCTGCCCAAAGCGGCAAAAAATAAAGTGCCAACGGATGGCCCACGTAAACGCGGTTTACACCTTTCTCAATATAATTTTGTTGGGTTGAAAGCTTTAAAACGTTGTTCTTAAATGTCGAGATGTTTAAATCTGTTCTCCAGGAGAAAGCGCCTTCCAGATTGCGAGTCGTTACATTCAAATCGATACCCTGATTGGTCATAATGCCTGTATTCAGCGTCACATCCGTGGAAAAATAACCCTGAAAAACGCCAATGTTGTAATTGATCAACAAGTCGTTGCTTCTTTTGTAAAACCAATCAAAGTCAATGACCACTTTGTTTTTGAAGGCAGACGTATTTAGCCCGATGTTTAATTGTGTTTGCTTCTCCCAAGTCACATTGCTGTTTCCAATTCGGTCGAAAACAAAACCCGGACTGCCGGCATATTCACCCCAATTCACTGCCCTGGATTGGGCAGGAAAGTTTCCCATTTCGGCATTGCCCACCAAGCCATAGCTTGTTCTAAGTTTCAGATAATCAATTTGCTTAATCTGTTTTATATACGCTTCGTCGCTCATTAACCAACTTAAACCCATACCCGGAAAAAAGCCCCAACGGTTGGAAGGATTAAAACGGGAAGTACCATCGGCGCGTGCATTTATTTCGGCAAAGTATTTTTCTTGGAAAGAATACTGCGCTCTTGTAAAGAATGAAACAAATCGGAAACCGTCCATACCAGCGGATTGTTTGGTAGATACTTTCTCCGTATTGGCATTGGTCAGTTCGAAATAATTCGTCGGAAAGCCCTCAAAACGAGCCACATTGAAATCGCTGTTGTAGGTTTGCAAATTATTCCCTACCATGAATTTCAAACGATGGATATCCGAAAATTGGGACTTGTAAGTGAGCACATTGTTTGCATTAAGCCCATAATTTAAGGTTCTGGCATAAAGGATGATGCCACTCTTGGTTGGATCGATGGCTTCGTCTTCACGGTAATAATCTTTGGACTGAAAATAGCGGTAACGACGTGTGCCAAGATTCACACTCCATTCCGAACGAAAATCAAGATACTTGGAGGGTTTCAATTGTAGGAAAGCTGAAACAACTTCATTCAACTCTACATTGTCATCCCAGGTTTCCTGCATTTGGTAAAGTGGATTGCTGCCCTTCTTGTCGTTGATGTTTCTGGCATCAAAAAGCTTTCCCGACCCGTCAGGGGCTTGAACCGGCAGCAACGATGAGCGTGTAAATGGCTGTAAAGTAGAAGGATAGGTACTGTTGTCGCTTAAGTTCGCAATCGTATTGGAGGTAATTCCAAACGTCAACCATGGTGTCATCAAATACTCATTTTTAAGGAGTAACGTGATGCGATCACTCGATTTTGATTTAATAAAATCGTGATTTTTGCGGTAGGAGAAGCTTACCAGATACTTACTTTGAGATTGCCCCCCGTTAAATGACAACCTGAAATCGGTGTATTGCATGGGTTGGGTCATGACATCTGCCCAATTCTCCCCATTTGGGTTTTCTGAAAGAAAACGATTCAACCATGCTCGGTTATAGCCTAAAAAACCGGTATAATCGGACGAAAATGGAAAATACTTTAAGGGGTCTGAATCTGATAAATTTTTGCGTTCGGGGTATTTATTGTAATACGCATCGTCCAATACGCGTACCAACTCCGTTCCTTTGAGGTAATTCGGAGGATTGATGATGTAGTTCAACCCAGTTCTAAAATCGACGGACAGCTTTAACGGAGTGTTCAAGTTTCCGTTTTTGGTAGTGACCAAGATAACCCCGTTGGCAGCTCTCGATCCATAAATGGCTGCAGAGGAAGCATCTTTGAGGATATCGATGGACTCAATATCGTCTGGATTAAGGTCTTTCAACACGATGGATTGAGGAACACCATCGACAACGATAAACGGATCGGAGGAAGAATTGATGGACGAGACGCCACGTACTCGTATTTTGTCATTGACGGTATAAACACCAGCAATTTGACCCTGAAAACTGCTTGTGACATCGCCACCAACCGATTGTTTGATGAATCCAGGTTTTAATGAGGAGACGGAACCCGTTAACTCCTTCGTATTTAAAGTTCCATACCCGATGACATGTATTTCGTTGAGCAAGATATTGTTGCTAACCAAAACAACGACCATACTTTTCGATGTTAATGGCATTCTTTTGTTTTTATAGCCCAACATGCTAAAGGTAACTGTTGAATCGGATTTGCCGGCTTCAAATTGAAAAGTACCAAAGTAATCTGTAATTGCTTTAAGGACATTTGTGGAATTATAGATGGATACGCCAGCTAAAGGTTGGTTTTTCTCATCGACGACATTACCATCAAAAAGGAAGTTCTGCCGCTTTATTTCTTTTGGATTGTCGGTCGTTAATTGAGTCAGAAATATATAATAATCAACCATTCGATACTCAATGTTCGATTCGCTTAAAAGGGTTTGTAAAACATCCTTAATGGGTAACTCCAAACAATTAATAGAATACACCTTCAGTTGATCAATCGTTTCATTGTTGTATACAAAGACCAAGTTTGTTTGTTTTTCGATGCTAGTAAGTATGGTTTTAAGTGGTACGTTTTCGTATTGAAGCGTCAACAGCCTTTCTTTTGCTTGAACAAAAGTAAAGGCCGAAAACGAAAGGATGGCAAGAAGAAGGAATCGTCTTGTTCTCATTTTAACATTCAATATATTAAGGTTTTAGTGCCGGATTAAATAAATATTCATTGTTTGGTATGGGGCTATACAATCTATTTGCATTCCACGACAATTCGGTTTCAGTCATAAAGATGGATCGATTTCCCAAGGGGATTTTCCCCGATTTGTACGGTTCTGGCAAATAGGAAGCATACATTGAATTGCTTAAAGAGGCCAACCGAAGATTATCCCAGCGACGCACGTTTTCAAAACAAAGTTCGCGGCCACGCTCATCAATGAGTTCTTTAAACAAATCGGCCTTTGAAATGGACCCAGCGATTTCATCTAATCCGGCTCTTGTCCGAATCAGGTTCAATTCCGTAAGCGCAAAGGGCAAATTATCTTGATGCAAATAGATTTCGGCACGCATGAGGTGAAATTCGGAGGCTCTCAACCAGGTGACATTGGAGGTTGGGTATGCAAATTTCAGTGTTGTCCATTGTCCTGCTGGCGCTTCTTTTCCCTTGTTTTGAGTAAGATAAATCAACTGCTTGAAGCGAATATCTTTTGCGGTATCGCCCCGAAGCCAGTTGTTGCGGAACGTTTCATCAAACACAATCCGAAATTTTGGTTGAGTGATGTCGCCATTCTGCAAATTTTTAAATGCCGTCCATTGAAAACACAACCAGCTCGTAGTAATGGTGGGAAGAAAAGCACTGTTGCCATGAAAAGCCATAATCACCTCGCTGTTGTTTCCGGCTTGATAGTTTGTTTTATCGGTGGTTTGGAAAATCTTGGAATAGGCTACCCCTTGATTTAAGGGAAATTTAGTGGAGATGCCAACCTGATTACCAAGCAAATCATTGATTTGGATCAGTGCGGAATCAAAGTCATTTTTTTGAAAATACACTTTGGCAAGCATGGCTGTTGCCACCTCTTTCTTGCATCGGTATTGATACGCCAGCGGTTCAATGGTTCTATCAAACTTATCGGGAAGCAATTGCTTGGCTTGTTTCAAATCGGCAATCAAGAATTGGTACACTTCCGAAACCGTTTTACGGGGTTCAGCCATATCTTCAAAACTTAATATTGGTTTGCGCCGATAAAGTGTGGATAAGGAGTCTTGGGTAGTGCTGTGAAACTGCCGTCCGACAAAGTAAGCATTGTAATACTCGGTTGTTGCCCGCATCAACAAGGCTTCTCCCAATAATCGATCCGCATTCAACGTGTCGTTTTTAGTTGATAGGGCTGGCAACTTCTGCAAAATTGACTGAGCTATGATGTTGGAATTATTATTCACAAATGACGCCCATTGCAGCAGCATTCCAGCCTGATAATCATTTGTATTGGATTCGTACTTAAAGAAATAGTTTTCACGGGTGATGTTGCTGAAATCTGGTAATATGGTGGTATTTGAAGTGGAAGTCACACAGTCGGATCCTAACAATTCGTCCAATTGAATATTCCCATAATAGTTATTCGCACAAAAAGCGCCATACGCACCATTCATGCAAACGTCCAAATCATTTAAATTGTAGAGTAAAGAAGAAATCTCCTGTGTGTTCTCGTTGCGGATGGAAGATAAGAAATCATTGCAGGAGGTTACGAAGCCTAGCAATAAACACCCACTCACTATTTTTAGTATGGAGTTTTTTTTCCACATTCAACGCAAGACTGGTATAAGATTAAATACTCACTCTTGCAAATATAGGTATTTCAATTAAAAAACACTTACCTTTTTAATCGACCACGACCTTCGCCATGAAGTTTCGTCCGTTTTCCGTTACTTTCACCATGTAAACCCCACTTTGAAGAAGGAGTTGGGTTGCTGTGGCACGCCCTTCCGCCAGTTTTTGACCGACCAGATTGTACACGGCATAGGTGCAACTTTCGGGAGCCAGGATGCTGATCTGGTTGGCGGTATTCATAAACACCTGCGCATTCATCTTTTCGGTTTTGGATACGCCTGTCGTACCGCCCGAAGCCCGAAAAATCAGGCTGAAACGGGAGACGTCGTTGGTCACATCCAAAGTAAAACTGTACGCAGCACCATTGGTCAAATCAAATTCATCATTGGGTTTCAAAGCGTCTTTCAAGATGATTTTGGCGTCTGCCGGAAAGTTCCTCACTTCGCTGGCCTTGATGCTAAAGGTATTGGCGACTGTAGTTTTGAAACCCAGTGCCATGAGCTGATTTTCTGAAAAATCGTTCACCCCATTGATGGCCAATTTTTCGTTGTCCAGCACGGTGTAAATTTCGGGTACCGCTGCACTGTTGGCAAACATCTTGTCCGAATCGTAGGTATCGTAACCATCCGAAGCATTGGTATTGGCATAAATCAACGCCTCATCGGCATATACCGCATTGGAAACCTGCAATCGCAGCTGTTTGGGCGTATTTTGGGAATAGGCTTTCAGGCGGTTGGCGGACATAGTTTGGTCAGCGTGATCGCGGTCGGCATTCACAAAACCAATGGAGCCAGTTTGTCCGGCCGCCACTTTTACCCAGAATGCCTGCATGGGAGGAATCAGATTGCTACCACCGTTCACGCTGGCGCCACCGGCACGATTGTACGTTTGGAAAAGATAAGAGCCGGTGCTTCTGCTGCGGTACCAAATACTGGTTCCTACATTGGTCAGGCTGGCATTGCCCCATTTTAGGTACGATGGATACGGATTGCCCACCAAGTTGCAACCAGTCTGGCTAGCACCGCCACTGGTTAATCCCGTGATGGACTGCGCGCCGGTATTTAAACTGCCACCGTTAAAAGTGACCACCCGGTCGGAAGTGATGTTGGCTATATACCCTTTGCCTATGGTGAGGTCCGTGGAGGTATTGGTAATTTGCGACCAGGCATTCGGCACTGTTTCCACGTAATAATACACCGGATTGGTGGCATTGGCTGCAAACACATTGCTGGTGGCCGCGCTTACCGGGCTTGAAACGTACCAGTTGCGACCGGTGGTGAGGTATTGTTCCACCGTGGGCGGATTGGTAACGCTCAACGTTCCATCCAAATCAATAAACGTGGCGGTGCCATCGGCGACCGAACTTTTAAGGTTGAGGTTGGTAGCAGCGAGCGGGATGCCTGCATTCAACGTCAGTTTTCCGCCTGCGTTTACCGTGAGTGTAGAAGCCGTGGCTGCGGCAGCTACCGTCACTTCATGGCCCACCAACACCTGGATGGCAGCGGCTGAAGACGTTGGCGCCAAGGTGGCACCGATCCAAGAGGCATTATCGACCGACGATTCCCATGTAGCAAGATCCGCCCAGTTGCCCGAAGCTTTGGTGCGGAAATAATCGGTGGCAGTTGTCCCGTAGGTAGAAGTCACCGTGATGGCTCTGCCTGGAACAGAAAGCACTGCATTAAAAGCCGTCGAATCGGTGATGTACGAAGCCCCATCCATCCATTTGGCAAAGGCTTTGCCTGCATTAGTTGCTGGAGCGGTGATGGAAAGTTTGGTTCCTTCGGTAAACGATCCTAAACTAACACCATCCACCGTCACTGGGTACGTCAGAGGGGTCGTGCCACCAATAACGGCATAGAAACCAGCGGCTTGGTCGGCAACACCGTAGAACGTATTTTGAACAGGATTCTTCAGGTACAAATAAGAATTCAACGGTTGACCAGCAGTGAAAGCCACATCGCCCCCATACACAATGGTTTTGTCGTGGTTGGCAAACTTGCGCACGGCAATGTCGCGCCCACCGTTTTTCTGCACCACCCGGTCCACCAATTCGCGGGTTTGAAGCGTCGGGTTCATGATGTAAATCAGTGCGCCGCCATTGTACGAGATTTCAGGCAGAATTTCACGACTAAGTGGGGTTCCGTAAAAGGATTTTCCGGTAAAATAGACGCGGCCATCTTCATCGGCAGCCACGTTGCCATGTTCGGGGTCGATGGTATTACCGGCACCACTTGTTTGACGTGCCGTAAAACTTTGCCCTTCAATCCATCCACCGGTGGCAATGTTCATGCGTGCCACGTAGGTATGAAATTCGGTTCCCACATTCGACAAAGTATGATAATTGTCGCCACCCACAAAACGTACCTTGGACATAATGTCGTAGGGGCTGTACCGCAACGGATGGTTTCCGCCCGAGACTTCGGCCATAAAGTACAGCAAGCCATCGTCGCCCATGCTTACACGGGCTATGCGGGTGTCGGCCATATTATTTTCCGAACGGTTTATCCAGTTGGGCGAAGTCCTGTCGCTGCTCCAGTTGTAACCATCAAATTTTTTGGTACCAGCGAAGGAATAAATCTTGAAACCGGGTATATCCACCGGAAGGCTTGGGGAAACACCGTCGCTCGTATAGACGTTTTTCCAACCCACTTCCACTGCCGACTGCGAAGCTTCGTCGATGCACACATCGTTGGTATATTGCGAAGCACCACCAAAGGAAGTGAGCAAGTTTCCGGCAGGATTCATAACATTGACCGTTACGTTTGCCCATTTTTTTCCATCAAAATCCACTCCAGGAAGCGTTAGCACCACCATATATCCCGTTTTACCGGCGTCGAGGCGATACACGTTTTGAGCAAATGTTTTTGAGAGGACCAATTGATCGGCCAATCGGTTTACTTTCACCAAACCGCTGGTGCCGGCAGCCACATAGATGTTGTCGTTATCGTCAATGGCCAAATCCACGGCATAAGCACCAATTTTAGTAACCGAAAGCACCGTTTTGCCATCGGCAGAAATGCGCACAACAGCGCCGCGCGAGTTGATGGTGGCTCCATTGAGCAAATGCAGCACCGCGCCGTCAGGAATCACGGTTCCCCAGTCGCAAGCCAACACGATCACACCATCCGAAAGCACTTTAGTTCCCCAAACCTTGCCTGAGCCGGCCTCGCCACCCAGGTAAGAAGATGCCACAAAATCGTACACCTTGCGATCGGCATAATTCACCAACACCGAAAGCACTTTGGTGGTCGATTTTCCTCCGTTGTCGGTGGCTTTGGCTTTCATTGAAAAAACGCCCGAAAAAGTAGGTGTCCAACTGACGGTAAAGGGTGCCGCAGACGATTCTCCAATTTTTGAATTTTCAATAAAATACTCCACTTTGGCAATGGTTCCATCCATGTCGTATGCAAAAGACGTTAAATCAATGGCAGTGTTTATGGCTACTTCTGCCGAGTTGGTTGGCGTCAAAATTTTTACAATCGGTTCGGCATTGGGGAAACCGCCGGGACCCGACACCAGGATATCATCCACCCACAAATACTTCCATGTTTGATTCACTAACGGTCTGAACCGAAACAGAAAAGTATAATATCCGCCTATTGGGCAAACCAATGTCAACGTTTGTTGACCGTAACTCGTACCGAATTCGGCACTTAACGTACTCCAAGTCGTATCCGTTCCGGCAATCAATGCCGCCTCCAACTTATAGCCCGAAGCTGTGGTGCTGGCTTTCGCCGAAAAAGCGACCGAAAAAGTGCCGGCCGAGAAATACAAAGGCGTGCTGTATCGAATAAAATTCTTATCCACGGACGATTTCCGGCGCATGGCTTTGGTACCATTCACCCCTTCCCCATCGTACACTTTCCACTCATTACCACCGGCTGTTGCGGAAAACACCCAGTCGGGAGCACTGTCTTCAAAACTTTCGGTAATTAAATAACCCGTGGTGATGGGATTGGAAGTTATAACTAGGGTATCCGAGGTGGTTGACAGACCCGTATTGTCGGTTGAAATGGCATAGACATTGTAAGCGCCCGGATTCGGATCGCTCCAATCGAAGGAATAAGGAGCAGTCTGGTCTGTTGAAACTTTCGACCCATTCACGAAAAACGAGACCTCATTCACCGTGCCATCGGTATCGGTTGCCGAAGCCGAAAGCGCCACCACTGCACCTTGATTGATTGAAATTGGGCCAGCAGGCGCTGTCAGCGTACACGTGGGTGCTACATTCACACCTAGAACGTTCATCGTTGCCGTCATTGTCGAATCGCCTGCATTATCGTATGCTTTGGCATAAAGTGCGCTTGTTCCAATGGGCAAATTCGGAATGGTGAAGTTGTAAGGCGGAGTGGTTAAACTGCCAAGCAGTTCACCCCGATAATACAGATTCACTTTGCTCACCGTGCCATCGGCATCGGCAGCCGTAACGCTCACGGGCAAGGAGGTACCGGCCGTATGCGTGTAATTATTGGCAGGGCTGGTAATAGCCACTGTTGGCAAGAAATTCCCAGTTTCGATCAATTCAAAATTGTCGATGTAGCAGAATAAATAGGTTGGAGCAGCCCCGGTATCGATCACCTTTAAAATGATGTATTTGGTGCCAGCAGGCGGATTCACCATATTGTCGAGGGTAAAGCTGGTGTAGGTGGCATTCAGGGTGGCCGTCCTTCCTACATAGACCTCATTGGCATCCGAAGTTGGCGAGGAATTGTAGTACACCTCAATTTTCCGACTGGTGTTTGAAGCGGTCGCTATTTTTGCCACAAAACGGACTTTGTAAGCTTTACCTGCCCCAAAAGTCACTGCGGGAGAGATGATGTAATTGGGTGAATAAATGTATTTGTTGCGTATGCAATTCGCCGAATTATAACCATCGGTGGTAATGAGCGTATACGAGTTTCCACCTGAACCCGAGAAAATCCACGACCCTTTGCCCGATTCGAAGCCATCGGACAAAATCGTGGTTTGAGCAAATAAACGGATGGCAAACAGGAACAGTGAAATAAGTAGAACGTATCTTCTCATCGGGATCTTTTAAGGTAAAAATATTAATTTTTTATGAAACGCAGCATTGAATACCCTAATGACGGAGATTGGATGGAAATGCCTTAAAGTCTGACTTGATAAACGAAGCAAATTGGACTTTTTAAAACAGAAAGCACGCTAAAAGTTTTATTCTAACTTTTAGCGTGCTTTATGTATAAAAAGGTGCAGAACCTACCTGAATTTAATAAAATTAGAGTGCTACATCAAAGCTATTTCTAACTCTCACATACTTGTTCTGTAAGTTTGGAGTAGATGTTTTAAGTTGCTTATGTTCTATTTTTGAAAAATCTTTTTCTATAAATTCAAGTTTGAAGTTGTCCGGCAACTTTTCAATCTCTTCTTTATTATCTATCAAATAATTGACAAAATCAAATGTCAATCCAATATTTCTTTCAATGGTTTCTTTATGTGTCATCTTATTTTTTATTTAATTTCTTAATATCATTGAATTGCAAAGATATAAAATTGTTTCGTTGGAGGATGTGAATTTAATAAAATACGAATCTAGATTAATGCATTCGTCCCAATAATAATTAAGCGACTGCCGGATTTCACATTTAGTCGTGTCCCACATCTTGCAAATAGAGTTTGAGTGCCAATATATCCTGAAATGGCGCAGAACCTTCCAAAATGTAAATGGTTGCATACGATAAAAAATCCTCGCCAATTTCTTGACGAGGATTTTCGGTTACGGAGCGATTCGAAAGAAACGAAGATTCGAATCAATAGATTTCAAATGAACTCATTTCGGTGATTTCCATCGTGCTAAGAGCAGATTCATTAGGTCCTAACGGCATACTAGCCAATTGAAGGGAAATGTCGTTATCCAATGCTATGCAATCGATTTCGGGCGTGTTGTATACTCGTTTTTGAATGTTATTTTCCATGGTATTTAGTTTTACCTGTTAGTTTACTAGGACTTTCGACGTGAAGCTGCGGCCGTTTTCGGTCACTTTCACTACATAGACGCCACTTTGAAGTTGGTGGGTTGCCGTGGTGCGTCCAGTGGCAACTTTCTGGCCTACCAGATTGTACACGGCATAATTGCAACTAGCCGGAGCAAGGATGCTTAGCTGGTTGGCGGTATTCACAAACACCTGCGCATTCATCTTTTGGGTTGTCGGTACGCCTGTCGTGCCGCCCGGAGCGCGGAATATCAAACTGAAACGAGTAACATCATTGGCGACATCCGAAGTAAAGCTGTAAGCAGCACCATCCGTCAAGTCAAATTCCTGACCCGGCATCTGGTTGTCAATCAAAATGATTTTAGTATCCGCCGCAAAGTTCTTCACCTCGCTGGCCTTGATGCTGAAGGTATTGGCGGCAGTGGTTTTGAAACCCAGGGCCATTTGCTGATTTTCAGCAAAATCGTTCACCCCATTGATGGCCAATTTTTCGTTGCCCAGCACCGTGAAAATTTCGGGTACCTCAGCACTATTGCCAAACATTTTGTCCGAATCGTACGTATCGAAACCATCCTGTGCATTGGCATTGGCATAGATCAAGGCTTCATCGAAGTTAATCCCATTAGAAACTTCCAAACGCAGTTGTTTTCGGGTATCCAACTGGGAAGGTGCTTTCAAACGGTTGGTTGCCACACTTTGGTCTTGATGGGAGCGGTAAGCATTTGATAATCCAATAGATCCCGTTTGCCCGGCAGTTACTTTTACCCAATAGGCCTGCATGGGAGGAATCAAATTGCTGCCACCATTTGTACTTGCACCACCGGCGCTGTTGTACGTTTGGAAAAGATATGCCCCGGTACTTTTGCTGCGGTACCAAACACTGGTTCCAACATTGGTTTTGGTAGCATTGTCCCAGTCGTAATACGAAGGATACGGATTTCCCACCAAATTGCAACCTGTGAAAGTGGCACCAACGCTCGTTAAACCGGTAATGGACTGGGCACCGGTATTTAATGTGCCGCCTGTAAAAGTAACTACACGGTCGGAATTGATGCTGGCAATATATCCTTTGCCTACGGTTAGATCAGTAGTGGTATTGGTGATTTGAGACCATGCATCTGGGGTGGTTTCTACATAATAATACAGTGGATTGGTAGCATCGGCAGCAAACACATTGCTGGTAGCAGCACTAATCGGACTTGAAACGTACCAGTTGCGACTGGTAGTGAGGTATTGTTCCACATTGGTGGTGCCCGATACGCTCAACGTTCCATCCAAATCTTTAAATGTAGCGGTAGTACTATCAGTAGCTGAGCTTTTAAGATTGAAGTTCGCTGCAGAAAGTGTAATTCCTGAGTTTAAGGTCAGTTTTCCACCTGCATTTACAGAAAGTGTAGAAGCGGTGGCTGCGGCAGCTACCGTAATTTCGTGACCCAACAACACGTTGATGGCAGTGGCGGAGGATGTTGGAGCCAAACTGGCATTCATCCATGTTGAATTGTCTGTCGAAGATTTCCAAGAAGTTAAATCTGCCCAGTTTCCAGTACCTTTACTGCGGAAATAATCGGAAGCTGTCGAACTTAGATTTGATTCATAAGCTCCCATATCTATCGGGCCAACGACACGAGCACTTCCAGCCACATCATACAAACCATTACCACTACCTGTACCAGAATTCAAACAGACCGAACTGCTTCCGAGATTCCAATTGGCATTAGTTACTGATGCAGGAATTACTGCATTATAACCTGTAACAGCAGATGGAGAAACAAATGCAGTTTGAGAATTATCAGTAGCTGTAATGGCTACATTCCCAGAACCACTTACGCTAGCTGCCTGAATAGCGTTAAACGTATATGTTCCTTGAATTGTTTCATTGCCTCCATTGTTGTAAAAAATATTGTTCGTAGCAGTTAATGTGGCAACACCTGCACCACCAACAGAACAAATACTTCCATTATTAACGATTGTATTATTGGTAAGACTTACTGTTTTGGTTTCGCCAGTAATTATATTTATTTTAATTCCTTGATAGGCATTGTTGTATATTATATTATTGGATAATGTAATGTTGTTGTCCAGTAAGGAATAAATATTAGTGTTAGTTGACGATTTTGCCACTAAGATACCACCAACTTGACCTGTAGCTCCAGAAGTATTGTTGTAAATTTTGCATTGTTCAATGGTACCGCCCGTTATTTGAATACCACCGCCTTGCGAATTAGCGTGTGTTGTTGAATTACCAAAAATTTCTGAACTTCTGAGGGTTCCAGCTTTTATGAAAACTCCACCAGCCATTGATTTGTAATTAGTTGTTGTTCTGCTGCAATTTTTAATGATGCAATTCGAAACAACCGCACTTGCATGACTAATTGCAACTCCTGCCGATACAGCATTCTGTGTAAAAGAAGCATCTTTACCGTTCTGAATAGTAAATCCATCCACTATTACACGTTGTGATATTTTAACAGCATTTGCACCAGCTTGTGCGTCAACAATAGTGACATTACTTGAGATGTTGCGTTGTGTTACATCTGTGCCAGAACTTGCAGCAGCATATCCACCAAATAATGAAATTCCAGTGCAGTCCACATGTGTTAAATCCAACGGAACAGTAGCAGCTGTTGCACCTGTATAGGTACCTGCTTTCACATAAATATTATCGTCCTGACTGGTTGCATTGTTGGTTTTAGCCAAAGTGAGTGCTTCCGGTATTGTTTTTTTAGCTTGTTCCCAACTAGTACCATCGCCACTGGCAGCAATAGCTCCGTCCACATAAAAATCGGCAGCATACATCCCTACCGAGAAGCATGCGCAAAAAAGAAAAAGAAGTAGTTTTTTCATAACTAGTATTTTATAAGTGATTTAGGGTATGGTAGTGTTGGCACTTCAACTATTATAGACGAGAAAAGCAAAGCGATGCCCTAAAGTGGGGTCTAAAAATTGTTGCTAGTAGGAAATAAAAAAACGAGAAGTTTAATTTCAGGGCAATAACACATAAAAAAGAAATTCACTTTTAATCACTCAAATAGAATCAAAAATCTAAGTAACAATTCGGAAGGTTTGCATTTATTAAAGAATCTCCGCCAAATTCTTGACGGAGATTCTACTTTAGCAGTAATTCGATTGAAACCTATTATTTGAATAAAAACGATTTAAGGGTACTAATGCCCTGTTCCAATGCTCCAATAGCAGTTTCGCCAGGTGCAAACGGTGGATTATTATTGGATGAATCCAATTGTAGGGAAATTTCGTGATCCAACGCAACGCAAACAATTTCGGGCGTGGAATAGGCTAGTTTTTGAATAATATTTTCCATGATGTTTAATTTTTTTCAGTTAGTTGACTAGTACTTTCGACGTGAAGTTGCGGCCGTTTTCGGTTACTTTCACTACATAGATGCCGCTTTGAAGTTGGTGGGTCGCCGTAGTTTGGGTCGCCGTGGTGCGTCCATTGGCAACTTTTTGGCCTACCAGATTGTACACGGCATAGTTGCAACTTGCCGGAGCAAGGATGCTGATCTGGTTGGCGGTATTCACAAACACCTGCGCATTCATTTTTTCGGCTTTAGTTAGGCCTGTCGTACCGCCCGGAGCGCGGAATATCAAACTGAAACGCGAAACATTATTTGCTACATCCGAAGTAAAGCTGTAGGCAGCACCATCCGTCAGGTCAAATTCTTGATTCGTCAACAAATGGTCGATCAAAATAATCTTGGTGTCTGCCGCAAAGTTCTTCACCTCGCTGGCCTTGATGCTAAAGGTATTGGCGACAGTGGTTTTGAAACCCAAAGCCATTTGCTGATTCTCCGCAAAATCCTTCACCCCATTGATGGCCAATTTTTCATTGCCCAGCACCGTATAAATTTCGGGCACAGAGGCACTGTTGCCAAACATCTTGTCCGAGTCGTACATATCGAATCCATCCTGTGCATTGGCATTAGCATAAATCAAGGCCTCATCGGTATTCACTGCATTGGAAACCTGCAAGCGGACTTGTTTGCGTGCATCCAACTGGGCAGGTGCTTTCAGGCGGTTGGTTGCAACACTTTGGTCTTGATGGGAGCGATAAGCATTGACCAAATCGATGGTACCCGTTTGCCCGGCAGCCACTTTTACCCAAAATGCCTGCATGGGAGGAATTAGATTGGTGCCTCCATTCACGCTTGCACCGCCGGCACTGTTATAAGTCTGAAACAACCATGAACCCGTGCTTTTGCTGCGGTACCAAATACTGGTTCCAACATTGGTTTTGGTGGCATTGTCCCAATCGTAATACGAAGGGTAAGGATTTCCTACCAAATTAAAGCCGGTAAAAGTAGCACCGCCACTGGTAAGACCAGTGATAGACTGAGCACCGGTATTTAAACTACCACCTGTGAAAGTAACCACACGGTCGGAAGAAATATTAGCAACATAACCTTTCTTCGCATCAAGGCCCGTGGTCGTATTGGTGATTGTTGGAAAAGTATTGGGCACAGTTTCAACGTAATATAATATCGGATTGGTGGCGTCGGCAGCAAACACATTGCTGGTGGCCGCACTTACCGGACTTGAAACATACCAGTTGCGACCGGTGGTGAGGTATTGCTCCACATTGGTGGTGCCCGATACGCTCAACGTTCCATCCAAATCTTTAAATGTGGCGGTACCATCGGTAACTGTACTTTTAAGATTGAGGTTCGTGGCAGAAAGTGTAACCCCTGAATTTAGTGTCAATTTACCACCTGCATTTACCGTAAGCGTAGAAGCGGTGGCTGCCGAAGCTACCGTAACTTCGTGACCCAGCAACACGTTGATGGCTGGAGCCGATGAAGTTGGGGCTAAAGTGGCATCTGCCCATGTAGCATTATCTTCAGATGTTTGCCAAGTGGCAGGTGTAGCCCAGTTTCCAGAAGCTTTACTTTGGAAATAGCCTGTAGTCTCATAAGCTCCCATGTCTATTGTTCCAACTACGCGAGGATTTCCAGCTACATCAGAAGTACCTGAGCCAGATCCTGTACCTAAACTTTTACAAACCGAACCGCTTCCAAGATTCCAATTGGCAGACGTTACCGAAGCATTAATTGGTGTGCTATATCCATTCACAGTAGAAGGTGATACAAAACCAACAGCTGAATTACTGTTAGCTAAAGCGATATTCCCAGATTGAGTTACAACTGCAACATTTATAGCATTGTATGTAAATGAAGTTAATTCAGAGAATGTTTCGACGCCACCATTGAAGCTGAAAATATTGTTGGTGGCAATTAAATAAGAAGGTGAGATTGCTGCACCTAGATTATCAATGAATATATTTGAACCTTCATTATTAACAATGGTATTATTCGTCAAAGTAACAACTTTAGTATCGGTTGACAATTTTCCTATGAATAACCCTTCTTTACCATTATTATAAATTAAAGTATTAGAAATTAAAACATTGGCTGATAATACAATATAATCATGTGTAGCATAACTTGTAGTAACTTTTCCTACAAATACTCCACCACCATGACCATTCGTAGTATTGTTGTATATTCTACATCTATTTATTGTTCCACCAATAGTTTGTATACCTCCACCTAATAAGTTTATACCAGATCCTGTTCCGGACAGCACATTACCATATACTTCACAGTCCTGCAAAGTACCACCTGTCATATAAACACCACCTGCAGATCCTTTGGTAGCAGTACTGGTATGGGTATTATTTCGGATGATGCAATTGGAAACTGTTGCTGTGGATATTGCAAGAGATAGGCCTCCAGGTGTACCTTGAGACGTACCAGTAGCAAGAAAATTTTGGATTATAAGCCTATCCGCCGTTCCACTTGCTTTAGAAATGGATAAACCGGGACTACCAGCTCCTAATGTTGTTCCGTCTAAGATTGTTGGAGAAGAAACAAGGCTTCGCTGTGTACGATCCGTACCTGTACTAGCAGATGCATAACTACCCTTAATACTAATTTTATCTGTATTTGTTACAGTTAAATTAATTCGTTCAGCATACGTGCCTTGTTTGATACAAATTGTATCTTGTACAACGATACTTCCATTTCCTGTCGCAGCTGCAACAGCCTCTGCAATGGTTTTATAAGGTGATGTCCAACTTGTACCAGCACCTGTAACACCTACAGAGCCGTCCACATAATATTCAACTGCATACGACCCTATCGAGCAGCATGCGCAAAGCAAAAAAAGAAGTAGTTTTTTCATAAGTAGTATTTTTAAAAGTGATTTAGGCTAGCGAGTCCGTGGTCGCTCAAAAGTTATAGACGAGTAAATAAAAGCGATGCCCTAAAGGGGGTTGAAAAAACTTATACTTTTATTTAAAAGTCTGATACTTATACTACAAAACGTTTGACAAAACTGACTTCCACACTTGCTTTTGGCTGCCGCAGGCAAGTTTTTTCGAAATAGTATGTTTCAACCGAGTTTAATAAATTAATCGCCAAAATATGGGCAAATTCACTTTTCAATCATAAACAGGTCCATTTTTTTATACGAAAAAATCCTCGCCAATTTCTTGAAGAGGATTCTCCTTTCTCAGCAATTCGATTGAAACCTATTATTCGAATGTAAAGCCGTTAAAGGAACTAATACCTAGATCCAAGGCTCCTAGAGCAGCTTCGCCTGGACCGAACGGAGGATTTGAATCCAATTGAAGGGATATTTGGTGATCCAATGCAACGCAAATGATTTCGGGCGTTGTGTAGGCTGGTTTTTGAATGATATTTTCCATGATGTTTAGTTTTATTACCGATTAGTTTACTAGGACTTTCGACGTGAAGTTGCGGCCGTTCTCGGTCACTTTCACTACATAAACTCCGCTTTGAAGCTGGAGATTCGCCGTCGTTTGGGTCGCCGTGGTGCGTCCATTGGCCACTTTTTGTCCCACCAGATTGTACACGGCATAGTTGCAACTTGACGGAGCAAGGATGCTTAGCTGGTTGGCGGTATTCACAAACACCTGTGCATTCATCTTTTCGGTTTTGGATACGCCTGTTGTGCCACCCGGAGCGCGGAAGATCACACTGAAACGCGAAACGTCATTGGCCACTTCCGATGTAAAGCTGTAGGCAGCACCATCCGTCAGGTCAAATTCTTGACCGGGCATCAAATGGTCGATCAGGATGATCTTGGTGTCTGCCGCAAAGTTCTTCACCTCGCTGGCCTTGATGCTGAAGGTATTGGCGGCAGTGGTTTTGAAACCCAGGGCCATTTGCTGATTTTCAGCAAAATCGTTCACCCCATTGATGGCTAATTTTTCGTTGCCCAGCACGGTGTAAATTTCGGGCACTTCGGCATTGTTGCCAAACATCTTGTTGGAGTCGTAGGTATCAAAACCATCCTGTGCATTGGCATTGGCATAGATCAAGGCTTCATCGGCAATAACCCCATTAGAGACTTCTAAGCGCAGTTGTTTGCGTGCATCCAACTGGGCAGGTGCTTTCAGGCGGTTAGCTGCCAAAGATTGGTCTTGATGGGAGCGGTTAACATTTGGCAAATCGATGGAACCGGTTTGTCCGGAAGCTACTTTTACCCAGAAAGCCTGCATGGGAGGAATCAGGTTGCTGCCACCATTTGTATAGGCACCACCATCACTGTTGTAGGTTTGGAAAAGATAAGCCCCGGTGCTTTTGCTGCGGTACCAGATACTGGTTCCTACATTGGTTTTCGTCGCATTGTTCCAGTCGTAATACGAAGGATACGGATTGCCCACCAGATTGTAACCGGTAAAGCTTGTTCCAGTGCTTGTTAAACCCGTGATGGACTTCGCGGTATTTAGAGTTCCGCCTGTAAAGGTTACGACACGATCGGAAGTGATATTGGCTATATATCCGGTGCCTGCGGTAAGATCCGTTGTAGTATTGGTGATCTGCGACCAAACATTCGGCGTATTTTCCACATAATAATAGAGCGGATTAGTCACATCGGCAGCAAACACATTGCTGGTAGCCGCGCCGACAGGGCTGGAAACGTACCAGTTGCGACCGGTGGTGAGGTATTGTTCCACGTTGGTGGTGCCGGACACACTCAACGTTCCATCCAAATCTTTAAACGTGGCGGTAGTACTATCGGTTGCTGAGCTTTTAAGATTGAAGTTCGCTGCAGAAAGTGTAATTCCTGAGTTTAAAGTCAGTTTTCCACCTGCATTTACAGTAAGTGTAGAAGCGGTGGCTGCGGCTGCTACCGTAATTTCGTGACCCGTCAACACGTTGATGGCTGCAGAAGATGATGTTGGAGCCAAACTGGCATTCATCCATGTAGAATTATCGGTCGAAGATTTCCAAGAAGTTAAATCTGCCCAGTTTCCAGTAGCTTTGCTGCGGAAATAATCGGAAGTTGTCGAATTTAGATTTGATTCATACGCTCCCAAATCAGCAGGGGTAGCGGCTCGGGAAGTGCCTGCAATGTCTGTAGTTACCGAAGCAACGGTTTTACCTGAATTGATAGCCGGTGATGTTGCATTGGTAATGGATAAATCGTTCGTGGCAGTATTTACAAACAAGGGATCACCTGTAACTGAGTTTTGCTCAATAGTGGCCATCGCTGTTTTGTATGCTGTTAAATTGGCATAATTATTAGCGTATGACGCAAAACTAAACATACTGGCTGATTCAGGATAATATAAATTATTATCAGAAGTCGCATCAATTTTTGATTTTGCTAAAAATTGAGCATACAAAACGAAATTATTTGTACCACCGGTACCCACATTGGAACCACCACCTGTTGAATTGTTTACAAACATATTATTGATTAATTTGTAAGAAACAAGATTACCACCACCACCGTCAAAAGCCAGTGCAGCCACTCTGGTACCTGTTGAAGGTGAAGCCTGAGAAATATAAACAGTATTGTGCCATACATTCATATCTGGTGCAACAGTTGCATGTGACCCTAAAATAATTCCGGCACTTGTTCCACCAGTACCTGTTGAATTTTCAGCTTTCAAGTTAGTAATCACATTATTATATAAGCGAACTGTTGGAGCATTAATTTTTATACCTACTACGGTAGCTGAAGTACCAGTACTTAAATTGGAGTAATTTTTAATTATATTATTATAACAATTCACATAACCATAATTAGGATAGAAAGTTGTTTGAATAGCCATTACCGCTCCATTCAACGAAAGTGTACTTCCGGTTCCATCCAACGTATTGTTGTATATTTTGGTATCTTGGGTATAGCCTATACCAATACCGCCTTGCTCGGCACCAAAGTTGCCAGTAATGGTGTTGTTGTAAATTTCGTTTCCTGTGTCCCACACTAAAGGTGCAGTCCCTGGTTGACTGGCATTGATAGATACACCACCATCCACGTTGGAGATCAAATTATCGTGAATTTTATTGTAATTGTTTGTTCCTGCACTATTTGTTGCACCATCACGAGCAAGAATCATTACACCTGCACCTCGTTTGTTTGAAACCGTATTGGCCAAATCAATTTTACAATTTTTTACTTCATTGTAACTGCAACCATCATCGTAAACAGCCATAAAAATCACCCCAAATTCAAATCGGTTAGCTCCACCAGTTCCAGAAGTTACGCCAGTTACTCTGAAATCAATTCCATCAACCGTCATATAATCCACTCCATATCCACCGATGCAAGCGTCCATGGTAGCAGAGGAGTTTGCAGTAGTTACAATGGGTCTATTAGTACCTGTACCGCTACGTTTAAAGATGATTGGATTAGCTACCGTTCCAGTTTGACGAACTAAATTGGATGCTGTAGCAAAACCACCACCGGTAGTACCCGAAACACCTGTATAACTAGCATCGTCATCCAAAATAAAAGTGACACCACCTGATCCGAGCGCATCTGGTTGAACGCCATAATTATTAAATGCTACAGCGGCAGCATTTAACGTTGTAAAGTCACCACCTGCATTTTTAATGGTTTTAGTACCCGTCCAATTGGCTGCAACAACTGCTGAACGGTCAGTGCTTGGAGCTGCTGGAGTAAAATTTGTAACGACCCCAGCAACTGTAACATTAGCATTGGTGCAATTCACATCTATCGTATTACCTATCGTAGCGGTGGGTTTAATGTCCAATACAACATAAAGCGTTTGAGCAGTAGTGGCAGATGTAAAAGTGAATCCGCCGGAAATTGTGACACCAGTTGCACCCGGATTATCTACTGCTGTACCAAAACGGTTGTTTAGGTCAAGAAATGAGGCACGAAGAATTGAAATTCTTGAAATTTCAGCGGAACCGATGATATCAAATGTGAAGCTGTTGATAATATCACCAGTTGTAAGACCATTCGGTGTCACCGTAAGTTTAAGTAGAAATTGATACTTGGTTCCCAAACCGTACCCTTGCGAGGCGGCTAAATCCGTTTGGCTTTGAACAACGCCTGCCACAGCAAATGCCTGTTGGGAAAAACCCAACATGAGAACAAGGGCAAAAAGCCCAACCAATTTGTAAAAGGAAGTTCGTTTTTTCATAGGTCGTATTTTTAAAAGTAGTTTAAGGTAGCCAAATGGTAGTGCCCGAATGCGGGTTTAAAAACGGAATGCCAATGCATTCTCACAAAAAGAAAGTTCTTCAATAATCTGCTCGGCAAATATAGAGCGCGCAAATTCTAAATACTCCTATTTTTACATCAAAGCATGATACTATTCCGACAGTGAAGGTTAAAGCCATTCTAAAACACGTTCAAGAAGCGTCTCCCTGTTTAGATTTTCGAGTACCACAAACCTTTTTGGTGGAAGCCGACGTGTTCTTGACAATTTCTGGGACAAAACCTACTTAATAAAAAGCATCTCGTGTTTCGTTCTTAAATTATATTTCGTGAACCGATATTGCTAAGGTTCGAGATGTTAATAATCCTTCGCAAATAATAAGTTGGTGGCTAAGGACCTACAGCACCATTGAATAGTTGGGGTTATTGAAAAAACTGAATAATCCGGTTTTTAAACCCCACATATATGAGGGGTTTAAAAACGAATCAGCAAAACCTCATTGTTGGATGTCGTCCCAGAAATGGATTATTGAAACCAATGCAATTCAACAAATTAAGATTCTTACTAAGATTGAAAACAAGAAATATTTGAAATAAGTATTTTATCAGGTTTTAAAATACTAGGTCGAAGAACTCCAACAAAAAAAGATTCTCGTGTTTTGGATTAAACACGAGAATCTTTTTATTAAGAAAATCGATGAGCTTTTCGATCGATTTTTTGGTGCATCAATGGATTATCTGCGCATCATTACTTTAACAGTTTGGGTACGATTTCCGGTATTAACCCTGACCAAATAAATGGATTGGCTCTGGGGAACGGGGATGGTAACGATTCCTTGACCATGTTTAACGGAAGCAACAACTTGACCCGTCAAATTATAAACTGTTACATTGTAAAGACCTTCTGCAGCAACATGAATGCCTTCTGCATTGGTAAATACCTGCACGTTTTGGATTTCAGCTGGTTTTGCAACGCTGGTAATGACATTGTCAACGGCTAAGGTCAAAACGCCTTTGTTCGTTCCAATGAATAACGTGGTGGCATTTGCCACAACCGAACTTAACAGGGTGTCGGCTCCTACTGCTAACGCCGAAGTATAGGTCGCTCCATCATCTTTTGAGAGATAAAGCGTCTTATCGGAAAGCAAGTACAAGGAATTGGTGGTTGAAACCATTTTCTTGAAATTGTAGGTTGGGAAAGTGGTCAAGTTGGTAGCTCCATCGGTAATTGCCACGGTGCGATTGGTAATGAAGCTCTTCATGTTCACCGTATTGTTCCAAGGGATTACGCCAGGATGGGTTAAACCAAGGGAATCTACGCGTACCACATCCTTTTGTCCACCTAAGAAATGATAGGTATGACCGTTGGAAGCTGCCAATTTATGGATAAAGTTGGCCGGAACGCCTGTGGCGATGGAGTAACTGTTTGCAACACGTGCAAAAGTCGCACCCTTGTTGGCAGAGAAGTAGAACGAAGTTTGGTTGTTGTTTGCTTCCACACTTCCGCCTACTTTGGCCGAATTCGGGAAATAGAAATTCGGATCACCATCGAAGGTATTGATACCAACCGAAACAAAAGCATTGCTTGGTGTTGTTTTGGCAAAAGTGGCTCCGCCGTCGGCACTGGTGTAAATGCCACCAAGAGTGGTGCTTCCGGTTGGGATCACGATGGAATGCGTCAAATCGGCATTCTGCATTTGTTCAAAGTTCACGCCGCCGGTAATGGCAACAGCCACTGGTAAGTTCAAGTTTTTTACCCAAACGCCGCCGATGCGTTCAAAGAGTGGTTGAAAATTGCCCGGGGTTGCCACAATAGCCAACTTTTTAACTTTGAAGTTCAGGAGTTTCACTTCCTGTCCCTGAAGGCCATAAGCGGACCAATTGACACCATTGTCTTTGGACAACCAGATGCCATCTTCGGTAGCAGCAAACAAGCTGTCGTTTTGAAGCACCAAGGCATTGACTTTATCACTGCCTTTCGAAAATTGATTCTGATACGTCAAAAGGCCTTTGGTTGAACCCAAAACCAGATTATTACCAGCAGCAAGAGCTGAAGTAAAGATGGTGTTGTTGGCTTTCAATGCTAATTGATAACTAGCGCCTTCGTTTACAGAAACATACAAGGCTGAATCCGCCAACAGATACAATTTGCCGTTGGCTGTTTGCAGCATTTTCTTGAAATTGTAGGTTGGGAAGGTGGTCAAGTTGGTAGCTCCGTCGGTAATAGGAGCGATTCGGTTCGGGATGAAGCATTTCATATTGACAGGATTGTTCCAAGGGATCACTCCTGGATGAGTCATACCAAGGGAATCCACGCGTACCACATCCTTTTGTCCACCTAAGAAATGATAGGTATGACCGTTGGTTGCTGCCAATTTATAGATGAAGTTGGCAGGAACGCCCGTGGCGATGGAGTAACTGTTGGGGAAGCGGGCAAAGGTATTGCCTTTGGTGGCCGAGAAGTAGAACGAGGTTTGGTTGTTGTTGGCTTCAGGGCTTCCAACTACTTTCGCCGAATTGGGGAAGTAGAACAAGCTGTCGTTGGCAAAGGTATTCACGCCAAAAGCTGCCAAGCCTACCGTTACTTTGCTAAAGGTTGCACCACCGTCCAAACTCTTGTAGATATCCCCTACGGTGCCACTTCCAGAAGGAATGACAATGGAAAGCGTTTGGTTGTTGTTGGTCAATTGTTCAAAGTTCACGCCACCAGAAATGGCTTTATCAACAGGTAAGGCTGTGTTGCGAACCCATGCGCCTCCAACCAATTCATACAACGGTTGAATGTTGCCGGCAGTGGCTACAATGGCGAGGCGTTTTACTTTGAAATTCAACAAACGCACTTCCTGACCCTGCAATCCGTAAGGAATAAAACCGGCTCCTTTGCTAGGAGAAACCCATATACCATTAGAATTTGCCAAGAACAGCGAGTCGTTAAGCAGCACCATGGCATTCACTTTGTCCGTTTCAAAATTATAGTCGGTCAAAACGCCATGATTGGTTCCAATGAGAAGGGAATTGCCTTTGGTTTGCAAGGACGTAAGCAACGTATCGCCTGCTACCTTGATGACATTTGTATAGGTAACCCCCTCATCGGTCGAAACATACAATGCGGAGTCTGCCAGCAAGTACAATTTTCCATTGGCTTGCATCATTTTCTTGAAATTGTGGGTTGGAAAAGTGGTCAGATTGGTAGCTCCATCGGTAATGGGTAATGTACGATTGGTAATGAAGCTCTTCATGTTCACCGGATTGTTCCAAGGGATAACGCCAGGATGGGTCATGCCGAGCGAATCCAAACGTACCACATCCTTTTGTCCACCTAAGAAATGATAGGTATGACCGTTGGCTCCTGCCAATTTGAAAATAAAGTTGGCAGGAATACCGGTAGCAATGGAATAGCTGTTGGCAAAACGGGCAAAGGTATTGCCTTTGGTGGCCGAGAAGTAGAACGACGTTTGGTTGTTGTTGGCTTCGGGGCTTCCAACCACTTTCGCACAATTGGGGAAGTAGAATAAACTGTCGTTGGCAAAGGTATTCACACCTTTTGCGGCTAAGCCTACCGTTACTTTGCTAAAGGTTGCACCACCGTCCAAGCTTTTGTAGATATCGCCAACGGTTCCACTTCCAGAAGGAATGACAATGGAAAGCGTTTGGTCGTTGTTGGTCAATTGCTCAAAGTTTACGCCACCAGTAATGGCAACAGACAGTGGCAGATTCAGGTTCTGTACCCAGACGCCGCCGATGCGTTCATAGAGTGGTTGCACATTGCCAACGGTGGCTACAATAGCCAACTTTTTTACTTTGAAGTTCAAGAGTTTCACTTCTTGACCCTGAAGGCCATAAGCCACCCAGTCGCCTCCAAAGCCCGAAGGCGAGGCCCATACACCATCTGCCGTAGCGGCAAAAAGCGTATCATTTTGTGCCACCAACGCATGGATGGTTTCACTGATTTTCACTGCACTCGATTTTTGGTTCAAGTTGATTTGTGGCCAACCGGCAGCACTTGCACCAAAAGCGAATGCGAGAAAAAGACTTAAGAAAACATGTTTTTTCATAGAATCATTTGAGTTTAAAAATGATTAGTAGTAAATATAAAGAATGCCAGATAGAGTGTAAGATTACCAGTCAACATAAGATTTATAACACCACTTTGAGGCGTTGATTTCCAACTTGTACAATAAATAATCCATGTTGGGACAATTCAATTGTATTTGTACCCTGAATAAGGGTTTTTGAAAGAATCTTTTTGCCTAAAGCGTTGTATATCTGTGCTTTTTCGCCTTCATTCGCAACGAAAGTAAGAACCCCATTCGAAGCTGTAACTGATAAAACTTTTTGTACGTTCGCAATGCCCGTAGTGACATCATTGGTTACTTCGATGGTTTTGATAAAGATGGCTCTTTTCGTTTCCGGTTGAGACCAACTAATCACAATGGGGCCAGTTCCGGAACCTACGAATGTAAGATTGACATTGTTGCCCGTCATGGGAACTGCCGTATTTCCGTTGGAGGTAAAAGAAACACCGCCTACCGATACTGAAACAGTGGCAGAGAATGTGGTTCCGGCAGGATTTGAGCCTGCTGTGCGAATCATCACGGAGGAAATGGTTCCTGTAATGCCCGAAGTTGTTAAACTAAGGGCCGTAGGAATGGCCGAAGCGGTGGTTGATAAGCCAAACTGCTGACCTTTAGCACCGGCAGCATCAAAACCAAAAGCCAAGGTGGTGTGGCCTGTGGCTGCGGCCGTCCAGTCAACACCCCCTAAACTTTGAGTATCGTAAGCGGAATATACTTGCGCTGTAAAAGTATAGGTATAGGTTGCAGCCGAAATGTTACCACGAACAAAAAGAAACATTGCGACCAAAAAAGTAATTTTAAAAAAGGTAGCTTTTTTCATATTGAAAGTACATTACGAATTAGTATTACAATCGTTATTTGCAAAAAATCCCGGTTACTAGGGCTATTTTAAGCGTTGAAAATGAACATTTTCCATGAAACATTCAATGGTATGAATTAACCCCGTCGCCAGAAGGAACGGGGTTAATAATGGACCAATGGAAGGTTAGTTTTTTACAACTTTCACTCTTTCAGTTGAATTTCCAACTTGAATGTTGAGCATGTAAATACCCTTGGGGAAATTTTTAAGGGATACCTGATTCACATTTTTGTCAGCATGAACGATTGCTCCTTGTAGATTGTAAACGGTCACTTTTTCGGCGACTTGATTAAAGAATACCTGATCCTTAGCAGGGTTTTGGATTGTTTCCATGGCTTGGTTCACCTTATTCACCGGTACCTTCGTAATGGTCCCCCCACTTTGAACAACATTTTGAATCTCGGTGGCACCAAGTGCTACTACGCGGTATTCAAAAGATCCGGTAGCAGGTTTTTCATAATCGCGCCATGCGGGTGGATTGGGGTCAAACTGAGCAATTGTCCAAGTGGTGGCTCCATTGTAGGTTGCTTTTCTGCCAGCACCTGAAATTTCTTTGTTTGGCTTTCTACCAGATTGCATGGGTCGATAGGCCACGATGGACCAAGGGCCGTTGCCAATTCGACGTTCAACACGGTAGCCAATTTCTTGGCTATTGTCTATGGTATCCGCACCGCTGATGGTATAATCCGGATTCCATGAAATTTCGGTATAACCAACGCCAGCGATCGCTTTAACCCCAGTTGGAGCTAAAATGGTTGGGGTTGCTGGATAATCAGAGGTAGAGAAAATGGGTGCATGAATGTTTGTAGCGGCGTTTCCACCTGTTACAAGTCTTGGATCTGAATCGGCATTTACACTTGTAAATAGATTTTGATTGTTGATGACGGCAAATTCTGAAATCCAATTACTTACCGGCTTATTGACACCAGCCGTATAGCCACTGACAGCGCCAGTGTTGTTCAGAATCAAACCTCCCAAAACATGCACATCATAAAGACCCACATAACCCGATTTTGATGAACCGCCCTTGTTTAACATTTTATTATTGGTAATGGCAGTGGAAATGCATTCAATTTGGCCTGAACGTTGGTAAAGAATGCCTTCACCATCATTACCGGTCAGTGAACCTGTGCGCCAATAGCTATTGTTATCAATCCATACGTTTTGTCCTCCTAAATCGTAAGCGCGTGACATATTGTCGGAGGTGGCATTCGTAGCACCCCAGTTACTTAAACGTGGCAAGTAATGGCCAGCGACACCGGCCACATTGGCTATGACGGGAGGCACTGCCGTACTTGTTCCAATTTGATACGGAATGGCCGTTGTGATACCATATACAGCTTCAGCATCTCCTATTGTACTGACAGTGGCAGTGGTTGCACCTGTAGTAAACGTTGGAGGTAAGCCATTTGTCAAATAATCACGATCATTCACATTGTTGATTATTTTCACCCATTTTCCAGACACCTCATACCCTTTGTTTCCATGATTATAAACGTAGTTATCACGAACGATCATGTTGGGTTCATAAAATGGTGCACCTTCTTTTAATTCTTGGCGTTGATTAATATTGATCAAGCCAACGATACTTTTACCGACATCAATACCAATTTGTTTGGCTGGGTCAAAAAGTGCCGGAAATTTATAAACCCGACCTTGCATTGCTGCTACAAATGGAGCTGCAGAAGGTGTAAATGACCAAGTTTTATAAATAAAAGGCAACGTTGCCGGTTTGGTGATGGCATTTGAAGCTATAAAAACATCTTTGGCATCCACGGTAATGCGTCCGGCAAAGCGGTACGAATCGAGTGCTAATCCGGTGAACGTTTCGTTTGCATTGGTGTAACCATTCTTTTTTGCGGTTTGCACATAGCCACCTGCATCCATCAACACGGCCTCATCAAACCTACAAGCCATGATGAGACGACCACTACCGACTCCTTTATAATCAGTGCCATTCTGGGCATCGGCCGTCGTCAATTTGGCACAACCACCAAACGGATCTTGATAATGGGTACCATCGGGCACACGGGTTTTCATCCAACCATTAATGGCCAAGACGCCCGAATTTCCATAAGCCATGGCCGTAGCATCCGAATAAGAAGTTGCCCACGCAAATTCTGCTCCCCAATACAATCCACCATACTTAAACTGTATGAAACAAACACCAATATTATTGACATCCTTAACTGTTTGCCCGGCACGAGCTTTCAAACCTACAAAGTTCCAATAGCCGGGCAATTGTTTGATTTCAGTCAATTCGCTGGTCGTTTGGATGGAACGGTCGTAAAGCGGAAATTCAAATTTTGTTGCCAAGGTAAGTGCACCCCCAACCACTGTCGATGCAACCTCTGGAGCAGCAGGTTTTTCGCCCATGATGACCACACCGCTTCGTAGCATGATGCCTTCGCCTTGTGGTGCTGCACCGTCTGTTCCGGCTGGAATATCCGAGAATACATACGTTCCGGCTGGATAATAAAGTACCCCTCCATTCGCACCCAATAGTTCAATACCTTTTTCGTAGCGTGCCCATTCTCCGGTTACAGCCTGTACGGTGGGATTGGTTTTCATATTGATGACATTGTTCCATTGAATCTGGTCGGTCCAAGCGGGGTAACCCTCGGGGTAGTATTCAGCCACCGGATTTGTTTGAGCGATAAGGCCGGCTGTACTTAAAAGGTAGCAAAGCACGGCATAAAAGAGTTGTTTTTTCATGATGGATTATAAGTTTGTGGTTAGTTTTTTACGAAGCGGCCGGTAAAGAGTTTCCCATCGGCTGAAACGACTTTTACCATATACACGGAGGCATTCAAGTCTTTTACGTTGATGCTTGGATTGGCATTTGGAGCCACAACAGATTGAAGCAACATGCCGGTTACACTGTAAATGGAAACTCGTGCACCTGCCTGGGTCTTTACAAACAACTCGTTTTGAGCAGGATCCAGATACATTGAGAGGGTGTTTGTTTTTAAAGTGTTAACCGCTGAATTGGTTAAGTCATATACGTAGATTCCATTGAGAGTTCGTGTTGAAACGTAGAGTTTTGTTGCCGATTTAACCAAATCACTTAAAAAGTATTTTGGAGGTGAGGCTATAATACCAATGCCTGTCCCTAGCGGCGCAAAAGTCTCACCATTATCCATTGAAACCATAACATTTGATTTACTGCACGAGATGTACAATGGACCATTATCATCGCCAATAATTTTGTTAGTAAACCAGAAATCGGAACCAACAGAAAAGGAGCCTGTCCAATTAGCACCCGCATCTTCCGAGAAATCCAAACTTCCCTTTGCACCATTATCACTATCACCCCCCATGTAAAGAAAATCAATAGCGTTGAACTTGCGAGTATGGAAAGCACGTGGATTGAAAAAATTGCCGGCAAAAACATTGGTCCAAGTTGCTCCATAATCCAAAGATGTAAGTAAATACTGAGCACTTCCAGTAGTTTTATCAGTACCATACAGTTTATTTCCATACGCCCAAATGCCGGTAACAGTTTTATAAACAGCTCCATCAGCGTTTGTGCCATAAGCATATTGTGTAAAGCTTGTACCACCATCCGTTGAACGCCACATACCATTACCCCATGTAGGTACAATGATGACAGTATTGTTGGCACCGTCTTGAATTTGATCAAAATTAGCAGCGGGACCTCCAAAAGTTGATACTGAAGTTGGATTAAAGTTCGTAATCACCCAATTTGAGCCATTGTGTTTATATAATTTATTGCATGTTTTTGTTGCGTCATCGGATGCCGTGATCGTTACCACCGCTAACTTTAAAACTTTAAAATTCAAATGGGAGACAATAACTCCCTGCAATCCATAAGGTTCAAAATCGCCACCATTTGCGGATGGAGATACCCATATACCATCAGAGGTAGCCACATAAAGCCTACCGCCATCAAGTGCCATCATATTGATATTGGTACTTATAGTGCCACCTGCAGTTTTGGTCAGATTTAAACTTTGCCAGGTTCCAGCCGCAAATGTACCTATCGTGCTTATCAGTAAAAACACCAATGAAAATGTAGTTTTTTTCATAATATACTTATTGTTAAGAAGTTATTAATTTTTTAAATTAGTCTTTTACAAAGCGAGTCGTTGACAAGACGCCTTCGGCAGAGACTGCCTTTATCAAATAAAGCGAAGGAGCCAACTCGTTGATGCTGATTTTAGAATGGGCATTTTGAGCCACCACCGTTTTGACCAATTTGCCGGTGACCCCATAAATAGAAATTCGCGAACCTTGGTTGGCGTTTACATGGATCTCGCTCTGTGCAGGATTTGGATAAACGGTTAGCCTCGTTGCTTCTGGGGTATGAACCGCCGATGAACCCAACGCAAATTGATAGATGCCATCGTTGTAGGTGGAGACGTACAGTTTTGAGCTGGATTTCAGTAAATGTGTAAGAAAAAAGGGTTCGCCGGCAGGTGCGGGTTTCGTAGCCGGAAACGTAATGCCGGCTCCAACGGGCGAAAAGCTATCGCCATTGTCGGTTGAAACATACACGTCGTTGACACTGCACATGATGTATAGTGGTCCATCATTATCACCAACAATGCGGCGGGTATCCCAATAAGGAACGCCCACTGTTAAGGAGGCATCCCAATTCAGACCTGCATCACCCGATCGCCAGATAGCGCCTTGGTTGCCGTCTTTCCCTCCCCAGTAGAAAAAAGTTGCACCTCCTACCGTGCGTTTGTGGAAAGACCATGGGTTGAAAAAATTGGCAACTGGAAGATTTTTCCAAGTGGAGCCAAAATCATCGGAATAAATGACATACTGCATGTTGCTGGCAAAATTAGCGCCGCTTGGTTTGTCTGTTCCATACAAAATAGGATCGCCAGGGTAGGAATAAATACCCGGCACCTTTTTATAAAACAGCGCTTCGGGAGTGGCATCGCAAGGTGCATAAGCCGAAACCGTCCACGTAGCACCTGCATCTACCGAACGCCAGATACCGTTGCCCCAGGTAGGAACAACGATCACGGTTTGATTTCCGTTTTGAATTTGTGCGAAATTGATTAAATTGTCGAGGGCAGTACCAAATACGGCCAATTTTGAAGGGTTGAAATTGGTGTTTGCCCAAGCTGTGCCGTCGTATTTGTAGAGTTGAAGGGTCTTTTTGGTGGCATCGTCGGCAGCGGTTTCTGCTACCAGGGCCAATTTTAGGGTGCCAAAACTCATCAAGAAAACGCGTTTGCCCTGAAGCCCAAAAGGTGTCCAATCGGCTCCATTGGCAGAAGTCGATTCAAAAATCCCATCGGCAGTAGCGGCATACAATTTGCCATTATCCAATGCTAACTGATTGACTGAATTGCTGATAACTCCACCTCCAGTTTTTGCAAGATCCATTCTTTGCCATTGAGCAAAGGTGAACGTGGTGCTCAAAAGGAATAACAGAATGATGTGTAAGTGTTTCTTCATAGTACTATTTAATGGTTACATCTATGATGACGAAATAAAAAAGCAGATGCCCTAACTGAACTGCTTTTTACTTTTATAAAAAATTAGTTCACTTGCACTTTTTTGGAGTACGAGTTTGTCGCTGTTTTTACTTTCAACAGATACAAGCCCCGCAATTTTTCGGAAAGCGGCAACTGAATCATTTCCAACTGGGAGGTTTTTTCTTTAGAGACCATCAAAATTGACTTTCCTGCCAAGTCGAACAATTCAACCAAGTAACTTCCCCGATAATCGGAATAAACCTCTATGTTGATCAAATTGGTGGCCGGATTCGGATACAATTTAAAAATGCCGCCTTTTTCATTCACATTTTCCAATGCGGTATAGGAGGACGGATTATAGACCGGCAAAATCCCTGTGTAGTCTATTTCCAAACTACCGGTTGGGCCATCGTTCAAACGAAGCACGCTGTTTTTCAACGAGAAATTGGGGCCGTCATAAACGCCCCATTTTGCATTTGCCAGATCCACAGGCACTCCATTGACCGACCAGGTGGCAATTCGTCCGCAACCTTGTCCGGTAGGCCAAGTCGGTTGAATGAAGGGCGGCGATTTTTGCGCAAGTTGTGGCGTGGTGGGACCGTAACCCCAGTCGTAAAGGGGTTCGGTAAAGGTTCCCGACGAATTGTATTGAATATTCAACACATCGCCTTTGGCAGAGGTGTAGCTTATGTTGTCGGTGGCGATGTTGGTTTTGTTGAGCGACGAATTGGCGATGATGGCGTCCTGAAAAGCCACAAAAGAGGCATATTCTTTCTTGGAGCCTACCTCCAAAATCAATCCGCACAAGTTGCCTTGCGTGGCAGCATCTTTTAGGGCAAAATTATCGGTAGCCGTGGTAAAGGTGGGTGCTGCTTGTGCAATGGAACGAATGGCCACGTAGTTGCTGTCCATTTCGTAAAATTCAACGTTGCTACGAAGCAATCGGGTCACCGTGGCATTCTTTTTCCACACTGCCATGTACGAAAAGTTGGCATTGCTCACATCGGCCGATGAAGTTACTGGATTCCCTTTACCATCATACGGAAATCGTTTGTTGAAGTCGGTGGCCCAACTATTTTGCCAAGAGGTAATAGTGGATTGAACCTGAGCGTAGAGGGTGGTGTAATTCGTTGGAACTTTGGTGAGTTGTACCAATACATTCTTGTGATGAACCAATTGGTCCCAAGGCATGCGATGGCGGGCTTTGTTCCATTCTTTAGAACCATAACCCACAATGACGTTGGCTGTTTTGGAGGCTATGGCTAAATCGGCTGCCACTTTTCCTACAAATTTCCAAGCTTGAAATTGGGTGTCGCCACCTGTAAAACCACCATAAGGTAGGTAAGCAGCGCCCAAGGTATAGGTTTCACCAATATAAAAAGTTTGTTTTACGGAGCCGGGATTATTCATGAGGTATTCGCCTTTGCTGTTGTAATACATCACGTTTTTGGGGAATTGCTTTTTGGCTAATTTCACCGCGGCCAATGGCGGACGGTAGCTTGAAGCGGCTGCATAAACTGCCGTTGATGCCTCTATGTTTTGAGAACCCACCGACCACGCTATTTTGCGGGGACTTTCGCCAAACCAAAGCCATGAAAAATAATCGCTACCGGTAACCACACTTTCGTAGCCCGAACCGTTGCGCGACTCGTAACCGCCCACTATGCCTTGTGTGTAGTGAAGAGCCATCTCGCAGGCATAATAATCGAGTGCGGCTTGGGCCACTTTCCGAACGTCAGGGTCTTTTGCACCTTCATACAATGCCAGCCAGCCAATAATTCCGTAAGGTGCGTAGGTGCTTGAATTCCATTCGCCCAACCCTGAAGTATAGAGGGTTTTTGCCCAGTCGGTAATCCAGCCTTTAGCTACTTCCATTTTTTGTAGCGCATCGGGGTATTCGGCAGGAAAGCTATCGCGCGCAATCTGAGCATACAAATAAGCGGCTGGGCGGGTCATGGCCAAGTGATTCTCGGTGCCTTCGGAAGAAAACAAGTTGTAGCTGTCGTCTCTATTCCATGCTGCATAGAGGTAGTCTCGAACATGATCTTTCACGGAAGGCGCCGCCCAGTATTTTGAAAAGATGAAGGTCTCGCCTACTAAATTAAAATGATAACGAGCTGAAATACAACTAGATGTATTAAAGTGTGGCAAGTACTGATTTCCTTTGGCATTGTTTACGCCATATTTTTGAAACGAAGCGACCACAATTTGCCAGTTGTACTTTCCATAATCGGAAGGGCTGCAATTGTACCAACCCGATGCATCGGCTTTGTAATCGTCGGCCACATAGTTGATGAGTTGCTGTGCGCGCGATTGAAATTCGGATTCGTAGTTCTGGGCTGAAAGGAAGGTAATATGGAAGATTAAGGCAAGTAATAGTGTTTTTCGGCAAGAGATCATATCGTTTTATTTTTTAGTTTACAGACGAAAGAAACGTCCAAAAACCCTAAATAAATAAAACTTTTAAATTTAGTATAAAATAATGCACCCATTCTTTAGTGCATTGCTTCCATATTTACGTCCTAAAAAAGATACAAGATTATTTTAACCTTAAAATTATTTACAAATGAAAAAAAACTATTTACTTCTATCGGTTTTTTTGTTGTTTCCATTGCTTGCTTTTTCGCAATGGGAAACCACTGATGTTACAGGCTTCGGAAGCCCAACTCCAAAAGAAGCTCTATCCATGGTTAAAGTGGGTACAAAATTGATCGTAGCCATTAATGGATCGGGTATCTATACTTCGACAGATGCAGGTGAGAATTGGGTGGCCGACAACGCTGGTTTTACACCTACGACCGAAGTGGTTGCCCACATGATGGTCAATAACGATACGATTTATGTTACCACCACTACTTCTGGTATTGTATTCAAAGCGTATGGTCTTGCTAGTCCATTGGCTTGGAGTGTGATTGGAAAAAAGAGTGTTGCTCCATTCCCAAATACGATTCCCACACAAATGGCATTTATTGGCAGTGATATGTATTTGGGCACCAATAGCAATGGGGTTATGAAAAGAAGCTTAGGCGTATGGTCAACGTTACCTTTCCCAAAAGATTCCACCGCAACAGATACCAAAGCTGTTTTGGCCATTATTGAAGACAATGGAAAAATACTTGCTGGCTTCGACAATGACAAAACTGGTGCACGTCTTTACGATCCGACAACAAACACCTGGTCGGATGTAAGCACTGGATTGAAAGTGGCAGGCAATATGCAAAACAACATTGCACTGCGAGATGATACAAAGAAATTTTATCAACGTCTTCGTTACTTCTACAAAGATGGAACGACCATTTATGCTGCCACCAAAAGAGCCTTTAAAGATTTCAACCACAAAGGCATCTATAGCTGTACCAGTGGAACTTACACTTGGGCTGCAAACAGTACAGGATTGGCGAATCACGAAGCGACACCAGTTTTGTCCTTTACAAAAGTAGGATCGAATATTGTTGCATCCACCCAGTATTCTGGTTTAGCCATGAATGGTGGAACAGGCTGGAGCGACAGCAATATTGAAGTTGCAAAAAGCAATATTGTTTTAGCCGATGGATCGGTGGCCTATATTTGCTCAAACGTAGGTGTATATAAATACGATGGTACAAACATGGTGTCAAAATCGGTTGGTTTACCCTTAAATGCAACTGTTTCTGTTAATTACCTTAATTTCTACAATGGCAATTATTATGCTGCCACTTCTAATGGGGTATTCAAATCAACTACCGGCAAAGGCAACTGGACACGTGTGGCTACAAACGATGTGGCAAAAGCGGTAAGTTCAATTGCTTTCTCGGGTACTTCTACTTTTGCGTGTATAAATGGAGTCGTTCATAAACTAAATGTCGATGTTTGGGAAGCAGTTCCGGCAATAAAAAATTACACCATAAATGCTCAAATTATAACCTATACTGCTGGTGGTAATGATTATATTTTTACAGGAGGTTCATTTGCTGAAGTTCCTGTAGGAATTTTCCGTTCTGCTGATGGTGGTGCTAATTGGACAGAAAATTTCACGTTGGCTGCAACATTGGATTCACCAGGAGCAAGAGTTCCAGGATTTTACAATGGTCAGAATAATGATGGAAGGTATATGGTTTCTGGCATTTTTAGATACAATGCCACTACCAATACTTTAATTAATGCCAACCGCATGTCGTATATGTTCTCCAAAGACAATGGTTTAACATGGTACACCCGTCAACCTGCAACAGTAACCAATAATACTCGTTACTCGTTCGTGCGCGACTATAAAGGAGCTTCTTATGCATTTTGTGGAGGGCAAAATGATGGCGCTGTAAATCGTGATTGCGCCAGAGGGCTTATTGATGACAATATTGTAACAAATTTTGCATTTAAGGGAGCAGCTGGTGACATACAAAGTGGAGGAGTAAGTATGAATGAATATGGTGAAGACTTGCTCTTTTTGAATCAATTTATAGCTACGGTTGGTTCCATTTATAAATCGGAAAACAATGGCGACACTTGGACTCCTTTTGCTACAGGTCTTACAACAGCCGGTGTTATCACTTCTGGCAGTAACTCATACACCTACACCTTGAACGGAATGTTGTTTTTAAGAGGAGCAAATCAAACCATTCAGGTTTACGACTTGGCAACAGCACCTTCCTGGACCGCAACGTATCCAAAAACAGGAGCGATTACTACGGTTAGCGCCGATTTGTTGGTGAAAAACACCCGTGCCGGTAAAGCGTATTATGTGGTTCTACCAGCAACCGATGCCGCTCCTACCGAAGCGCAAGTGATCGCAGGTACCGATGCTGCCAATGCAGCTGCCGCAATCAAAGGAAACTTGGTCGTGACCAAAGACGTGGAGGCAACGCTTCCAATTGCAGGATTAACCCTAAACACTTCATACAAAGTATATACAGTGGTTCAGAGCGAAGTGATTAAAACCACCGGTTTACAAACCGTTACTTTCTCTACGCTCGCTACTGGAGTTGATCAAGTCAAGATGATTCAAAGCATGTATCCTGTACCTGCTAAGGATATTCTTCATGTTTCCATGGCTATGGATGCAAAAGTGACCATCACCAATTTGCTGGGTGCGCAATTGATCTCTACCAATGGAAATGCTGGTGAAACGCTTAAAATTGATGTTAGCCGATTGAAGGGTGGCGTTTATTTGGTTGAAACAAACAACGGTGTCAACAAACGAATCGACAAAATTACGATCAAATAGAGTAGGTTCTTAAAGGGAAAAGGGTGGGGAAAATTTTCCTCACCCTTTCTTATTGCTAGAATTTATACACAACAAATATTTGCCATCTGATTAGTGTTTTAGCAGTTTTTTACCTTTTTCGGTAAGTCGGTATTTCTGTAGCCGACTATTGGGTTTAAGCGGTATTGTTACTTCTATGAGATCATTATCGATTAATGGCTTGATATTAGTAATAAAGTTTTTGGTTTGATTTCCAATGCCAAGAAAGGACAATATCTGTTCTCTTGTTTTTTCTTCTTGCATGAAGTCAATCAACTTAGTTACTGACTTAGTTACCGACTTAGTTACTAATTGGGCTCTAACATACTCAACCACTTCGCTAACATCATTATTCAGTAGTGTTCCTAATGCCTCAAGATCAAGACCTTGTATAAATCCAGCATCAACATCTGCCTTCGACAACTTGATACCCGACTTAGTTACCAGAAACTCAGGATGGCATGGTAAAGTGACCATAAAGAGCAGTTCCTGGTCATCAGTAAAGAAAACCGGTTCAGCATTGCCATTGGCTGCCATGGCATCCCGAATAATCGGGAAGCCGGTCGATTTACCTTCGGTGAGGTCAAGTTCTTTCAGGAAATCACCAATGCGGCGGTTACGATAAATGCGCGACACCACTCGACGTTCCTGAAGGTCGGGATTGGTGATTGGTGGCATGGGACCCGGATAACTCAATATCGTAATCTTATCTGGGAATACCTGAAGTTCAATTGGAGCTTCGTCTGCGTAATTTTTATGATAAACGGCATTGCTAATGACTTCTTCCAAGGCATTGAAAGGATAGTTGCTGAATGTAACGCTTTCGGCTTGGCCGGTAATTTTTCGGACTTCAGACCTAATAACTTCTTTTTTTAAATAATCAAGGCAATTTCGCAACTGATGGTGTAAAGGGCCTTTGAATGTTTCGGGTATGAAATTACGACCAGTATCGTCAGGATGAATAGCTAATTCAATCCAAGCTCTATTAAAAAACTTATGAGGTTCACGGTTAAAGAACATCAATCCGACGTTTACGGGTCTAAGGTACTCAACAGGGCCGCGAGCGATCTGCATCTGGCGGCACAATTCCGGAAAAGGGATGGTGACACTCTCATCGAAAAGATCACTTCCGACTTCCTGCAAAAATTCACGAATCAATCCCAAATCCAGATCATTGAGTTGTGCCTGCTGGTTAATTCGATCATCAAAAGTCACTTTTGCGGTAAGTTCAACCAAACGAGTCTGGTATGCACCTTGTGCCATGATGCTCCTACTGCCAGAACGTATGAAATATTGCCTTCGGCCATCGTCGCCCAATGTTGAGGGGCAAGAATAAGGACGCATATCACCTGCTGGGCACCAAATTACTAAAATATGTTTGTCATCAATGACATAGGGCTGTGAAATGGGCAGGTAATTCGGTTGTATTTTGTAGCAGTAGCCTGTTAATTCGCCTTGAATGCGATCCAAACTTTCCAAAGACAAACCTTGAGGAGGAAATACAGGGACTCCATCTTTTGCTGCAATGCCAACAATGATATAGCCACCACCCCAGTTATTGATATCATTAGCAAAGGCACATACTGAATGCAACACATCTTCAGGATTCCAACCTTTCTTAAACTCAAGCCGCTCCCATTCCACAACTTTACCGTGAATTAATTCTTTTATGTTTATTGGAAGTGCCATGGTTTTTAGGTTAAGTTATTAGGGATTAAACTTACGTTTTTCTCACGATTTATCAAAAGGGTGGGGAAAAATTTCCTCACCCTTTGTAAATCTATATAAGGTCTCTCGACGTACAGTTTACGGCGACGAATCCCAACGTTAATAGTCAATATATTTTTGACGACTCACTAGATTCTTATCTGTTGAAATTTCAAAAATAAGCAGCTGATTTCTAGCAGAAACGGGCAAAATTATTGGATTGGATTTTTGTGCGTGCACGCACTTTTGTGAAAAGACGACCTGACCGGACATATTGAAGACTTTCAGGGTTAAATGATGAAAGGGTAATCCATTTTCATCCTGAATAAACAGCTCCCCATTACTCTGATTTTGAATGATTTGAAAGCCGTTGGTGGAATGGGCTATTTTTAGTTCCGTCGAAGCGGCGACCTCCAATTTCAAGAATTTTACACTTTCTTGTTTTCCATCATTCACCCGTAAATCGAGTGTAAATACGCCCTGATTCTGAGGAATTCCACTAAGTAAACCGGTAGTGGTCAGGGTAAATCCGGAGGGTAAATTCAAACAGCTAACGGTGATCGCATCGCCATCAAAATCAAAAAGATCGAGTTGTTTGGAATAAGAAACGCCATTTTGAGCTTTTTCCAATAGTTTGGTATTGATTTCGGGAGAATGATTTGCCGGAAAATAGTTTGAATCCAAACCAAGGTATTTCACCAACGTTTCGAGGTAATAATACTCCGCGTAGTTTTGCGAAACGTCTGGCTCGTAGCCATTGGTTCCTCCCGTTGAGTGGGACAAAATAAAATTGGCTTTCGTACCCAAGGCATTGGTATAGGAAGCGGTTCGTAAAGACTGAATGATGTTTTCGGCATGCATCAGGTAAAGGCTGTCGTTGGTGCTTTTGTACAAATCGATCAAGGCCGATGAGGTAATGGCGGCAGCAGAGGCATCCCGGTACGTATTCGGAATGGTGGGCGCATTGTAATCCCAAAATGGGATATGATCGGCAGGTTTGTTTTTCAAATAATAGCCCAACAGCTTTTTTGCCGTTTCCAAATACGTATTGTTATTGGTGTATTTGTACATCATCGTGAAGCCATAAAGCCCCCACGCTTGTCCTCGCGACCAGCAGGATGCATCCGACAAGCCTTGTTTGGTGCCACGCGCCCGAACCAGGCCGTTAAGGTTGTCGTAGTCCACCACATGGAAGGTGCTGGAATCGGGTCGGATATGGTTTAAAATGGTGGTGTTGGCATGGATGCAAGCGGCTTTGTAATAACTACTGTCGCTGGTATAGAGGGATGTCTTGAAAAGCAATTCCAAATTCATCATATTGTCAATGATCACAGGAAACGTCCATGTTCCGGTATTGTTTGACCAAGCAGCCCAACTACCTGAATTCCAAGATTTGGTACAACCCACCACCGGTGAAAATCGGTTGAACAAGGTTTGTCCAGATTCCACAAGTATGGGTACTGTGAAGCTTTCGCCGGTCATTCGATAGGCATTTCCATAGCTGGAATTCATCACAAAACCGAGGTCATGCCCTTGATTGGTATTAGTTTTTTGCGACAACAAATTGCCTGTCCACTTCCATGCTTTTGCTTTCCAAAACCCATCGCCGGTGTATTGATACAGGTACCAAAGGCAACCTGGGAAAAATCCACTGGTCCAGTCTCCGGCTTTCACAGTAACCAAGCTGCCATCGATTGCCGATTTCGTACGCCGCGGGAAGGTGGTGCTATCGGGTAAGCTGGCCACCATGAGTTTGTATTGCTGCACTGAGAAATCGAGTGCCTGCACCACCTGGTTGGTCAATTTTGGTTGGTAAACAGCTCCAAAACCGAAAAAAAAGCTTGTAAGTAAAATGATAAGGACGCTGAACAGCCGTTTATACAACATTTTTATTTTAGAATCAATTTGTGGGTTGTGTCGCCAATTTTCAGTACATACATTCCTTTGGATAAACCATTTACAGAAAACGCTTCCCCATCGCTGGTCAGCGCACTTTTAAGCCCTACTCCCGATAAACTGAAGACGGTTGTCAATAATGGCTTCTCCGCTTTGTGCCGAACGATTAGTTGGTCCGTTGCAGGATTGGGGTAGAACGAAATTGCCGGATTTGCAAGCTCCTTTACAATACCAGTCGATGCATCGGTCGCCACCCTGAAGTGCCATTTTAGGTTGGCATTTGCAGTGGATTCACCAACAAATTTGACGCTGTTCGCTGGAATGCTGATGGTGTCCACGTCGTTTACAATCAATGCTGTTGTCGTTGTAAGAATCAATTTATTCCCAATGATGGCAGCCATTAAAGGTGAAACCAATCCATCTGTGGTTCTTGCAATGGTGATTTTGGTTAAATCAATGCTTTCAATTGCCTTTTTAAATTCGATGAAAATGGGAGTAGAAGCATCTGTATGATACTGCATTTGATACGGGGATTGGGTGATGGGAACAACTTTGTCGGCGGTGAAAGCGGAGGTGGTTGTAAATGCTGTATTTCCTTGTAAAACAGCCTGATAGGGGGCGTTGATTCCAACCCTGCTCACTCCAACGTTGTTTCGAACACAAATGTTTGCTCCCGGTAGTTCGTATTCATTGGTGGCTGCATTTTTCAAGCCAAGACTAATGGAGGAGATGTTTGTATTGTTCTCAATCAGCAATTGATCGACCCGATGATTGGTCTCTTTTTTGAAAACCATAATAATACCATCGGTTCTGCCGGTAATGTCTTCGTTGGCACGCAAATCGTTGTTTTGTATAAGTACGTTGCTTATGGGCACTTGCACGTCGTAAATTCCGATGTAACCGGTCACTCTGTTGTTCCGAATGGTAATGTCGCGCATCCGGGCGCCATAGCCTGAATTGGCATCGGCAGTATTAAAACCCCAAGCGTCTTGCCATTGAATCATGATGCCCTCACCATCCGTAGAATAATATTTGGTATTCACCATTTTATGACGATACACTTCGAAATCGTTGTTTTCAATCAGAATGTTTTCACCGGCAAAGTTCATGGCTCTGTTTTCGAGGGTATTCCCATTGTAGGAAATCAAACTTTTGCCGGTGGCATCGAGCCATGCCATTTTCACCGATTTGTCTTTTTTTACATTGCCACGTACCACAAGCCCGATAGCTTCGGCAAAATAACCTACACGCATCGTGGTGTACAGCCAGTTGTCAATCAATTCAATTTCCTGATTGATCGGAACGGCATTCACTGAAGGGTTCATTCGTTTGCCATTGACTTTAATGCCGTAGTGGTTGAGGTAATCGAATCGCGCCCGTTCAGCATGGGTGATGGTGGTTAAACCAGCAGCGGTTGCACCGTTGGGATTTTCGGCTCCATTGATGTAGGTTCCTTTGGCTATATAACCGGGCTGGTCGTAACTATCGTCGGCTATGGGGTTGACGGTGTTTGTCATTAAGTCGTTTACCCGGCAACGGGTCACCGAGCCTCCAGTTTCGGCATTAACAGTGATGTTATAGGTGTGACGGTATGAAAAACGCTGCCAACCATTCATGTACGTCATATCTGGAACGCCGGGATCGGGCTGCGCCACATTGTTTTGACGGACGCCATACACCAGCACATTCTTACTTGCCGATGTACCCAGACTAATTCGGCCACGATTGATGTCTAAATAGACAATTCCGCAGTTAAACACATCGCCGGTGGTGGTAATGGATTTAAAAGCAGTCGAATTTAACGTTCCAGAACCGGTTAAAACTGGTTCGAATTTTGGGAAAACCAATCGGGAAGTCGGTGCAAAATCCGCCAATTTGGCATCGGTTTGGGTAGGAGTTTCTCCACGCAAAATTACGTTTGAAGGCAACACGACATTGTTCAAAAACGTATAGGTTCCGGCAGGGAAGAAAACGGTGCCACCTGTTGCGCCTAATTGGACGAATGCTTTTTGAAGCGCATTGTCCCAATCGGTTTCTTCGGCAAGTTTAAAGTCGAGGATGGAAACGCTTGTTGTCCAATTCAGGGAATCCGACCAAATTGGAGTGGAAGCCCCATATTGGGTTTTGTAGGGATTGTCCGAAGGAATGCTAAGGTCGGCATTCACTTTATTCACCTCATAAGTCACTTCAGCACTGATGGGGTCGATCGTGGTTCGAGATGCAGCTTTAGCCGTTTTGAGGGTCATTACACCGCTTCCCCAAGCCTGGTTCACAAGATCGTGTCCAAACACCGTTTTGTAGCTGTCCCACGTTTGATAATCCAAATAGTTGCCATTTCCCCAAACTTTTGGGTAACTTCCAGCTGGAGTAAGCGGATTCGTAAAGGGAGTATCGTAGGTGAAGGGGGTCATCATAAATGAACCCGGTGCCACATATTCCATTTTGATGGTATTTTTGGAACCACTGGTATATTGGTAGGTGGAAGCATTGATGGCTAGGATACTTTTGGTTTGCAACGTGCTTACAAAACTGGCAAAATCGGCATAATCGTTGGTGGTGGCTACTTCGGTCAAGACGCTGCCCAACACATTGGCATCCCAAGTGAACGTCAGCGTCGAATGGTCTGTACTTTCGGTGTATGCGGTGTTTACATCGACGGTGAGCGGAGCGGGATACGGTTTGATCGCCACAAAAACGCCATTGCCTAAATGAAGGTACAAATCGGTGTTCACCCATTTATACTGCTGAACATCCCAAAAGTTTGCTTCACCGCTTTTGGTCAACTGATTCAACGAATCGGGAATAGCGAACCAGATTTTGTTGTATAATCCATCCGCATGTTTGACCATTTGCATCATGGTATTGCGAAACTGCCCAATTTCATGCTGTGGCGAGCGTCCTGCGGTGGTCGTTCGGTTGCCGGCATTTCCGCTGAGCATGCGCGCTCCGTATTTCTGCCCTTTCACGGCCAATCGCCACATGCATTGTTCCGAATACGTACCTTGGTTGCCATCCGGGCGACCCACTGCTGCACTGGCCATGGTTAGGTTTTTATCCAGCCAGATGGTTTCAAATTCAAAGCGGCGACCTTTCCCTGTTCCGTTCCAGGCTGAATAAGGGGCTTCGCCTTTAACCGTGCCGTCATTGTTGAAATAGGTTCCGTGGTCGATGTGGTAAAAGGGTTTGGCGCTTTGAATTTCAACAGGTAGCGGAAAATCGCGTTGTGCCATATCTATGACAATTTGGGGAGGGCGATAACTGCTGCTGAGCATAAATCCGACTTCCATTTCGGAGGGGTCCACTTTGGCCCAAACAGATGTTGGAAAAGTTGGATAATGCGCATCGTCGGAAAAATAGGGAATGGCATATTGATAAATCGATCCGGCAAAAGGTTTAAAGCTGCCCGTTTTGGCACGCGAGTCGGCTGCTGCCTGAAATCCATCCTGATAATGCAATGCCATTTCCACCATCATCCAATCAATGCATGCTTGTGCCCGTTTTTTAGTGGCAGCCCCATTGGGATCGTTGCATTTGTCGGTGCCTTCGTACAAGGTCAATAGCGGATTGAGCGTATGTCCGGTGTAGTTGGTCGAGTTCCATTCCACCCGTCCGGCATTGTACAAGGCTCGGGTAAGGTTTTTTACGAAACCGTCAAAATAATCCGTCACATTTACATTGGGAGGGGCAATCGCCATGGTGGCAGGCATTTCTAAACCGGTATGAATGGTAATAGGTTGGTAGGTAAAATCAAAATCTTGCATGTTGTTCAGAGTGCCTGAAATGGTTTTGTTGTGGAGTTCATGTGCAAAAAGCGTTCCGGCACTACGCATCATCCAATGAAAGTTTTCGGAATTGAACTCCTTTCCACCAGACTCATTGTAACCGCAACAGGGATCGTACACATGGTCGGCTTTCATCAATTGATACCACATTGCATTTACATCGTTGTAAATCAAATCAAGTTGCGTCGGGTCGTATTTGGCAATACTGTCTTTCCAATGAAAATAATACATGGCATAACCGGCACAACTAAATGGCGAGTAGAAACTGCCGACATAACCGCCATTCACCATTTGGCGACCTTTGGCTATGAACGCTTTCAAGGTCGTTTCATTTGAATTCGTGCTGGAGTAAGCCATCTTGGATAATAACTTGCCCCACTCCCACTTTCCGGCATCCGTGTTTCCACTTCCGGGATTGGGTGTGTAGGTTGGAATGCGTGCGCCCCACATTTCGGTGACGCGCTTGTTGAAACCTGCTTCCCACGAAGCTGTTGGGCGTGGAAGAGCATTTACGGTACTGTCAATCTGAGCATAAGTAACACATGAATAGAAAAAAATCAGGGTGACTATTAGTTGGTTCTTCATTTAAAATGTGTTTAAGAAAATACAGCTAACTAAAATCTTGTTATCGTACATTATTTTGTTTAAAATTGATCCCTTTTACTCCGTTTTTGGTAGGTACAACTTTCTTAATGGTTCCATCTGAATTGTAAAATAAATAGTCAATGCACACGGAGCGTCGCCATTGGGCATATTTTCTATCGGCTGAATGAGGTGGTATTTTTTTAAGAGCCAAATCTGAATTGTGATAAAAAAGATAGTTTTTACCTTTATATTCTACAATTGAATGATGATTTGTCCCACTATTCATTTCGTCCAAAATCACACCTTTATAGATATATGGACCAAGAATGCTGTCTGACATAGCGTACATTATTTTGCAGAACCCATTATCATCTTTTCCAGAGTACGACAGATAGTATTTTCGATGGTACTTGTGAACCCATATTGCTTCAAAAAAGTGGTCTACTCCACTAATAATCTTTACGCTCGACTGATATGAAATCATGTCCGGATTTAATTCTACTGCATTTAAATCCAATTGTCCAGCAAATAAATAGGCTTTTTCATCTTCATCAATAAACACGCAAGGGTCAATAAAATCCCTGTTAGAAACGACACCTTCAGATGTATTAGTAATCAAGGGTTTCCCAATTGCGTCAATAAATGGGCCACACGGCTTGTCACTTACTGCAACTCCAATTTTTGAGCCGTCAGTTGGAAAATAAAAGTAATATTTCCCATTTCTTCTTACACAATCTGGCGCCCATGCCCATTTTTTTGCCCATGCTACATCACTTATCGAAAGTATTGGCCCATGGGTTTTGAAATCTTTCAAATTGGTAGTGCTAAATGCGTACCAATCAATCATGTCCCACCACTCTGCATGGTCACGGTCATGACTTGGGTAAATGTAAAGCGTATCATTAAATACTCTTGCCGATGGGTCGGCAGTGTACATGTTTGTAATAACTGGATTTTTTGAAAATACAGCAAATGAAATAAAAAGCAGATAGGTTAGCCAACGCTTTTTCATAGATTGTTAGTTGACAATTTTAAATGTTTTATTACCATTTTTTCCAGACACTTTAATAATTTTAATACCTGATGGATAGCTTTTTAAATCAATATTTTGTATTAAACCATCCACCTTTTTAAGAACTAACAACTGCCCTGAAACATCATAACAAGAGATCATGCTTGCCATTGAATTATCATTAAACATAAATTGTAAAATACCATTGTTATAAGTCCATTTGAAAGTAACCTCTTGCTGAATAACTTCCATTGGAGTAGGAATACTTCCACCCACCAAAATATACGCAAACCGAGTTGCCACTTTATGTTCGGTATCAGTTACTTTCACTGAAGCCAAGTACGTTCCCGGCTCTGTGTAAATGTGTGTTAGGTTATTACTTACAGACCATTCGTTATTACCGGAATTAATTTCAAAATTTATATTTTTGTTGGAGGGAGAGAACGAATTGGCTGCATTGAAAGAAACCGTCAATGGTGCTTTTCCAGATACTTTGTCAATTGTCCAAAGTGCTTGTGGTCGAAAAAGAGCCAAGTTATTGTTGTACAGAACATCCGTTTTCTTGAAGGTGTATGATTTGTTTGCAACACTAATTTTTGAGTTGCTGATGGTGGCTGCTGCTGTCAATGTTGGTAAGGGATGTGTTCCACCCGGTTCTACTACCGACAAAGTGATTAAGAAAATATTCGTCGTTCCCTGAATGGTGATGTATTTTGAATCGGTAGCCAGACCAAAGGTGGAACCCCTCACCGATGAGCCGGTTTTAATGGTGGTGGTACCTGACTTAAAAATAGTTCCTTTCATGCTGCTGCCATTGGGAGAAGTAATGGTGAACGAATTGGCATCGTAGGTTACGGTATTTTCAACTGCCGTAACCATCTGCCAGTATTTTCCATTCACGGTGGAATCGGCAATCAGATAAAAGGCACGACAACCGGTATTCGTCGAATCGTAATCAGCTACAAACCAGCGTTTATGCCCAGTAGTCCACACATTATTGGTAGCCATTTCGGAGATGATATGCCCGGATCCATCTTCGCTTTGGTAAGGTACACCAACTATTGTACCTGAATTCGAATTTGTTTTGCAACTGGTACAACCTACGCTTCCAATTTTGGTTACCAATGGTTCTACTGGATACACGGTATTCATTAAGTGCCAATAAATTTCCTGACTGCTTGGACCTACTAGTTTTCCGTATCGCCCACCACCAATAGCCCAAGCAGAATTTGTGCCAAGAATTCGGAACGAAAGTCCATCAGGACCAGCATGACCTTTATCACCCCGAAGTTTGACATAGAGCTGAGCCATTTCATCAGAACCATCTTTAAACTGATTACGATAGGTAAAATAGCCATTTCCACCGGCATTATCTTGCATCAGAGTTTTCCAACTATCGGCATCGGCGGGATTTTCTGCCACCATATCAAACGGGTAATACAGATACGACCAGATAAGTCCGAGTCGGTAACCATCGTATTTTTGTGTGGCTCGACCTGAACCCACGGCTTTATCGTACCAGAATTTTGCTGCCGGTTGCATGGCGGGAGGTAGATAATAGAACGATTGTCCAAAGACTCCTTCCCCGCTCACATGTGGATTATCGTCTCCAAAATCGGGTCGAAAACCTCCAAATCCCAACAAATCGATTCCGGTTGAAAGGGTGGCATAAACGGTCCAAAAACTATTAACGAAAGAAGCGTATTTTTTCAGACCATCTTCTCTTTTCACGCGCTCCATGGCAATGCCAGCGGGTCCGATGAAATTTCCAACCGGATAATACTCATAACCTAGCCCTTCGATATTCCAACCGCTGCTTTGCAACGAATCACCAAAGTTTTGAAGGACATAATTCTTCAGCTTCGTTTGCATAGTGGTATAATTGATTGGATTATAGACCTCGTCACAGCCCAAATACCCCAAAATGGCGGAAGCTCCGCGAATGCCTTGCCAGTTGCTGGCCGCATTGGTGTTTTGCTCCGTGCCTCCGTTGGTGGTAATCATATCGGCCATTGTTTTCAACTTGGTGGAAACAAAAACTTTGTTGGCAGTGGTCCAGTTGGGTGAATTGTAACACCAATCATACGCAAACGAAATGCAATAAGCCGACCAATAGGAAGTCAGTCCCTTGAGGGTAGTGGCAGCCCAAACCTCGTCTTTGTCAAGGATGGTTTTATAGGTGTATTCATACGACTTTATGGCATATTCCTCCTGCTCCGTCATCAAATACAAAAAACCGGCTAGGGCTGCCAGCCGTGATTTATTGCCGGTGGTAGTGGTGTCGAGTGTGAGGCATTCGGTTTCGTATTGTGTTTTTAGCAAATCAAGCATTTCGGCTCCTACCGGATGGAAGGCACGGCTGCGCAACGCCGGCAAATCGGCAGCATCAAAAAATAATCGTGGATGCAACGCCGCCTCAACCGCATTCGTTGAAAGGACGAACAACAGTACCAAAAGGTTCGTTAAATGGTTGATTTTGATTTTCATATACGAATGGCTCGTGCTCTAGTTTTTAAGAATTTTAAATGCTTGTGAAATGCCGTTTTGGCGTAAAACAATGCCGTACAGACCTGTTGGAAGATGATTCATCTCAACTGCCGAAGAGCGAATGGTGCAGTGCACTTTAATGCCCATTGCATTGTAAACCTCAATCGAAGTAACTCCCTCGAGGCCATTGATATAAAGCGTTTGAATGACAGGGTTCGGATACAGCATGATCAGGTTTGAAAATTTCGATTGATCCAACAAAGTCCCCGATTGGGTAATCAAAAACGGATCTGAAATGGCACTGGCACCCGCATCGTTGTTGTCGCAATTGATGGCTACCACGCGATAAACAAACGATTGATTTACCGGCAAATTATAATCCCTCCATACTTGTTCATTGTCGGGGCATCCCATACTTTTTCGGGGACGAACCGCCAACGTTTGCCAGGCATTGTTTTCGATTTTCCGCTCCACACGAAATCCTATTTCGTTATCAGCCAGGTCATTCCAATTAATTGTGGCGTATAAATGGTCTGCTGCCAACGTGACCGTCAGAGTGGATGGAGAGGCCGGCGTTCCCGCTGGACACGCACTTATAAAATCGGTGCCCGTGGTGGTGATGGTCCCAGTGTTTGAAACAATTGCGACATCGGTCATCATTCCGGCTTTGAGATTTCCAATTCTGGAAGTGTTGTTCCAAGCCCACAATGCTCCCTGTTGGTCCACATCATAACCGGCCATATAGCCGCTGCCCGCATTGTTTGTAACGGCAAAGGAAGAAATGCTGGTCATACCTCCATGTGCTTGCCATAGGATGCCCTCGCCATCGTTACCGGGATTTGAACCGGTGTTGGCGTAGGTGTTGTGGTCAATCCAGCCATTTTTACCTGCTATGTCAAAAGCCCTCGACATATTGTCGGACAAACAGCCATTGCCTCCTGCGACGCTTTCATAAAAGCCGTCCAACGTGAGTTCCCAACCTGTTCCCAATCCAAAAACGTTATCGCCTTCCTGCAAAAAATCACGATCGTTCCGATTGTTGTTCACCACAATATAATTGCCGGAAAGCTCAAATCCTTTTGCTCCATGGTTATATACGTTGTTATCCCTCACCATCACATTTTCGGCAAGATAACCCACCATCGTATTCGAAAAGGGGTTCAAGAATCCTTTATTGACATCGATGCCAAAACTTTTGCCATAATCGTAAATCAACGTGGAGCGGCGGTTGCCAAAAACCTGACCGCATTTATCCTGTTGGGTAACGGCAGTGGTTTGGTTATACTTAAAGCATTTATCGGGCTTGGGAAGGTCATTATTCGCAATCAGCACATTGGAACCATATACTCCCACGCGTGCGCCAAATTTGTAGGGATACGTATTGTCTCGGATGCTGTCGTATTTCTCCCGGGCGTATTGAATCAGGTTGTGATTTCCGACTACCGAGTTTTTAAGCACGCAGCCAAAAACCAATCGGCCAGATCCGGCACCCACATAAGCACCTACCGCTCCGGCAAAAGGGTCCATGGGGTGTGTGCCATCTGGGACACGGTTCTTCCATACGCCCTTGGCGGCTTTACTGCTGTACCAGGCTCCGGCAGTAGCCCAAGTGTTTCCCCAAGTATATTCACCACCAAAATAAATAGCGCCGCCATCCATTTCCACCCAAGCAATACCGATGTTTTTTACATCCTTCAATGTCTCTGAACCGGATGGCATACAGCCCAGAACAGACCAATTCGTAGGAATGGGTTTATCCAATCCAGTAATGTCTTTGATGGTTTTGCTTTTGAATATGAATTTGGTGGGCAACGTCATCGTGCCAGACAAGGCATCCATATTGGCAGTGGGTGTTTCACCCAAAACGATGACACCCGAGCGCAGCAGTAGGCCACGTCCCGAAATGGAATCCGATACCTCCTTGGAAACTGCACTGAAATCGTACACTCCTGCGGGATAATAAAGCACACCTCCCCCTTGGGCGTAAAGCAGGTCGCGGGCAAATTCAAATTTTTCAAATTCAGTTGTACAATTCGCACCGTCATTTCCCAAAAAATCGTAGGTTTTCATATTGATGCGGTGCTCCCACTTCACCTGGTTGGTCCACGTGGGATAATGACCATTGCCATAATACGATGCAATCGGATTTTGGGCAATGGTGGTAGAAAGGACGAAAAAAGTGATGCAAAAAGAAAGTATGATTTTCATTGAAGGCAAGCTTTCATGGTAAAGCGTTGACGAAAAAAAATGCTAAAAACCTCAAAAAGCAATGAGTTTTTTAGCATTTTTAAGATTATCAGAATCTATAAATTTACGCTTTATTGTGGTCCTTCATGTACCACCTTCTGAACAGGTTTCAGCCATCCTCCTATTCTGTAACTGGAAAACTAAAATCATATTCACCCGAACCCACGCTCAAATGTATCGTTCCCTTTTCTTTACCGAGTACCTGTATCGATTCGAAACGTTTTAAAGTTTTCCCTTTGTTGGTTAGTTGGGATGCAGAACGAACTGGCAAAGAAACAGTGGCAGTGGTATTGGCAGGAATGGAAATGTGCCAATTCAAGTCTTTTCCTTCTTTTTCCCACGCACTTTTAATGAGGCCGTAAGGCGATTGGTGCGAGGCTTTCACTGCATTCAAACCTTTGGGGAAAATGGGTTCAAGGATTATTTTTTTAAAGCCAACTTCGGTCTTATCGGTCCGAATGCCTCCCAAACGTTCGTAATACCAACGGAGCAAATCGCCCAACAGCATCACGTGATTGCCCGAATTCATGGCAGGATCGGCCGTGTTGCCATTCCAGAGCTCCCAGATGGTCGTAGCGCCGTTGTCAATCATATAGCCCCAACTTGGATAGCTGCGGTTGGTGGCAATCTTGTAGGCCAAATCGGGTCGTCCATAAGCGGTCAATCCACGCATGAGGAATTGAATACCAATCAATCCAACGCTGACATGCCCGTTAAATTCGCCTTCAATCCGTCCAGACAAGTTCTCAAAAACCTTCTGTTCGTATCCAGCAGGCACCAATCCTTGCATCAGCGAAATAATGTTCGCAGTGACCGTATTGTTTCCATATTGTGCACTGTCTTTTTGGAAGAAGGTCTTGTTGTAGGCCGTTTTAACGTTGGCCGCCAACTCCAGAAATTCTTTTTTATCCTCTGGATTTCTAGCAATTTCGGCATATTTCGCCATGATGTTCAAGAGGTTGTAATAGAAACTGGTCGCAAGAATTCTGCCGTCGGTGATGCGTTTGGGATCTTTCGACCAAATGATGTTCAAATTTTCGGGTGGCATGCACCAATCGCCATACTGGTCTTTGGTGATGATGTAGTCGGTCATATACTTGGTCTGCATGTATTTCATCCAGTTTTTCATCGATTGGTAATGCAGTTTGATGGGCTTGGTATCCCCATATTGCTCGTAAAGCATGTTGGCAATGTGAATGTAGGCAGCAGGCCAAGTAATGTTGTCGGAATAAAACTGCCAGTAAGCCGGAGCTACATCGGGTAAACTGCCGGTTTCTCTTTGCGAATCTTGGATGTCTTGGCTCCATTTGGCATAGAGCAATTGATTGTCAAAAATGAAACTTTCGCCCACGCATCCGGTGGCTCGGTCGCCCAACCAACCCATACGTTCGTCGCGCTGCGGACAGTCGGTTGGGAAACTGCGGTAATTGCCCATAATTCCCCAACACGCATTTTTGTAAATTTGATTCAGAGTGCTGTCGGACGTTTCGAACGTACCTATCGTAGCCATTTGATCGTAGTTCACTTTGCCTTCAAAATCGTTGACAGAAGGCAAATAATCAATGCCGGTAATTTCAACATAACGGAATCCATGATACGCAAAACGGGGTTCGTAAGCGAAAACGCCATCAGCGGAAGGCGTGTAAACATCCGTCGTTCGTGAACCACGCAAATTGGCGGTATAAATGCTGCCGTTTTTTTGGATGGTTTCGGCATACCGCAGGGTCACGGGTTGATTTTTCGTTCCTTTGAGTTTTACCGCCAGCCAGCCCACCATGTTTTGGCCCAGATCCACCACGTATTTTCCTTTTTCAATTTCCTTCACAGCAATGGGTTTGAGCACTTGCATGGTGGTCAAATTCGGATTCAACTGGGCCACCAAGATGCCGCTTGGGGCACTTACCAACTGAGCAGTTTTCCACGACACATCATCGTAACCGTTTTTGTTCCAACCGATCAACTCCAAGTTGGCATCGTATTCCTCCCCATCAAATTCGTTGTTGGCAAGGATTGGCCCATTGGTCGTTAGTTTCCACGTATCATCGCTCGAAACTGTTTTCTTCTCGCCGTTGGAGTATTCGATTTCCAACTGCATCAACAGTTTGGGGAAACCAAAATGCAGTTGCGGCGGGCTGTCCAGAGCGTCGCCACCCGGCACATTTTCCATGCGCATCGCAAAGAATCGACCATTTCCAAGAATGACACCAACGGTGTTTTGCTGGCTCAAAAGCAGATTTTTCACGTCGAAAACATTGTAATTCACCCGCTTGTTGTAATCGGTGGCGGTTGGCGCAAAAAGGTCGTTGCTTACTTTGACACCGTTCAGATAACATTCGTACATTCCCAAACCGGAAATATACAACGTGGCCCGTTTAACAGGGTTTTCAACCACAAACTCCTTTCGCAGGTAGCGGGCAGACAGACGAGTCTTAGTGGTCAATTTACCGGAATTCAACATGCTGTCCATTCCTATCCATCGAGCCTTGGGCAAAGGATTCTCCACAAAAGCCATCGTCCAGTTGCCTACTTTGCTCCATTTCGTTTCACCTTTGTTGGTCCACACTTTTATTTTCCAATAATAGGTTTGGGTGGACTTCAACTTGTTGCCGTTGTAGGGAATCAGAATGGAAATGCCACTTTCCACCTTGCCCGAATTCCATGCCAAGTCGGTTTCATTCTTCAATGCTTCAACCGATTCGGCCACCAAAATCTGATAGGCTAGTTGCACGATGTTGGCTTTTTTCGATTGCAATTGCCACGAGAAACGCGGTTGCTTAGCATCAATGCCCATTGGATTGGTACGCGTTTCGACACTCAAATGCACCGGCTGTGTTTTCGCAGCAAAACAAGTCATCAATGCAAATTGAACCAGAAAGAAGGTACTTAGTATTTTTTTCATGCGTTTGAAGGGTAATAGTGCTTGATTACTTGTTTTTTACTCGATGAACTCTTTTCAATTTGGTATCAGACCATACAACGATACTGGTTTAGTAACGGCGTTTTTTACCAACAGTCGGTACTTTCCGTTGGTTTGCGGTTGAAAATAAAGGACGTTCCCAGCAACAGAAAAATCCATCTTCAGTTCTGAATGATCTGCCAAAATCTTCCTGATCTCAAGGTCTTTGGCATCAATTTGGGTGGGAAGTTCCAGTCCATTGAAGAAACAATTGGCGGTGAATACCTCCTTATCGTATTCAAAATCCGTTACCCGATTGTTTTCAAAGCAGTACAAGCGGTAGGCCATTTTTCCATCCTTACCGGCATAGACACCCACGTTTCCTTTTCCCCAAAAAACAGATAGAATCGCTTTCTGCGCCATCAGCTGAGTGGCAACCGGCAATGGGACCATTTCCTGATCGCCTCCGATGTAATATTGTTTTTTAGAGACTTCCGAAACAGTTCCATGTGCTTCCAATTGCAACGTCGCGTAAATGTCCGTTTTGGTTCCAAAGTCGGCATCGCAGTAACTCCATTCCACTTTCGCGATGGGTTTAAGAATCTGGATTGGAATTTCCCGCTGAATACGATCCATTGGATTTTTAAGCAACAAGGCTTTACCGGTGGCTTTGCTCTGCGAAATCAACTCCATTTTAAATTCATTCACCGGCACAAAATCAATTTCTACGGAACTGATAAACTCAAAACCATCTTGATTATCGTCGATGATGAGTTCGGGTTTGACTTCCCGGTGATTGTCGAATGCATCGAGGTATCTTCCCAAAGGAATGGATTTCAATCGAAATTTTCCAGAATTTGATTTTTCGATTTTACCAATTTCAATCCGTTTATCGGTTTGTCTGTCAAGAATAATGACCTTAAATGCATCCGTTCCGGCATCCAGATAGTCGATGGTCAACACCGGATTGGACATGCCATTATACATGACACGATCGTCCACGTCGAAAATTATTTTAGAATTCGATGGGTTGGTTTTAACACCTTTCTTTTGCGTGTTTGCATCCACCACATACGCTACATTTGCCTCGTTATCATTGTACTGCCTTATCCCAATCCAATTGTTGTGGTATTGCATGGTATCCAACAATTGTGGCGTCCGCTTTTTTTGAGTTGTTAACGGGAAGACACCCAGCTGCGTATAAAGCTTTGATAATAAGGGCTTTTGAATAATACTATCGAAATGCGAAAAATAGCGTTGAACGTTCGGCTCCAAAAGATCCGCTTTGTAAAGGTAGAGGTAGTTCACACCATCAATGGCCACTCGATTGAACAACGAAATGGGATGCCCCATGGCATCATAGAAATTTCGAACGATGGGACCTGCCGTTTCATAATACCTCTTTGGTGATTGGTTATGCCTGTAACGGTTCATCACATACGCCGGGTCGGAAGTGGGAGCCCAAGTGTCGTATTTCTCGCTCATGCCGTTTTGTTTGATGGAAACGCCTTTTGCCATGGCCATGGATGCAGCGCGTCGATAAATAAAATCTTCGTTTTGGTAGCCATTGTTCATGGGGGAAATTTGCAAAATGTGCTCCTTGGTGGGAAAGTACTTTTTCGATAAATCGATGGATGCCTCCACCACCTTCTTCAAATAAGTCACATCGGTATAGCCATAGACTTTCCATTGCCTGAAAATGGATTCTTGAACATCCTGCACACCCTTTTCGTTGTCATTGAGCAGCATTTCTTCCCAGCGGCCAATGCCACCAATTGCAATGGCATCAACCGCAGGGTTGTTGGCGTATTTTTTGGCAGCCTCCTTCATAAACAGCAGGTAGGAAGCTTTGAACGCTTTCGAAAAATAATTTGGGAAAGCGACCCTTTTGCCCCGGCTATCGGACGATTGGATGATGTTAATATTGTCAATCAAGCAGTTGCTAATATTATCTGTTTCAATGCTCAACTGATAATCACTGAGGTTGGCCGCTTTGATTTCTTTGGTACACAAACTTGATTCGCCTGGTTTTACTTGAAACGTTTCAATGACCCGACGACCGGTTGATTTAGAGTTCAAAACAAGATTGAATCTCGCGGTCGCTTTCGAATCGATGAATTTCAAAATTTTATAGTCGAACTGTACCAAATAAGTGGCATTGGGAACGAAGGAAATCGTGGGGGCGGTTTGAATTAAGGTTGATTTTGAAGACTTTGCATTTACCAATTCGAGTGCTTTCGAACCCACTTCAGACAGATTTGAATCCGCAATCTTACCTTGCATCCATTCATAACCATCCTTTTGGGTGTCTTTCTCAAAATCGGTAAAAACACCTTCGCCAACCATTCGAATGCGTTCCTCGTCAATCAACTTGGCAGAGGTGCAATAGGTAGCATTGTTGGCAGTCATAAACCGGAGTATCACTGTTTTTCCCTGCTTCTTCCAAACATCGATGTTTCGATCAATATAACTCCAGTCGAAATGATTTCGATCGATGAAAACATCCTTCCACTCAATGGATATCTCGCCTTTTAAAACGCTGGGCGTTTGAGCGATTTGATCGATTTCAGCCGCTGTATTAAATGGATAGCCATAAAAATAGATGATCCCGTTTTTTTGGACAACAACTGAAAAGGTAGGAGAAACATCCCCTAGAAAGAATACAAGTAGGACGAATTTGATAATCTTGGCCATGACACTTTTTTGCAACTAACAACACTTAAAACACCACTCGAAATCCAACAAAATTGAGTCCGCCATCCGGGAAAAAGGCGTTTCTTCGAGTGGTCCTGCAATTGGAGTCCACTTCGCGATACGAACCACCACGGAAGATGCGATACTCACCGGTGGAGGGCCCTTGCGGATTCACTTGACCAGCACTTGGATAGACTTCATACCAGTCGGAGCACCACTCATTGACATTGCCGCTCATATCGTACAAGCCTAATTCGTTGGGCTTCAGCTGTGCCACCTCGTTGGGCCTATCGGTTCCGGTCAAACCAAACCAGGCTACTTCCGTCACATTTCCCGAACCGGCGAACGCATATTTTTGGGATAACGAGCCCCCTTTGGCTGCATATTCCCATTCGGCCTCGGTAGGAAGTCTGCCCCCGACCCATTTACTGTATTCACAGGCTCCCCACCAGGTGGCATTGACAACCGGATAATTATCGTAGCCTTTTTGCACCTGCCATTTGTTGTTTACATACTCCAACTTCGTATAGGGTCCATACGCAATAGCCAGATTTTTACCATTGTAATTGGTTCGATAATCAATATTCAGAGCATTTAAAAATTGAACAAACTGATGGTTTGTGACTTCCGTTTTAAGAATCTCAAAGTCCGAAAGCGAAACCTTGTGCATGGGTTGATCGCCATTATTAAAGGGGTCACCCATGGTAAATTCGCCCCCTTTTACAAAGACTTTCTCTATTTCCATTGGCCTTGAAAGGTTGTTTGAAGCGATCTTTTGATCCATGGTCTCATAGGGAAGTTCCTCCATGTTCATTTGCTTTAACATGGTACGGTAAAAAATGCGGGCATTGTTCAACCGGGTAATGATGCCACTGTCTTTGGTATCTTTTTCCACACCATCCATGATTTTGAAATGGCGACGAATAATTTCTGGTGCTTTTTCGGGGCTCCAAGTGGGCTGTCCATCAACGACATAGTAGATGGGCGAAGTATGCGCCACCGCTTCATTGTTGCAATACGCCACTGCAATGACCCATTGGCTCTTGTTGATTGGCAGATCCAAATTCAGGTTTAGCTCCTCCTTTTTTTCAGGATTCAGAACTTCACGCAACAAACCATCGTTGCCGTACAAAGCCAACCGATTGATTTGACCAATAATCTCGGGCGATTGTGCGTTTACTTTTAAATGTGCGATGGCACCTTTCTTGAATTTGATTTCTGAGCCTGGCAGTTTTCCATCGCCTTCCAAAAACAGTATTGGCCCGTTCGAAACAAACGAGTTGCCCTTTTTTAGTCCTTTGAACCATTTGTCGGGCGAAAATTGCTTGCCAGTGTACACATACGTGCGCACTTCGCCAATGGTGGCTGCCCATGGCAAATCACTTCCGGCAGCAGCAGTGAGGCGGAAACCTAGATTCAAATAGTCGTAATAGCCTAAAGCATTTATTTTGGTGAGTTGCAACAACTCAATAAAATCGATTTTATTGGTGGTTACAAACCAAGGCAAGCCCTGCAAAAGATCGCAACCATTGAAGGCCAAATGGGCAAAACCCACCAATGCACCGGGTTGGCTCTGAATATCTTCAAAAGCTCGGTCGTAATAATCGTAATGGATGGTATCTCTGATGAATTTTGAGATATTCAATCCGATGACATGACCATACTTGCTTCGCGGATCTTCTTGTCCAGAGACGAGGCAATAGGAACCCTCCTGCGTCCTGAATTTTTTACCAAATCCTTGTTGTTCGAAGTCGATGCCAGATTTTGTATCACCCATAAAACGGTGGTAACCCATGTTCAGCGTATTGGCTACATGCAAGTTTTCGGCTTTGGCAAAATTGATCAGGAATTGCCGATACTCGGGTTTTGTGGTTGGATGATGTATATGCACATCGCCCGAATACCAGCCTTTTTCAGGCATATTTATCCAGCGTTTTAGGGAAATGTTCTTGTCAAACGCTTCCTCATCGTCGGGCACGACAAATTCCTCCATCACCATCGGAATGTACTCATACCCATGTGAAATGCTCAAAATCCATTTGCCGGGTTTTAGGTTGATGGAAAAATCACCGGAAGCTTGATACAAAGCCGGTGCTTTCCAAAACGGTACGGGTTGCGCCATATCGTATTCAAAGCTACGACGGTTGTCCAGCCCTTTTCCGGTGGTTTTGCGAACCGGTCCAATCCAATTTTTGTCCGAACTAAACATCACCCCCGACACAAAATCGTCCACCGTCGAAAACTCTTTAAGCACCTTCCCATAGGGCGGCGTGACTACTTCTTTGGTTTCTGCATTTTGAATGCACATCATGACCGGAGTGATTTTCTTGGTGTCTTCTTCAACGATTTTGAAGTTGACAGTGACCAGGTTGTGTGGTAAACCGTGCGAGAATGCATTCGTCACCGAAAACAAACAAAAGAGGAGGGCGGCAACTTTAAAATGTAAATGCTGCGCCGATAAATTCCACCGATGGTGGGACTTGGAAAGTCGCTTGTTCTTCGTATTCATCATGGCTATAGCTTGATTTTATAAGGATTTCTTTTATCGGTAATAAAATGCTTTTGGGTTGTTATACAACCAATCGGATGCAATTTTTCGGGCTTGCTCCTCGTTCAATGTGCCTTTTTTAATCAGTTCACAAAGAGCAATATACAGGTTTTCTTTGGTGAAAAGCACATTGCCATAAATTTGCTGCGGAAAGAGGTAATCGCCACCAAAAAGGTGAATTTTGTTGGTTGGAAGCATTTCGACGTAACTTTTCATGATTTCAATGCTCTTTCCGCGTTCGATGATGTGATCCCAGGTCATGTTGATATAAACGTTGGGATAGTATTTTGCCAATAAAATGGCTTCGTCGAAATACGGATAACCGGCATGGAGAATGACAAAATTGACTTTTGGAAAGTTCTTCATCAACCACTCCAAGCTGGAGGCATGATTGTTTCTAACCGAGTTGAAGTTCCAAGCAAAAATGCCGACATGAAAGATGACGTTCATGTGGTACTTTTCGGCCTGCTTAATCATGTAAACACCCAAATAATCGTCCAACGGAATGTGATAGTCGGATAGGGTATACACATAATATTTATTGGGCTGAGCATCGGAATAATCAAAAGGCGTTTCCATGATTTTAGCAAAAGAGGCTTCGGCTTCTTCCCGTGTTCTGGCTCTGTAGTTGATTTCGCGGTTGTAGGAACTTCCGAATTTGATGTTTTTGATGCCGGCTGCATCGTATTCCTTGAATAATTTATCGATTCCAGCCAAAATATCATCCAAATTGCGAATCGGTGTTTCGGTCATTTTGGAAATTTCTTCCAAGCTTTTGGCATCCCGAACGCAAATGTTATTCACTGTTGGAACCACCATCATTTTATCCTCGCCATAGCTTCTGCGGACATCCTCGGACGAAGGCGAACGAAAAGTAAGCATGGATTCGATCTGATTCTTTTCAAAGAATTTCTTCATAAAACCCTTTTTGGCAAAGTCTTTTTTGAGCAAATCGGAAATGCGCTGGCACTCTTTCAACCCATAGTTTTTAAATTGATACTGCGCTGCCAAAGACGTTTGGAGTGCCAAAATGTAGGTGGAACTCTGAATGGCTGGGTAATACTTGTAAAAGGCGGCCCAACGATCTTTGAAGGGGGCTTGTCCGTTTTTCATCAGCGCCATTTCGTCGACAGTGATGCCGGCCGATTCCAGATTATCGACAATATAGGGTATAAACAGGTTGAAAATATCCAATTGCAAGCCCATTAATTCAGCTTCGCTGCTGATGTGTTCGTGGGTATCAATCACGGTAAGTCCATCGATGTATTTCCACAATGCGGTGCTTTTGTCGGGAACGTATGTGTTTTTCACATCCGACTTGGAAGCGATGGATGGATTTGCAGCAAATCCACCAGCAAGTACTAAAATGGATACCACAATGGTCCACTTTTTGGTCATAAATTGATTCATATTCGTTTCGTTTTTAGTTGTTTTTAGTCAAAAAAGAGTCCCCCAAAAGAGGTGTTTTCACCCCGCACACGTTGTATTCGAATGCGTACCGACTGATGGAGGGTTAGTGTGATGTATTTGCCATGCTGGTAATTATTAAAAAAATAATCGGGCATCACGATTTTTTGGGTATTCAAATCGAATACTTCCAGTACTGAACTCAGATTTTCATTTTTCCAGTCGGTAAAATAGAGCGACACGGTATAGGCTTGTTGCGATTTGCTACTGATTTCAACCGTGGTGGTAATGGCGTTTAAGATTCCAACACTGCGCTTTTGATCTGCTGCGACATCCGATGCCAATGCCCGTTGGTCACTGGCATCCACTGTCGTCAATCCGGTTCCCCAATCTCTGAAATTATCGGCACATTTTACATCGACTTTCTCCACAAAATCGGGCAATTTGGTTCGATGCTGGTTTTTTCCTTCAAAATCGCACAACAGGTAGCCGTTTTTACCATATTTTCCAATCCAATGACCGGAAGTTAGGGAATCGATGACCACGTTGTTCGTGTAAGCATACGACAACTTTTCCATTAGGGCTACCCTTGGTTTTCCTTCATAGTTGACGGATATGCGCCATTTTCCATCGGAAATACCTTCGTAATACACAAAATCGGCATCTTCTTTGGATGCTTTTATTGTTTTACCATTTAGTTTCAATTCCGAAAGTTTCATTCCTACTTTTGGTAGGGCAATGGAGGCAACCGTTCCTGCTGGAATGTCGATAAAGCCCTTACCCGTGTGTAGATTGAAGGATGCAACAATACGACCATTCGATGTGGGGACGGCGCCTTCCACCCAATTCACTTCTGCCGAAAGATGCGGTTTGAACGTAAACGTTTTAAAACCTGGAGAGGTGGGTTTAATTCCCAGTATTTCTTCACTTAGCCAACGGGTGGCGCCAGCACTCCAAGGATGCGTCAAGCTTGTGAAACCAAATTGCATGTTCACCGGAGGGCTATTGGGTGCTAAGGCCGTGTTCCAGGAAGGATGATACACCTCGTACGTGGTGGTGGCTCCATTTCGAATCTGGCCACCCCAACAATCGTCGAGCGTGGTCAAGGCCTCGGAATATTTATTCATGGCTGCCATGGCTTTGAGAATAAAATATTCATTAAACGGAGAAAAAGAAATGCGTTGCAATCGATCTGAAAACGCGTTTTTCCACATCGAATTTTGTTCCGTAAAGGTAGGCATACCCGAATTTACGGCATCGGCTGCCGCATGAACACCCATTGGTGCGAACCATTCGCGGTTGGCACGCAAGGCTTCACCCTGCTCATTGGCCAAATTGGTATATTTAGCGGCCATTTCAAACTTTTCGTCCGCGCGCAACGCCTCACTAAACGCGCGTAAGGTGCCTATGGTCAACATGGTGTAAGCCCTTTGATTTTCAATGCAATTTGGCGTTTCAAAACCTGCGCCCAATCGTTCGTCCCAACCGTAAAAGCCCAGACTTGGATTTTTGCCAAAATTCAAGCAAGCCGTATCCAACTTTCCACAAGCATTATCCAGAAAGCTTTCAAACAAGGTTTTATCGTTGGTATAGTTGAAATAGTCGATCAAACTTTGTACCCAATACAGCGAGTAGCTGGCAATGCCATTGGCATCTTTGGCGGTACGTACCAAGTTTTCTTTCACAAAATCGGCATTTCCAAAAGCCAACAGCGAAACGTATTGCGAAATGTGCGCATCACCGGTCCAGGAATACCGGTCGCCGCGATCCATCAAAATGGCACCAAAATAATCTTTTAAAAAATTCAGTTTCACCGTGTAAGCACCTGTGTACCAAATCGTATTCAACATTTCATTGCTACAGCTGAAACGACCTTCGTAATTCGTCGGTTTCACCTGGCAAATCAAACGAACATTTTTAATGGTAAATGGGCGGTTGAACGTTCGGATATGAATCCATCCAAAACGGACGCCTTCGTATAATTGGTCGTTCAATTCCAGCCGATAAGTATTTCCCTTCTTTACTGGCACCGTGGTTTTCTTGGAATGTTTGACCATCCAATTGGTTACAGCAGGTTGGTTGTATTCACTGATGCTCATTTCCACTTCACCAGTAAGGTCTTCGCTGTCAAATTCCAGCCAACCGGCAGAAACCCGTCCAAAGTCGAACATTAAATTACATGCATCAGTGACTTGAATGGTCGAAAACGACTTCGCGTTCCATTTCGCTGCCTCTTTATGATCACATTGCATGCTCGTTGGTGACAAAGCGTACACTTGCAGATCGTCAGTTGCGTTGGTGGTTTCCCAACGATAATCCACCAACGGATCGGGCGAAAAGTTGGTTTTTTGTCCGGATGGTGTTGCTTTTATCACCGGAAAAGGTTGGGGCGATGTAGGCAATAAGACCCTTGTCTGTTGGCCGTCGCTATTGGCGGTCAACAAACAAAAGAAGAGCGTATATAAAACGAAGTTTCTCATTTCGCAATTTCACCGATTCCGTATACCCTGACTGCATTGTTTTGCAACATATCCAACGCCGCTTCCCGCAATTGTGCAGTGTTGAGTTTGAGCATTGATTTTTGGTGCACGAGTTTTTCTTCCAAAATTTCGCGGGTAAAAAGCGAGGAGCCCACTGCCATTTCGATGGTGGTGGCATCGTGGCTCAACATGATTTTTTGGTAGGGCACATAATTCAAGTAGGTATCCAAGGCCTCCGAAAAGAACGCCGGACTTAAAATGGGCATCCAGCAATTGTCGATGTAAAAATTGGGTTTGTTTTTGGCCAAGAAAGCGGCTTCCTTGAAAAAGGGCCAGCAATGCAACATCACGATTTTCATATTCGGATAGCGGTCGCCCAATGCGCCCAATGGCAATGGGCTGGAAGCTGGCATGTTGTGCGTACCAACGTGCATTTGATGCACCCATTTACGATCATTCGCCTGGCGGCAACATTCGTTCATCACCCAATCCTGAAAAACAACGACTTCATCCGGAGTCAAATCTCCTCGAAATTTGACCTCTTCATCCTTGCGAAATTTAAAATTCAGATCACGGCTATAGGCTTGCAATTGTTTGATGCCGGTGGTATTGTTTTTCGCCGCCAAATCGAAATAGAATTGAATGAATGCACGCCAGGTTTGTGCGCTATTTGGTTCAACACCGGCCACTTTTGCTAGATTATCGCGACGCTTGCTTTCCGTTTTCCACATATCCATAAATGGGTCGATGCGCAAAATGGTGTGCGTAAAGGACAGTTCGTGTTTGGCCGTTTCAGGCGATTGCTGTTGCAAATAAAATTCGGGCTGAACAGGACGAATCAACTCCGTAAAATGTGCCTTTTTCATGGCCGTTTCGTACCAAGTAAACATATCGGCATAACTAAAGCGAATCAATGAATCGGCTTTTTGCCAATCATTCAACTTGAAATCCTGCAATCGCACGCCGTACAAAAACTCAATTCCACGGGCGGTGCATTGAAAAGTGCCGGTCATCAGTGAAGTGGTAGCCAATTCTTTGAATCCATCCAATGCCGCTTGTGGATTGGCTTTCCACCATTCAGCTGGTGTATTGAACCCTGCCTTAAAGGCCATGGCGTATGGATTGCGGCCTTCGTTATACAACCAACCCATAAAATACGGATCTAAAACCACATCCCATACGGAAGTAGGTGTCTGGGGTTGAGCGCCTGCATAAATATCGGCTCGAAAACCGTTTAATTCGGGCACATAACCGCCATTGGACTGCACGCATCCCCAGTGTTCATGACCGCAAAAATTGGGCATGGAGGAAATGTCGAAACCCAATTCCGTTGCTTTTGCCGAAACCGACGACACGTTGGTTTTTTGTTTGCTTTTACCGGCAGAAAAGGCTGATGGAGCGACTACCAGCATGCCTATTGCCAAAGCGACAGTACTTATTTTTAGCTTATTTAATGGTCTCATTTTGTTTGAAATTTAATAGTGAATATACATTCTTATCAATATATATTTTCCAATTCTTTGACCGCCTCGAACAGTGCCAATACATTTTCGACGGAAGTATCGTCTTGAATGTTATGCGCGGGAGCTAAAATATAGCCGCCGCCTTTTCCAAGAATTCCGGCCACACGTTTTATTTCGGCTTTGATGCTTTCGGGCGTTCCATTGGGCAAAACATCCTGCACACAAACGGCGCCGAAGAAATTGATTTTTCCTTTGAACAATTGACTCATGTTTTCGGCATCCATGCCCTTAGCCATGGGTTGCAACGGATTTAAATAGTCCAACCCCAAATCAATAAACTTAGGAACAATTTGAACAACCGAACCGCACGTATGCCATGCCAATTTTATATTCGGATTGGCATCCCTGAAGGCTTCGAACATCTTTTTGATGCGTGGTGCGAAATAACGGTCAAACATTTCGGGGCTCATGATCAGGCTGTTTTGTGAGCCAAAATCGTCGCCGGCCCAGATCATGTCCACGCCTGCATCAATAAGTCGTAGTCCTGTCTGGGTGGCAATATCGGTTACTTTATCGAACAAAGCGTCCACGTATGGTTCTTCCAGCATCATGTCCATCAGCAACTTCTCCAGCCCGACCATGTACCACGAAATTTCGTAGATGGCACATTCCAAATCGCCAATAATGCCATGTGTTTTGCCGTATTTGGCAATGGTTTCCTCGGCGAAACGGAATCGACCCGGTGCATCCACTTCGGGAAATGGATAGTTTTCAATTTCTTCCACCGTTTGCACATTGGCAAGTGGATGAATGGCAAATTCGTCATACAGTCCGGTTGATTTGGTACCAATCCCCCATTCGTTCACGGTGATGCCGTCTTCACGGGTTACAGGTAAATTATTGTCTGGAAAGCAAGCTGCCACCCCAATGGCATCCACGCCCATGCCCACCAGCATGTTGTTGAATGAAATGCGGCTTCCCAGTAAGGATGAAACCGGTTCTTCGTACGGAACGCCCAAATGGTCGCTCAATCGTTTTGCCAATTGGGGCACTATGCTTACATACAAGGGTGGACGGTCGGTTGGTAGGCCGTTCAGGGTGTTCAAAAAACGTTCGCGTTGTGTCATATTACTTAAATTTTAGAACTCCAGCCTCCAAAGGGGGAAATAGGAGTTGGCATTTTCTTAGTTGGTTATTCCTTTTAAAACAATTTTGCCAAATTAACGGCATCCACTTTTTCTTCTTCTCCTTTGATTGACAAAATGTTTTCGTCTATTACTTCCGTTAAACTGCCTGCTTCCCGGTACATGGCCAGAATGTTTTCGAGCGGTGAACCAGATTGAATGGCGTGTGAGGGGCCAAAAAACAGGCCGCCTTTTGGGAATATATCCAACCGACGTCGGGTTTCTCTGCATACATCAGCGGGTGTTCCGAAAGCCAGTTCGTGCTGCACATCCATCGAACCTTGAAAAACCAATTGATTGCCAAAATGGTTTTGCAAACTGGCAATATCCATTTCGGGCGTGGTTGGTTGTACCACATCTTGAATATCAAGGCCCAATTCGATTAATCGTGGTAAGAAAGCATCGACTGTCCCGCACATATGCATCATCACTTTGGCGCCATAGCTGTGAACCATGTCAAAATACTGTTTGAATTTGGGTGCAAAATACGATTCGAACAAATCCATGCCGATCATCGGTCCGCGCTGGTTGCCCAAATCTTCCCCAATATGCGTAAAATCGATCAATCCACCAGCAGCTTTCAGTGCATTTTCGTGCATATCGTAGTAAAATTTAAAACGTTGATCCATGATGGCTATAAACGCTTCGTTTTCCATCATCATGTCGATCATGACCTCTTCCATGCCCTTTGCACGGGCGATGCTGTTGATAAAATCCATGTCGCCCGCACCACCAAAACACAAGGCATACTCGCCGTTGTAACTTTCGCATTGGGCGCGAATGGTCGAATAATCGAACCAACTAGCTTCAGGGAAATGCGAGCGGTCCAGCTTTTCGAGTGTATCCACCCCGGCAAAAGGTTGATAACACGATTCCATGTATTTTCCGGTGCCAAATTGCACGTATTGGTAGCGTTCACCCCAATAACCTTCGAAACTTCCATCGGGGAATGTGCGTAATTCCGGTCCGGTATAAACGGCTTCCACATACCGAAAATCATCGCCAACTACTTTCAGCAATTGATTCATATTCGTCAGTCCGTAATGTTCCATCATGAGATGATTGACTTCCGGTGTTCCTTCATGTTTAACGGGAATTCGGTCGTAGCCTGTTCGATGGTAGGCACTTAAAACTCTTTCGCGTGAATTCATAACATTAATCATTAATGGTTCTTATTGTTCAATCACTACCGGCCCAAACAATCCTGCCGGCTGAAGCGGTGCTACTTTAGCCCACTCAAACGGAAAGGTCATCCAGGTATGCTTTTTAACTACGCCATCCTGCAAATCGCCTACGATGCGGTTCCACCATGGGTTTGTAATGTCCACCTGGATGGTGTTCTTTCCTTTTTTCAGCACTTTTGAAAGGTCGAACCGATACGGATAACACCACGAAGTACCCAATGATTTTCCATTCACTCGGAGGGCTGCCATTTTTTCAACCCGACCCAAATTGATAAAAGTTGATTTGGATGGATCGCCTACAAATTCAAACGTTTTGCTGTAGGTTGCCGTTCCGCCGTAGTACTTTATCGCCGTGTTTTCATTTGCAATCCAATCGGTTAGCGACTTGAATTCCACCTGGGCAGGCGCATCCATTTTGGTGTTGAACGCAACCGTCCACGAACCCTCAATGGTTTGAACCGGCACTTTATCCGTGAAGTTTTTACCGTTCAGTTTGGTTGTAATTTTATTCCTGAAAACAATGAACCAACTGTCTGTTTCACTGAATTTCAGCGGAATAAACGTAAAGCCATTGCGTTCCGCAAATTCTGGCAAATTGCGCATCTCCCCAGTCACGGCGTTCCACAATTCGGGTTGCATTCCTGCGATGTTAAAACCCACTTCGCCATTGAATGGTTGCTGCGACTGGTTGCTGACGAAATAGATGTCCGAATCCGCCTCTTTTCGGTGAATGTAATTAAACTGTTCGGGCAAAATTACATCGACTTTCAAATTCAAGCGGCTGAAAACTTTTTCGAGGCTTACACCGAAAAACACATTCCCTTGACCAACCTTATTTTGTGTGACATTCACTCCATCAATGGTTCCCCAGAGCTTGCCAGCCATTTCCTTGACTTGTTTGTCGGCTATTGGATAATTGGCCAAACTGGGTGATTGCGTAGGTTTTGGTCCCACGACCGTTGCTCCATCATTCACCAACTGATTGATTTTTTGTAATACTTCGGGGCGCATGGAGGTTTGATTGGATAACACCAACACCTTGTAGCTGATGCCTGATTTGAGCACAATCTTGCCATTTTTAACTACCGCATCGCGCAAAAGAACTTCGGCATTGATCAAATCGTAATCCGTTCCTGCAGGTGGTGCCGGTTTCAAATCGGAGGATTGTTTGGGGGTATCTTCACCCAAAAAGTACAGCATATCGGCCACATGCAATCCAGACTGCAACAAAGCCGACGAACGACGAACGTATTCGTAGTAGGGTTTTGCTTTGACAAACCAGGTGGAATTACGGTTGAAATCGGTTCCAAACCACGCATTTACACCCGGAGGGGTATCGTATGGCTGGTGAATGTACAAGTGGAATACATAGTGATTGATCCCCTGCGTGAACGCCCAGTCGCCCAGCATTTTCAAATCGCGCGGCATATTGCTGTGGTTTTGGTGCGAGGTAAAGGACTCCGCCGAGGTTGTTTTTTTACCGTAAATGTTGGCACACGACGACGCAATTCTGCATTCAGCAGGGCCAATATCTGTCGCTGTATTCCAAAATTCTCCGGCAATATCATCGGTTGCACCACCGTACATCAACGATTCGCCCGGGTAACCAAATCCATAATTTTCGCACCACATCCGCAAGCCGTTTTCATTCGATTTTTCGCGAAGTCCGGTTACGTATTCCGTGGCAATGAGTGTTGCCACCAACCGGCGCATATCCCAAAGGAAGCGATCCGATTTTTCGGCTGAACCAACGACACGACCTGTCAACACGGGCAACCAAGGGAGTGGATCATAACCATAAGCGGCTTTAAAACGTACCGTCATGTCGTCCGTCCAGTTTTGCGGACCTTGTTCGTAGCTGTCCATCACCACATGTGTCAGGGCTTTGCGGTCCTTTGCCGGCATACGTTCCAATATTTTCCCCACAAATTGATCGAAATGAAATCGGGTATGTGCCTTGTTCATTTTGTCAATTTCATAACCTTCGCACTCGGGCGTAACCGGTGCATTTTTGGAACCGGTTGGGGTCATACCGGTGCGGAGAATGGTCCAATCTCCTTGAGGTGCATCCCATGTCAAAACACCATTTTCATCTACCTTGTCGGTAATATTGAGCACGTTGGTTTCATCCACGTTCAAGTCTTTCGACTCAGGCTCTGCCGATTTTGGCCACATATAGGTATCCCAACTTACAAAGGGTGTAGCTGCCATTTTCCCCAATTGCTTTTCGTTAAAATGGGAAATAACCGCTTTTCCGCTCAATTCAATTTCGGAAATGCAGCCCAACGCTTTGTTATTCGACAAATTAATCCATGGTAAAACCGGGCCACCATCGGTAAAAATGATCCGGAACTGTTTTGATTGAACGGCTTCGAACGATTCAGAAATCGCTCCAAACTTCATGGGTCCTGCCATTTGTTCAATAATCTGGCGGTCAATTTTATTTCGACATACCGAACGCCAGTAATTATGAAAATCGAGGTATTGAATTTCGTAATAGGCATTCATCGGTACTTCAGCCGGAAACAGTTTAATGCTTCGCACTTCTTCCACTTTAGAGAGTGAAAGCTCGATGGTTACAGGATAGGAAGCAATTGAAAAATAGGTGTCCTTTTTCCCATCAAACATCCATTCGGCGTTCGCAACTTGCGGATTGGTGCTGATTTGCTTGATCGATGCATTGACGGAATGATTTTGATTGCGTGGCGTTGGAAATGCCTGAACCACCACTTGTTGGAAATCTTTTTTAGGTGTTTCGAGTTGAATTTTGACATTCTGTCCACCTTGTACCTGCGTCTCAGAAGAAACCAAATAACGCATGGTTTTATCGGCGGTCACCCATGGCCCGCCTGACATGGACCAGCCCGGACAGTTGAACATCCCAATTTTCACACCGATTCGTCCAGCTTCGCGAATGGCGTGCTCCATACAGCTCCACCATTTTTCGCTCAACACTGGAACCTCTCCCGGTTTTACGGCAGCATCATTGACATTGGCTATAAAAGCCTCGCCAATGCCGGCCTCGTGCATGGCTTCAAGGTCTTTGGTAATGCCTTCCTTCGTGATATGACTGCTGATCCAATACCAATAGACCCACGGCTTGGTCGCTTCAGGCGGATTTCTAAAATCTTGTTCAATGGTTGTCGCATTCACATTTAAGCCAATTGCCGTACATGCAAATAAAATAAATAGAAATCTAATCGCCTTATTCATAAATCTTTAGTCTTTAATAATTATTTTTTGAATAACTCCTTTTTCATTTTTAATTTTTATGAGCATGGCCCCTTTTGGATAGTTTCTCAAATTCAATTCAAAATTGCCAACTTCCTGACGTTGTTCATAAACCAATCCAGTCAAAGATAAAATTGAAACGTTGGAACGTTCACTTTCGTTGTCGGTATATTGAAATTTTAATACCGATTTTACTGGATTTGGAAATACATTTACCGTATTCTGAGCATAAATTGCTTTGTTAAGGGATACCATTTTAAGAAAAATGGAAGCGCTTACCACATTGCTTTCGCCAAAATTATCTTTCACTTTAAAATACACATTTTTTTGACCAACCGTACTGCTCAATGTGAATAAAGAATTGGGTTGATAAGGCTGCCAACTTGCATCTGAAAAATCCGATTTTTCGCTCATCATCGATTGAGTCGGCACACGTCCCGAAACTTGATTTGCAATACCAATCCGATTATTTTCAGCAAAACCGCTTCCGTCTTCAAGTTTGAAGTTTACAACTTCAAGCAACCCATTAATCGTAAAGTCGGTCGTTGATGTCAATAAAGGTTCATCAAAATTTGTAACGATCGTTGACCCTTTTCGAATGTCAAAAGCAGAAATATGAATCTTTCCGACATCCGTATGTCCAAAAACGGGCATGAATTTCAAAGCAACAATTCTGTCTCTCCAAGTACTTTCAATGCCAACCGGATAGCAATACTCCCTGTATTGGTCATCATTTGGGACAATGGGTAATAAAGCCGAATTGGCTTCCGAGAAATCCGATTTATCTGTTTTCCAATAGATCTTGGCAAGCGACGAGCCTGTTTCGTTTTTCATTACAAAATGGAGGCGATTCTGAGAACTATACGACAGATTAAATGGTTTTGTGGTCATTAAAACAGGGTTCTCCTCATTCAATCGGGCATGAAAACCGTAAGCATCATTCGCAATTTTCTTCAAACCCGAAACCACCAAAAGGGCACTATCCGATTTAAAATCAACCACTAAATTTCCAATTAAATTACGAAATGGCAGTTTTGCAACTGGCAATCGTTTTAAATAAGTCGGGACAGCCTTTACAATCTGATTCGTTGCATCTACCAACCGATAGGTACCGCTTGCCTGAGGTTCTAACAAGGCCTTGCCTGTAGAATAGACCGCCACATCGCAGAGATCCAAATAACTTCCATCGGGCATCCGTTTTTTTAGTTTCAACACACCGTTTCCTTTGTTAGGCACGGTAAGGATGCAAAATGGTTTAAGCGCTTCAATTTCATTCATTGCTGTATCAACATCCGCATCACCAGGCTCCGTTATGAATGAATACAATCGAAGGACGGGTTTATTATCAGCACTCAAATTTACAAAAGCGGTTCCGGTTTTCGTTTTCATAGTCAACTGATACGAAGAAGCATTCATCCCGTTAGCAAGCGGAATGTAAAACCAATCATTATCACCGGGCATATAGTATTCTTTTTTGGCAAGCACCACATTTTGGCCATTAATTAGGGCTGTAACGGTGGCTTCAATGTTATTGTAACCGGTGGCTGAGCCACTCACGTTGACCGAAATGGAACTATATGGAGAACCATTCAAAGGTGTAAAATCATAGGTATAGGTATTGATTAACGATGTCTGTTTGTTCGCAACCCCATAGTTTGCAACAACGACCCTTTCCTGCCAATCGATGGCTGGAACATAGTTCAATTCCATCGATTTAAGCGTTTCGACACCATCATTCATATCCACAATTTCAATTTCGATTAAATCGTCGACACCACCATTCACCGATTTGTTGGTCCAACCGGTATCCTTTAATGAAAATGTTTTCCAAGTACTTGTATTTGTTTTTGTTACGGTTGCCAATTCGGTAAATCCTGTCGCTAATTTCCCATACACTTTAAATTTATCGGTACCCGAGTCCAAATAATCGAAGGTCAGAACCGAACCATACATTCCCGAATATTTTAATCGATCGTCAATACTGATGCTGATTCGGTCGGTCGTAGCATTCGTCTGTACAGCTTTTTGACCATTGATTGTGACATACGTAAAATTGGTTCCGAAATTCAAATCTTTTTGAAACAATCCCAACCAAATATTCTTCAGATTAACCGTCTTCATAGCTTTTGGAGCATAATAATCGTTTCGGCTGAATTGATTGTAAAGCTTTGTAATCAGTGCCGATCCAGCCATTTCGTTGGCATAATGCTGATAACGATTCACATAAAGCTGACTTAAATCTTCGGGATACATCCAATAATAGTCCATATTATCCAACATGGCCTTGTTGAATAAACTGAGGGGATGTCCCATTATTTCACTCATGCCGGTATTGTTAATTTGTCCAGCTTCCTCATAGGTTACACTAACATTTTTAGCGTATTTGTATCGGCTTGACAAATACTGAAATGCGGTATTTGTTGATTCCCATTCGCTACACATGGCTTGCCAACCGTTGTATTTGATACCAACTCCATTTTGAGCTGCGTACGAAGCTACTTTCCAGTCAATATAGTTCTGGTCGCGCCAACCTTCGGTATTCCATCCTACGGCACCTGTAAAGAGATTTTTATTGGTGAAGTGTTTTTTATACAAATCGATGCACCATTTAATGTGATTGACGTAATTATCATTGGTAAAACCAAACGTAGTCCATTGATCTTCAAATACATTAGGCTCATCACCCGAGAGTGTCATTTCGTCCCAACGTCCATAACCACCCACTGCAATAACATCGATGGAAGGTTCGTTGTTGTATCGTTCGGCGTACGCTTTTACAAATAATTCATACTTTTCTTTAAAAACGGGATCGAAATAATTTGGGAAACACAGTGTGCCTACCCAATACATGGTAACCATATCGCAAATATTGACATTATCCAACGTCAGATTGCCGGTTACGAGTTTTATTTCCACTTTATAATCGTCGGAAAGTGGAGCAAATGTAAATGTTTTTGTGCCAAACTCACCTGAAGCCGCTGTCCATGTAGTCTCTACGGGTGTATTACTCGGATTTGAAATGGAGTAAGCCTTAGCCGTAAAAGTTGAATTGGTATTGGCCCGGTATGAAAATTGCAAACAAAAACTGGGCGATGGACGACTCGGATACAATGGATTTACTGGATTGTAGGTTGGATTAGTGATGCCTTTGGATCGGTTGAAAATGTGAGTTGGACCGGTTTCGAGCATAACCTTTGGAGTAATCGTGCTCATTTGCAAAGATTTAGTTCCATTAATAGGACTCGCGGAGCTTTTTGTTCCATACAACACATAACCTTTGTCGGCGGTAGATTCAAAATTTTCCCAATATCCCGCCACGATTCTGCGAATATTGTATTTGCTGAATAAATAGTCTGGTGTATCGTTTATCGAAAAACTGGCAGGTGTGATATGAACAGAAACTTTTTTCCCGGCAGCTTTAAAGTCAGCAATCAATTTATCAACATACGACCAATCATACACGCCTTCGGTTTTTTCGATGGTGCCCCACGAAGTAAAAATACTGGCGCCCGAAATGGTATTGGATGCCAATGCCGTGCTATTAAAACTTTGATCCATTTCGGAGATTTTAAGTATTGCTCCTTTCTTGATATCTGTTTGACATTCTAAGTTTATTCTGTCGTCCGGATGTGTTTGTGCATTCGATTTGCTAAAACCAACTACGAAACACAACAGAAAACAGTAAAAAAACGTTGTCATAACTGAACGTCCATTTATTCTTTGATGATCATTGTTTTGGATACCCACTTGTTATTTTCAATTTTAACGATGAGCGCTCCTTTTGGGTATTTGCTCAAATTCAATTCAAAATTTCCAAATTCCTGACGTTGTTCATAAACCAATCCTGTCAAAGACATAATTGATACGTTGAAACGTTCGTTATTATCATCGGTACAATCAAATTTAACGAGCGATCGAACAGGATTGGGAAATGCACTGATGTGCGTTCGGGTGGAAGCATCCAACTTTTCGGTGGCCGTTTTAAACATAATGGATGCACTGACGACTGGGGTTTCTCCCAACGCATCTTTAACTTTAAAATAAACGATTTTCATGCCTGGCAAAGGCGATAATGTAAAACTCATCGCTGGATTAAAAGCTGTCCAATTTGCACCGCTAAAATCTGAGTTTTCGCTCATCAAATAATCGGTTGGAACTCGACCCGACATGACACATGATGCCTCAATCGTTTGTTTGTCGGTAAAACTGCTTCCGCCTTGAAGCTTAAAACTTTCTATTTCCATCAACGGATTCACCGAAAAACTGGTTTGCGAAAGAATCAACGGTTCGTCGAAACCGCTTGGATTGGTTTCACCCTTGCGCAATTCCATCAAGAATAATCCAATTTTACCAACCTCGGAATGACCATAGACAGGCACAAATTTCAAACCGGTGATGTTGTCGATCCATCCGGTTTCAATGCCAATTGGATACGAGTATTCGCGGTATTCGGTATCATTGGGAACAATCGGAATAAGCATGGAGTTTTCTTCGCAATATGCTTTTTTATCGGTTTTCCAATAGACTTTGGAAAGGGACGAATTGGTTTCGTTTTTAAGGATAAAATGAAAAATATGGGCGATATCTTTCGGCAAAGTAAAGGGTCTTAAGGTGGTTAGTTCCGGATTCTCCGTCGATAGCTCGGCATGAAAACCCAACGCATCGTTCGTTGCATTTTTAAATCCCGTCAACACCGTAAAGGCACTGTCTGCTTTGAACTCTTTGACCAACGTTCCTTTAAAATTGCGAGTAGGAATCTTGGGAACCGAAAGCCGTTTCAGATAGTGAGGGACAGCATTGTAAACCGGTTGATTGGAGGCGGTAAACAATTGGTACCTGCCCGGCGTCTGTGGTTCAAAAAAAGCGGTACCCAATGCGTTTACTTTAATGGTGGACACCAATGCATAGGTTCCATCTACTAATTTCTTTTTCAGCGTCAGTGTATTATTGGCTTGTTCAGCAACCTGAAGTTGGCTGAACGATTTTAACGCTTCGATTTGATACCTGGTAGCATGTGGATCATTTTGTTGCAAGGCGATGCCAGCTTCCGCTGCAAAAGAATACAAACGGTATGCCGGCTTATTGTCGGCCCCCAAATTGATGGATGCAGCACCTCGGGTGGTGGTCAGTATGATTCTGTAATTGGTGGCATTGGGTATTTTGGCCAGCGGGATGTAAAACCAGTCCTCTTTTTCGGGCATGTAATACTCTTTGGTTCCTAAAGACACGTAACTCCCATTCACTTGAGCCGATACGCTAGCCACAATGTTGATTTGCGTAGTCATCTCATTGTTGACATTGAGCGAGACACTGCTTGCATTATTATTGGTGGGAACAGGAATCATCACCGTGTAATTATTAACGATTTGAGCCTTATTTCCACTTACCAGAGGATTTGCTGAAATAATGTTTTCCTGCCATTCCTTAGCAGGTACATAGTCAATTTCCATCGATCTAAAGGTTTCAACGCCATCATTATTGTCGTCAATTTCAATTTCATTCAAAATGTCTTTGCCCGAATCCTGGCTCTTTCGTCCCCAACCAATGTCTTCGAGCGAAACGGTTTTCCATCTTCCGGTATTTGTTTTTTGCACGTTGGCCAATTCCGTTGTACCGGCAGGCAAATTGATCAGAACTTTAAAATTGTCCGTTCCCTGATCCAGATAATCGATGGTCAATCGTGCACCATACATCTCGTTGTAACGTTGACGGTCGTCCAAACTGATGGAAATGCGATGATTGCTCGCATTGGTCTGCACGGCACGTTCGCCATTCACCGTAGTATACGTCCATTTGGTGCCATACACGTTGTCATTCTGAAACAATCCCAGCCATATATTTTTGTGAAGATAATTGGTTTGCATGTGCGGTGAATAATAGGTAACCCCACCAAAATAATTGTACAACTTGGTGAACAATCCGCTACCCGCCATTTCGTTGGCATAGTGCTGATACCGATTAAAATAGGTTTGAGACAAATCCACCGAATAAATCCAATAGTAATCCATGCCATCCAAAATCCCACGATTAAACAGGCTGATGGGGTGACCCATCACTTCCGAGAGGGAGTTGTTTACCTGTCCGCCTTCTTCAAAAATGGTCCATACATTTTTATCAAATTTATACCGATTGGCTAGATAGAAAAAGCTGGTTGCTTCCGAACCCCAATCGCCGCACATAGCTTGCCAACCGTTGTATTTGAAGCTTACGCCGTTTATGGCCGCATAATTTCCAATTTTCCAATCAATTAAAATCTGGTCACGAAACGTATCGGTGGACCAGCCAACGGCACCCATAAAAAGTTTTTTGGTGGGAAAGTATTTTTTATACGTATCCACACACCATTTGATGTGATCAATGTATTTTTCGTTCGTAAAGCCGAAGGTGGTCCACTGGTCCTCAAAGCGGTTTGCCTCCACATCGTCGCTGATGGTAATTTCTTCCCAACGCCCGTAACCCGAAATACAAATCGAATTTAAGGTGGGTTCATCTTTGTATCTGTTCGCCAAGGCTTGCACAAAAATCTCGTATCGTTCTTTAAACTTGGGGTCAAAATAGTTTGGGAAACACAGCGTGCCCACATAGTACGATGTTTTCATATCGCACACATTCACGTTGTCGATGGTTATATCGCCACTTACAATTCCAATCTCAACCTTGTAATCGCTTTTAAAATTTGCTGGTGCAAACTCCAAGGTTCTTGAACCGGTTTCTCCAGCAACAGCCGTCCATTCCTTGTAAAAAACGCCGGTGGTTTCACCAAGGCTTTTGGAATAGGCTTTGGCATAAAAGGTGGTGGCGGTGTTGGCTTTGAAGTCAAATTGAGTACAGAAACTGGGTGAACTGTATTTATAAACTGGTAGAGTGGGGTTAAAAGAAGGATTGGCAATACCATTCCAAATATCTAAAAAATGCGTGGTGCCGGTTTCTAGGATGGGCTTTTTGGTGGCAGAAGCCATTTGGAGTGAATAGGAACCCGAAAGTGCATTGGTAGTTTTTGTACCGTAAAGAATGTACCCTTTGTCGCCTTTTTCAAAATTTTCCCAATAACCGGCTACCACACGGCGTATGTTGTATTTGCTGTACAAATAATCCGGTGAATCGTTGATGGAAAAATTGGCAGTTGCCAAACGCAATGCCACTTTTTTACCGGCGGCTTTGTGGCGGGCTATCAAATTGTCGATGTAGGCCCAATCGTAAACACCCTCCGATTTTTCGATGGTGCCCCAGGTGGAATAGATTTCAGAACCAAAAATACTATTGCTCGCAATGGCGTTGGTATGGAATGACAAATCCGTTTCGGGAGCAAAAAAAATGGTCCCTTTTTTCATGCCGGGTTCACTTTCAAAATTGAGACGGTCGCCTTCGGTGGCAAAGATCCGATTTTGTGAAAACGACGAAAGGATGACAGCACAGAACAAAAAAATCCAATTACTTCTCATAGTTTGTATATAGCGAAAATTTATTTTACTCGGTTATTCTGAAATTTGACTTTGTTAATACCAATTTGTCCGTAAACGTATTTAAGGTATTGTTTCCTAGTCGCAAATCAATGCAAAAGATACTTATTTTTCCAACATCGGTGTGTCCGAAAACCGGTAGAATTTTGATGGCGGTAATTTTATCTTTCCAGCCAACGTGCATGCCAATCGGATAACAATATTCCCGATATTCAGAATCGTTTGGTACAATGGGCAAGATGGTGGAATTCTCTTCTGAAAAGTCCCCTTTTCCGGTACTCCAATATACTTTCGAAAGAGAGGAATTGGTCTCATTTTTTAGAACAAAATGCAACTGATTCTCTTTGTTCGCAGGAATATTTAAGGAGTTGCACAACAGCGTTGGATTTTCGGCCGAAACGGTAGCATGAAAACCAAGTGTATCGTTTTGAATATTTTTTAATCCCGAAACGACGCGAAAAGGGTTCTTTCTTGAAAAGTCATTCAGCAATGTACCTTGTAAATTCCGCATGGGTTTAGTTGGCACTGACAACCTTTGTAAATAGGCGGGTGAAGCACTGATGGACCGACCCTTTTCATCCAACAATTGATATCGACCTGCCGTTTGGGGTTCAAAAAATACGTGACCAGTAGCATCTGATTGTAGCTCTTTCAGTTTTTGCCAATTGCCATCAGCCAATTTCCTATTTAAAATCAGTATTTTATCATTGGAAATAAAACGAAGTTCGTTAAATGGTTTCACAGCTTCAATTTCAGCGTTCATTTCAGTAGCCGTTTCGTTTATATATTGATACAAACGATAGGCTGCTTTGTTGTCTGCACCCAATTGAATGGCTGCATTCCCTTTTTCCATCTTCAATTCAATTTTATAGGCTTCCACGTTTGGTTGAGTTGCAACGGGAATATAAAACCAATCGAGCGGTTCGGGCATAAAATAGTTTTTGGTGGTCAACAACTGATACTGGCCGTCAATTTTGGCGGAAACAATGGCTAAAATATTAACATACTCATTGGTTATTGGACTCACATTGAGTGCTATAGAACTTACTGCCTCCCACTTATTTACAGGGATTTCCATCACGAATGAATCACCAATTGGAGTTGATTTTTGATTGGATAATGCGTTGGATTCCACCACCTTTTCTTGCCATTCCCTTGCCGGTACAAAATCAATTTCGAGCGAACGTAACGTTTCAATGCCATCCCCACAGTCGTCAATTTCTAGTTCGTTTGGAAAATCCCGACCACCGTTTTCACATTTGGTCGTAAAACCATTGTCCAAAAAACTAATGGTTTTCCATTTTCCAGTATTCGTTTTTTGGATTTTTGCCAGTTCCAGACTTTCCTTTGGTGAATTTCCATACACCTTGAATGCATCCGTTCCATTGTCCAAATAATCGATCGTAACTTGTGCACCATACATCCCATTGTATTTCTGACGGTCGTCTATGTTCATCGAAATGCGGTGATTCGTGGCATTGGTTTGTACGGCCCGCTCTCCATTGATGCTCGTATACGTCCACTTGGTTTGGTAGGTGTCATCATTTTGGAACACACCCAACCAGATGTTCCGCAATTGACTGGTCTTTCGCGATTGGGGAGAAAAGTAACTGTAGGTTCCAAAATGATTGTACAATTTGGTAAACAATCCATTGCCAGCCATTTCATTGGCATAATGTCGGAATTGACTCACAAATGGATCTTCCAAATCGTTCTGATACATCCAATAATAATCAATCCCATCAATGATGGCGCGATTGTATAAACTAATGGGGTGGCCCATAATCTCTGTTAAACCATGGTTGTTTATTTGTCCACCTTCCTCAAAAATGGTAAACACATTGGGGTCGTATTTATACCGATTAATCTGGTAAAAGAAGGCGGTCGTTTCCTGTCCCCAATCGCCACACATCGATTGCCAGCCGTTGTATTTGATGCTGACGCCCTTACTGGCAGCATAATTGCCGATTTTCCAATCGATTAAAACCTGATCGCGAAACGAATCGGTGGACCAACCCACCACGCCCATAAACACCTTCTTGGTTGTAAAGTATTTTTTATAAAGATCGATGCACCATTTAATATGTTCGATATACTTCTGGTTGGTAAAACCATAAGTGGTCCATTGGTCCTCAAAACGATACGCTTCCACATCGTCGCTGAGTGTTATTTCTTCCCAGCGGCCAAATCCACCCACACAAATGGAATTTAAAGTCGGCTGGTCTTTATACCTTTGAGCTAGTGCCCGTACAAAAACTTCGTATTTTTCTTTAAAAATGGGGTCGAAATAATTGGGATAACACAACGTTCCTACGTAATAATTGGTTTTCATATCACAAATAGTCACATTGTCCAACGTCAAATCACCGCTTAGGATACCAATTTCCACTTTATAATCCGTACAATTTTTCAACGGTGAGAATTCCATGGTTCTCGAACCTGTTTGGGCAGCATTAGCGGTCCATTCCTGATAAAAAACGCCCTGATTACCTAGCGTCCTTGAATAGGCTTTGGCATAAAACGTTGTTTTTTCATTGGCTTTAAAATCGAACTGAACACAAAATGCCGGTGTCTTATAGCTGTGAACTGGCAATCTTGGCTGAAAGGATGGATTTAATATGCCCGTTTTGACATCAAAGATCTGCGTACCTCCGGTTTCAATCATTGCTCGTTTTACAGCCGATTTTTGTTGAATCGAATAGGTTCCAGAAAGCGCATTGGTCGTTTTTTCAGCATGAATGACATAGCCCTTATCCCCTTTTTCGAAGTTCTCCCAATAGCCAGAAACAATGCGTCGAACATTGTATTGATTGTAAAGATAGGCTGGTGCATCGTTTATTGAGAAATTGGTGGTAGCAATGCGCAAAGCCACCTTCTTACCAACCGCTTGGTAACGCAAAATCAAATCGTCGATATACGACCAATCATAAACGCCTTCTGCTTTCTCGATGGTTCCCCAACTGGTATAGATTTCCGTGCCAGAAATTTCTTTGCTTTCAGTGGCGATTTTGTGATAACTTAAATCCGTTTCGGGCGCAAAGAAAATGGTGCCTTTCTTCATTCCGTCTTCACTTTCTAGATGAAGACGGTCGCCATCTGTACTGTAAATAGGCCATGAAAAAAAGCAAAATAAAAATAAAATATAGTAATAGGGTGGTCTCATTATTTAGTTGATAAAACAGTGTAAACTTCTAAGTCATACACCTGTTTAACGTATTCCGTTATTCCTCGATAACGACGTTGGTGGAATTTGTAATTTTATAACGCGTCAATTTGATGGATTCAAAATAACTTTTCAATCCTTCGCTTAAAGGATAGTCTTTCGTTTCTTCCAATGTGTTGTTTCTAAATGTCACATGATCAACAGCATGTAAATTCAGAATGCAAGGTCCCGCCAGTATGAATTTGTTGTTTTCAATGAGCACATTTCGGGTATAGGGCTGGTCTTCAAGTCCCGAACCGGCTTGAATAACACCCAAGCCCAACATGAAGGAGTAATTGCAATTGTCGAAAACGTTGTTTCGGATGGTCAAATCTCTAGCCCCTGCCTGTTCGAACCAAAAGCGTGAACAGCCCTCTAAACAGATGGCAGGGCAATGTGAATGAAAATAATTATCTTCCAAAACCATCTTGGCACGAGAGCCCAACAACACTCCTCTGCCTCTATTTCCGCGACTGATGCAGTTTTTGATAAGAACTTCTGGGTAATGATCGAGCGAAGATATCACATCTTTCACTTTGGTTTCGGGCGAAATTGGATTGCTCAAGGTGATGATGTAATATTCCTTGTTGAGTTTCTCCATTTTCTTTACCGTATTCGTACTGTAGGTATTTTGAGTGGCAGGAGTCGCAAATTCAATGCGTGTTTTTGGATACAATAAATCAAAACCCAACGTCATGGAATGACCAAGTTTAACGAGCAGTTCGGTAGGCGAAATGATTTCCTGAATTTGTTGATAGATACCATGAATGTTGGTAAAATCGTCCATCTGGTTCTCAAAAGTACTGTTTTGCATCGTTATTTTTCCGGTACAATGCACAAAATGAGTGGCATCGGCGGTGGTGCTCACCATTCTTCCTTGGGCTGGAGTAACTTTCACGCTATCGATAAAAATATCTTTGGAACGTTGGGCTACAATGCCCATTCCGCCGGCATGGAAAATCGTCACATGAATGATTTTCAAGTTTTCACTGTCCGAGAGTATCAGCGCTGAAACACTTCTATTTTCGGCATTGAAAGCCAAGGTATTGCCAACAGTTCCATTCAATCGGGGATAATACAAACGGACCACTCCGGGCTGAAGTTCTTTGACAATGATGTTCTGAACCGGAAGGTATTCGAGTCCAGCTACTGGTTCGCGCCTGACGGCATCAAACTGAACAATGTGCCAGAAAGGATAAAACAGTTTTTGCTTCCGGCCGGCATTATCCGTCGTTACATAGTCGTTTCCGGTAAACATCAGTTTATTGTTTTCAACAAAATAGGGATAATCAGCGCTAAAACTTACATCCAAACTGTCGGTATAAGCAGCCACAATGATTCCCTCGGAATGGAACGTGCGTTTGTAATCGATGGATAAATTTCGAACGGTGATATTTTTGGATTTGTTGATTAAAAAAGGAACAATATAACCATCAAACATAAACAGCGAACCCTGGCCATCGATTTCTAGGTTTTCAAAATCGGTGATATCAAATAAAAACCTCGTTAAAAATTCTCCATTATTGGTGACGTGCATAAAACGCTCATACGCCAAATTGGGTAAAAAATGATACGTGCCCTTAGGAAAAACCAATTTGGTGGCTCCTGTGGCTTTGCATTCATTCAACGCTTTACGAACGATGAATGTGGCATCCAACACCTTGCTGCAATCATTTACAAAAACGGTTTTTGGTTTTGAATAAACGGTGGTTACAACAAATAAAAGGAAAACGAACAAATTGAATTTTTTCATTTTAACTCGTAAGTTTTTGTGATGTTTATAGTTGAACGCTGCTTGATTTTTTGATTTTCAAGACCTTGACCTTGTTGAGCTGAATGATTTTAACTTCAATTGGTTCTTCGGTTTTGATTTCGTAAAGCACTTTCTCAGCGCTTTTTTTCCAACTCAATTGCACCATTTTGCCGCTTGGCAATGGAATTTTACCTTCGGCATGTTGCAAATCGCCTGTTTTCAGGTCGAGCGTAAAGGAGTTCATCTTTTTATCAAACGCTGGATGCAAACCCAGCACGTAGCGTGAAAGTTGCCAGGTTGGTGCGCCCGACCATTGATGGGAATGAGACCAGCGAAGGTCGAAAACTTCCATCCACGTAGTCAAGCCCTGATTGATTCCCCAGCCCCAGCACTTACGGTACTGGTCGAGCACGAATTGCGCTTCACCGTTGTCGAAAAGTACCGGAAAAGCATAACTTGCAAAATAGGGCGTAATGAGTTGCGTACTCGTAACGCTCGGATTGCTGAGCCTAGGCGCATCCGGATTGTTGGGAAAACAATTCAGAATGTGCTTTTTAATGGCTGTTATGGCTTGTGGTTTCTCACTGCCACCGAGTATTCCGGCGCGAAGTGCCAATACCGCTTTGTGATAACCAATGGAATCGTATTGATAACCGGTTGGCGTTTTGTAAGTATCAAGCCAGGTCTGAACGACCTTCTCCACAGTGGCTGCTTTCGCATGGTAAATCAAGGCCTTCTCTTTTTGTCCAAGAGCTGTTTCCCAATTTTCCATGGCGCGCAAACCCATCAAATAATGCATGTTCAACGCCATGTCCGAAATACCGGAATTGGGCACATAGCCCCAATCGATAAAATTCCAGTACGAGCAAACAATACCGTCTTTGGTCCAATAGGCATCAAAAGCGTTTATGTTTTTTTCGGCTGAAACCTGCAATTCGGTTAGCAAGGTTTTATCGCCGGTAAGCCGCCAATAATTCATACACGAAACCGCCCATTGAAGCGAAAACGACGGTATCACAATTTCGTTTCCAGGGCTTTGTGCCACTACCATACCTTCGGGAAGAGCAGCCTGTGCCGCTTGGACAAAACCACGACGGAGATTGGCAATATCGGTGTAAGCCACCGTTGCGTTTTCAAGGCCAACCAATCCAAAATCGCCAATCCACTGACCACGTTCACGGGTTGGATTGTCGGTTAAAGCATCTTCGGAACAGGCGCGATGGGTATTGATGCCCACTTGCCAAATTTGGTTCAACAACGCATCGTTGCAAGCAAAGGAACCTTGTTCCTTTTCGGAATACGTACGTTGAATAAACGAATAATCGAGCAGTTTTGCTTTCGAAGCAGGTGCCATGATGTGCAGTTCCACAAAACGACCACCCAGCGGTGTCACTGGACAAATTTCTTGCACGCCACCACGAGCCAAATACCGATACAGATTGTAGGTGTCGCTGCCCGAAACACAAATCCACGGGCTTACTCGACCGCCAACCAACCTTTCGCTGTATGCAAATTCAATCACCGTTCCTGCTGGAACATCGATTAAAAATTTTGGGCGTGAAAGCATCACTTGTCCCAAATCGAATCGATACCAACTACCTTCGGGCGGAAAGACATCGCATTTTAAATCGCGGAGGTAAAAAGTAGCTCCCGGAGCGTCGTTAAATACGCCGTACACTTCGGCCAATTGACCTTGTGCCAGTAGGTTCGATTTGATGGGCAGCATTTTGACCGGCGAAAGTTTCGAGGCAGAAAACGTACCCAAATTTCTTTTTACAAAACCTGGCTTAATCCAGTTGGTATCATCGTAATCGGCTAGTTGCCAATCTTTTTGCATTCCGCGTGTATCCGCCCATTCAATCCAACCCAAACTTGGAATGATGCGTCGACCTTGCGAAAAATAGCCCCTCAAATAATCACTTTTCCAGTTGATGGCAAGTTCTGTTCCGCCAACAAACGCATCGAAATAGAGAAAGGGTTGAATCACTTTCTGCAAACGGGTTTCCACGCCTTCGTAATGCACTTGCACGGCGATGAGATGTTCGCCCTTTGTCAATGTCAGTTTCCGACGCTGATATTCGGGATATTGAACCGCATATCGATCGGGGCCTTCTGTCAATTGCTTTCCATCCATCCAAACCACATACCACGATGCACCTGAGATTTGCAAATCGACTTCCGAGTCCTGATCCAAGCTAAACCGTCCACGAAAAGCCATCTGGGTATCAGGAGTAGCATCAACAGCATTGATCCACATCAATCGGTTGTTTATTTCTTTATCCAACAAATTTGCAGACAAAGAATAAGACAAATAAAAAAGAATGGATAGTAAAGAAAGTATTCTTTTCATAAAGTACGTCTTAAGGTCCCTTTCTTTCGACCATCCTTCCGTGAGATTTGGGGTGAGATCGGGTTTTGGGGGTTTCTATTCTTCAATTTTAATATTCGTAGAATGAACGATCTTAAACGGGCCTAATTTGATGGAGTCAAAATACCGTTGGATATCGGGTGAAATCTTGTATTCAGGGTTCGTGCTTTTGGTCACCTTATTATTTCTATACAGCAGATTGTCCACCGAATATAAATTTAAGATATTGGGGCCAACCGTATTGATGATGTTGTTTTCAAAAACAATATTGCGGTTGTATTTGCTATTGGCTTTTTCATCTTCTTCAATACCCGAGCCTGTGAAAAGGAAGCCAACACCAAACATAAAACCATAGTTGCAATTATCAAAGGTGTTGTTCCGGATGATTAAATCGCGCACACCAGCCTGCTCAAACCAGAAACGGGCATCGCCTTCCAATGTAATGCTGGCTGCATGGGAGCGCAAATAATTGTTTTCAATGATGGTTTTCCCTCTCGATCCGAGCAACATGTTTCGTCCTCTATTTTGTTGCAACACACAATGTGTCATCAGTACTTCTGGATTGTAATCGATGGAGGCGACTGCATCACCCAACTTAATATCACTGGCCATGGGTTTGGTCAAAACCAATCGCAAATACTCCTTGTTGTAACGTTCTACTTCTTTGACCACGTATTCGGATTTTGTATTTAAACTGCGTGGATTTACAATTTCAATGTTCGATTTTGGTTTAAAAATGTCAAATCCAAACTGCATGTAATGCATCCTTTTTAACAAAATCTCGGTGGGCGAAATGATTTTTTCAATTTTCATGTAAATACCATGAATGTTGGTGGCATCGTCCATCATGCTTTCAAAAACGCAATTTTGCATGGTGATTTTACCAGAGCAATGCACATAATGGGTGGCATCAGCCGTAACGCTAACCATACGGCTTTTGGGTGCAATTACTTTGACACTATCCAATAAAATATCCTTGCTACGTTGGCCAACAACCCCCATTCCACCTGCATGAAAAATGGTTACGTTGATAATCTTGGTGTTTTCGCTATCCGAAATAATAAAGCCGGGGACATTTCTATATTCGGCATTGAAAATCATGGTATTGCCAACAACACCGGACATGCGGGGATAATACAACCGAACAACGCCGGGTTTCAGTTCTTTTACAATCATATTCTGAACCGGTAAATACTCCAATCCGGAGTGAGGTTCACGTGTGCCAGCTTTGAACTCCAGCAAATGCCAAAACGGGTAGAATTCTTTACGCAATTTACCGGCACAATCCATGGTAATGTAATGATCACCAGTAAACATCAGTTTATTATTATCCACAAAATACGGGTATTCAGGGGCGAATTCCACATCTATGCTGTCTTGGTACGATGCTATGATTTTGCCTTCGGAATGAAACGACCGTTTGTAGTCGAACGAGAGATTCCGAACGGTGATGTTTTTGGAGAAATTCAGTAAAAAGGGACTCAAATAGCCATCCAACAGAAAATGTGAGCCTTGACCATCAATTTCAAGGTCTTTCATATCCGTCAGGTCAAAAAGAAAGCGTTTCAAACTTTCATCGTTGTTGCTGACAAAAAAGTATCGTTCAGGGGCTAAGTTGGGCAAGAACGTGTAATCGCCTTTTTCGAATACCAATTTTGTAGCGTTGGTTTTTCTCACCTCTTTTAATGCGGTAAGCACGGACAGTGTGGCATCTTCTCCTTTCGGACTTACTTTCACTACAACCGTTTTGGAGGCAGCAAAAGTGTTGGTAAACACCAAGACAGCCATACACGCAGCTATAACCTTTAATTTAATCATACTCTAAATTTTGACTGATTCTAACTATTTATTCTTTTTTGATTTGAATATCTCATCAAAACAAAGATATTGGTAGCCAATAGATATCTAAAATACAGACGTATCAATATGAGTGCTTTTTTGTAACATCATTACTCAAACTTGAACCAATCAAGCTTGAAACCTTCAGGGTTCATGGAAGTAAAACTTAACCATACCGCATGGATGCCTTTTACGGATTTGACAGGTACTTTCAGCTCCACAAACTCCTTTTGCTCGTTTTGGGAAGGGATCTCGATGGTTCCCAAATAGCCATTGGCGGACCAAAGTGCATCCGTCATCACTCGAATCTTGACCGAACTTTTCCCAGGCAAAACCCTAAAAGTCACTGAATCAACTCCACTTCCGAAATCGATGTATTTGTAGGCAACCCGATCTCCATTTTTAAGCTCTGTCAAGCCCTCGACATGCTCGGTTAGTAATTGAATATTGACACTGCCGTTAAGCAAACAGGCACGTTCGGCTTCAATAACGGCCTTGGCTTCAAGTGGTTCTCCGGCACCCTGGCTGGTCATCTCCACTTCGGGAATACGGCCATCTTTGGTGAACTGGATTTTTTCCACGCAGGCTTTTCGCATGGTTTTGCTGTTGTGCGTTGCCCTGTGATAAAACACGTACCATTGATTCTTAAACTCAACCAACGAGCCATGATTGTTCCAATTGCCGGGATCGCAACCGTCATTATTGACAATGACGCCGCCATATTTGAATGGTCCCCATGGTGAACGTGATGTGGCATAACTGATGCAGGTGGGCATATCCTTCACGCTCAACCCGGAGTAAACAAAATAATAGATGCCTTTTCGTTTCACCATGTATCCGCCTTCGTGAAAGCGATGCTCCTTTTCGGTAACGATGTTTTCCCGGATCGTTGCGGAATCAATCTCCAATATATTGGGTTTAAGCTTTGCCATCTTTGCCGTAAATTGTCCCCAAATGTAATACGCTTGCCCATCGTCATCCATAAATACACAAGGGTCGATTTGATTTATGCCCTTGGTAGCTACTATTTTGGCATCTTTGAACGGTCCTAGCGGCGATTCGGAGACGGCCACTCCTTCGGTCGATGTTCTGTTTGCCAAACAATAATAGAGATAGTACGTGTCCTTTTTATAGTGAACATCGGGCGCATACAAGAAATCATCGCTGTAGGGTACTGCATCTTGTGCACCAGCAGAAGCAAACGAATTTTTGGTGAGCGTCCAGTTTTTTAGGTCGGACGTGCTGAGTACATGGTAGGAATTGGAGCAATAAAAGTTTGGGCTTACGTCGAGCGAACCGTAAACATACAGTTTACCGTCCTTCCAAACGTGAGCCGATGGATCGGCAATATACACGCCGGGTGCAGTAATCGGGTTTTGAGCATTTGCAGCATTCATCCAAAACAGCAACGATAAAGCACTGAAGAGGCGCACTATTTCTTTGGTATGGAAACTTCCCATTTTTCTTTTCCTGTTTTAATTCGTTTCCTATAAATCGGTATTTTGGGCATGAATTCAATATCGATGAATTCCACTTTGAGATTGGGTGAAATGTGCAACAATAGAGACTGATACGGTTTAAATACAAGCTGAATCGGTTGAGTTTTCTTGTTGTAATTCAGTTGAATCGTGAATATTTCCGTTTTGTCGTTTAAGGACTGACCAAACTCCATTGGGAAAGTGAGCTTTTGCGCACGCGGATTGGCAATGAAAAGGTATAAACCGTCTGAAGATTCCCTACACCAGAAGTCAAAATTCAGGGGTCCTGTCATCAATGGCTTTTCAATTTGCATGGCTTGCCAATTGGATTTTACATTACTCAAAAGAGCCAGTTTTGCCAAAAGTTGCTGGTATGCCTCCTCCGATTTGTTCAAACCCGGCTCGTTTGGCTGTTGCTTCAGACAAACCTGCAATCCACGACTGGCCAATTCAAACACACGTTTTAATGCACTTATATCTAGATAGTTGACATCCACGTAAAGTGCCGAAAAAGACAATTCGCCTACTCGCAAACGACCGTTTTGGTAGGTTGCTTGTTGCAGAAAGTCACCATTGATCCACATTGGTCGCCAAGCTTTAAGTTCATCGGGTAAGTAGGTATACCGATGTTCATACTCGCCCGAAGCCCAAATAAACTGTTTCTCAATGGGTAATTCGCCGGCGATCCAGGCATCTTCGGTGGGCAAATAAACGGCCACTTGCGAAAAAGTGTGCCCTTTTTTCATCATGCCGGAGACTTTTCCCATGTACCGATTAAAAGCCGGAATTTCAGCTGCCAACGAGCCGTTTTTGCCAACATGCACCGATGCGTAAAACGTCACCGTATCTTGACCGGCAGGATTGAACGGCTTGCCGTGCCAGATAATCTGGTTCACGCCATTTGCAAAAACGGCATCTGCCAGTAGTTTTAAATCGGCCGTTTGCTCGTGCATTTGATGATCGGCTGGCCAACCGTACAGGCAGGTAAACGTTTCGGCCGAGACCACTTTACGTCCTGCTAACGCTGCTGCCGAAGCCACGATGGCTGAATAGGCCGGTTCGTAAAGCAATGCTTCGCTTTCTGGCACATCAATAGCAGCATAAGCCGACAAAATATCAACCGGTGCACCCGCACATTGTGCTCGAGAGTAGGCTCCTAGTTGATGGCTTTTCTCCGTAAACGGTTTGTAGAACTGGTCAATGACGTATTTCGATATCAATTTCATATATTCGTATCGCACACTGCGGAAGGGTTCGCTTTTTGAATACAAACTATCCAGATAGTTTCTAAGCTCATACCCGTACTGTTTTCTGAATTCAGCCTCAAATCCGTTGGTGGTCAAATAATTGGTTTCCACCTCCCATGAATCGCAAAAAAGGCCTGAAAGCGAACCTTTCAAAGCTGGTTTCAGCGCATCTCCAGTTCGTTCGGCATAATGCAGAAAGGCTTCTTTGCTGAGATGGTCAATGACATAGCCTTTTTTTGGATAGTCCCACGAGGCTCTAATTTGCTTTCGCCAGAGCGAATCATTCAAATACTTCGTTCCTTCGCTAAAAGGTACATTCAAATCCCCAAAAGGCCAAAGCGATCCGAATGTGAAATCCGTTCCCAGCTGCAAACTATCCGCACATTGCTTGGAATAGGCAACCATTTCGCTCCAATCGCTACTCAACCAAGCCTGACGTGGAGTAACATTCAGCGTATCTTTTTTCATGCGGTTTAGCGGGTACACCCACGCAATCTCCACACCGCCAAAACCGTTGTCTTTAAGCCAAATCAAATTGTCTTTTACATCCGCTTTGGTAATGGTAGATGCAAACCACCACCAACGAGTCCAGGGTTTAGAGTCTTCAAAAAGAATCGACTTCGTCGCTCCGGACACGTGTTTAGTAGCATACGCATTCCCTTCTGCTATAAATAGACAGGCTATAACGAAAAGACCGAAAACGAATGGACGCATTGCTTACCAATTATCGGTTCTGAAAGACGGCACTGGCAGCCCGGCCGTATTGTACAAATAGCCCTCTGTTTTGGGGTAATTGCTAAAAGCATAACGCACTGCCACAGGTGCTTTTACATTGGCCGACCACACTTTTAGTTGTTTTTTGGCCATACTCATTTGAGCAGGGTAAAACACTTTGTCGGCACCTGCAATTTCCAAACAAGTCACTTTTCTGCCAAAGCTTGTAAGACCCAAAAGTACATGCTGAAACGAAAGCGTGGCTACACTATCTTTTACCTCCATCGTGCTAAAAGTAGGCGTTTTGTAGGGCAAGCCATCCTGATGATAGGTTTCGGACAATGCCCACAACGATAATCGTTTGGCAATGGTTGCTTTTTCGGCCGGATGAATCCAGTCTTCGTCACCCAGATCGATGGTGGAAACCATACCGGCATTCGGAATAAGCGAGTACGCTTTGCACTGTGATTCGCGTTGCAAGGCAGAATTGAGTGCGCCTTTGTAGGGATACGGATAAGGTGCAATCTCCACAAAATAAAATGGAAATTCACCCACATCGAAGTTTTTACGCCATTGCGCGACCATCGCCTGCATCAACCCTGCGTATTCGTAATAATTGATGATGTTCGATTCGCCCTGATACCACAATGCGCCTTTAATGACCATATTCTGAATCGGCGCAATCATTCCATTGTACAACGTAGAGGCACGGTGTTGCGGTTGAATTCCATCGAATGTTGTCTGTGCCAAGGCATTGGGAAACGTTGCCAACGTTTGTGCATCCATCCAAGGTTCGATGCGAGAACCACCCCAAGCGGAGCAAATCACACCCACCGGAACATTCAATTTCTGCTGCAATTGCTTGGCAAACAAATAACCTACGGCGCTAAATTTTGAAACCGTTACGGCATTTGCTATTTTCCATTGACCAACACTGGTATCTTGCGGACTTTTTAAGGAAGCATGTTCCACATTAAAAAGACGAATCCGATCATTTTGCGCATCCATCAAAATATCAGCTGAACGGCTGATCGGCTGATCTTCAAATCCTTTTACCGGCATTTCCATATTGGATTGTCCGGAACAGAGCCATACTTCCCCCAGTAAAACATTCGTTAATTGAAGCTTTTCAGTATTTGAGCGGATCAGAATGCTATACGGTCCACCGGCGTCGGTGGTTTTCACTTTTAGAATCCAATTGCCCTTTTCATCGGCAGTCGTTATCGTAGAAACTTTATTCCAGCTTGTAAAGACGTTCACTTTCTGAGTTGGAATTGCTTTACCCCAAATTCTAACCTCCGCATTGCGTTGCAAGACCATATCATTGCCCAATACTGAAGCCACTTTTAGTTGTGCGAAAAGCGCAAGAGGAAGAAAGAATAAAACCGAAAAAAGAATTGTTTTTAAGTTCATAATTGTTCGAAATTTAATTGGAAGGATATCCTTTGTTTTTGCAAAATACAAAAACAAAAATTGGAATGGGTAGAAAATCAGAATAATCAGATTTACTACCCATTTCCTAAATTTTAATCCACTATTGCCTTTCAGCAACGGAGCAAGTTAGTTTTTGACAATCGCTTTTACAGATTTGCCAATCGTTCCATCAATGGAAATAAAGTAATTGCCTGCACTTTCGTTGGTCAAATCCAATTTCTGGATGTTTGAACGAATGATTCCACTCTGAACAGTTTGTCCCATCATGTTTGTTACCTGAAATTTACGTCCAACAGCATCACTTGCTATGGTGAAATCGCCTTTGCTCGGGCTTGGATAAACGATTACATTATTTTGTTGCGTTTCATGGATACCTGCTGCAACAGTAAAAAAAGTTTTTGTACCACCTGAAACGGAAACAGTTGGAGTTCCTGTTGCTCCAGTTCCGGGAGTACAAGCGGCCTTAACAGCCGTTAAGTTCTTCAGTTTAAATCCAGCAAAGCTGGTGCAAAACAAAGCGGGGCGGTTGGCAGGTGATGAGGTGTTCATTGGCGATGCCCAACCATTTCCGGCAGCAAAAGCTCCGGGGCATGTATAACCATTTACAGTTACATAAATGGCACCATCAACCGTAACTTCAATTTTAATCGCATTGTAAGCACCTCCAACCACTTTGGCCTGATAGGCAGCATCGTCGGTAGAAAGCTTCATGGCACTTGCCACCACAAAATTATTGGGAATAACCTGCACCAAGTTTTTGCTTATTTGTATAAAAATTCCTTTTTTGCTTGCCCATACATCTTTTGCTCCCAGTACTACACTCAGCGTATCGTTCGTATTATTGGAAACAAGAGCATCGAAAGTCAGTGTTAAGCCGGCATAATAACTCCAAGTGGCAGTAGCAGTTAGCCCATCGAAGGTAGTTCCTATTGCTGCTGGTGCGCCTACTGGCTCTGCACCGTCGTAACTCAATTCATTGGCACTGGTTACCGACCATTGGGTATTTGGCGCCTGAGGCACCCAAGGGGTACCTGTACCAATCACATCGTTTGCTTTTGCAGTAAAAGTCAGGGCAAGGGTGAAAATAAAAAGTAGTGATTTTTGCATATTCATTTACTCATTTAGAAAATAAAGACTTCGGTAGCACCATCAGAACGATCGTGCTACCGAAGTCAACTTTTTAATTCTTAACAATTTGGCGAACAGATTTGCCATTCTTGTCCTGAACGGAAAGCAGGTACGTTCCGGCTGGTTCGGAAGTTAAATCCAATGCAAACTTATTGGCGGAGATAACACCACTTTTAACGTGTTGTCCAAGCAAATTGGTCACTACAAATTTTTGGCCAATGGATGTGGTGGAAACAGTGAAATTTCCCTTGCTCGGTACGGGATACACGTCAAAATTTGCCCGTTTTGTTTGGCTAACACCTGCTGAAGGGTCACTGAAATACTTGTTAGTTACGCCACCTTTGGTAACAACCAAATTTTTCATTTTCCATCCAGGAACGTTGTTTACAAAAACAACCGTAAATTGTGAAAGGGCTGTGGGTTTTAAGATTTCAGTTCCTGCTTCGTAAGGAACAGAACACAAATAACCGTTTAAAGTGGTGGTAATTTTACCAGCTGCATCAATATCAATGACAAAATGATTGTACGTATCCCATTTTACAGCTGCCTGATATTCTGTTGGGGGATTCGGAACCATCCATTTTACATTGCCATAGTCGTAATTTTTTGCTGCCTGACACAACCATTGGTTGTAGTCAAGGTTTACACCAATGCCTTCAGTAGCACTCCATTTGCCATTCCAGGCAATTACTAATGAAGTGTTTGTAGGTTGATTAAAGATGTACGCATCAAACTCCATTTTCAAACCTGTAAAATCGTTGAATCCGTTTCCATCAGAAACCAATCCTTCGAACGTAGTGGCAATAGCTCCAGTTGGGACGGGTGCAACCACAGGACCTGCATAGACCAATTCAAATTGTTCGTTTACTGACCATTTGGCATCATCACCAAATTGAGGAAAGAACGCTTCCATTTGCGCATTGGCAGTCATAACGAATAACATTGCCAAAAGAGAAAGAGTAATTTTTTTCATACTAGTGTTTTTTAAAAGGTTAAATAAATTAATTCACAAAAAATCATTTTTCTAAAGATTAATAAACTGCTTTTTATCGGGTAAAGAATATGCTTGTTTTTGTGTCATACTAGGGTTCCTGGTAGACAAGGCATTTATTCCAGCAGGTGCACCGCTTAACGTTACTCCATTCTGCTGAGGCACAACCGTTGAACTCCAGGTGCCCCAGTTGCTGTTGCTCAACAAGTCGGCAGGAAGAGCACCAGTCAATTTGTTTTGTTGCAACGTTAGTTTTTGCAAGCTAGCCAAGCTTCCTATTCCAGTTGGTATTGAACCAGTCAGTTGATTGTAGTCCAAGGCCAAGGCTTCCAATTTGCTGAACGTGGAAATATAGGTAGGAATGGTACCAGTCAACACATTTCCGTAAAGGTAAAAATAGCTCAACTTGGTAAGGCTGCTCCAATCGGTAGGTATGACGCCGGTCAGGTCGTTTAATCCCAAATCTAGAATCATGAGATTGCTTAAATCTTTCATAGAAACAGGCAGTGTCCCCGATAATTTATTTTGGCCTAGACTGATATAGGCTAGCGAAGTCGGAAATGCAGGGACTGAACCGGTGAGCAAATTATTTTTCAGGTCCAAAACAATCAATTTACTCAAGGTGGACAAATTGGGAATTGAACCACTTAAATTCGCTGAGGACAAATCGAGATAAAGCAGCTCCGTCATGTTTTTAATGGAGTCGGTAATGGCTCCGGCCGTATAGTTGAGCGAATGAAGATCCAACGCTGTAACACGACGGTATCCATCCATTAGTTCTACTTTAACACCTGCCCAAGTATCTATAGGCTTCGTCAAATCCCATTTTGAAGTGCCGGTATTGAGTTTTACCAAGGCCAAACTGTCGCGTTGAAAAGGAGTGAAGTAAACTGGTTTGTAAACTCCTGCGGCTTGCGTGATGGATATGGTTACTGTTTTGGTGGTTGTCACCGTTATTTTGGTTTTGCGTTGCACCGTGGACGTATTCTCAGACAATTCGATTGAAAAAGACTTGTTAGCAACATTTGGTGTAACAATGCACCAAGACGAATCCGCTTGAACACTAAAATCGGAAGCAGTGGTGGTGACGTTTACTTCGTAGGTATTTTGGGATGCCGAAGCCGAAATGGATGCAACAGAGACGGCAAGTGTTTCCGTTTCCGCCGGATCGGGTTTGGTACAGCTCTGGAGAATTAGACCAATTAGCGTAGGCAAGAGAAAATAATATATTGATTTCAAGTTCATTATAAGAGTATTATCACTAATTTTTAACGATTGTCTTAGTAAAACGATTCTTTATTCCATCCATTTGCACCACATACAGCCCATTCAAATAGCGATGCATGTCTATCTTAAACTGACCCCCAGTCTGTTGAAATTGATCCATTACATTTCCAGCCATATTCAGGAGCGTTACTTGATAGACATCTTGATCTGCTGGAATAATGGGTTCAGCATTGGATCCTGTTTTTAAAAAGGAAATTGTCACCATTGATTTGGTAGGATTTGGGGAGAGTTGAGCTGAAACATGACTTCGACTGCTTGCCTCGAATTTTTCAGGTGCCGTTTTCAAGGACACTCTGGTCGATGCTGTGGCGGACTCACCCATCACGTTTTTCACTTTAAAATAAATGGTTTTTAAACCATCGCTAGGGGATAAATTGAACGGTATGGCTGATTGATACACTTCCCATGTTGCACCAGAGAACGTTGGATTTTCAGATGCCATATACGTTGCGGCAGCTCCTTTACTTAGTTCGCTGCTAATAACGGCAGAAGGCTTGTCGGTGTATGAAACGCCATCATTTACGGATAATGCGGACACAACAGGAATGGAAACTTTACTTACAAGCGCATTGAAGGTATAGGGTTTCCCTAAAAAACTGATGGTAATGGGTTGGGCCGAATCGTCCAAATAGTAAATGTCGTTGTCGGTCGCGGTAACATACGTCCGGTTGGTGTTGTAAAAATTGATGCCCAATCCGTCTTTGTTCGTTTTCCGGAGAAACGAAATGTTGTTCCTGACGATAATATCCGAATGTCCGTCGATACCATTCGAAAGTTCCAATTCATTTAAAGAAGGGCTGCTTTTTACGTTTCGTGCAAAAAGATTGTTTTGAATTTTTACATGTGTACATCCACCATACGTACCACCATTCATCATTAAAATGGCGTGCCCATCGTTGTTGAAAAATATCGAATTCTGCAACGTGACTTGGTTATCATTCGTTTCAAAATCAAAACCACAACCATCTGGATTTCCTTGGTTGATGATTTCAGAAAACTCACAGGTATCAATTAAAAAATTCTGAGTGTTTGAAAACATCACCCCTGTGGTACCGTCTGGCCAAGATCGACCTGGTACGTTTGAGCCCATGGTTACCCGGAAGTTTTTGATCAATCCCCAACCATTCGCATCGGGCTGCATCACGCCATTGGCATCTGGAACTGCGCCGCCATTCACACCATCGAACGAAATCGCTCCACTGACCGTACCTACCGAAACACAATCGAGAATCTTCACTTTATGAATGAGTTGCCTCCATACATTGGAACCGTTGTTATCGCCAATCAATGGAAAATAAAAGGAACTTGAAATACTGGCACACACATCATTAAATTGGCAATTAGAAACCTCAAATTCGGATAAAATAGTGGTGTGGTTTCCGCTCACCGTTTGTGGCCCAAACGTTTGACCTCCAACAAAAATGGCCGCTGGAAAAATGTATTCGTAGCTACCGCCACCGGTGGTTGAATTAGCCGTTGGCAAGTTCCCTTTGACCGCTTTCAGTTGATTACTTATCTCGGTATGTTTTACAGTTTTATCGGTTCCTGCATTACAGGCAAGCATCACTTCGTCACAATTGATGTTGTTGAACGTGCAGTTGGAAACCATAAATCCTGTATTCACGGTACCAGTTATGGAGCGGTAAAAAATACCCATGCGCGTATTGGCAATTTCCAAATCTTGTATTTGAATGTAACTGATGTTTTGTGGGCGTGCAAATCCGGCTGATTTATCCAGATCGCAAATCAACAATGCTATGTCATCTTTGTTGTTCGTCAACGAAATTTTTGGTTTCACCTCGCCCGTTCCATAAGCGCCCACCGTGATCCAATTGGTGGCAATACCGGCGCCTTTTATTTCTAAACGTTGGCTCCATACTTCACCACGTTTGAGAAGAATTTTGGTCCCAGCCGAAAGTAAATTTGGATTAATTTTCGAAAAGCTTTTCCACGCAGTCGCTTCTGTTTTTCCACTAGCTAAGTCATTCCCATTGGTAGCATCGACATAATAGGATCCCGACAAAGTTGCCGCTATGGAACTTTCAAAAGTGCATGTTGCCAAGATAAAAAGAAGGACAATTCTTTTCACTTTCCAAAATCCTATTTTTAATGAATGCCTATTAAACATTTATCGTTTGTTGTTTGATGTAAACAAAAATACAATAAGCAAAGATAAAGTCATAGGGCAATGACTAAAACCACGTATGTATCATAAAATATACCTTCTTGTAACATCAATGAGTTTTTGTAGATCGGAATGTTACAAAAGAAGAATGGAAGGTATCAATCCATGATGCATCGCACAGAAAAACCAATTTGGTTGATAAAGTTAGTAATCCAAAAATTTTTAGAATCGCCTCGTATCTGCGCCATATAGGTAGTATATCCACCCGCAGTAGTAGTAGAACTCCAATAGGCATTGAATCCAGCATAGAACACTCCATCGCCACCACGGTAACCAGTTGGCAAGGCATTAAAGCCGGTAGCGTTATTTTTTGTTGGATCAAATCCCGGAGTTCCTGCTCCGGCATTTATACCCCAGTCGGTATTGGCCGACAAGGAATTATTCAGCGAATTATAGATCGTTGAGGTTGCATCGTAATTATAGCCCTTTGAAATTAATAGACTTTCAAGCGTTTCCAATTCATCTTTTGTAGGAAGATGCCATCCGGCAGGATTGATGCCTCGCGCATCGTTTGCCGCAGTGCTGTTGTAAAGCTTTCCGAATTTAACATCCGTGGTAGCATCGTTAAACGAGTTACACCAACCCGGCGTTTTTCGGACTGCTTCTAAGTTTTTCCAAACATCATTGTTGGTATAGTTGCTGAACGCAACGCCATTATTGAATTTGGAGGTTCTCAAGTTCTCAACCATCCAAACCTGTGTACCAATGGTTACAAAATTATAATAGTAATTACCCGATGCATCCTTGCATTCCGCATACTTGAAGTTTACATTTTTGGAGGCGGTAGGGACATCGGCCACCGTGTTTGAATAATTTCCGGAATACGCTTTGTAAAGCAACTTATCACCAGTATTATATTCCATGTTCACAGTTGCGTTTTGGCTTCTTAACAAGCTGGTTGAATGAACTTTTTCACTTGCTAAAAACTCAATTTTGGCTTCTTTTGAGACGACTGATTGGCTCCATGCTTTTGCCGAATATGAAAAATCAGTTCCGTCAACAGCAACCACAAACAAGCCTTTTGGCAAGGACAATAGGAACGTATTGTTTCCTTCAGTCACGTCATTTCTGGATTGAGCAATTGTTTTACCATCCATCGCTACGACTTTGATCAAAGCGCTGCCAGCACGATTTGCATAAAATGTCAATTTGGATTGTTCGGTAACTGGATTTGGATAAACGCTGATTAATTCGCTGTTATCCGAAATTTGATGGATCGATGTGGTGACATTCAGACTCAAAACATCGGTGGCTGCCAACTTAAGTTTGGTTCCCTTGGTGTGATTAAGAACGACAATACTGTCAAGCGTCGTGACAATTCCTGAAGATGAAAAGCTGATCACATACGTACCTGCGTACGTTTTTTGGATACCAAAAAGCAGGACAACCGTTGCCAAAAAAAGAGAAAGCATTCGTTTTGTATTCGTTTTCATATTTTTTGAGTTTTAAGTTTGAATCGTTTTTTAGAATTATAGTTACTGCTTATCGCATCACTTTTACAACCTTCGTTGTCTTACCGATAAACTTGAAAATATACATGCCCGTTGTCAAATCAGTTGAAGGCACCGAAAAGCTTCCGGAAGCTGACAATTCATACCGTCCAATGGTTTGACCGGAGACATTCATGATTGCCAATGTTTGAAATTCATTTGAATAGGTTAAAAGGAAGTTGTTTTTAGTAACTATCACCTTAGGATCTGACGAGGAAGATTCCGCAATTCCTGTAAGTCGATCTTGTTTAACATTCAGTACTAAATCAGAGCCATAGGTCCCCAGTTTGACAACAGCGTCTCTGCTTTCGACACCATCCGGCAATGCTTGTGCCGAAAATGTCACACTGTTCACCAATGTTTTGGCGTCATAATTGTATTCGGCAGACAACCAGTTGGGCAAAGCCTCATTCAACCACCAACTGTCGGGCGAATAATTTGATTTCACAACAATGGTAGTGCTAGCGGCCTGTGCAGGTAAATGAACAGCATTATTTTCTACCTGCAAATAGGAAAAGGTAGCTCCCAGATTGATTAGCAAAGATGTACTGTTTCTAATGTATTGTTGGCAGTTAAGCAACCTTGGTTCATTATTATTATTATAAACCACATACGCATTACTTTCACCACCTGAGGTATTTAATCGCTCAGAAAAAACCGATAGTTTGATGTCTTTATTATGTGAGAAACCTGTAAATTCAATCAATATGGCATCTTCAATTTCAAGATAATCTTTGGTGGCATCCAATCCAACTACTGTGTCGAATTTAGTGAATCCCTGAAAATTAAGCGAATAGAAACCCGTAACTGGATTTATCACATCCTGTGCCAGTGCAGTGGTTGTAGCAAGGGTGTCACCAAAAATCATTTGCCCAATAGCATCGATTTTGTATTTATGAATAATCATTTTGAATTCCGTTTCGGGAGGCGCTACAAATGTTCCGAAATTAATCCATATATTCTCCAGCACATATTTCTTAATTGGTTTTTCGAAATAATTGGCCACTGAAAACAGACGGTTGGTAGAATCTGTTCCAAACACAAAATCATCGTCCCCAAATCGGTAAGGAGCAATACCTTTGGTGCGATCATAATTTCCAAGACCAATTGTTCCCCATCCAAAATCCGGTTTTCCACCCAACAGAAAATAACTACCACTCACCGATGTTCCCCAGATATAGGTGGAATCATTAAAACCGACCGATGCTTTAAGTAAGGGCATTTTAAAGTAACCATCCGGATAATTCACTTGCGGATCCTTAGCCGAAGTTATAAATGTTTTATTCTCAAGAATTGGATCCGGAAAAGTCCAGCTAAACGATGTGGCATCTACACCAGACCGATTGGGCCAAGTTGCATTTTCGAATGGCGGCCCAAATATAAAATCAACTGCAGAACGCACAAAATTCTGGGTGTAACCGAAATAATAATAACCTTTCGGACGTACATAATAAGCATCGGGTGACAATGCTTTGATCACAATATTGTCAAGCCCCATCGAATCGCCATCGCGACCCACATACCGAAAAGCAATTTTAACAGTCTTACCACTGTATTTGAGCAACGATTTTTTTACAGAAAGCCATTCTCCATATTTAAAATCATTGATGTTGTTCACATTATATAAAGCCACATTATCATGAGCGTCCCACACCATTTCCCAATTCAGACCATTATCGGTGCTGATGTAAGCTTGCATGGTGGCTGTTGGTTTTGAAAAATCGAAACTAATTTGTCCGGTTTGAAGAAATCCATTGTAATCTAAATACATGAAATAAGGCGCAAAATTGGCATCGAAATATAAAAATTCTTCACCCTGACCAACAGTAAACGAGCTTGATATAAGCCATTCATCCTGATCTTTTCCTTCGGCATAGTTCACCCATGCCAAGTATTTTCCATCTATAGGTCTAGCTTTTTCCGAATCCACGATAGACCAGGTAGGATTCATAGTCCCATCGTTTACAAAAACATTTCCCGTTTTATTCTTTTCTGTCCAAGTCGTTGGAATCCAGTCTAAATCCGTTCCATTGTAGCTTTCAAAACTCTCCGCAAAACTGGGTGCTCGTGCAGCAATAGATCTTAGTATGGGCGCAGAATTGATGGAAATTTTCGATTGTTCTATCGTGTCGACTATCATTTTCTTAGAAATCGTGCCTAGTTTACTTTTCAACACGTCAATTTTCGCAATTCCTCTTTTAAGGATTGGCTTAACACCAGAACCAATCAAAAAGTTTTTGGATAGCTGTTCTTCTGAGAAACGATCAACACTTTGAGCTGGAGGCACTTCAAAGGTTTGTACAACGGGGGTATTTTTATGAGCTGGTGGTCCAACCCTAAATGATTGCGCCAATAAAAACGAAGCACTTAACAGATGTAACAAACTAATAAATAAGATCCTTTTCATATTCTTTTAGAACTATTGACGTGAAACTGTATACCAAACCTCTGCATCTTGTTGTTGCACAAACTTGATATCTTTTGGGTTTATTGCTGTTTGGGTACTGATGTTAAATGAACCACAAAGCAATTGAATCAGTTGACTAAAACCTGAAAGATTGGTATAAAAAATGCGTCCATTTCGATCGCCTGTACCTTTTTCTGAACTCGAAATGGATTGAATACCACTGGCAGTTAGATTGATGTCATTGTTACCGATGTATTTGTTTTTTCCGCTGGTCAACGTAAGTACCACCACAAAAGAACGACGAGCTGAATAATATTTAAGGGATAGTGCCACTTTGTCCACATTGTATTTAGTGAACGCCGATTGAACAACTTCATCATATTTCGCTTTTAATTTGGCACTTAACAAATTAGGATTGATCAACCATACATTCTTGTCTTTCCAGAAATAAGGCGCTAAACTATCCGGCCCGACAAATTTTAGTGTCGGGTCTTCTGCACTTACCAAAGATGATTTGTCGTCCGCTAAGTTCATGGTTTGAAACTTTTTACCATCCATCTCCTGTTCTTTGGAGAAACGGATTCCAGTACGGGTGACGATAAAAGAAGCACTCGTTGACGTATTGATTTCGGCACCGACTTTTAAAATACTAAAAATGCGAGTTGGGCCATTGGAAAAGACATAATCAGCGACGGGGGTTGTAAAGGTATAGGGTGCAGGATGATTACCTAAAATGGTCGCATTCATGGCATCGAGTTCGTCAAAATATTGCGACCAGGTCGTGGTAGCAGGAATTTTGGTCATGATTATTTTCACGCCACGTTTCTTTCCTTTCAAAATCAATTCATTTTCAGAACCTTTCAAAACCATAAACTCATAGTCTCCCTCCATGCCATAACCATTGGGGCTTTGAGGATTGGAAAAAGTATGGAGAACGTTGTTGTAACTGTTAAAAGTGAGTACGGGGCCGTTATCGGCAATCAGTTGGTACAAACTTGAATCCTGCTCCAAAGCCATTTTCAACGTATATTCATTTTTACCGGCAACCGTAACAATGCCACTGGTTTTAAACTTCATTAAAAGGGTATATCCGGGTTTCACATCCGTTGGAAAATACTGCATGGCCCAGCCATTTTCAGCACTGGTGAGCAAGATTTCATTTTCTGTCAGCGCATTATTAATTCGTTCAGCTGCAGACTTCGGAAAAATATCCGCCTGTTCTGCGGTGCAGGCATTTAAGAAGATTAAGACAAAGGCTAAAATGCAACTGTATTTGATTCTTTTCATCTCCAATTTACTTTAATAGTGCGTCAATAGTTTGTTCACGGAGCATAATTTCACTTCGCAGTGCCTCCAGATCGATGTTCCATGCCGATTTAAGCCAACCCGAAGCAATTTTAACTTTCTGAAGGATGACCGCTTTCCCATCAATGCCATCATCCGGCAAGGTTTTGCCATAGATATCCAAACCGGGTTCAGCACTTAATTCGAGAATGGTATTCCAGTCGGCATCCGATTTGACAAGATAATTGGCGATAATTTCCACGAAATCCTCGCGCTCCTGGCTGCCTCCATAAGGCGATACAAAACCCATGGAAGCAGCTTGCGATGTGGTACGCGATTGCCAACCAAGAGGATTGTAATTACCCTTTGAGATTTGTTTAAATTCAATGGGATACATCTTTTTTTGATGCAAAATATGCATGAACTCATGGTGAATAACTTTAAAATAGAACTCGTTGAGTTCGTTGACTTTGGTTGGTTCCATATCGTTGCAGCGGTAAAGCGTCACTTTAATACCACCTTCGGCTGTTCCGAGCGTCATGGTTTGCGAAACGGGATTGTAAGCCGGCGAACCAATGAGGTGAATGATGCGCGGTGCATTGTCCTTGATAAAATCATCACCACCCACTAGCGCATACACATCGAACCAAAGGTATTTCAACAACTTGGCCATTTCAATAGATTTTGGCAATGTCGCTGGAACTAGATTGTAAGACATATCCGAGCCTACATCTTGCATTTTGTACCTGAAATCAATATTGTAGGGTACCAGGAACTCCGCATTTAGCCATTGGTCGAACGAGTAGGTTGCCGAATTTGGATCTAATGTTTCGTTGGTGTCGAAGATCGTAGGCCCTAAATCTGCCTCTTTGGAGCACGACCAAAAGGTTGCTGAAACGACGCTTACAAAAAGAAACCTAAAAAATATATTTTTCATATCTATTCCTTTTACAATGTATTATTTAGCAAGCACATCAGAGTTTCCTCCATTGGTATTGCTCATTGGATTATCTGTCATGCCTGCACCAATTACTTCCTGTGGGATTTGGATGGCTCTCCGAGGGTCGTTAATCACTAAATTTTCCACCCGATTGCGACCAATCTTATGGGTAATTTCGATACCGTACCGTTTTATATCGAACCAGCGAAGTCCATCGAACATGGTATCCATTCGACGGAAATGTAGCACGCAATGAATATAAGGTTCCTGCTCCGGAGTTAGCACAAAAGCGGTGCTGATCAAAGTCGGGTTCAACTTTTTAACAAAAAGTTTATTGGTTGGCACATAAAAATTCTTAATGATGGAGTTTGTAAGACCGGTCGCTACTAAATGGGACGAGTTCCAAAGTTGAAGATCGGCCACCGCTTCGGAAAGTCTGTTCAAATAGACCAGTGCTTCGGCACGACATAACAGGGTTTCTTCTACCGTAAATTCAGCTCTCACAATGTGGGGAAGTCCAATGTTCGCAACTTTGTCGGTGTATTCAAACATCTCACTATTTTTAGGAAAAAACACACCATAGTCCTGTGAATTACGGATATAGACCTTTCCTAAAAATGCTGGTATCATACCAACCCATGTTGGACCTGAGCCATACGTGGAGCCATTCATGGCATCGCCATTATGACCGTAACGCGTTCCGTAAACCCGATTGTAAATGGAATTCGTAGGCAAAATCATTAAGTTGCATGGAAGGGTCACATCAATGTAATCGTACGCAATTTCACTGGAAGAGCTGTATTTTTTGTTCCAATTCCGAAGCAAAGAAGCCGGATTTGATCCCATCACCTCGTTGGCGTATTTCAGCACCTTGGTATAATCTCTTTTGTACAAAAAGAAACGAGCAGCAAAGGCACACGCGGCTTTCCGGTTGAAATGGTATTTGGGAATGCTGTATTTTTCATCGTTGATTAAATCAATGCCATCTTCAATATCCTTTTGGATTTTTTCGTACACAGCAGTGACCGTTTCGCGGGTGTATTTTTCTTGAACCACTGTTTCTGGTTTTGTGGCGTAAGGAATACCCAAATCCAAGGTACTGGCGGAATCGTCTTTATACGTCTGACTAAAAATATTAACCAGTAAAAAATGGCTGTATGCCCTGCAAAGCAAGGCTTCCCCTTTTTGAGCACGCAGCAAAGCAGTATCCGAACCTGCCAGATTTTCGATGGCTTGAAGTGCATGATTTGCTGCCGCAATGGCGGTATAGCAGTTTTCCCAGAAATAAGATGGACTGTCTTGCGAGGTGGATGCATAAGCCGGTTCCCATGCAAAAATCTGATCATCCATTTCACGGTAGCTGTTCAAATAGAAATACTTCCCTTGTGCATTTGGCGCATTGTTATCCACAAAATTATCGGAACTAAGTTCCGCAAGGGTCGAAAGGTTGGCTTGGGGATAAGCGGAAACCAATAGTTGGTTGATTTTTTTCTCCGAATCAATTTGGGTTCTATTGTCGGGAAGGGTATCCAAAAAGCCCTCGCAAGAAGTTGAAAATAGGGCGATCAACAATCCGAGACTAAGATGTATGTAGTTGGTTTTCATTTTGTTTACTATTTTAAAGTCCTAAGCGAACGGTGAAGGTTACTTGTTTAGGCATGGGTGAAGAAACACCGCCACTGTTAAAGAACTCAGGATCTTGTCCGTTTAGCCTGTTATCGGCATAAAGAAGGAACAAATTGGTGGCTTGCAACTTTAATTGAAGACTACTTAGTTTGAGTAAGTCAATCATTTTTTTGGAAATATCATACGAAATAGAAACCTCTTTCATACGAATAAATCCTCCATCTGCAATGCGCTCCGTTGAATAATTGTAGGCGTTGTATGCCTGAGCCAGGTTGTCATTATTCTCATACTGACGCCTACTGGCAATAACCGGGATGTTGGTAAACGCTTCGTCGCCCGGTAAAACCCAACGGTTTTTATACTCCTTTGGCATGGACGACAAGTCGTTGTATCGCGCTTTGAATGACGGATACATTCTGATTTTATTTCCAAAAGAATAGGTGACAAACGCGATCAGTTTAAACCCTTTCCAATTCAATGTATTTCCAAAACTACCTGTAATGGTTGGGTCACTTGGCCCTTCGTATTTCAAGAAATCAAGTTTCTTAAACTCCTGAAAATTAAAACTGGTAATGGTTGTTTCGCCGTTTTGGTTTTTAAAAGTGGGTAAACCTTCGTCGTTAAGACCTAGAAAAGGAATGGAAAACATGGAACGCACCGGATAACCTTCCAAGGCATATCCCGAACCTGAAATCAACTTGATGACGTTGGTGCGGGTATCTAATTTGGTAATGATGTTATCGGCTTTTGAGAAAATAAAATCGGTGGACCATTTAAAGTCTTTTGAAACATAATTTTTGGTGGAAATTGAAAGTTCAACCCCTTGCGATTTCATGGATGCGGCATTGGCATATTTTTGAATCTCTCCGCCCACCCCTTGTGTGTAAACCAATCCGATCAAATCAAAATTTCGACGGGTATAGACATCGCCTGCCACGCTAATACGGTTTTTTAGAAAACCTAAATCAATACCCACGTTAAACTCATGCTTCTTTTCGTACGTCAACTCGCTGTTCTCCAATCCGGCGATGTACAAGGAGGATTCGGTTACACTGGCCGTTGGCCGCCAAGGATTTTGACTGATAAACACCGCTTGTGAGTTGGTAACGAAACTTGGACCTCGGTCGGCTGTTAGTGAATAGGATGACTTTATGGAAGCGTGGGTCAATGTTTCATCAAATGTTTCTTTGAACCAATCTTCTTCGTGTGCATTCCATGCTCCTGAAATGTTCCAAGTTGGCAGCCAACGGGCTGTTCGCGAGCGACCCAATTTGTTTGTTCCTTCGTAACGTCCAGTCGCATTTATGGTATAACGTCCTTTGTAGGAGTATGTTGACGAAAGGAAGAATGCCATATTCCTGGAATACGTCCACATATTGGAATAATAATCCGTGTTTTCTTCTTTGCCTTGTTTGAAAACATTGTAGTCGTAAAAAGGTGTGCTGCTGTCGTATTGAAATCCCCAACCTCGGAACCAGTTTCGGTTTCGATCGATGGAACCGGTTTCCATACCTGCAAAAATATTCAGGATATTGACTTCGTTTAGTTGGGTGTTGTAATTTAAAGTACCGCGAAAGTCAACGCCCCGCATGGAATATGCTGTTCGGTTGTAGATACCACCTTCGGGCAAAATAGACATGGGTAAAGCACTCGGATTATCAGGATTTGAATACAAGAGAGGATTCAAATCGCGGATGGTCGAATTCTCAGGATAAACACCGGCTCGATAGGCTTCGGCTTGATTGGATTTATCTTTGATGTTGTGTTCCTGAGTAGACGATTGATACTTAATAGCGCCTAAAATGGATGCCTCCAGTCCGGGAATAATTTTCCAGCTTAACTCACCCTGAAATTTCAAGTCGGCAACATTTAAATCGATGTAATTGTTTTGCAGTTCGTGAAAAATATTAAAATCAGCATAATTGCGCCTGTAATAAGCATTTGGATCGAGTGTACGCGAAGAATTGAGGGCATAACTGTATGGATTGATGTCGAACTCTCGTTTTACCTCACCACTGACCACATCGACTTCCTGCCCAATGGTTCCGGGCGCTTTTTGCTTGCGATACGAACCTCCAGTCAACAAATTCAACGTCAATGTTTTTGAGATAGAATAGGAGGCATTGGCATTGGCAGTATACCGTTCAACAGAACTGGACTTGGTCCACCCCGGATCATTGAAAGCCGATAACGAAGCATAAAATTTTGCCTTTTCCGTTCCAGAGGAAATACTGACAGAATGATTTTTGGTGAGGTTTTGATTGAATAGCAAGCCAAACCAATCGGTATTTCTCATTTCAGCTTCTTGCAAATACGCATTTCGTGCACCGGGTGTATTTTGAAGTGCATAACCCGTATCGGTGCGTTTGGTTATCAAATCGTACATTTTACCGTAAACACCGGAACTGGAAGCCGAAGTCAAGGATGCAAATTCCAACCACCCTTTACGCTCCATTTCCTGATAAATGCCCATTTGTTGTTGAGAATTTGAGATGTTGTAATCGCCATAACTGGGCACTAAGCGTGACGTGAATTCACCGGTATAATTCATTTTACTGATGCCCACTTTCCCTTTCTTGGTTGTGATGACGACCACACCGGCCATGGCACGTGCCCCATAAATGGAAGTAGCCGAACCATCCTTGAGTATTTGAAAACTTTCAATATCATCCGCATTAATACCGGCGATAGCGGACGAAATCAAGGTTTCCGCATTTCCCGACGACAAATCATCGCTCGACACATCAATGGCATCTTCCACCACCACGCCATCCACCACCCACAAGGGCTTGGAGTTACCGTAAATGGAAGTGGCACCACGTACCCGAATTTTGGGAGCTGTACCAAATGTTCCCGAAACGTTTTGCACCGAAACACCGGCCGAACGCCCTTCCAATGCTCGGCTAACATCGGTAACACCATCAATTTTGGTTTTATCGGCATCCAATTTATCGGTCGCACCGGTAAATAAGCGTCTATCAATTTTGACCATACCGGTAACCACCACCTCCTGCAATTGCTGTGCATTGGAAACCAGCTTAATTTTCATCCCTGCTTTGCCAACTAATTCCTGCGAAGTCATACCCATGAACGAAACGACAATCCGAGGATCGGAAGCGGAGACATTCAAACTGAACTTTCCTTCAAGATTGGTACCTGTACTTACTTTTGAACTTCCCTTTGACATAATTAAAGCGCCAATAATCGCTTCTCCAGATTCATCCACAACCACACCTGAAACGTTGGTGGTTTGTGCATGAACGCCACCAATGGAAACAATCAAGGCTATTAAAATCACTTTAAAATTCGTGTTCAGTTTGAAACTCATTTGGTAATTCATATCTGATTTATAATCATTTTCTAGCTACGCAAATAGCTATAAAGTATTGAAAAACATATCCTTATTGTGAAAATTCACGGTTGCAAAAGTATTTAATTGTTGGGGGCAAATACCATGCTCATGTATCAATAAGTACGTCTTTTTGTAACATGATCGTACCAACCAAATTGAAAACCGAGTTGGTTCAACGATTAAAGTGTAAAAATACCGATTATGACAACTCAAAAACAGCTGTTATTTGCAGAATATTATGGTATTTTAGCAAATACCTTTTTTACAAAGTAATAAATGCAATAATAGCAAACGACTTAAAAACACTATTATTTTCTAAACAGTAGTATTTCGCTTACTCTTGGATTTGTTTTTGAGTTTGAAAGATGGATGCGTAGTTGCTTTACAGTTGTTGGTTTGAACGTAAAAGTAGTAGCCGTTCCGTTGGTTTTAAACGTTGAAAGCTCCACCCATTTATTGGCTTTCAGGTATTCCATTCGGAAATCTTGCGTTTGACCATCCCACGAATGCCAGGGTTCCACAATAGATAGGGCTTGAACGATGGCACTTTCTTTTAATGTTAGATGAATGATGGCACAAGAATCCCCCGAATTCGATGTCCAAACTGTTTTTGGATTCCCATCGAAGGCATTTGCAAGGAGGTGAAGCGTATCCGCTGTCGAAACGGTGAACGCACCATCAGTCAATGGATTGGATTTTACCTTTGGTTCACCCTCAAATTCGACCACAAGTACCGAAACATAGTTGCTCGAGGTATCACCCATCAGCTTGATGGATACACCGTCTTTATGCAGTTTAAATTTAAAAAGCTTTTTTGCATCACTCAAGGCATAGACCTTCTGTACCTTATTGAGCAACGGAAATTGATACGTTTTGTCCTTTTTCCATTTAGAATTAGGAATGTGCAGATACAATTTTTGAGCTTTGCGTGTGGCTTTGCACCAGGAAATGTAGGGAATTGGAGAAGGGCTGGTTCCATAAATGGACGCGCCATTTTCTGTCAACCAGGACCCTATTTTTTTTAATACGTCAACGCTTTCCGTAGGAATGCTGCCTTTGGAGGTTGGTCCAACATTCAGCAGAAAATTTCCACCTTTACTCACAATGTCAACCAATTTTTCAACCAATTCCTGAGCCGGTTTCCAATTTTTATTGTAAGCATTATAGCCCCACATATCGTTGAGTGTCATACAAACTTCCCAATCTCTGCCTGGAAAACCGGTGGCTGGAACAAATTGTTCGGGTGTTTCAAAATCGCCTTCCACATAGCCCCCAAGACGACTATTCATGATCAGGTTGGGGTATTGTTTGGTTATTTCGAGGAATTTTTCTGCGTGTTTTACCCACATTTGAGCCGGTGTGTCCCACCAAATAACAGCCACATCGCCATATTTGCTCAGTATTTCCTTCACCTGAGGAATGGAAACTCGATCGATGTACTCATCAAAAGATCCTTCCTGCTCTTTGTCCCACTTTCCGTTGTAGGAACCACCACCGGGATGATACCAATCTTGGGCTTGCGAATAATAGAAGCCCAGTTTCATGTTGTATTTCCGGCAGGCATTTGCCAATTCGGCAAGTACATCGCGCTTAAAAGGCGTGGTTTCATACACATTGTAGTTGGATGCCTCGGATTGGAACATGGCAAACCCATCGTGGTGTTTGGAGGTGATGACCATGTATTTTTGCCCAGCCGCTTTTGCCAATTTGACCCATTCTTCCGCATCAAAATCGGTCGGATTAAACTGTTGAGCAAGTGCCGAATAGTCTTTCCTCGAAATTTTCGCATTGTTCATGATCCACTCTCCATAATTGGTTTCAGCCCCCCATTTCCCAGCCGGAACCGAGTAGATGCCCCAGTGAATGAACATACCGAACTTAGCTTCTCTCCACCAATCCATTTTGGACTGAGCGAAGGCATCACCCATTGAAAAAAACAAAGCGAAAAGGACGAAAAGGGTGTTTTTAAGATTTTTGTTCATGCTGGGTTCGTTGAAAAAATGGGCACCTTAAGTGGTTTAACTGTCTAATTAAAAGGTAATAGCAGTTTATTTTTTGCTAGGCACAATGCCTAATCATGGTTCTACTCTTACTATTTTTGAAACAAGCACTTTGCTTTTGAGTGTACCAAAGAAAGTAGCATACCGTATTTCGCAACTTGAAGTTAATCGGATGGAATCAGCGAAAAGAGGCGATAATACGGTTGGGTCAGAACCGTCCAACGTGTAACGAATGACTCCAAAAGGATACGGGTTTGAAAGTACAACAGGATACCAATCCGTAAAGGTGATGGACGCTTGTAATCCTACGGGTGGAATGATGAATGGATGATAACCTGCTGCTTCATACCGATGAAACTGGGCTTCCAGGTTTTGCATAAAATCCGTCAAATTTTTATTTTCCAAATTGGTCCATGCAATTTCAGCCAAGGAGCTCATGCGTGGTAATACCCGTGATTGAATGGTGGTTTCCTCTTGTACATACTCAGTCCACATACATGCCTGAACACCCAACACATGTTGGCTTTCGTTTTCGGTGAGTTCGGCGGGTACAGGATTATAAGCATATACATGCTCTAAAGAATTCAGCATTGGTTGTGTTTGGCCTTCGGTTCTTGACTCGTGCTGAATTCCGTCAAAATAGGTGACGGAATACGGAGTCATGATCACATCGTGCCCCATTTTGGCGGCATCGATGCCACCTTTTTCTCCCCGCCACGACATGACGGTCGCTCCTGGCGCCAAACCACCTTCGAGAATTTCATCCCAACCAATCATTACCTTTCCTTTCGAAGAAATAAAACGCTCCATACGAGTAATGAAATAACTTTGGAGCTCTTCCACATCCTTCAATTGTTGCTCTTCCATACGACGTTTGCATTTTTCGCATTTTGCCCAAGGTGTTTTGCGAGCTTCGTCGCCTCCAACATGGATGTATTTTCCTGGAAATAATTGAATGACTTCTGTAAGCACATTCTGTAAAAACTCAAAGGTTTTCTCGTTGCCGGCACAGAGCGGGTCGGTAAATTCAAACGGCACATCATCCGGTTTCTTGTAAGGCAAACCAGAGCAAGACAATTCGGGGTAGGCAGCAAGTACTGCCATCGAGTGACCAGGCATTTCTATTTCAGGAATAATGCTGATGTGCTTGCTGGAGGCATAAGCGATCACGTCTTTCACTTCATCCTGCGTGTAAAATCCGCCGTACGGTTTCTCTTCTTTCGGATTGCTAATGATCGAATAAAAAGTCCACGGTTTATCCCTGGTATCTTTCCGCCAAGCTCCGACGGATGTAAGCAAAGGATATCGTTTAATATCGATTCGCCAGCCATTATCGTCGGTCAAATGCCAATGAAACACATTGAGCTTGTGCATGGCAAGCAGGTCGATGTATCGTTTGATGGCTTCCACTGGAAAAAAATGTCTCGATACATCGAGGTGCATTCCTCTGTATCCAAATCTGGGTGAATCTTGTATTTCGAGGCATGGAAGCGCCACTTTCTCATTCAATATATTTTTTCCATAAATACCTGTTGGCATTAATTGTATCAAGGATTGGATGCCGTAAAAAACCCCGGCACTGCTCCCACCACAAATGGAAATACCACTTTTTGTAATACGTAACGTGTAGGATTCTGGATTGCTGCGTAACGTGTCCGTTTTGAGTACAATCTTTGTAGCCAAACCCGAATTCTTTTCTGAAAGACGTACGTCTGAAATCTTTTTCAGATAACCCTTCAACAAAGTTGCTTCGTTTGATAAATGGGCATCCGAAACTAGGATCAATTGACCTGATAGTTGCAGTGCGCCCTCTTTTTCAACAACAAGATTTGGTTTAGGTATGATTCCAAAAGGCCCTTGTCTATCCACAGAAAAACTGAGATTGATAACAATACACAGTAGGAATGAGGTAATGGTTATTTTTTTCATGTGGTGACACCTATTTTTTTGGTTTAAGTTCCGTCCTATGAGTCAAATTTAGTAGAAAGGCGTTTTACAAGTGCTTCTATTTCAGAGTTGTATTTCCTTTTAACCGGATATCGGCTGAAGAACTTCCAATGTGCAAGATGAATTCACCTGGTTCACAAACCCAGCTAGACTTCTGGGGTGAATAAAAGGAGAAATCGGCTTGTTGAAGGGTTAAAACAATTTGTTTTGATGTTCCGGCCTTGAGGAACACTTTATCAAAAGCTTTCAGTTCCTTAAGAGGTCGTTCCAAGCTTGAAACAACATCTTGTACATAGAGTTGCACCGTCTCGAACCCGTCTTTTTCTCCGGTGTTGCTTAAGGTGAATGTTACCGTGAGCGGTTCGACCATTTTGATAGATTTGGGCAAAACCAAATTGGAATACTCAAATTGGGTGTAACTTAGTCCAAATCCAAATGGGAATTGGGGTTCAATGTTCTTTTTCTCGTACCAACGGTACCCCACGAAAATGCTTTCTTTATAAGGAATGTCGTATTTGGGAAAGGTAAAGTCACCATCTTGCGTCCATTGTTTGTAAAACGTTTCATTAGCAGGCATGTAGCCAAATCCTGGAGAATCCTCAAACCTTTTTTCGATGGTAAATGGCAATTTTCCGGAAGGATTCACGTCGCCTTTCAGTATCTCAGCAACTGCCATGTTTCCATTTTGGCCCGGATAATACGCATATAAGAGACCCTTTACGGAATCGATCCAGGGACTCATTTTTACACCGCCACCAGCATTTATCACTACAACCAAGTTGGGGTTGATGCTTGAAATTCTTAATAATTCTTGCACGATTTCTTGTGGCAATTCAAAAGGACGGTCGCTGCTTTCCGTTTCAAACACACCGGTATTGTAAACAATCACATTGGCATTTTTCAACTCCGTTTCGGATGCTTTAGGGCGGTAAGAAACACTTCCGCCAAAAGTCTGAATCATCGCATCGAGCACTGTTTTTTGATCGTATCCTTCTACTTCGGCTGCACCATGTCCATACACAGACTCATTGGCATTGGCGCCGGTAAGGAGTATCTTTTTCCCCATCATCGGACCCAACGGCAAAATAGCCGTTTCGTTTTTGAGCAGGGTTATGGATTGCCGGGCTATTTCCAGTGCTACATTTTCATGTTCCGCGAATTTCGAAGCATAACGTTTGTCCTGAATGGGGCGATCGTAAAATCCCATCGAAATACAGGTGCGAAGGATGCTCTTTGCCATTCTGTCCACCTCTTTGACAGCGACCTGTTTTGATTTGACGAGTTCGGGGAGTTTTTTCCATAAATAAACGTAGGGTGCCTTTAGCGTATCGACCCAACCGTAACCATCACCGGGCATTTCCAAATCGAGTCCGGAGGAAACGACTTTCTTCGCATCATAAACCGACCACCAATCGCTCATGACCATGCCTTTAAAACCCAATTCTTGACGCAGAAGTTTGTTGACAATCGCGGGACTTTGAGCGGCGTACTCCCCATTAATCATATTGTACGAGGTCATCACCGCCATGGCACCGGCATCGATTCCCGCTTTAAAAGCAGGTGTATAAATTTCGTGTAACGCACGTTCATCCACAAGGGCATTTGTCAGCCTCCGGTGATGTTCGTTGTTATTGCACACAAAATGCTTCAGGGTGGCCATCGTGCCTGTGTTTTGAAGTCCAACCACATAGTTTTCAACCATTCGAGCAGCTAAAAAAGGATCTTCGCCAAAATATTCAAAGTTTCGACCATTCTGGGACATCCGGTAAATATTCATACCCGGCCCCAGCAGTACTGCCACCTTGCCAACTCGGCATTCCTCCCCAATGGCTTGAGCCATCTGATGCGCTAAGGTTTTGTTCCAAGTGGCTGCCAGTGAAACAGGTGCCGGAAAGGCCACCGATTTTTCCAACTCCTGATTTTGTTCTTTTCGCAAATGAATGCCACCCGTAGCATCGGCCATGTACAATTCCGGAATGCCGTATTTCTCGAATCCTTTAATATAGAAGATATTTTGTCCGCTTGTGAGCCGAATCTTATCTTCTAAAGTCATCTTGTTCAATAGGATTTGTGCTTTTTTATCGGCCTCATTATAGGGTACTTGAGGTTTAAAGGCTGCATCTGTTGCTTGAACTTTACAAACAAGAAAAAGTAGGAATAATCCGATTTGGAGTTTTTTGATCATTTGAATTTTATTTTACGAATAATTTATGGCATTCATTATTTACAAAAACTAAGTATATCCCTGACTGACTTACATTTATGGCTATTTCCGATGCATTGATTTTACCCTGATGAAGCAAGACCCCAGTCGTATTGTAAATGTAATAATTTTCGTCAACATGGTTTTTAATGACAATTATTTTATTGTTGCTGTAAATAGCATGACTGGTGGAGATCTTACTCACTTCCGAAGGAGCACCACCCATAAAATCAAAACTTAGTTGCGAGTTTAACAGGGCAATGTTGGATATTGGTTTCCCTGTAGACAAACCGCTTTTGGAGAGTGCATTGGGTATGGAAGTGTCCGAGAACTCAGTACCAATTGAAGGAAAGGAGAGTTTCGTGGAAAAACGTTCGTACACCATTCCTTGATTGGACGAAACATTCACTTGATTTAAGACAGTATTTCCTTCAATCTGTGCACTATCCACATGATAAATCACCAGCCCATTCTGATAAACTCCGGCATCAAAAGATTTTTTTTGTCTGTTTTCGAGTAAAAAATATTCACCTTTTGTATTGGTGTCTATCCTGTAATTGAGATTCGATTCGGTAACATCTTTCATTCCAGTAATGGTAGCCGGACTATTCAGAATGGTGGTGGTATTCCAACCTAATTTATTTTTCGAATAAGGGTTGTGATGTGCAGGTGTATCGCCAGCTCTCACGGTTAAATTCCATGTTCCCGAAGCCATGATGTCCCAATCTCCAGTTCCATAATATTGACCTCCGTTCACATAATCGGCATCGTAAAAATCGGGAAGTCCAAGCCAGTGGCCAAATTCGTGACAAAACACACCGACAGTACTAATACCTGTTCTCCCGGTAAAATTCTCAAGTTCGGGTTCGACGGAGAAGGGCCCCAACGTAATGCCATCATACTTAAGCTCACGATAGGGTGGGTTGTAACCTTTGCGTAAATCGCCTATGCTCGACCAGATATTGTTCGGGTCTGAACCCGTATATTCTTCTCCTTGTCCCTGATGAACAATACATAAGCCATCCATAACACCATCCTTATCGTTATCATAATCTGCAAAATTAACGACTGGGTCAATAAGTTGAATCACTTCCAGGATCAATTCTGTACGAGCGGCATCCGACCCAAATACGTTTTCGCCGTAATATTTATGGGTATTAGAAACAGTCACCCAATTGATAACATCGGTTGTTACATTGAGTTTTCCACCGGAGACTTCGGTATAATAATCTTTAAAACTTCCAATGCCGGAATATTTCGATTGATTCATCACATTAAAGAAAGCCTGCTGACTATGTATAATTTGGGTATCGCTAAAGTTGACCAAGACCATCAACAACTTTGCATTTCCTGAACTCGGAAACGTTTTATTGATCACAGAATTGGGGTTTATGATGCCACTTGCAGATTTATTAACTTTTTTGTACGTAACTCTTTTCAAGTAATCCATTTCAGAAATGGAACGATTTTCAGGGTTGTGAGCAACCACGCCGGTACTTTTCAGTCGCCCAGTTTCATCCGTAAATGCATAATAATACTGTCCTTTGGCCTCCTCTTTGACAATTAAGAACCCATCGTTGGTGGTTAAAGAATGACCCCTAAAGTCGTCACCGCTTAATTGCAATGTCAAGGTGCTTCCGTCAGCTTGCGTGAAATCGAGTAGTTGTGAAACCGGCTGAACGGCATACAACGTTGTTGAAAGGAGTGCTAGAAGTAAAATAAGTACTATTCTGGTCATTTCACAATCTTATTAGTTGTCAGTATTTCAAGAAGTTGGGGTTCTGATAATAGCCCCTTCTTGCCAACAAAGCCAAATCCACCTTTGTAATCCCAATTTGCAAAGGGAATTTTATACTCGGTCATCAAACCTACTACATCTTTGTACCAATTCATTCTGCAGTCATCATCTATCGTTTTAAAGCACCCGAATTCGCCACAATAAATGGGCAACTTCCATTTGGCTGATGCTTGAACAGCTTTCAGGAATTCGGTTCGTAAAACCTCTTTATTGCGCACACCCTTAAATGGATAGACCAGTTCTTTGTCCTTTGGACTCATTTTTTCGAAATCCTTGTCGGTGATGTTGTAGGGATAACAAATGGGGGTGGTTATCGAGGCTAAATTGGTCCAGGAGGTCCGATAATGTGTCAATAAGTGCGGTGTATAAAAATGAAAACTTAAAATCAGGTTTCGGTCGTTTTCGGGCAAAACCAATTTGTCCATCGTATCGACACCTTGCCACTTATTGGAGCCAATCACCAGAAAACGCTTCGGTTCTTGTATTCGAATTCGGGCAATGATTCGATTTAGAATCTTATTCCAATCATCGTCAGTGGGCGCAACCGGTTCATTCAGCAGCTCGTAGGCAACCATCTTTGTTGGATATTTTTTCAATTCCGTCGAAAGTTGCGTCCAAAGATTCACCAGCTTATTCTGCTCCAAAACACTGTTCCACAAGGTATTGGTCGTATCGTTAAAAGAATGGGAGCGAAGGATGTGCAAATCGACGATGACTTTCAAGTTCAGCTCCATGCACCAATGGATGGTTTGATGCAACAAAGACAATCCTTCGTTGTTGAATTGCCCATCTTCATCCCACATTTGGACTTCATCAATGGGCAATCGGATATGATCAAAGCCCCATTTTGAAAGTTGACTCAGTTCCTCCTTTTTCAAATAGTTACTTCGCTGCAGCCCTCTATGGTCACTTTGCGATAGAAAATGACTGATGTTTGTACCTCGATGAATATCAAATTCCGATGCATTTAAAGTAGCGGCAAGAAACGCAAAAAAGCAGATAAACAGTATTGATTTCAGGTGATGCATCGGATTTTTGATTTATTCATTTTTTAATGTCAACCAGCTTTTTAATAATTGATTCGGGTTCCCTCCAGCCATGATTTCAAATACGCCTTCTTCTACCCTGTAAGTCAAGTCATTGCCCCAAAAGCCAAGTTCATCGGGACTTAAGAGGAACGAAACCTCTTTACATTCGCCCGGTTTAAGAAAAACGTTCTCAATGCCTTTCAGCTCTTTGACAGGGCGTGTACTCGACGCCACCAAGTCGCGAATATACAATTGTACGATTTCCTTTCCAGAAACTTTTCCTGTGTTTTTAACGGTAACACTTACTTGAGTCGTTTCGTTGGTACGCGCAAAATAGTGGTTTAGTTTTAGGTTGGAATATTCAAAAGTAGTGTAACTTAAACCAAATCCAAAAGGATAGGCCGGTTGGGAGTCAATATCGATGTATTGAGAAGAAAAGGGTCTGTTTTTTTGTTCGGGACGACCTGTGTTGTTGTAATTGTAGTAAATCGGGATTTGTCCCATGTATTTGGGGAAAGTCATTGGCAATCGTCCGGAGGGATTATAATTGCCGACCAACACATCGAAAATGGCGTTACCAGCTTCACTGCCCAGCCACCAAGTAACCAAAATTGCCGAAGCCGACTCAGCCGCTTCGTTAAAGAGTAAGGGTCGCCCACCCATCACCAATAAAATAATTGGCTTCCCTGTTTTGGCCAGTTCCGTTACCAGCGTTTGCTGCATGGCGGGCACTGCGATGTTTCCTTTCGATTTTGCTTCGCCACTTTCATTCCAACGTTCGCCAATGGCAACAACAATTAGCTCTGATTTAGCGGCTTTTTTAATGGTTTCTTTTAAATTAATCAGTTGATTTCCAGAGAATGAATAACCTTCGGAATAATCGACTTTTGTTTGGGTTAGGTTTTTTGTAAATGCTTCAAAAGGGGTTACTGCCGATGCAATATCCTTTTCGCACGCCCAAAAACCAAGCATGTCTTCTTTCGATTTCATAAGCGGACCAACCAGCAAGATGGACTTAGCAGTTTTTGAAATTGGTAGAATAGTGCCCGAATTTTTCAAAAGCACGATGGACTTTTTAGCAACATCGCGTGCTGCAAGTCTGTTTTCGGGCGACAAAAGGGTTCGCTTTTCCAACGCTTCATCGCAATAAGCAAAAGGGTCATCAAACAAACCCAATTCGTATTTTTTAATCAGTATCCGTTTAACAGCCTCATCAACCAGCGCTACAGAAACCTTGCCTGTTTCAACCAATTTCTTCAGATGCTTGGTGTAACTTCGTGATTCCATATCCATGTCGCAGCCTGCCAAAAGGGCTGCTCGAGCAGCTTCGTTCTGATCATTTACAAAACCATGTGGAACCATTTCAGCGACCGATCCCCAATCGGAAACCACAAAACCTTCGAAACCCCAATTCCCTTTTAATAACTCTCGAAGGATGTATTGGTTTCCGGTGCAGGGTATTCCATTCAAGTCGTTAAAGGAATTCATGAATGACCCAATCCCCATTTTTGCTGCCGCTTTAAAAGGTGGCAAATAGACATTGTGCAATGTTTGAAGTGAAATGTCAACCGTGTTGTATTCTTTACCGGCAATGGGTGCACCGTAAGCTACAAAATGCTTTGCACACGCCATAATGGTATTTTTTGCTTTTAAATCGGTTCCCTGATATCCTTTTACCTTGGCTTTGGCAATTTGAGTGGTCATCCAAGGATCCTCGCCGCCACCTTCCATCACCCTGCCCCAGCGGGCATCGCGGCTAACATCAATCATGGGTGCAAAAGTCCAGTGAGTTCCAGCTGAAGCAGCTTCGGTGGCTGCCACACGGGCACTAAATTCGGCTAAACTAAAATCGAAGGAAGCCGCCTCGCCCAATGGAATGGGGAAAGTGGTTTTGTAGCCATGAACCACATCCAACCCAAAAATCAATGGAATTTTCAACCGTGATTGTAGGGCAATTTCCTGCATCATGCGGGTATTCTTTGTTCCAATAATATTGAGCATTGACCCTACTCTACCTGCCTTTAGTTGTTCCACAATGGTTGAATCATCCGACAAAGGACCAGTTGCTAAGAAACTACCGGTATATTGATTCATCTGCCCAATTTTCTCGTCGAGCGACATGATCTTAAGTAGGGAATCAACTTTAGAGGTATAAGGCGACACCGCATAAAGGTGTGAATAAAAGAACAATACCAGGATGTAGAAAAAGTATTTCATGAAGAACTGTTTGGTAAAACAAAATAAGTGAAAAAAACCAATTCTGCCCGATTTTATAGTTCGAGCAGAATTGGTTTTTAGTTTAGCGCACTAAAAGTTTATTGACAACAACCGTTCCATCCATTTTGGTGAATTTTGCGATGTAAAGTCCGTTGCTGATTGTGTTTTGGAATAGTGCCTTACCCGATTGCAACAGACCCGAAGCAATACATTGACCTGAAACATTTACAAGTTCATACGTTCTGAATTGATCACCAAAAACTTCGATACCGTGGTTATTTACCGAGCATTTAACAACCTCTTGCCTGATGGTGCCTAAAGCAGAAGTTCCCGCATCGGCCGTGGCTTCAAAATTGGTTAGGATGACATCATCAATATCAAAAGTCCCTTTTTGATAGGCAGCACCAAACGATAGATCTGCTTTATCGGTATTAATGTTCCAATTGGAAGGTGCGGTTATATAATATTCGTACCGTTTCCAGTCCTTGCTCAGTTTAACAGCAAACTCATCCGTTATTGGGATATCGTTGTTTTTAACCGCCGATTTCAAATAAAGTAAGTTGTTTGCTTTAGCCCAAAATGAAACAAGATAGGTTTTATTGGCAGCCAAAGTGATGTTGGATTGTTTTAGATAGGAGTTGTAATCAAGAATGCTTGCTGTTGCTGTTGCAATCCGAACGGCATTCGTACCATTCTTAGCGCCAAGATTTAGCAAGAATGCATCGCTTGAGATCCTCCAATTCTCCAACCCGTTTTGTTCAAAATCGCCATTTTTAAGCTGTGTTGAATACTCTGTATTTAGTAGATTTGGCAAATTTGTATTGTAATTAAGTGTATCCGTATCGGCCAATACGATATTATCAATCCAATACAAGCCCGTGGAGCGACCAAACATAAAAGTCATCAATGCACCACGTTGACCTGATGTAGTGATGTTTGATGTGGTTTCGTAATAATACCGCGTCCATTCGTTGGTCAATGTGAATTGTTTCTCCCCATTGGTCCAGGTAACATTATCGGTATTGGCAAATTTTACATCTATTTTTTGTCCGTTATCGGCTTTTGCCCAGAAAGATAGGATGTAATTATGATCTTTAACCACTTTCATCGCTCTGGAATTCAACTGAATATCCCAAAAAGTACCAGGGCTTGCCGTATTCACAGCAATTTTCAGTGATTTGTATCCTTCGTATGAATCGGTATTGTCAGCCACGTATAATGCGGACGTACCACTAGCAGGTAAGGCCGTGAAACCTCCAGCTGTTCCAAACTCGAATCCGGAATTGACGGGCAATAAATTATTTGTTTGGTATGTATAGCGCAAATCCGGCTCTTTAACCATTTCTAGAATTTCAATATCATCCACCCAAAAAATGCCGTAACTGCCACCTGCCTGAAGCGTGAAATCTTTAGCCCCTGCATTGGCAGCATCACAGACGAACGTAAACGAATATTGTTTCCAGGTTATAGCATCAAGGATGGTAGGAAAGGTAAGTCCATTTGCCACTGCCACCGTAACTTGTCGATTGCTTCCGTCGCCATCGCCACGTGCCCAAAACGAGACTTTATATTCTTTGTTCGCTTCAAAAATAACGCCACCGCACACAGCCATCAATTCCCATGGATTGTTGGGGTTGTCGGTATCAATTTTTAACGACCAAGTTCCGGTTTTGGATACGGTATTGTCGTAAGTCAATGAGCCATAGGGTGTAGAAAATTTATTGTTGACCGGAACGCCACCCAACCACCAGTTTTGAGCTTCAAATCCTGGATCATAAAGTGCTTGAGGTTGTTCTTCGAGCGAAAGGTCATCGATGTAAACGACTCCCAGACTCATCGCACCATGGAAGTAGATATCGATTGCAGAAGTTCTTGAAGCTGTAAAGGTCAGTTCGTGTTGTTCCCAGTCTCGGGTCCATACATAGCCACTTTGTTGCGAACTATAATCCGAATTTAGCTCAGTGGAAGTGCCAGCAACATTAAAACCGAATCTAACCTCCTGAGCACCAGCATCGCTTTTTGACCAAAATTTTAGTTTGTACTTTTTGCCGATTGTAACGGATCCAAAATTCGCTTTGTTACCAAAGATAGTCCACGGAGTAGTTGGAGTGGCCGTGGTAACGTTAATTTTTAAACTCTTACTACCGGTATGAGCTACTGTTGCATCTATTTCGGCTGTACCATTCGCATTTGGAGCACTGAAACTCCAATCGCCATCTTCAAAACCATCAATACCATTGGCCGCAAAAGATGCAAAAGGGTTTAAACAACCTAGCACAAATGCTACTAAAAATAAAAAACTTCTCATAAATTAAATTGTTTAAAAGGTGACTACTAATTACAATTATGCGGGTCTAAAAAATAGGGTCACTCCAATCTTTTACGTAATTTTTCGTTTACGCAACGTTCATCAACTTCAGCCGATTTGATGATTTTTGTCAAACGTTTGTGCCAAGCCACATCGCGCCACATCCCTACAAACTGGGGTGCGCAAAAATTGCTGGTGGCTATTCCTACCCATTGTCCGCTAGCGGCAGCACGTTTGGTTCCAATTTCGCAAAGTTCCTTTACCCATTCCCAGTTGAGTAATGGCCAGTCTTTGTAATCCACAATGCCCCAACACTCGGTGGTCACAAGCGTACGGTTTGCTTTTTTTGCGCTCCATGCCAATAAATCGATTTTGTCGGTCAGTAGTTTTTGCCAGTATTCGGGTTTCTCACGATATAAGTTTTCAGCTTTTTCGACCACATTTTTATAGCCCTGCGAGTCGAAAAGTCCGGTTGGGTAACCCACTTTTACATAAAACTCACTGTTGTTTTGCTGCACCATCCACAGATGATGTTCAAAAAGGTCGAAAAACGAAAGGTCTTTTTCGGCATACAATTCAACCCGCTGATTATCGAACGAATACAAAACGGGTATTTCCGGAAATTTGAGCGAGAAAACTTCGATGGACCGTCGCATGAATTTTAACGAAGTTTCTGACTGCCAATAACCCCAAATATCTTTTTCGTTTTTAAAAAATGGAGCCCAGATGTATCCCGGCCACTCATTGCAAAAATCGACATACACAATGGCGTCCAGCAATCCTTCTTGATCGATCGATTCAAGCGTTTTAATCCAGTTATCGGCCATTTTCTCGGGCGAAATAATTTTCATTCGTATGTTTTCAACATCCTGACGATACCACGAAGACAAAGCCACTTTTATCTTTCGCTCCTTGCATTTGCGGATAAACGTATTGAGCGAAGGCTGAATTTGAACTTTATTGATCGCCGGACTTCCCCAAACCTGCTGATCCCAAACAGGTAATAAGGTAAACTCTTTCGTGGCATTTTCGGCTACCAAATGCGGAAAGGCATCGATGCGAACGGCATTATAACCGCGCTCTTTCAATTCGTCGAGGGCTTTGTCCCAGTCCTCGAAACCAGCACCCGCCCAACGCCGTTCTATCCACGAGAAATCCCACATGGTGATGGCCAATGGCTTAATCTTTTTAGCAGTCACATTCTCTGCAAAAAGCAAAGCGAACACGAATAATAAAGTTGCAACGCGGTATCTCATGTTAAACTATTTTTTTTATACTACTCTGCGAGCTCGTCCGAATCTGTCGGAACCCGCTTCCGTGTGTTTATGGTATTATTGCGATGGATTTAAGTCTATGCCATTCTTTGTCGGTATTGATAAACCGAATGTTGTCAATACCCGCTTTATAAGGGGCTTTTACATTATTAACCCGAATGGTTATTTGCTTAAAACCGCCCGTACCAAAAACATCCGTCAAATTCACGGGTGGGTCTTGTTTCCAAACAAAAGCAACTTCTTCGCGCAAGTTTCTAATGGGCAACGTGATGGTTAACCATTTTCCAAGATCTTTTATGGAAGCCGGCTTGTAATTGACGCCCCAGCTATTGCCTTCACCCGGTCCATTTTTCTCGATGCACACTTGAATGACCCCATCGCCATCAAACTTCCACTTTTCCAAATAAAGTTCGAATCGGATGGCCCAATCGCCAACGTTGGACGCCAAATTTGTTTTGTCGATGCATTTGCCTTGGTTCAACACCGCACCGCCACCATTATCGGGTGCTGCGGTGACATACCAATCGTTGAAACCGGTACCAAACATCGATACAAATTTGGTGCTATTACCGGTATAGGTTGCATTATTGACCAGTAATCCAGGCCAATTGCTAAATCGGTTGATGTTGTCAAAATTACTGAAAACTCGTACCGTATCATTTTGCACATTTTCGGAATTCACCGGAAAATAGGCCGTTCCAAAAGTTGCTTGCACCTCAGCCCAACCAAATTTGGTTCGATCGTATGTTGGCACGGTGTATTTGAGCACCTCATGGTCTTTATCGATTTCGAAGGTTGTTACCTCCACATTGCCAGGATAAATTATTTTTTTTATGCCATAAAATGCTGCTCCTTTCAGTTCATTGATGGTACCGGAGCTGGCATTTTCGTTACCCCAACTGTATACGCTGGGTGGCGACTGTAGCAGTTTCATCGCCCAGCTCACGCTCCCATAATCGGTTACAATTGTCATTTTGTTGGTTACGACCGTTGAATCCTTCGCCGTTGCCAAATTGGGTGCTTTGCTTGGGATGCGTAAAATGATGGCTTCGTTCGTTATAAATGTAGCATTCAACAAAGCAGGATACCCATTAAAAAGCACCTGTCGGGTAGTAGCGAGGTTTTTCCCTTGAATTAACAACATGGAATCGGGGTAACAAATGGTAATGATGGAGTCGCCCACATCAATCACATTCCCATTTTCATCTATTTGCGGATGATTGTAAAAGGTCACTTTATCAATAACGGGCAAACCCACCTCTATTTTTTCGTTGCATGAAAAAAACAGAACGGCAGAAAGCAAAAGCGTAAAAGCAAGTATTAATTTTTTCATTTCGCGCTTATTTATACGTTGTAAAGTCAAAAGCGACCGGTTCGTCGCGCAATGCTGGATACATTGCCAATTCATTTTCGGGAATGGGCAAATACATACGAGGTTTTTCCAACGTGAGCGGATACTCATTTGCCAGCGCCTTGTTTTCGAGTGCTTGTACGGTCCACGATTGTGGCGTTGTATTGTTCGGATACACTTTCATTTGCCAACGAACCGCTCGGTTTTGATTGTTAATATAGTTAACGACTCCTTCCAAGTCGTAATACGACCGAGCCACAAGCTCATAAAACTCATTGCTTTCCATGCATAATTCAATGCGTTTTTCTTTACGGATTTCACTAAGATCGAGGCTGGTGCGGGGAGGTAGATTGGCACGCGTACGCAATTGATTGACTAAAGTCAGCACTTTGGGGTCGATGGTCAAAAAATCATTGCCCAAAGTAGCCTCCGCATAAATCAAATAGACCTCGGCCAAACGCATCATGTAGGTGATCATTCCGGTATTCATTTTCCCCACTTGGCCGTTGTTGTCCTCCGGAATTCCAATAATGTATTTTTTGACCGCTGCTCCCGTTTCTTCGTTATAAGTTAAGGGAACTAAAGTCCGGTTTCCATTGATATCGTATTTTACCATCCGCTGGTCGGGATACACATCGCCTTTGTAGATAAAAGTTGCTTTTCGTCGCACCGAATCACCAAAATCTTTGTACAATTTGAGCATATCATACGTTGCACTAAATGCGCCGCCCCAACCTGTTCCATCGTCAACGGCATCATTGCTAAAGCTATAATACGATTGAAATGCATTTTGAAACCCATACCCGCCATTGTAAACCCATTGAAGGGCAAATATGGATTCGTTGTTTTTAATGTTCGAAAGTTTAAACAAATTGGCATACGTTTCTTCGAGTTTATAGGGGCCGTTGTCAATAACATCGCCGGCATAGTATTTGGACAAAGCCAGGTATTCCAGGTTCCGATCATTGGGTGTTCTATTCAACCCAGCCATGAACAAATAAATTTTGGACAGATAGGCTTTTGCACTCCAACTGGTTACACGTCCAGCATCGCCTTCGGCAGAAAGCAAACGCTCGGCGTTGTGCATATCTCTTCGGATGAGCTCCCAAACATCTTCCTTTGGATTTCTACGAATGTCCGTCTTTTTGAGCACTTCGGAATTATCGACCAGCATTGGGACGCTTTCAAAGTGATTGACCAAATAAAAATAGGCCACCGCACGCATAAAATAGCACTCACCGATGGCATTGTTTTTAACGGTGTCCAATACGGCAGCATCGGTTTTCTCTCGCAACAGTTTCATGATCGTATTGGCATTGCCAATGACGTTGAAGTAAGCGCGCCAGGAGTTGCGTACCGTTCTGAAAGTAGCAGATTCATTGAGATACAAGGAAGATCCGGAAATAAAATGCCCCATGTTTCCGGCTCGTTCGTCGCCCAAACGGGAACCCACATCGCTGAAAACGTCGAACCAAACATAATTATACAAAGCAGTGGTGCTCATTTTTACTTCCTGGTCGTTTTTGAAGTACGTGGCATCGGTCAGCTTATCGAGTGGATAGCGTTGCAAAAAAGTATCGTTACAACCGGCTAACACCAAAAGTGCTAATCCAACTGCAAGTGCTTTGTATTTTATGGAGTTCATAGGTCGTTCTTTGTTAATTCAATTAAAATCCGACGGAAAGGTTGCAGGAATAGATTCGAGTTTGCGGGTAACGTCCAAAGTCCAATCCAATGGGCGCATTGCGAACTGCTTGGGTATTTCCAGATACGGTGTATCCAATTTCGGGGTCGTAACCGGTGTATTTGGTGAAGGTAAATGCATTTTGAACTGATATCCCAAATCGCAATGTTTCAATAATTCGTGTTCTGCGTAACAAGGAGGCAGGTAGATTGTAATTTAACTGAATGCTTTTAATACGAAGGAAGGAGGCATCTTCTACATTCCAGTTTGTTACTCGGCTACGATTGCCATGAGCATCGGTCGGATTGATACGTGGAATGGTGGTGCCCTTGTTGATGACTTCGGTATGCGAGATTCCTCCATCGTCAACCCAGGTTGTCAATTGAGCTCTGTCATAAGCCTGACGCAACATACCCATACCGTCGGCAATACGTGCGGGTTGTGTATTTAGGAACTTTACGTAGTTGACCACCTGATTTCCTTGAGAGCCAACCAATAAAACGGATAAATCAAATCGTTTATACGAAATCGCGTTGGTTAAGCCAAATGTAAAATCGGGCCATGGCGTTCCGATATTCGTCCGATCACGTTCGTCAATCACCCCGTTATTGTCCAGATCCCTAAATTTGATGTCGCCCACCCACGAAGAATTCTTGTTTGGATCGGTATCGGCCGGTAAAGCTGAATTCGGCCTTAAGCCATCCTCATTTCCCAGCGAATTGAGTTCAGGATATTTTCTACGGTTGTAATCCGCTTTAAGTTCCAGATCGTTTTCGTATAACCCATCGGCAATGTATCCATAAAATTGCCAAAGCGGAGAGCCAACCGTCGAGCGTGAATTAAAATACTCTGCTTGCCAAAACGTTCTGTCAACAAATGAATTGTCGGAATAGAGTTTCGTCAATTTGTTATTGACCTTCGAAATATTAAAGTTGGTTGTCCAGCGGAATTTTCCGTTGTCCACATTGACCGTCGTTAATGTAAAACCAAAACCGGAGTTTAACATCGCTCCTAAATTGACGGTGGGAGGTGTAATGTACCCGACACTTAAGGAGCTGGTACCTAAGAACTCAGGCAGCTGCAGGCTCATCAGCATATTTTTAGTTTCCTTGTAGAAATAATCAAACTCCACTTGAACCCGATTTTTCAGAAACGAAAGATTCAGTCCCACATTATAGGTCATTGTTTCTTCCCACTTGTAATCGCTGTTCGCATAATTGGTGGGGCGAAAACCGGTACCCCAGGGCGATGGCACCGCTGCCAACGATACAAAATAGCCTCCGGCATCACCCTGATTTCCAGTTAATCCGGCTTCCAAACGAAGTTTAAACTCTTCCAAACCGATTTTTTTCTTAAACTCTTGGACAAAGGGCTCTTCGCCAATTCGCCATGCCAGCGAACCGGATGGAAAGTAACCCCATCTATTTTTGGGAGCAAAATTTGGAGATCCATCGGCACGCAAGGTCGTTTGCAAAATATACCGATTCAACAGGGAATAATTGATTCTGCCCAAATAAGATTCCAGGGCCCATTGGCCTAAAGAGCTGTTGGCAATCGACGTTTTAAGGTCGCCGGCACTGAGCTCGGGAATGGCATTACTTACAAAGTTCTCTCTCGAGCCCGATAAGCTGCCATACCATCCGGCCATTGATTCGTGCACAAGCACTGCACTCAAGGTATGTTTTTTAGCAAAAGTATTGTTGTATTGCAGCTGTTGAGACCAGTACCAGCCTTGACCATCGGAGGTGTTTTTTTCACTTTTAGCGATGGGATTCGATACGAAGCCCATTTGATACGATGGTTCGAACCGTGAATTTTTTGCAACATTATAACTCGTATTAAAATGGTTCACAAATAGAAATCCTTTTACTGGCAAATGAACGACCGCTGTCATTGCAGCCATCGCGGTATAGCGCTTCAAAGTATGGTCTATTAAAGTGGCCAATGCGATGGGGTTGGGGTCGGCATACCTTGCGGCTTCCGCATCGGCTGGACTTCCCCAGGTTCCATCGACATTACGAACGGGCGTGGCTGGCGATTGCGATAACGCCATATTAATAATCCCATCGTTTGTAATGGTAAGCTTATCGGTGGTTTGACTTAAGTTAACTGTTGAATTGATGTTCAGCCACTTTTTAGGCGAATAATCAAAATTCAAACGGGTGGAAAACCGTTCAAAACCCGAACCAAAAGCGACACCATCCTGGTTCAGATACTCCATCGACGTAAAATACTTTGTTTTATCGGTGCCACCAGACATGCTGAATTGATGTTTCGACATGGGTGCATTTCCAAAAAGCTCTTTTTGCCAATTGGATCCTTTGCCCAGAACACTCGGGTTGATGTAATTGTCTTCACGTGGCCAACCCATTTCATCGCGTAGCTGGTTATTTAAAATGGCATACTCCCTGAAATTGATGGTAGGCAAAAAGGTCGGAGTTTCCTGAATGGAATAACTGTAATCATAATCCATTCGATCGCGACCTGCTTTGCCTCGTTTCGTCGTGATTAAAATGACACCGTTGCTTGCCCTTGAGCCATACATGGCCGTTGCCGAAGGCCCCTGAAGGATTTCCAACGATTCAATATCGGATGGATTGATGTTGGCGATGGGATTCACCGAATTCCGTAGTGCTTCGCCCGCTAACTGAACTCCGTCAATGACGTACAAGGGTTGCCCAGTTCCATTGATGGTCGTTAATCCACGCACGGAAACGGAGACTCCACCGCCTGGCTGACCAGAATTGGAGGTGACACTGACGCCTGCCACACGCCCTTGCAAGGCTTGATCCAAGGTGGTATTCAAAGTCCTTTCTATCTCTTTTGAGCTGATGGTTCCTTGCGCACTGGTACTGTTCGATTTTTTGAGTGAACCATATCCTGTTACCACCAGTTCGTCCAACACATTGCTGTTTTCTTCCAGAACAACCTTGATAAAAGGCTTTTTTACGGTGACCAGTTGTTTCAAATAGCCAATAAAGGATACCTCCAGCTGCTCTTTGCCTTCGGGTAGTTTTATGGAGAATCTTCCATCAACATCGGAGCTGGCAATGGCAGATCCATCTTTTACTTTAATATTCGCACCTACAATACGATCTCCCTGATTGTCGGTTACGACACCCGTTATGGTTTTTGTTTGCGCATACAATGCATTATTGCTGTTTGAGTTTACTAGCAAACATGCAAATAAAAAGAGGACGATCGTTCTTTTCAACATAACGTTGGAATGTATTTACAATTTTGTTAATCGAAGAAAACAAATGTCGTTCTCCGATAAAATATAAGACGTTTTAAACCGGTTATTCCTTATGCGCACCTGCCTTTTTTCAACACATTTGTCTGAAGAAACTTCTGACAAACCACTTTCTTTGTTCCTATTTAATGTTGCAGGAGCTCCGGACTCCAGATAGTTTGAATAGATATCGTTTTGCTTGTAGCCTACCCGATACAATTCCAACTGGTAGTTTCCATTTTCCAAATTCTGGACACTCCATTCAACCGTGTCTTTTACACTCGATTGAATCAATTTGGTGTAAAAATCCTGATTGGACACTTTGCCTTGTTTGGGGTACGTAAAATCCCAGAAAAGAGCGGTGATCGTGTTGCCATCCTTGCAAACCCACGATTGCGAATCGTTGTTCTGGAGTTCAATGTTTCCCAGCGCATGGATGTATTTGTAAACAAAATACGTTGGTTTTTTCAAACCTTGTAGATTCATCAATCCGAAGCCACCATGAAACGGACTATAAGCCGGACCGGCTTCTTCAAAGATATCGGTAAAGGTCCAATACGACATCGACGCCACGGTACGGTCAATCTTTTTCAAGGTATTCAACACATACGTGGCATTTTGATACGTATCGTGAATGGGGTCACGCGACGAATACGACGAATTCCACTCGGTAAAATGAATCGGCAAATTTGGCAACGCCGATTTCAGCACCAGTTCCTTCTTAAAATAATTCACATACTTTACAATGGCATTGGGATCGTCTAACATTCGCAGTTTTGATTTCCCAAACTCATCCAAGAACCCTTCTACACCGTAGTTGTGAGCAGAAACAAAGTCGATGGGCACGTTATTTTCCGAACAGTATTTCAGAAAATCAGGAATCCAGGCCGGTGTTGCCACGGCAGGTCCACCCACTTTTAATTGCTCATGCACTTTTTTCACATTGGTGGCAACCGTTTTATACATTAAAAAATAATCCGCTTTGGTACCCGTAAAGAAACCGCCTAAATCGGGCTCGTTCCACACCTCAAAAAACCATTTCAGCACTTCTTCTTCTCCATAACGCTCTTTCCAATGGGAGGTCAACGCATAAATCAGTTTTCCATATTCGATGTAGGATGCTGGCGGCGTCACATTTCCTTTCCACCAAAAGATGGTTTGATTGCCGCTGCTCAATTGTTGGGGCATAAAACCAAATTCCACAAATGGGCGGACGTTAATTTTGACCAGAAAATCGAACAATTTATCAATGTACTGGAAGTTGTAAACTATTTTTCCATTTTCTTCCAAACAAACGCCCATATCGTCGCTCAGCAAACCATGAAATCGAATGTACTTAAAACCAGCATCCTTTTTAAGCTGCAAAAGTTGTTCTTGCCAGTCGGCTCGCAATCCTTCGTTTGCCCTACCGGCACCGACACAAAAGGAATACGTTTCAGACAAACTGCCTTTTTCCTTTGTAAAATCTGCTTGAATCAATCGGTTGGAGCTTGCTGTTGTGGAAACACAAAAACAAACGAACAAAAGGCTTGCAACATATCGGAAAAAAGTAGGAACATTCATGACTTCATTTATTTTACTTGTTCAATAAAAATGGCTTCATAAGGTTCAAAATCGAGACTGATCACAATCTGCGACTTGGTCACGACAAACGCTCTTTGCACACTCTCTAAAGTTGAAACGTACTGAATCCCAGCATCGGGAATTCGGGAGATTTTAAATTTCAGACTTGTCTTTTCTCCCGTCAATAACGTGTTGCTCATCACAATATTTGCCCTGCATTTGGTGTTGGATTCGTTTCCGAACAATCCCTTTACTATTTTATTTTTAGAGTCAAATGCAACAATTCCATTCACAGGGACCTCCGTTTTTGCGGTCACTGTCACACGCTCGCCCTTCATCTCGGCATATTTTTTATACGTATACCATGTAGCACGAGGTGAGTAAGCCGGAGATTGATCGGCGCGGGTCAAAATATGGCAAAGATGCCCTGCCCATAGGCCTCGCGAGAGATTGATGGCACCAACCGGAAAATCGGGATGCCACATATTGGGATCTTCTTCCCAAACGGCATGGCAAGCACCTGCTACTTTTGCTTTTTCCAATTCGGCAAAATGCCACACATAAATACCCGGATGGTAAAGATGTTCAGGTACAATAATTTCAGGAATATCAATGGGTAGCGGTACCATTTTCAGGTCATTGATCATAAAGTTGCGTATATCGGTAACGTGCTTCAGTATTTTCCGGTGCGAATCCGCTCCATTCAATTCGTGCCATACCAATCGATCGGGCATGCAATTATTCTGTTTGGCAAAATATAAAAACTCACGTATGGTTTGGCCTTCGGTTTTTCCGGCTATCCAAGGTTCGAAAGCAGCATAACTTGGACCTACTATTTTGGCATTGGGGTCGTATTTTCGAATGGTTTGAAAGGCAAATTTCCAAGTTGCAAAAAACTGATCGGGAAAACGGTTTGAAGGCCAAAAATCATTGACATCAGGCTCATTCCAAATATCCCATTCAATGTTCTTGATTCCTTTTGTCAACACATATTGAACCTGATCTTTAAGCACTTGTTCCAATAACACATTCGGGTTGATACCATTAATTACTGTATCACCTGGCCACCCAGCCGAATTTTGGTAGCCTTTATTCGTAAATTCGGAGCCGGCTATGATTTGTTGACGAACCCCCATTTTTTCGAGCCGATCAATCATTGGATCGCATTTCAAACTCGTATTGCCACGCTCGGAGGCATTTAACTGCCATTCCCAATGCCATCCGTATGCGTTTGGAAAATCCATCATGGCATGGTAACGTACTAATTTTGGAGTGAGCGTTTCAAAAAACTCGGTCGCTGGAAGTGTTGCCGAAAAACCATACAGAAATCCCGAAGCTGCATGGGTAATGGTATCGGATGAAGTGGATAAATCGATGGTTAATTTATTGGATAAGGTATCCATCGAATGGTCAGGTGGTGTTATCGGTGGTAAATCCTTACCACACGAAAACATCGCAAAACCGGCGATGATTAAAAATATATTTCCAAGTGCATTTCTCATATTTAGTTACTTTTCTGCAAGTTACGGTATAAAATTTTCCCAAACAGCGGCTTTCAATTCCGGATGAGGAACAAAAGCAAACGTTTCAGGACACTCTTCAAACAACTTATAAATGCTTTCCCCCTTTTCCAATCCCAATTGATGGTACCTCTCAGGCCGTTTCTGGAGGAGCTCCGAAGTTTCATAACGTTCGTTCCGCTCCCAAATCAATTGATTGTTTGCATCAAAAACCGGGAACCAGGCAATACCGCCATGTGCTCTGACGCCCTTATAATCAAAGCCATACGCCCTGTCGCACCAAGCACCAAAAACCAACGACGCTTTTGGATTTGCACTGATGGTGGCATGAGCCCAGTAAGGAGGGACTACCACCACATCGCCCACTTGTGCATGTACCGCAAAACATCGACCCGGCTTATCTTCAGCAAATTCCTGCATGTAGATAACGGCTTCACCTTCCCAAATCTCGTAAACTTCGGGGGTTGACCAACCGCTCAAAGGCGAAATCGTATGAATATGTCCCTGACTTCGAATGGGTTCATTGCCCAGTTTGCCCTCAGCATAGATAACGGTGCCATACAGCAAGTGCATTTTGTTTAATAATTCAAGATGTTCCTTTTTCCCGACATCCATTGCGATGGCATAGACAATTTCAGGTCCGTCGCAATTGGGTTCTAGCAAACTCAAGCGAACATCATGAATCAATCGTTGCTCCACTTGTGGACCAAAAACATCCTTGCCATAGTCAAAACCCATTGGCGAATGTTGCGGTTTTATATCAAATCCCGGATAAAACATACTTCCATTTCTAGTAGGCATAACATTTCACAAACGCTTTTACGGTAGCGCAAAGTTCGTTCACCGATTGCGAGGTTGGGCTGATGCTATATGCACCAACTGCAGCCGGTACAATAAATGTTTCGGCATAATGAACAACAAAAGGTTTAAATGCCCCATTTGGGCTTTCAACCACTGCTTCGGAACCTTGTACCAAATTTAGAACATTTACGCCGCCGTTTGTGTGATGCTCTACTTTTTCTGTAAACCAATTACGGCGGGTTTCTATGAACTCATTTTGGTGCAAACCGGTTCGTTCTTCTTTATTTCCAGGTTCCTCTTTTAAGACTTCAACCCGGTTGATAATCTCACTTTTTACCCATGTTTCCGTTCGGTCCCATTGAATTACCTGCTGACCATGTTTAATGTTGATGGGTCTTGGACGACCATCCAGGTCCATCCGACCCCAATCCCAGAGTTTAAATGTAAAAATATAAGGGGTGGCACTGATTTCCAAAACCATGGAGTTTGCTCCCGAGCAATGAATCGTTCCAGCTGGAATCAATACATGATCGTGCTTTTTGATGGGATATACGCCTACATATTTTTCAGCATCAAACGTGCCGCTATTTTGTGCCTGATTCAATGCGTTTAGCATTTCATTCCTGTCCACTCCGTCTTTTAAGCCCAAATAGACTACGGTTTCTGCTTTTTCATCCGCATCCAAGATGTAATAGCTTTCGTCCTGCGTGTAATGCATTCCGAATTGCTCCTGAATGTATTCGGTAAGCGGATGCACCTGAAGACTTAAATTGCCACCTTGCATGGTATCCAGAAAATCAAATCGAATGGGGAATTCGTCACCAAACCGGCCATAAACAGCATTTCCCAATAGTTGTTGCGGATAGGCAAAAACCAAATTGACGGATGGAATCTCTACTCTTGTTCCATTAATCGATACATACAAGCTGTTCTCTTCGGGTACACAATCGAAACCCCAGGCATAATTGACGACCGACTTATCCAGATCGAACTTTTCCTTCATCCATTGGCCGCCCCAAGGACCGGCATCGAAAAAAGGAACGACACGAAAGGGTTGGTTTGCTGTTTTTTGTAGCGCCAAATCAAGTGCTTCAGCCGTGACCAACGTTGGTTCACCCAAGGTGTTCGTATCCAAGACATAATCCCAACGTTTCATCAATTTCTTCTTCCATCTGTCGCAGATTCGCCAATCCACAAAATAGGCCCGCTTGTATTGCAGCGCCGTTCTTTGTTCCTGGTTGTCAACACCAATGTTGCTGATTTGGTTGTTTCGAAACCGTTTTTGTATTTCCCATCGGGCCATATCGGCATAAACCAGCAAATCATACGTGGGACAAAGGTAGGCGGCACCTATGCCGTACACAATAGTCAATTTAGCAGGTTCAGTACGAAGTCGTTCTTGAAACTGTACGGCTTTGTTTTTATCAAAATAGCAATCCATCGTACATCGCGTCAAGTACCCAAAAAGGGCATCTTCGGTCACATCCTTTTGCAACAAGGCATTGATCGAGTCGGCAGGTAACATAAAATCGGACGTATCGATAAAAACCGCATCCTCAAATCGTTTTTCCAGTTCAGAACGAATTTCGGCAAAAAATACCCCGTGATAACAATCAATAACCAAAACCATCTCGGCCTTGTTGATGGTTGCGAGTTTCTGATCCAATGCATTGGCAACAGCCTCCCAGCCTGCCCAAACCTGCTCGCCACCTACGTTGACAGAGACGGTTGGAAATTTATCGTAATTGGGCATATTCTGCAAAACGTTTCTCATGAACCGGCTTTTGTTGTTTCAGTAAATACTCAATTCCGTACAATGCAGCATCATCGCCAAGTACCGATGCCAAGACCCTTACTTTTTCAACCGGACTCCAGGCGTGTTTGTTCACGTGCTGCTGCAATACCGGTATAATGTATTTTTTACTTTTCATTATTCCACCACTCAGTACAACAATCTGAGGATCGTAAGCATGGATATAGGTTACTAGTGCGGCCGACCATGCTTCCAAACTTTGATCCATCACCAGTTTAGCATCCCCATTCCCTGCAGCGGCCAATTCAAAAATTGTTTTAAAACCAATCGCATCAGCATTGTTTTTAAATTCGTTCGAAAGTTCCGGATTCTTTTTAATAATGCTGGGCAACCAAAAAGTAGAAGCGATGGTTTCGACACATCCTTTGTTTCCACAGGTACAATCGTCGCCCTTATAGTCGATTACAAAATGCCCCCCCAACGAGCCCGCTTGAAAATGAACACCCCGCAAGACTTTTCCTTCCATGATGACACCGGTACCAATTCCTGTGCCAATGGTCATCATGACGATATTATCAATCCCCTGAGCAACCCCGTATTGCCATTCACCAATAGCCGACAACCGTGCATCATTATCCATCACCAAGGGTAACTGCCAGTTGTCCCAAGCCCACTTGCAGAAGTCAATTTCTTTGGCGTCGTCGTATTTTGCGTTGGTTGCAATAACTGAACATTCTTTGGGATTTACCAAGCCCGGAAATGCAATTCCAATACCCTTTAACTGGTTCTTATCAAGACCGTAATGAATCAACATTTCGTTCACGGTATCTACTAATTCGGTTAGTCTGCTGGATAATCCATTGGCCGATTTAGACACTAACGTTCTTTTTTCGACGACAACGCCGTTTTTTAGTAGTCCCAGTTTGATGTAGGTACCTCCTAAGTCTATTGCAACAATACATTCCATCAATTTTCTAAATTAAAGTTGGTACACCATTTACATCCATCAGTCTTTTAGCAAATCCATGATTGGCTATTTCTTCGTATTGATGTCCTGCATCGGCAGGCCAGCAAGCAGCAAATACAAACGGTTCATCTCCTGTATTCGCCATTCGATGGGCAATGCCACCGGCGATATAATGCAAACTGCCAGGCACCACCTTTTCAGCAGTGACATTCCTGCTCCGATCCATGAGCAGAAGCACGCCTTCACCTTCGATGCCCCAGTAGTATTCAGCGCTGTTGGGATTTACATGAAAATGCCCCTTGGTCATAAAATATTCACGACCTACTTTTCCGGGATAAATCGTTGTAATGCCAAAATAAAGTCCGCCAGTTGTACCTTCATCAACAGGCAAGTAGCAACTCACATCATACGCTTTTTGACGCACATCCATCTTCTTTATTGCCTGCTGGTCAAGGTAACTATCGGAGGTCGTGGCAATGGTTTGCGACTTTTCAACCAATTGATTACCAATCAATTTGTCTTTTAAGAAAAACAATTCTGGAGTTTTAATTTTTTGATTGATCACGTTGGTGTAGGTGTTGTTTTAAAGGAACGGTTAAACTTTTGTTGTACTCATAACGCTACGCTAGGATAAACAAAAATAGCGTATTCCGATGCGGCATTTCGGTATGAGATTTGCAAGTATTTATGGTATATTTTCATTAATTGGAGTTTCTAACTATAAATTGATTAATATATAATACATTCTAACTTCATTCTTTTGGGATTGCTAGGGATCTTTGCATTTATTTTATGGTATATTATCAAAAACTAGACCTTTATACTGGGCTATTTCCTAAAAACATTGTATTTTTGGAAACAAGATTTCAATCGTTATGACAAAACCTCTGTTTCAGGATTTATCATTTATTAAAGGTGGAGCGGTATCCCTTTATCGCGAAGAATTACCTCGGTTTGTAGTTCCATGCCACTTCCATCCTTCAATTGAAATCATGTACATCACTTCCGGTTCGGGAATCCGTTTTGTTGGGGACAATATCGAAAATTATGAACCAGGAGATGTTTGCATGATTGGCCCAAACCTCATCCACGAGTGGCGAAGTAATGATGATTTGAGCAGTCAGAACAATGCTTCGTGTTATTGTCTATTTTTTAAGAAAGAAGTTTTTAATGGTTCAATGATTCAACTTCCCGAAATGGAAGCCGTTAAAAAATTACTTGAATTATCGGAGTTGGGTTTAAAATTTCATGGTCAAGCCAGAGAACAACTGACGATACGAATACAAAATGGTGAAAATCTACAGGGTTTGAGCAAACTCACCAATCTGCTGGAGATTCTTGATATAATGGCTAATACAACGGAGTATAGCATCCTTTCGAGTTCCATCTTTTTAAATTCGAATGCAAAAAACGATTATATTCGGTTTAATAAGATTCATCAGTTTATGATCCAAAATTTTAATCGCCAGATTACACTCGATGAAATTGCGAATGTTGCCAACTTGTCCATTCCCGCATTTTGCCGTTACTTTAAAAAAAGAACCACCAAAACGTTTACTCAATCCTTAAACGAAATACGCATTGGTCAAGCCAAGAAATTAATTATCGAAGGAAAATACAAGATTTCATCCATTTGCACGGTGGTAGGATTTTACAACATGTCGAATTTTATCGAACAATTTAAAAAACTCACCAACATGTTACCATCTGAATATCAGAAGATGTATCGGGGCGAAAATTGATTGTCAAAAAAATACCTAAGGAAAGCTATGCGACTGTTTTTGGTATGGACGTTTACCTACTACGATTTCCCAGTTCACCACCAATCAATTTTTAGGTTCTATTTTAAAGCAATCAATTTTCAAGCTTACATTGGTATATGAATTGATTCTAATAAGGTTGTCGCCTGCTTTAAGTTGGACATCACCCAAATCAATCTCTTCCCATCCGTTGGTCTTCTTTATCTTTGTACCGTTCCAGCCATCCAACATCAGAACACCGACAAGGATATCTGCTGAAAAATCCTCATCAGCAGAATACCTCATTTTAAGCCTGGCTTTCATATCTTTACCTACTTGCACCAACACTTGTACATAATCAAAGCGTTTGTCAAATCCTGCCACATAACCTTTCCCAAAAAAGCCAGCCAACGTTGATTCTACTTGAGTCTTAACCAATTTTCCGCCAGCGGCAGGTGCATTTTCTGCTTCAAGATAAATGGTACAGGTAGCCGGTTTCCCTTTTGAAATACCTTGAGGATCGGGAACGATGGGCTTGATGGTACCGTCGGGATTATAGGTCAGATAGTCAGCCATCAAGCTTCGTGCAGAGCCATTGCCTTCTGAGACCATGGCACTGTGATGGAAGGCAATCCATTTGTTTTTGTACAAAACAATCGACCCATGGTTTGTACCAGCTTGCCCTTCAAATTTGGGGATGTATTTCCCCTGGTATTTATAAGGACCTAGTGGCTTATCAGAAATGGCATAATTCATTTCTTCTGGCCATTCGCCTTTAGCAAGTCCTGGATACGATAAATAATAGTGCCCCTGGTATTTATGCACCCAAGGACCTTCGAAAACTTCAAACAACTGGTTTTTAAGATTAACTTTTGTTTCTGGTTTTATGGAAAGCAAATCATCATTGAGTTCAGCGGCTTCACAATTTCCACCCGAACCCCAATACAGATATGCTTTACCATCATCATCAACAAATACGGCAGGATCCTGTCCCCAATCCACTCCTTTTATACATCCAATGTTTGTAAATGGACCCTGTGGGACATCGCTGATTGCTACACCGGTACGGAAAATACCGGTTTCATCGTGCATACAGAAAATCAAATAATAGTTCCCATGACGATAAACTGCATCAATGGCCCAGGCATAATCGATTGCCCAATCCACATCATCAACGGACAACACACGGCCATAATCCGTCCAATTTACCAGATCTTGCGTCGAAAACACATGATAATCAAACATTGTCGCATGATGGTTGTTACCCGGCACATCATGCGAAGTATACAGCCATAGGGTGGTTGTGTCGCCAGGCCAAACATGTCCGGACGGATCGGCAGCATAAATGTGCGTTATAAAAGGGTTTTGGGAATAACAACCTGCTATACTAAGGACAACAAAAAGGACAAGAATATTGATTTTTCTTTTCATACCAAGACAAGATAATGGGTAGCACTCATGGATTCAGGAGGATAAACGAGCTAATTATCGTTGCACCTCACAACATCTTTTGCTAGTTAGAAGTCAATTCATTTTCAATTTCTTCCAACGATTTACCCTTTGTTTCGGGAAGTTTTCGCAAGATAAAGAGAAATCCAAACAAGCAGATTCCGGCATATACCCAGAATGTACCTGCAGCTCCGAAGGATTTATTGAGTAGCGGGAAGGTGTAGGTGAGGATAAAACAAGCTATCCACAAAGAAAAAGTGGCCAATGCCATGGCGGCTCCACGGATGCGGTTGGGGAAGATCTCGGACAAAATAACCCATGTGATGGGGGCTAGAGACATGGCGAATACGGCAATCGCTAGGACAACAAGCGACAGTACGGCAACACCCTGAATTTGAAAATAAAAAGCACTGCCAAGAATCAAGTAAGTTACAAATAAGCCCATGGAACCGAACAACATCAATTTCTTACGACCCCACTTATCCACTGTGAACATGGCTACCAAGGTGAAAAGGAGATTCACGCTTCCGGTAATCACAATGTTAAATAAGGTATCGCTTACCCCATAGCCTGCAGCTGTAAAAATCTCATCGGCATAATTAAACACCGTATTGATGCCGCACCATTGCTGGAAAATGGCCAATACAACGCCAATGATCAATATGGATTTGTATTTTGGATTCAAAATGGCTTTAAAGTCAACCTTTTCACTCACATCGTTTAAAGTGGCTTGAATATTCACAATCTCTTGCCGCGCATATTCTTCTCCACCAATTCTTTTTAGTGTTGGAAACGCTTTGTCCGATTTACCTGCTTTTACCAACCAACGTGGACTTTCCGGTAAAAAGAAGGTGAGGATGAAAAACAAAATTGCCGGCGCTGCACAAGCATAAAACATCCATCGCCATCCCATTTGCCCGTTCCACGAAGCACGTATAAATTCATCAGTGGCTCCGACAGGAACCTTGTCGGCAATGAGCAGGTTCACCACCTGAGCAGCCAGTATGCCAATGACAATGGTCATTTGATTGAGCGAAACAAACCTGCCCCGCAAGTGAGAAGGTGCTGCTTCAGCAATGTACATGGGCGAAAGTGCTGATGCCAAACCAATTCCTATGCCTCCAATAATTCTGAAAACGACGAAGACAACATAACTGGAAGCAAGTCCTGTACCCAACGATGCAACCGTAAATAAGAAAGCAGACAACAATAAGGGCCATTTCCGACCAAATTTCTCACTGATAAATCCTGAAAATAAAGCACCTACGATGCATCCAATTAAGGCACAGCTCATTGCCCAAGCTTGTAAATTGGCAGAAGTGGAAATATCAAAAAAACGTTCGTAAAAGGCTTTTGCTCCACCGATGACGACAAAGTCGTAACCAAACAATAGGCCACCCATGGCCGAAACCATGGAAATGCCAAAAATATACGATTTGTTGAAATGATTCATAATTTATTAAGATTTTAAGAGATTTAGGTTTCAGCCTTTTTTAGAAAAACGCCTGCAAAACCTTATCGAATGACTATTTTCTTTACAATTCTATTTCCATTGTTTTCCACTAGTACGAAATACAAACCCGAATCCAGCTTTTGATGTATAACCGTTTGTTTTTGAGTTGTTTCGGTGCTCAATATCAATTGGCCCAAGGCATTTGAAATGCGAATGCGACTTTCTTGACCAAAACTTGCGTCTTGATTGATCACCATTTGGTTGTTTGAATCTACAAAAACGTGCACGTTGTAGGTCATCTCAGGTTCTGTTCCACTTGTGGTTTTAAACACAATGGCAAAACGATTGGCATCGTTCACCACCGTTGATTGAAACGAATAGGCCTCCCCGGAAGTAAGATCAAACTCTGTATGGAGCAGCTTGTCTTTTAAAACAATGCGCACATTCGGGTCTATGTTTTTTAGTTCAGAGGCGGCCAACAAAAAGGAATTGGGTTGCTTTGTCGAAAAACCAAGTGGAATTTCCGTATCGTTCATGGCATCGTTAAAGCAGTTGATAACAAGTTTTTCAGTGCCCACTTGAGTGTAAATTTCAGGAATAGTGGACGAATTATTGCTCATTTTTGGAGTATCGTAATCATCCAACATATTCGTAGCTTCGGGATGCAAACAAATCAATGCTTCATCTGCAGCGAGGTCGCTAGAGACTCTTAAACGAAGAAGTGGCAGTTGAATGCTTTTTGCAGGCGCTTTAAAAGTGTTTAAATCATTATCGCGATGCACCCGCATGGCATTATTGAATGAAATAGAACCACCTGCGGATGTTTTTACCCTCACCCAAAATGCTTGCATGGGAGGAATTTTGTTGGTGACCAGTGTCGCTCCCAATGTCGTAGCACTATTTAGTAATCCATTGTACGAATCGAACACGTAGGCTCCGCCAGAAGTTTTAGTACGATACCAGATGCTGGACGAGATATTACCGGCAGTTGCATCAACCATTTGCCAGTTAATGTAGGAGGGATAGGGATTCCCAACTAAATTGAAACCGCGTGTTATACCAGATTCGGTCCGTGTCAGCGGTAAGGTGATTGTTCCCGAGTTGGTAAGACCATTAAAATTCAACGTGCCTGTTGTGCCTGTTGGTGAGGGAGTACTTGTAGAAACCTGAACATAGCCTTTGCCCTGCACCAGGGTGCCAGCATTGACAGCATCCCAGTTTTTGGCCCCTTCGTTCCATGACACAACGCCAGTGCCTCTGTTGAGCAAACTATAGCCAGCTGACTGAATAGGTGCACTCAGATACCAGTTACGACCAGCAGTAACATATTGCTTTACAGTGGCTGAAACCGTTGGTGTACTAAATTCATCGACCAAGGTTGCAGTACCGTTGGCATTGCTTTCCAGCGTTAAAGGACCCGTAATGGCACCTGCATTCGTAATTGATAATTTACCGCCAGCAGCAACCGTAATGCTTTGATAGGTTCTAGTTTGATCGAAAATCAAATAGCCATCGCTTGCCACCTGTACATCGCAAGTGGCACACGTTGGCAAGGAAGAAATAGACGTCGTTCCTCCAGCAATCGAATAGGTATTATAAACCCGAACGCCCGAGCTATAATAATTATTGTTGCGGGTATAAACTTTGTACTGATATGCAAAATTCGGATCAAGCGAAGTGTCCGTCCAGTTGGTCGCTGTACCGGCGAAGACAACTCCCAATGGATTCGAAATTGGATCATAAAAAACACCTTGGGTGGGTTCGGTAAAGGTGCCGGTTATTTTTTTCCGCACAATCATGACCTCGTGATTTTGAGCACCATCGACGGCATTGGCCCACGAAAGGTATGCTGTTGTTCCACTCGTTCGGGTGGCACTTAGGCCGGTTGGATTTCCCAATGCCTGAACCGTAAACAAACTGCTGGTATAATTGGCAGAACCAATGGTTCCAATTGCATTGCTTTTGTTCCAACTACCACTACTCCCTACCGTTGCCCCTGTTCCCAGCCACAATGAATAATACCATGTTCCGGTAGTGTTTAGTGAATAAGTCGCACTTCGAATGCCTTCATTTTTCCCAACGGCATCACCGGCATCATCCACATAAACGATGTCTTGCCAATTCATTCCAGCCGATGTATTCGTGGTTCCAATACCTGCCTTTTTTAAAGTGGCACCCCATGCTATACTCGTAATATCCCAAGCGAAAGATGCCGCATCGCCTAAAAAAAAGGTCGGGCACTCGACCGATTGCCTCGCACCATCCCTTACTGTAAAATAGGCATTTACGGAATTTGCCTGTGCATTGTACGTGTACGTTTGTCCTAAAAAGTTGACCGAAATCGTGGAAGCGGTTGGCTCCAAATAATACAAATCGTTGAATGTTTGGGTAAAATACGTTCTTGAAGGATCATACAGCGTAATATTCTGGTTGTTTCTGTTTTTCTTACGCATAAACACCATGTTGTTTCTGAATTTCACATTGGAATGTCCATCAGAATTGCTTGAAAGCGAAAACTCGGTCGTCGATGTTCCGCTTTTGATGTTGCCTGCAAAAAGATTGTTTTGAAAAATAAGATTGGTATTGCCCCCAAAAGCGCCACCATTCATAATTAGTACCGAATGGCCATCGTTGTTGATGAATTTTGAATTCTGAATGGTGACCAAATCGTTGTTGGTTTCGAAATCGAAGCCGCATCCATCGGGATTGCCCTGATTCAAAACTTCCGAGAATTCACAACTATCCACCACTATTTTTTGAGAATTGCAAAAAATAACACCAGTCGTTCCATGAGGCCAGGTTCGGCCTGGAGCAGAGGCGCCCATCGTTACCCGTACGTTTTTGATGAGTCCCCATCCATTGGCATCGGGTTGCATCACCCCATTGGCATCGGCGACCCCGCCACCATTCACACCATCAAACGCTATGGCACCATTCACTACACCCGTAGAGGTACAATTAAACATTTTCACTTTGTTTACCAATTGCCGCCAGATATTGGAACCACCTCCCGATATAAAGGGCCAGTAAAACACAGTCATCAAACCAGCAATGGCTTCGTTGAACTGACAGTTATAAACTTCCAATTCGGTGAGCACGGTGGTGTGGGTACCACTCACCGTTTGATTGCCCATCGTTTGACCTCCTATGAAAATAGCTGCTGGAAATACGTACTCGCGAACGCCACCATCGGCTGCACCGGCAATGGTTTGCAAATTGCCTTTAACGGCTGCCAGTTGGTTGCTAATTTCAGTGTCCTTATTCGATGCGGAATTGATGGCTGTCATGACCGGATCGCAGTTGATGTTATTGAAAGTCACGTTGGAAACCCTGAAGCCAGTGTTTGTGGTGCCGGTAACCGTCCGGTAATAAATCCCTAGCCGAGTATTGGAAATTTCAATGTCTCTTACTTCAATGTAACTGATATCTTGCATTCTAGCGGTGCCTGTGGTTTTATCCAAATCGCATATCAACAATCCAATGTCGTTGGCGTTGTTGGTCAACGAAATCTTGGGTTTGTTGCCGGTACCATAAGCGCCCACCGAAATCCAGTTGTTGACGGTTCCAGCGCCTCTAATTTCAAGGCGTTGATTCCAGACGGAACCACTTTTAAGCATAATTTTGGTTCCCGCAGCAAGGACCCTGCTGTTAACATTGGCAAACGTTTTCCAGGCATCGCCTTCGGTATGCCCGCTCCCAGAGTCATCACCATTGACAGCATCGATGTAGTACGAACCGGTAAACGCTGGAACGGGATAGAAATAATTCTTGGTACTTGCTCCTTTGGTAACGGTTAAATTCTTAAGCAAAAAAGGGCTGAATCCCGGACAGAAGGTTGCAAAAGTTCCCGCAGCATTAAGCACGTTAATATCCGCCTGATAAGTTGTTGGGCATTGGTATCCGTTTATGGTGACGGTGATCAGACCAGACGCACTGACGTCAATAATAAATGCATTATACGCTCCGGGAATGACGGCTGTATTTTGATAATAACTGGCATTGGACGAAAGCATCACGGCTGCTCCATAATCGAAATTCTTTAATGCTTGAATTTGATAGATATTAGCAACTATCAAAATACCAGTTCCTGGAAATCCGGCGTTGGAACCTAAAATGACGATCAAATTCTTAGCCCCATTTGCCGAGACATACGCATCATACGTTAACCGTACACCGGCAAACGAAGGCACACCCAGATTGCCGAAGGTAGTGGCAACCATGGCTGAGTTCCCTGGATTTCCTACAAATGACAATTCGTTCCCGCCGGTCACCGTCCATTCGGCATTTTGACCAAACTGTGGCCAAAAATCGGCAGGAAAAGCTGCTAAAGCACTCCATGAAAATAAACTGGAAAGGAAAAGAACGAAAACAGATTTAGAAAAAATGGATTTTGTCATTGCAGAAAGTCTATTTTATAGAAAAAAGATTGTTTAAAGATAATCCGAAGGCAATCAAAAAAACAACACCTTCTGTATGTCAACATTACATTTTCATACAGAAGGTTGTTGAAATCTAAAACTCGTTACTAGTAATCAACTTTAAAATGAACTAACTAAGCAAGAGGTGTATTAAACGGATCGTTCTTTAAATACTCATGTGTCAAAGAAACTAATTCTCCAGGTCCGAACGGAGGAAGCTCGGATGCCAATTGAAGCGATATGTCTTTGTCCAACGCAATGCACTCGATTTCGGGCGTTGAATAGGCTTGTTTTTGATTATTCTTATTCATGGTTGTGTCTGTTTTTAATCCGTTTATTTTAAAATTACTTTGGTAGTTTGGGTACGTCCGTTTTGGGAAACTTTAACCACATAAACTCCGCTTTGAAGCTTTATGCTTGAAGTGGT